>Ga0134128_10008746_pt1 | contig 12177 bp, 10 predicted proteins | sample KB31754_FD_96462 | JGI IMG/M metagenome (GOLD analysis project Ga0134128, IMG submission 96462) | Terrestrial soil microbial communities with excess Nitrogen fertilizer from Kellogg Biological Station, Michigan, USA - KB3-175-4 | ecosystem: Environmental > Terrestrial > Soil > Unclassified ...
TCATATTCCCTGTCTGGGTCGGCGCCAAAGAAAACATGGGTATGGATGTCGATGAGTCCCGGACAGACAATGGCGTCGCGGGCATCGATGATCGTTGCCGCCTGTCGCGGGTCGATGTGTTTGGCGATGCTGATGATTCGACCATTGTCCACCGCGATATCGAGGGTGTCGTGGAGGGCGGTTTTGGGATCGATGACGTAGCCGCCTTTGATGAGGAGGGCATAAGGCTGCGCCCGTGCGATCAGGACGAGACCGGTCAGGAAAAGTGCGAGAGACAGCCTGGGCATGCTGCAAGATATAGGTTAGCGTATTTATCCAGAAGAAATTTTTGCTTTTCGTGAGGCTGTAAATGACTACTTGGAAACGTGCGCTGAATTGGGAAAGGAACCCAATAGGACCTATAAAGGAACATTTAACATCCGAATCTCCACCGCGGGACCACGTGGAGCGGAAGCCGAAATAGCCGGATGCCAGCGGATCGGGATCGGCATGGGTGAAAAAGCGATTGCCGTCGACCGAAAAGCTTGTGGAGCCGCCATGGACGATGATCGAGATGTGATAGATCTTGTTCGCCTGTAAAAGATGCGCCGAATCGGTGAATTCGCCGAGGAGGGTGCGTTCGCCGCCCGAATATTTTCGAAACCGGGTGGTTTTGTTGGTGTTGCCACCCATTCCTACATAATAGAGACGGAGATCGTTGTAGGCTTCCGGTCAGCAGGCGGTTGAGCCATACCGTTACACCGCCGCGGGTGTCGAGGATGAGGGCGCCGGATCGTGTATAGACTTTTGAATCGGCGCCGGGTCTGGCCTCGATCTCGGGGACCCAGGTGCGAGGGTCGAGCGGCCGGGTAAAATCGTCGGAAAAGACGAGATGGGCGAAGGGAGCGGAGAATGACGAGAAGGCGGCGGCCGGGGCGCCCGCGAATGCGCCGACATCTTTACCAAAGAGACGGCTGGTAGGCCGCAGGTGCAGGAACGTGATGACCGGCAGGCTTCCATCCGGTTGGCGGGGCGCAGTCAACTGCGTTTCGTCGAGGCTGATGAAATCCGAATCGGATACGCCAGGACCTGGGCCAGGACCGAAAAAATTGCCGGAGAGTACGCATTGCGACGTGTCAAGATTGGCCACTTCGTGTTCGCCCCCGAAGCCCAGGTTATTCCTGAGGACATGTTTGTAGCCGGGCACGTCGGAATAGGGATCGGCGAGACGGTTGAGCATGTTGTAGTCGACATAGTTCCGATACGCCGAATTGTTATACCAGAAATTGCCGTTCAGGTGATGATTGGAATAGAAGCCGCTGGCCTTGTTGCGGACGGCCACGCAGAACTCAACGGTATTCTGCGGTACGGGGCTGGGCACCTGATCGATTGGTCGCCGGGCATAGCCGCCGGCCTTGAAGCCGTTGCCGTCGCCTTCGCTGGTAAACTCGGGCGTATATCCATTGTAGAAAGCCCAGCAATGATCGAAGACAGTAGACTCGTGCGCATTGATGCAATCGTACCCGTCATCGCTGTTGAACCACGAACGGCATCCCCGAAACGCGTTCCCGGTGCTGCCCGCATCGGGATGACACCCGAATCCATCGGTATTGCCTCCACGGCCATTCTCCGAAAAATAGTCAAAATTGCGGTAGGCGTCACAGTTCAGGACCAGGTTATCTGATCCCTGCAGCAGATAGAAGCCAATGGCCATTCCGTCGTGCATGCTCAGCCGCTCGTATATGTTGTGGCTGCCATGGTTCTCGAAACACTCGGACTGCGTGTGGGTCTTTATCGTTACCTGCACACCGGTGACCTCGAAACCTTTCAAATGCAGCCATGAACCGGTGACATAAAATGCCGCTACCCTGTATCCATCCGGTTTGACGGCCGAACAGTCGAATACCGGCGTCTCGCCGGGATAGGCCCAATAATTTATATACCGGCCTGACCGGCCGCTCTTGTCCAGGAAGGTAATGCAGGCATAGTTGCGTTCGTGTTGCGCGATCTGATCACGGGCAATATGATAGACGCCGCCCCGGATATAGACGGTATCGCCCGGGTGGGCTTTATCCTGTGCGCGTTGGATCGTGGCAAGCGGTTGGGCCTCCGTGCCCGGGTTTTTGTCATGGCCTTCGACGGCTACATAAATGACATTCGGAGAGGCATGGGCACAGCGCAGGAGTAAACCGATGATTAAAAGGGCGGCTTTTTGCATTGGGGAAAATTAGCTCTTCACGGTAAAATAGCCGTCCTGTACCGTCTTGCTCACCGTGGCCGTTAAAGAGCAAGGGAATCGGCTCCATGGATTCCTATATTTTGAATAAATTAGTAAAAATAAACCAGCTATTTTATGAAAAAATGGGAGCTGCGGGGCAAACGCGCCCTTATCACCGGGGGAACGAAGGGCATCGGCAAGGCTATCGCCGATGAGTTCCTCGAACTGGGAGGCGAGGTCATGATCGTTGCGCGGGATGAGGTGGAAGTGAAGCGATTGGTAAACTTGTGGCAGGCGGAAAGGAAGATGGTCACGGGGGTGGCGGGGGACGTTTGCGACCCCGGTTGCCGGCAGCGGATCGTCGAGGCCATCGCAGAACGGTGGGGTGCGCTGGACGTGCTGGTCAATAATGCGGGCATGAATATCCGGAAAAAACTCACGGAATATTCCGAAGAGGAATACCGGAGGGTGCTGGAGGTAAACCTTTTCAGCGCTGTCGAGATGTGCAGGTTGTGCCTGCACTGGCTGGCACTGGGTAATTCTCCGAATGTGGTCAATATCGCCAGCGTAGCGGGAAGCGTCGACGTAATGACGGGCGCGCCCTATGGGATGTCCAAGGCCGCGCTCATCCAACTCAGCCGCCACCTTGCCGTCGAATGGGCGGAGCACGGCGTGCGGGTCAATACCGTTTCTCCCTGGTATACAGATACGCCGCTGGCGCATTCGGTGCTGACCAATCCGGACCGACTCCGGCGCATCAAGGATCGGACGCCGATGAACAGGGTGGCGCAGGCGGAAGAGGTGGCCAGCGTGGTGGCCTTTCTCGCGATGGATAAGGCCTCGTATATTACCGGGCAGAACTTCGTGGCGGACGGGGGGATGCTGGTGAAGGGCTTGTGAGTATGGGATGGGGACAGGCAGGGGATGCCGGTGAAGGGGTTGTGAGCTGGACGGAATGCTGCGACGGAGCGGCTGGGCCGGGGCGACCGCTATTGGAAGCTGTAGATGACGGTCTTTACCCGATTGTTCGCTTTGCTGGAGTCGAGAAACCAGGAATTACCGACGTTGTCGATCTGATACAAAAAGCCCACGACCAAATCGTCATTCCTGTTGGCGGAAGGGACGTGTTTCAGGAACGACATCCGGTGCAACGAGTCCGGGATCTGTGAAATTGTCATGGGAGCAAGCGGAGAATCCAGCAAGACCTGGTTCCCTGATCTCATCAGCAGCCGAAACCGGATCGTGTCGTTGTTATTCGAGAAATCCTTAGTCGTGTAAAGGACATAATTGATGTCGCGCGACGTCGCCGTTACAACGGGGTCTTTGGAGCAGGCCGCAGTGAGCAGGACAGGCAATAGCCAGACCCACCACCGGGGCGATTGGTGTTGTTTCATCTTAGCATTTGACGACAGAAAACGCCTGGCCGTGGCACCCGGTTGTTTAATGAAACGTTAAAACGTTGCCGGCGGTGCTGCGGCGGCGGAATGGGAAGGGACGGGACGGACGAATTCCCGGCTCAGCTGATCATACAAATACAGATAGTCGTTGGCCTTGCCATCCCTTTCGAAAATGCGTTCCCAGGTATTGAGGGGCTCCCAGATGCAGGTGCCTTTCCCGAGGCCGCCGCGGACGCTGAAGGCGATGTCATTGACCTCGCGTTTCAACTGGGTATATTCCACTACGATCACGTCTTTTCCATATTGCGTGGCGAGGTCGTCGATATTGTATTTCAGGTCCGACAGGGTGCCATGCCATCGCGGATAATAGGAAAGCCCGATGACATCGAAGGGGACGCCGCGTTGCAGCATGTTGTCGAGGAAGAAATGGGATTCGTCGTTCTGCCCGCCGAGGGCGATGTGCAGCATGATGGGACAGGTGGGATCGACTGCTTTTACGCCGCGGATGCCGGCATAGATCAGAAGGGCCAGGCTATCGGGGTGGCGGATGCTTCCTTCGGGCCAGATCATGCCGTGGTTGATCTCGTTGCCGATCTGTACCATGTCGGGGAGCGTGCCCTGGCTGCGCAGCGCGGCGATGACCCTTTTCGTAAATGCATAGACGGAATCGGTAAGCGTAGGAAAGTCCAGGCCGCGCCAGGCTGCTGGTTTGAATTGTTTGCCCGGGTCCGCCCAATAGTCGCTGTAATGGAAATCGAGCAGCAACTGCATCCCTGCTGCCCGTACGCGACGGGCCATGGCGAGCGTATGGGCAAGGTCGCAAAAACCTTTTCCGGGAGAGTATCCGCTGTCGCGGGCGGGGTTATTAAAAATGCGGAGACGGATATAGTTGAACCTATGGTCTATGAGGATGTCGATCGCATCCCGTTCGCCCTTGTTGTCGGAGAAATGTACGCCGCGGTTCTCCAGTTCCGGAAGGAAGGAAATATCGGCGCCGAGCATTTTCTTCACCGGCCGGTGGGTATAGACGGGGGCGTCGATAATACGGTGCGGTATGGCAGGCGGGATGAGAGAGATGTCCGTAGAGCCGGGTTGGAGGCTGTCGGCGGTAGCTTCGAAGTGGGTCATGCCGGGATGGGCGCCGGATTGGAGGATGACCTGGCAATGGCCGTTGAAAAGGTGGCGTTCGGCGATGGAGTCGGACCCGGTTTGGTGGGTGGAGAATTGGCGTTCGGCAATGGAGTCGGCGCCGGGGAGGCCGGAGGAGGGGATAGGGGGCCGGCCGGAGAACGGCTTGTCGGGTTCGTGGCTGCTGGGATCGCCGTTGCCGGTGCCGATGATGTGCAGGTCGCCTGTCGTACGGAAATGAATGAGACGGTCCGCATCGGGCACTACCCTACCCTGGCGATCGGCCACGCTGATATTGACGACCGTCGCTTCGCTGCCGTCCGCCAGCATGGTAGTCTTATACGGCGTGACGACGATCTCCCGCGGCGCGCCGGTCGTTTCGACGGAAGCCGTTAGCTTTTTTCCTTTTTTGAAGGCTACGGCTGACAGGGTGCCCGGTTCATAATTTACCGACCATTCGAGGTGTCCGTTGCGGGGCATCATCTTCTTTCCAAGACTTTTTCCATTCAGGAAGAGCTCGATGTCATCGGCATTCGAATACACCCAAACCGGAATGGGTTGGCCTTCTTTGCCTTTCCAGTTCCAGTGCGGCGCGATATGCAGGACGTCTTCCTCGGTCCACCAGGACTTATAATAATAATAGATGTTCTTCGGGAAGCCGCACATGTCCATGACGCCGAAATGCGAATTGATATTCGGCCAGCGGTAAGGAGTAGGCTCGCCGCGATAGTCGAAGCCCGTCCATACGAAACCGCCGAGCCACCAGGGTTTGCCGGCGGCCATCGACCACCATTGTTCTGCGGTATTGGCCCACCAGGGATAGGTGATGTCTTCGTCCGGAACATAGCCATTGACGGTATCCTTTTTATAAATGCCGCGGGTGGTGACCGTGCTGCCCATTTCGGTGCCGATGATGGGTTGGCCGGGATGATCGGCGTGGTAGGGGTCTACGCCTGCGATCCGATAGTTGAACCCGCGGACGGGGATGACCTCGTTGATGCCGCGGTAGACATTGGCCACATCGGCCGCATAGGTGCAGGTGCGGGTGGGGTCCCATTCTTTCTGACGGGCGATGAGGGCCGCAGCGATAGTGCGGCCTACCGGTCTGGTCTGTACGAAGCCTTCTTCGTTGCCCAGGCTCCAGAGGAATACGCAGGCCCTGCTGCGGTCACGCAGGATCAGGCGGTGGAATTGGTCAAGGTATTCTTCGCCGCTGTTCAGGAGACGGTTCTCATCCAGGACAAGCAGGCCCAGGCTGTCGCAAGCATCGAGCCATTCGGGTGTCGGCGGATTATGGCTGGTGCGGCTGGCGTTGACGCCCATTTCTTTGAGCAGACGGGCGCGATAATATTGCAGGTAGTCGGGCATAGCGGTACCGACGCCGGCGTGATCCTGGTGATTGTTGACTCCTTTGATCTCGGTGCGTACGCCATTGACATAAAGGCCGCTGGAATCGATGCGGATGGAGCGGATGCCGATGCGAATGCGTTTTTCGTCGAGGATGGCGGGGACGGCGTTGGAATGAAGGGATGCGGCAGCACGGAGGGTGGCGCCGGCGCGATATAAGTAGGGTGTTTCCGGTGACCAGAGACGGGGGTTCTTGACGGCGACGGTTTGGATAACGGTGCGTTCTTCATTGGGGCCGATGGTGATGCTTTGCGCGGGGCTGCGGCCGATGAGGGCGCCATCGCGCGTGGTAAGAAAGGCGGCCACGGAGGTACTGGCGGGTTTGGTGTTGTCGTTGGCGACGGTGGTTTCGATGGTGACGACGGACGCGCGGGGCCCGACGGTGGAATGGACGAAGAGGCCGTCTTCGGCGATGTGGACGTTGTTGTATTTGTTCAGCCAGACGTGGCGATAGATGCCCGCGCCTTCATAATACCAGCCTTCGTATTGGGAGGCGTCCACGCGAACGACGAGGACGTTGTCATGGCCATAGCGAAGGAAGTCGGTGATGTCGCAGGTGAAGCCGATGTAGCCGCTGGCATTCCCGCGGAGGTAAAAGCCGTTGATCCAAACTTTGCTGTCGCGGTAGATGCCGTCGAAACGGACGACGAAGCGTTTGCCCGAATCCGCGGGAGCGACGGTAAAGTGTTTGCGGTACCAGCCGATGCTGGTGGAAGGATAGCGGCCGCCAACGGGTTTGTAACCATGCGACATTACGTCGGGGTCGGGAGAGTATTCGAAGGGCAGCTCGACGGCCCAGTCATGGGGAAGCGAGATGTCGCGCCAATCGTTGTCTTTGAAATCGGCGGCGATGGCGGTGCCCCCGGACTTGCCGGACTTGGCGAAAATGGAGACGGTGCGGAAGTTGAAATCCCTGGTTGGGTCGGCGGCGTCGCCGAGGTGGAATTTCCAATGTTGGTCAAGGGAGATATGTTGGCGCGGGGAAGCGGGGGTGCGGCGGGTATTGTCGAGGGAAACGTGTTGGCGGGAAACATTCTGGGCGAAGGCGGCGAACGGTAACAGCAGGAAAAGAAGTAGCGATTTCAAAAGAGTCAATTTAGTTAGTGGAGAATGCGTTCATGGCTATGGTTGGTTTGCCGGTATTGTCGAATGCGCCGAGGCCGTACGACAGGAATGGCGCGTAGCTTTCGGGCTCCCAGTAGAGGACGCCGAGACCGTTCCCGCCTGATACCGCTTTCACTTTATGCATCAGGTCATCCAGGAAGGCCTCGCAGGCTGATGCCTGGTTTTCGGGCATGCCCACTTCGCAGATCATAATGGGTTTGTGATAACGCGTAACCATATCGTTCATGTTGGCGGCGCAGGAGTCGTTGCACGCCTGCCAATTGCCGGGCGTGGAAAAATACGAAGGATACAATGACATGCCGATGATGTCGAATTGGGCATGGTTGGCGGTCAACCCGTCGAACATCCACCGGAAAAGCGGGTTGTTCCAACCATTGGAGATATGAACGATGACCCTGATGGTGTCGCTGACGGCCTTGACCGCCTTGTAACCTGCATTGACCAATGCCGCGAAATTGGCCATATTGGTGGAAGCCTGCCCGTCGGGCCAGAGCATGCCGTTGTCGGTTTCGTTCCCGATCTGCACCCAGGACGGAACGGCGCCCGCGGTCTTCAGGGTATCGAGTACGCCCTGTGTATAGCTGCCGAGAGCGTTGGTCAGCGTAGCGAAGTTCATGGAAGCCCAGGCGGCGGGTTTGGTTTGATGCCCCGGGTCGGCCCAGGTGTCGCTATAATGAAAGTCGATCATTATGCGCATACCGAGGGTATGTGCGCGGACTGCTTTTTTAACGACATCCGCGGTAGAATTGTACTTGTTGGCGGGGTTGACCCAGACGCGAAGGCGGATAACGTTCATGCCCAGCGATTGCATCAGCTGAAAACAATCCGTCGATGTCCCGGCGCCGTTATAGAATTTATAACCGGAGTCTTCCAGCTGCGTGATCCAACTGATGTCGGCGCCTTTAAAGATGGGGGTGTCGGCGGCGGGTTTCGGAAGCCCGCCGCCATTGGAAGCACCGCTTTTCTTACAGGCAAAAGATATTATCAATAGCAAGATTGATATCGTCATCCTCATAGCTACCCTTCGAATTTACGCCTAAATTAGTATTCCGGCTCGCGTTCCGACGGAAGGAACAGGTCTGACTTTCGAATCGACACACACGCTGTTTCGAAACCGAACACCGGCGAGTCGCCGCATATACACAATGGTTTGACTATCAAGGCGCCGCGAAACCGGTATTCTTTTCGCAGCAAAAACCTCATGCTAAAGAACTACATTAAAACGGCCATACGCAACCCCCGCAGTCAGCCGGGATTTGCCGTGATCAATCTCGCAGGGTTGGCCCTGGGGCAGGGACCGCTGGCGGAGGAATTGAAAAAGGAGATCCCCGAAGTGGAGGCTGCAACCCCGATGTCGTGGTCGAACATCAACAATTTTGCCGTGGATCGAAAAGTGCTGAAAGAGGATGGGTTTGCGGCGGGCGCCGACTATTTTACGATGTTCAGCTATCCGCTGGTGGAGGGCAACGCTAAGGACGCTTAGGCACGCCGGATGCATTGGCGATCTCACGCAAGATGGCGGTCGCGTTCTTCGGCAGCCCTGCCGCCGCGATGGGAAAGGCCATCCGGTATGAGAACCGGGGGCCGTAGACCCGCGCACTGCATCCTATTGAAACCGGGTGCCAATGCGGCGGTAGTCGAAAAGAAGATCACGCATTTTACGGATCGATTCAATACCGAGGTGAAGGATATCCGCATCGAGCTGCGGCTACAGCGTTTCAGCGACTACTATCTGCGCAATGAATTCCGCGACGGCGTTCCCACCGATGGCCGGATCGCCTACGTCCGGCTGGTTTTATCCATGAAGCCGTGGGACCCCGCTTTCTGCAAACGATGAAGATAGGGCTCATAGCGGGCAGGGACTTCGACCTGGCCGCCTATCCCACCGACAGCTCGGGCGTCATCGTCAATGAGACGGCGGTAGCCCTAATGGGTTACAAAGATCCGATCGGGAAGCCGATATACAGCGGCAAGTTCAGGGCGCATATCATCGGCGTGGTGCACGACTTCCATTTCCAAAGCCTGCATGGTAAGATCATGCCGTCAGTCCTCGAACCTGGGCGTAATGACCGGTACTCGCACATCGTCATCCGGACGCAGGCGGGCCAAACGCAGACCGCCATAGAGGCCCTGCAGCAACTGTGCAAACGACTGAATTCCGCATTCCCATTCACCTATCATCGATGGCTGGCTGCCTTCGCGTATCGAACGGACATCCCGTGGTGGGTCTTCGCGGTGACGGGTTCGGCAGTGGCGCTTATGGCGCTGTTCACCGTCTGCTGGCAGACGTTACGCGCCGCCACTGCAAACCCGGTGAAAAGCCTTAGGAGCGAGTAGGCCATCGATCCCTCACGCCGACATGCGTATTACGGCGAGTAACATTACACACCGGTAACGAAAACTATACCCGCTTCGTGGTATGTCCTATGCAGTCTGCAAGAAAATTGCGTATTTCTACCTGCCTACTTTTTGATTTTTACTATTGTTTTTCTAAAATAAATATCCAACCTTCGCATCATTACCTGCCATCCGCATCCCACCTCAACACTTCGATCCACCTGACAGATCAGTACTCATTTACTTTCCGACCCTATCCACACTCTTGCCCTGATTAAGGTCACCTGAGACTGTACCCGTGTGCCCAAAACCGATCACCGCTCAATCGCTACCAATGATTGACATCGCTATTTCTTTGCTCCAGCAGGAGCTGCAGAATTACCTTTCTTTCAAAGATGCTTCGGCAACGGTTGTTGTCGATAATATCGGATTCCTCGAAACGCCGAACGGCGACAACCTGTCCAACAACATCGTGATCTCCGTGGTGAATGTCGAAGAGGAAAGCACGTTGAAGAACCAGCCTGCCGCCAAGCGGAATCCGCCGTCCAGGATAATATATGAGAACCCTCCCGTTTATCTGAACCTGTATGTGCTGTTCACCAGCAACTACTGGGCCGACAAATACATCTTCGCGCTGAAGCGCATTTCGTATGTGGTCCAGTTCCTTCAGTCGAAGAATACGTTTTCTTTCGGCAGCAGCACATCGGGTAGTATGAGCACCGACACCGACTTGCTGGACCTGCGGTTTACGATGGAGCTGTATACGTTGACCTTCGAGCAACTGAATCACCTTTGGGGATCGCTGGGCGGGAGGCAGATCCCATTCGTCATGTACAAGCTCAGGCTGGTGGCCATTACCGAGCGGAAGAAAGTGCGCGACGTACCGCCGATAGTGGAAATAGATACGGGGACCGTGCTCTTTCCGGTTACGACATCATGAGGACGCAGTACAAAATATTATTCGAGGTGAAGTTGCTTCACGAATACTACCTGACCGATCCGCAGGGTAATTCCATATTCGGGCTGGCGGCGCAGGCCGACCGGTTGCAGTTCCTGGCCGACCGGTTCTCGACGGATGTGAGCGCGGTAAACGAGGACCTCGTATTCTATCTCGACCCGGAGCAGCAGGCGCTTTTCCGGAACAACCACCTGGTTTTGCTGAACAGCTACAGCGGATTCCAGGTGGCCGTGGAGGTGAATGCTTCGACGCAAAGCGATGGATCGGTCGTTTACTCGCCGGTCGTCGCCCTGCCGGGTGATCTGAATATGGTGATCAGTGTTGCTGAGACGCGGAATTTCATCGACCAGGTGACCCATGCGCGTATGAGCCCGCCCGTGGTGGCAGCACGTTATTTCAGCAATGAGCGGGTGTTCACTCCAAAAGTATTCCCATCGTTGTCCACTGTTCTGCAGGGGCAGCAGGCGGGATATGTGTATGAACAGGGAGAGCTGGCCAGCTTTGGACCCGGGGACGTGCGCGCCTATTATTATTACGGCAATGCCGACCAATGGCTGCCGGTGACCGGCGTTGCGTTCAGCGGAGAGCAGGATCGACTGGTCGTATTCCCGCGCTTCTTCTATAGATTCCTGGCAAGCGACGACGTGCGGCAGGCCAGCTTTGTGCTCAACGACAGCGGCGGGACAACGATCGACACGCGGACCATCAGCAACCCGATGCCATTGGGGCAGGTCGTACTGGACTATAGCAACTTGCTAAAGGCGCCGCCGGTACTGAAGGGTTTGCAAGCGGGAGTAAGTGCCGGAATCCTGTATACGCTATCGGTCACGGGTGACAATGGCTATAGCCGGCAGGTGCCGCTGATCTTCCATTTACGGGAATCAAATGCAATGCCGAGCGACGATTGGGGATGGGTGCAGGTGCAGACGACGGTCAGCAATACCGACTACAACCTCCTCGATGGGGCAGGCCTGCTGATCACCCGGATCAAAGGGGACGGGACCGTTGTCCTTCACCCCGTGTTCGAGATCTGGCTGAAGAGCCGTTTCACCTTCTGGCGATATCGGAACGATGAAGGCGGCACGCTGAAGACGCCCACGCCGGATATCGGATTCTTTCTCGATCAGGTCGCCGGCGACCTGATCACGAAGGCGCCGCGGAACATCACGTACCGGCCGACCTATTTCCACAACCCGAATGACAACAGCTACCATTACCTGCCCAACCCGGAATCGGAAACGGTGCCGGAAACGGCTATCCGCCAGGTGTTCTCCAATATCCCCGTACCGGAATCGACCTTGTTCCCGATCAACTGAAATATATCCCATTCATAAAACAGATCTTTTAAAAAAGCATCAAATATGAAAGAGCCAACAATCCCAGGCGTCTATATCCAGGAGATACCCAATCTGCCTCCTTCGATCGTATCGGTGCCTACGGCCATCCCGGCCTTTATCGGCTACACCGAAACAGCCACCGAGTATGTGCAGGACGATCTGCTCCTCAAGCCGACGATGATCGACAGCATCATGGAGTACCAGCAATACTTTGGTTCCGCCTATGCGGATCCGGGTTTGAGCGTGAGTTTTTCGACGGACAGTTCGGGGAACACGACGGCGCTGGCGGCA
>Ga0134128_10008747_pt1 | contig 12177 bp, 10 predicted proteins | sample KB31754_FD_96462 | JGI IMG/M metagenome (GOLD analysis project Ga0134128, IMG submission 96462) | Terrestrial soil microbial communities with excess Nitrogen fertilizer from Kellogg Biological Station, Michigan, USA - KB3-175-4 | ecosystem: Environmental > Terrestrial > Soil > Unclassified ...
CAGCTTGTCCAGCTTCATGCCGGGGCCGGGCCGCTTGCCATAGAAGGACAGGGACACCTTCGAGTTGTCGGCGAGGTCGAACGTGAGGTGATCGGGACCTTGGGTTCCCACCCCGGATCCGGGCGGGAACATCGTGCGAGGGGCCTCCTTGAACGCGATCGAGATGACGCGGATGCCCTCGGCCATCTTCTTGCCGGTCCGCAGGTAGATGGGTACCCCGGCCCACCTCCAGTTGACGATGCCGACCTTGAGGGCGATGAACGTCTCGGTGTCGGAATCCCTTGCCACCCCGGCTTCGTCGCGGTATCCGTGGAATTGACCGCGAACCACATTCGAGGGCTTGACCGGCAGCATCGACCGGAACACCTTGTTCTTTTCTTCGCTGATGGCAAACGGTTCGAGCGCCGTCGGCGGCTCCATCACCACGAACGCCATCACCTGGAACAGGTGAGTGACCACCATGTCCTTGTATGCGCCGGTTTCTTCGTAGAAACTGGCCCGTTGATCCAGGCCCAGAGCTTCGGGGATATCGATCTGGATGTGGTCGATGAAGTTGCGGTTCCAGATCGGTTCGAACAGACCGTTGGCGAAGCGGAACGCCAAGATGTTCTGGGCGGCCTCTTTGCCCAGGAAGTGGTCGATGCGGAAAATCTGGGATTCCTCGAAGGTTTCGTGCACGAAATCGTTGAGCGCCACCGCGCTGGCCAGGTCGGTGCCAAACGGCTTCTCCATCACCACCCGTGAACGTTCGACCAGTTTGGCGTCGCGCAGCAGGGTGATCACCGCGCGCGCGGCCTTGGGTGGCACCGAAAGGTAATGCAGGCGCCGGACGTTGGGCCCCAAGTTGGCTTCGGCCTCGGCCACCGCGGCGGCCAGCGCTTCGGGTCCGGCGCTCTGCGGGACGTAGGTGATGATGTTCGCGAAGTTCGCCCATTGGTCGGGCGTCAGCTTGTGTGTTCCGAAAGATTCGATCGCGTTCTTGGCGAGGTCGCGGAATTCGTCGTCGCTGATATCTTCCAGCGACGTGGCGACGATGCGCATGTCCGGTGCCAGCTCGGACTGGTCCAAGTACGCCAGGCCCGGGATCAGCTTCCGCTTGGCCAGATCGCCCGTTGCGCCGAAAACGACGATGACGTGGGGGTCCAGCGGATCGGAGTGGTGGCGACGTGGGCGTGCGTCGGGCGCCGGGTACGAGATCGTCTGGGGTTTCGCGGTGGCCACTCCTGCGATACTTCCACCGCCACGGCGCCCTGTCGCGTGTGTTGCCCGGTTGCCGCTCGGTTAGCGATCGCACGATCGGGTATGGGATAGCGGCGGGCCCCCGGCAGCGGGGTTCGCCGGCCCCACAAGCCAATGGAAAGCGACATGACAAAACCCGACAAAGACCCACTGAGCCGCGCTCAGGAGCTGGAGAACATCGTCGATCAGCTCGAGGAGAAGGTTGCCGAGGACCGCGAAGCCGAAGGAGTTCCCGGCAAGCCCAGCGACCGGGACCATGCCGCCGTCCGAGGCTCGGATAACGAGCCACCGGACTAGCGAGTCATCGGCTCGGCAGGTCTATGGCGTGAGCTTTCAGCGTCGCCAGCATGTCCGGTGCCGGCCATTCGTCGGCGCGGTATCGACTCGGAGTGATTCCCGAGACGGGAAGGATGCCCACCACGTCCACCACCGTCGCGAACGGCACGGTGAATCTGTCAGACACATTTGACGAGTCGCCGATCAGAAACGTTATGTAATCGGTGTGCGGCAGCTCCCAGGACGGGCCGTCGCCCCAAATCGTTGTGGTGCGCCGGCCCCACGGCGTGTCCATCATCTGCGCCTCACCGACGTATTGCGGGAATAGTTCGCGCTCGTAGTGCTCGCGCAGATATTGGGTTTGATGGTGGTATTCCCTTGCGGCCAAAAGGCTTCGAGCCGTGAGGCCGAAACTGCGCAGGGCGTGTGGTCCGGCCTGATCGAACGGCACGATGACGGCGCCTTCGATCGTGTAGCCCTGTGGCGAGATGGGCTGTTCGGCCTCGACGTAAACCCGCTCGGCGGCCTCGAAGAGTTCGGGCACCTCGTCGGGCGCGTCGGTGCCCAGCACCAACGTTCCGTTCCCGGGGAAGAACACCAGTGGTCGTGGGCCACCTGCAACCGCCAGCGAACCCAACCACCCGGCGGCCAAGATCATCGAGTCGATGTAGCTGTCGCCATCGGCGTCCTTCAGCAGATACTTCTCGCCCGGCGTGAAGGTCTGCTGACGAGCGGACAGATTCTCCCGAGCCACCGCGAACGCCTGATCACCGGTGATGCCCCAGGCGCCGGTTTCCGCCGGTGTCACCATGGCCCGCACCGTGGGCAGGTCGACGACGACCATCTCGTTGATGTGGGGAAACACCGGGCGCACCCAGGGCTGCGCCCCGCTATTGACGAGGTGATTGACGTAGCTTTGCGGCCGCAGCACCGGCCTCAGCAGGGGTTGGGCTTCGGCCCAATTCAGCGGCGGTGTCGACGATTCGTCGCTTGCCATGTCCACGGTGCGTGCTTCCTGCTCATGATCAGGGGAACACGCACGATACACCGTGCGTCCGCCAATACAAGTCACCTACTTTTCGGCTCTTGTCACCCCGGCGGGCGGCCCGAACCAGGCGCTGAGAGCAGCACTCGGCGTGGGTCGGCTCCCTTGCCGACCCACGCAACATATCCGTCCGGGCGAATCAACACCGCGGCCGGCGCGCTCACCACTCCCAGTGCCGGAAGGTCCTAATCTCCACCACGTTTCGCATCGACCACCCGTACTCGCTCCGCCCAGGACGCGATGTCGAGACACCCGGCTTCGCCGTCGCCACCCCGATCCTCCCGAATTCCGGTTTCAGACGGCGATTTTGCCAAACGCAGCTACGGCTGGAGCCGCACCGAACTGACGACCCTGCCGGAGCCCGAAACCTGGTGCGGACACGGGGTCTTCGCCCACAATCCGGTCAAGATCAGCGCCCCGGCGCGATGACCCACCACCCACCATCCAGACGCGGGCAGCCCAGCTCTGAGCCGCCCCGCCCGTCAACCCTTTTTCAGGTCGAAGTAGCGAGGTCGTACCGCTAAAACCATCTGTACAGCCAGGCGGCCGCACCAGCCTGAAATCGAGTAGTCGCCTACGCTAGACACCCATCTGTGCTGCGCCGAAGACTGTACGGGTTCTGTTCCCTCTAGCGGAAGGTTCCCACCATGACAATCGTCGCGACCACGATCGTCCACCCGAACCCCGGTGTTGCCTGGGACAAGATTCAAAAGCAGCTGAAGCGGGCGAGCGAGCTTGCCCGCAAGCATGGCGCGGAGAACGTCACGGTACTGGTCAATATGGTCGGAGGTCCGGGCACCAACGCCATCGGCTTCTTGACAACCGCCCAGGACTGGGCCACCTACGGCAAGGTCCAGCAGTCCCTCAGTAACGACTCGGACTACGCGGGTTTGCTGACCGAAGCCGGGCAGATCGCCACCTGGGAGAACTATGTCAGCCAGACGATCGAGGTCTAGTAACGCGCCACGTTATATGTGATTCAGCCGGGGTTCGCCGGCCGACCGCAGAACCTACACCAAGGAGGTCAAGGCCGAACGCGTCAAGGTCTTCGACGTGTCAGCGTGCGGTTCGATGACGTCAGGCGGTTTCCCGCGAAAAGCATTGGACGCCTTGGGGGTTCCGACGACCCGCGCCGCTCTCATACACCGCGAGGAAGGCCTGTGTGCGGCTCAGGACGAGTCGTCGTGCCCGGCGCAATAGTGTGCAGTCATGAGTCTGGTCACCTATGAGCTGCACGATCACGTCGCCACCATCACTCTGAATCGCCCGGAGGCGCGCAACGCCATCAACGGCGCGCTCCGTCAGGACCTCAACGGGGCCTGGGATCGTTTCCGCGACGACCTGGATGCATGGGTCGGGATCCTGACGGCCAACGGCAGCGTGTTCTGCGCCGGCGGCGACCTCAAGGACGGCGAGGGCTCGGTCGGCACCTTCGGCGGCACCTTCTGGGAGAAACCGACCATCAACTCGTTCGAGAGCGGGATGGAACTGTTCAAGCCGACCATCGCCGCCGTGCACGGTCCCTGCATCGGCTACGGGGTGACCGGGGTGTTGTTCTGCGACTTCGTGATCGCCAGCACCGAGGCCACCTTCTGTTTCCCCGAGGTGTCGATCGGAGTGCCCACCATCGTCGGGGCGATCCGTCTTCCGCAACGGGTGGGCTGGGCCAACGCCATGGAGCTGCTGTTGACAGGGAAGCCGATGAGCGCCGAGCGGGCCAAAGAGGTCGGGCTGGTCTGGAAGCTCGTCGAGCCCGACCAGCTGCAGGCCGAAACCCAGGCCTGGGCCCGCACCCTCACCGAGGCCGCCCCGTTGGCCCAGCGGGCGACCAAGGAGGTGGCGTGGCGGGCCGCAGACATGGGCTGGATCGAGTCGGTGCGTTTCGGTGAGACGATGCGCAAGGTGGCTGGCGCGACCGAAGACGTGGCCGAGGGTATTCGGGCCTGGGGTGAGAAGCGCACGCCGCGATGGCGCGGCCGCTGAGGTGTACGGACGCCGCAGAACCGGCCACCGGCACCATCGCGGCGGGCCATATGTCAGGATGCGGGGATGAATGCACGCAGACTTGCTCGCTTCGTTGGTATCTCGGTTGTGACGGCGTGGGCGCTGCTGAGTGCACCCATCGGTGCTCCTACCGCCGCCGCTGATCCGTGCTCGGACGTCTCGGTGGTCTTCGCCCGGGGCACCCATCAGGAGCCCGGCCTCGGCAACATCGGACAGGCTTTCGTCGACTCGCTCACGTCGCAGCTCGGTGGACGATCCGTCGACGTCTATGCCGTCAACTACCCCGCCAACGACGACTACCACAACAGCGCGAACGCCGGCGCCAACGACGCGAGCGCTCACATTCAGGACACCGTGGCCAGCTGCCCGAACTCGCGGATCGTGCTCGGCGGGTATTCGCAGGGCTCGACGGTGATCGACCTCGCCACCAACGCGATGCCGGCGTCGACGGCCGATCACGTTGCCGCGGTCGCCCTCTTCGGCGAGCCATCCAGTGGCTTCTCCACCATGTTGTGGGGCGGCCAACCGCTGCCGACGATCAACCCGGCGTATGGCGCCAAGGCCATCAGCCTGTGCGCCCCCGACGACCCGATCTGCTCGGGTGGCGGCAACATCATGGCGCACGTTTCCTACATCGAGGACGGGATGACCGCTCAGGCCGCGACGTTCGCGGCCGACAAGATCAACCAAGCGGCGCCGCGCGTCTGAGCCCCGACGGCCGGGCTAGAAACGCCGTCGGCGACGGCGATTGCGCTTGCCTCCGCTACGGCCCGATGGTGACGGGGTCACCCACGCGGATAACGCCCTTGGTCACCACCGAGAGGTAGGCCCCCGCGCACGGCTGCGCTCCGTGACCGCCTGTGTTCAAACGATTTTCAGCCGCGGGTATGCGAAGCGCTTGCGGAGCCCGCGGCAGCGGGCCGTGCTCAAGCGTGGGAACGACGCACCGTGACGTGGCCGTCAGCACGTGCAACCTCGCCTCGCCGACGGCGATATCGCTTCCGACCCAGTCGTTTTCGGCGTACGGGGGGTAGTCCGGCGGCGTCGCGATCACCAGATTCGGCCGGTAGCGCAGCGCCTCCACACCGATGTGCTCGAGGGTTGCCGTCGTGATCGCGTGCAGTGGAGCTTCGTCGGTGAACGAATCGCCCGGGGTGGCCTGAGCGATCCGCAGAATGCGGCCGTCGACCTCGGCATCGAGACCGAGTTCGAGCAATTTCTCCGGATCGGGGCGTACCAGCGTTGCCCCGTCGGGGCGCTGTGCCACGAGTCGGACGCGTCGTCCGGTCAATCGGGATATCAGTTCGTCGACACCGGGGTCATCGACGGTCACGTTCGTCCCGTCGGGCAACCTGATGCTCACTCCCCCGGGATCCGCGTGCGCGGTGCACGTCAACAGATCACGCCAGAGCCGCGGATTCTTGGCGCTGGCCACATGTCCGGTTTCGCCGTCCACGAGTGCCAGCCGCCGGTCGCCCTCGGCGCCGCGCTCGTCGACCGACATGGCATCCAGCGTTTCGCCGAGCATCGACTTCACCGGGTAACGGCGCAAAGCCTGCACCCGCATCTGCACGGCACCGGGACCGTTGCCGGCCGTCGACTCGTCCATAAGCACCTTCACTCGAGCGTCACTGCCCACTGTGCCCGAAACCGCAGGGTGTCACCACTGATCAGATGGGCGCCGCGGTGACGACGATTGACTGACGGGTCAGCCTGGGAGCAGGCGCTTTTTCTGCTCTTCGAATTCCTGCTGCGTCAATATTCCGGCGTCGCGCAGCGATGCCAGCTCGCGCAGCTCGGCGGCGATACTCGTGATCGGTCCGCCCCGCGAAACCTGAGGGGCGGTTGACGACTCGTCCGTCTTCTGTTTCTTCGGGTCGCGCGTCGCCTTGGCCGTACCTGCCGCGCTGCGCTCCTTGCCCAAGGCGCCGGTGCCGGCCATCGCGCGCCCGGCCATGCTGGCCACCGCCATCTCGCCGAACAGACTCCCGGTGCCGCTGGGAGCGGCCGCTGCTGCAGCCTCCGCCACGGCGCCGGCGCTGGTGGCCGGCAATGCCAGGGCGGCCGGTCGTATCGCCGGGGCCGCGGTGGTCCACCCGGGCGGCACCGATAAGCCTCCGACGGTGTTCGCCTCGGCCAGGCCCGCCGACGCCAACGATCCGAATCCGCCCGCCGGGTTCGTGATGACCGGGAACGGCGACGGCGGCACCGCGCCCGTTCCCGGCCAGGACTGCACCCCGGCCCAGCCGCTGACGATGTCATCGGTGTGGAAACCGGTCAGCGCACCGGCGATGTCGAAGGGTAGAGCAATCGTCGCCGTGGGTGCGTCGACGCCCATCCCGACCAGGCTGCCGGGCGCGTCCAGAAAAATCGTGATGAGGTCGGCCTCCAGGTTCAACGCGTCCAGCGCGGACGGGTCGGCGGCGGCTACATTCGGACTTGCTGCAGCCCTGGTCAACATGTTGGGTACCGCCGAGAACGATTGCTGCGTAACGGCGTTGCGCGTGCTCCCGGCGGCGGTGCCGGTGGCTTGGGCCACGGCTTGGGACTGACCGGCGTCGGAACTGGTGGTCTGTTCCGGCTGGGCGAACGGTGTCAGCGTGGTCGCCGAGGCTGTGGAACCCGCGTAACCAAACATCGCCGCGGTGTCACGTGCCCACATCTCGGCATAGTCGGTCTCGGTCGTGGCGATCGCCGGCGTGTTCTGCCCGAGGACGTTGGTCGCGACGAGGGTCGCCAGCAGGGTGCGGTTGGCCGTGATCACCGGTGGCGGCACCGTCTCGGCGAACGCGGTCTCGTAGGCGAAGGCCGCGGCTCTGGCCTTGTTCGCGGTTTCTTCGGCCTGCGCGCCGGTGGTCCGCATCCACTCCAGATAGGGGGCCATCGCCGCGGCCATGGCGGCGGCCGACGGGCCAACCCACGGACCAGAAGTCAGGGCCGTGATCTCCGCCTGGTACGAGTTCGCCGTCGACTGCATTGCAGCAGCCAATTCGTCCCAGGCCATTGCCGCGGCCAGCATCGGTCCCGACCCCGGACCGGCGTACATCCGCGCGGAGTTAACCTCCGGCGGTAGTACTGCGAAGTCCACGTCGTTCTCCTCCGATCGCTTTCATGGCCGCGGGAGCATCGACGGCTGCGGTGCGCGTCATATGGGGGTAGCCAGCCGAGCAGCAAACAAATCGCAATCCCTCTGGTATTGCCGGCACCGCGAACGAAGACGGCCTAATGAGACCGTCCCGACTGCTGAGGGATCGGTCTCATACGTTTGCAGGTGCGGCCCACGTTAACGAATACAGCGAAATTGTTGCGATGGGTTAACGATAGGTTACCGGCGCATGACACAGGAAACTCACAAGGGTTCGGCGCGTTCCGCGCGACATCCCTCGCAGCCCGTCCCCGAGGGGACGCGACGCTTCCGCCCGTCGGCCCGCGTGCGCCGGCACCGCAGAGCATGCGAACAAAAGCGGTGGTGAGACGGGTGGGCTCGCGGCAAGCGGGTTCGGCATCGTCGGTTCTGCTTGGATTTATGGCACCACCGCGAGTGAGGTCCGTCGATGAAATTTGTGCTGGCCGCCTACGGCAGCCGCGGCGACGTCGAACCATGCGCCGCCGTCGCACGGGAGCTGCGATGCCGGGGCCACGACGTCGTGATCGCGGTGCCGCCCGACAAGCTCGCCTTGGCCGAGTCGGCCGGGCTTGCCGCGGTTGCCTACGGGCCCGACAGCCGCGAGCAGCTCGACAAGGCCACCGATTTCGTCCGCCACATGCAGCATCCGATCAGCGCGCTGCCGCAACTCATGGAGCGCGTCACCAACATCTGGACGGAAAAGGGCGAAACGCTGGCCGCCCTGGCGGCCGGTGCTGATCTGCTGATCGCCGGGATGAACGAGCAGCGACTCGCCGCCATTGTCGCGGAGCGTTTCGGCATTCCGCTGGCCGCGCTGCACTTCTTTCCCGCGGAAAGGTTGGAACTCGGCTGGTTGCAGTCACATGCCACGAGCGCGGCCGAAGGCGCGCAACGTCAGGCGCTCGGTTTGCCCGCCGAAGCCGGGCCGTCGACGAGGCCGACGCTCGAGATTCAGGCCTATGACGAGCTGTGCGTACCCGAGCTGGCGAAGCAATGGGCCGCCCCGGCGTACCGAAGGCCCTTCGTCGGTTCCCTGACGCTGGGACTGCCCAGCGATGTCGACGACGAGGTGCTGTCCTGGATTGTCGGCGGGACGCCACCCATCTACTTCGGGTTCGGCAGCACGCCCGTGAGCTCCCCCGACGAGACGGTCGCGGTGATCAGCGCGGCCTGCGAGCGATTGGGCGAGCGGGCGTTGATTTGCAGCGGCCCAAACGATTTCACCCATATCCCACCCGCTGCCCACGTCAAGATCGTGCAGGCGGTGAATCACGCCGCCGTCTTTCCGGCCTGCCGCGCGATCGCGCACCACGGCGGGGCCGGCACCACCGCCGCGGGCATGCGGGCCGGGGTGCCGATGCTCATTCTGTGGCTCTGGCTCGATCAGCCGATGTGGGCCGAGGCCGTCGACGCGTTGGGAGTCGGCCTGGGGCGGGCGTTCTCGGCCTCTACCCTGGATTCACTGGTCGCGGACCTGCGCTGCGTGCTTGATCCGCGCTACCTCCGCCGAGCCCGCGAGGTCGCCCCCCAAATGACCGAATCCACCCAGAGCGTCGCCCGCGCCGCCGATCTCCTCGAGGACGCCGCCCGCACGGCGCGGCCGGACTGATCGGCTGGGCTGTGGTGCAAAGCCGGTCGGTCGTGTAGAAGGTTCTGGTGCACGAACCGTCGAGTGGGTCCTTCGATCCGTCGATGCTGCGCGAAGCGCTCATCAGGCGGATGTATCGCCGATCGTCGGCCGAGGGCCACATCAGGGTGCCGGCCGTGCCGGATCTGATCGACGAGTACGTGCAGTTGTGCGGCAACGTCTGCGCCACGCTGGGCGTCTGGTACACCCCCGAACAGTCCGCACAGCTGCGGGCCGCGCTGGAAGTCGAGTTGGCGAAGGCCTTCAAAGCCTCCCCGCGTTCAGATGTAGTCATCTCGTATCACGCCCCGTTCGGGTCGGGCGTGAACTTCCGCGTCCAGGCCGACGCGCGGACGATCGAGGCCGACTACGAGCAGTGGGTTGCCGCGCGCCCGGCGCCGCTGTTCGGCACCGAGCCGGACGCGCGCGTGCTGGATCTGGCCGCGGAAGCGGCCGACCCCACCACCCATCGGGTCCTGGACGTCGGCGCGGGAACCGGACGCAACGCCCTGGCACTGGCCCGGCGCGGCCATCCGGTCGATGCGGTGGAGATGACCGCGAAGTTCGCCGACGTCATGCGTGCGGCAGCCGACAGCGAATCGCTGCGCGTGAACGTCATCCACAGCGATGTGTTCTCGGCGATGGAGGGTACGCGCGCCGAGTACCACCTGATGGTGCTCTCGGAGGTGGTGCCCGACTTCCGAACTCCGCACGAGCTGCGCGGCATGTTCGAACTCGCCGCCGAATGTCTGGCCTCCGGTGGGCGCCTGGTCTTCAACACCTTCCTGGCCCGCGACGGCTACGTGCCCGACGACGCCGCGGTGCAACTCAGCCAACAGTGCAACAGCATGATCTTCACCCGAGAAGAGGTGAGGGGCGCGGCGGCCGGTCTGCCTCTCGAGGCCGTTGGGGACGATTCGGCCTATGAATATGAGAAGGCGCGGTTGCCTGCCGACGCCTGGCCGCCCACGGCCTGGTTCGAGGGGTGGGCCAGCGGCATCGATGTGTTCGACGTCGAGCGCGACGACTGTCCGATCGAGCTGCGCTGGCTCGTCTTTCAGAAGACGGGCTGATCCCGTTTGGCGTCGAGCACGTCTATGCGCTCAGATCGCGAGTAGCGGGCCCTTCCAACAAGGTGCCGTCGGGCGCGAAGCGCGACCCATGCAGCGGGCATTCCCAGGCTTTGTCGACGTCGTTCCAGTTCACGATTCCGCCGAGGTGCGGGCACACCGGTGAGACGCGGTGCTCGACGCCGTCGACGCGGCAGCGGGCTTCCAGGCGCCACGGCGGACCGCACACCACGCCGCCTTCGCCGTCGATGGGGCTGCGACGGCCGATCCGCGTCGCCGGGGTGATCCAGCCCTTGGTCAGATTGAAGCCGACCTCGAGGTTGGCCTGCAGGGCTGTCGCCAGGCCGGACAGCTCGTGCGGACTCCAGCTGGCGAACGCGCGGGTCCAGTCCATCCGCCCGCCCATGATCCGGCTCGACAGCGCCAACGCGGCAGCAGGACCGTTGGTCATACCCCATTTGTTGAAACCCGTTGCGACAAAGATGGTTTCGTTATTCGGCAGGATGGGCCCCACATACGGCAGGTGGTCGATGGGCGTGTAGTCCTGCGCGGACCAAAAATGGGTCTGGACGGCGCCGGGATAGTGCCTGCGCGTCCACGCCGACAGCTCGTCCACCGCGTCGGACGGGCTCTTCTCGCGGCCCACGGTGTGCCCGGCCCCGCCCACGATCAGCCTCTCGCCGTCCGCGACCGGCGCGTAGCGCACCGAACGCGTCGGCGAGTCGGTGGAGATCATCATCGGCCGGGTGATGTTGCCGGGAACCTTGAAGGCCAGGCAGTAGGAGCGGCTGGGTTTGACCCGCGCGAAGTACCCGCCGCGATCCAGGATCGGAATCCCGGTGGCGAGCACCAGCTGGGCGGCCTGAAGTTCGACGTCTTGCCGGGCGGCGTCGTTGACATGCACGCGCACCCCCCTGCCGCGCGAGGACACCCGCCGCACCCGGGTCTGCTCGACCAGGCGCCCGCCGCGGTCGAGCAGCTCGACGGCCAACGAGTCGAGGAAGGACATCGGGTCGAACTGCGCCTGGTCGGCCAGCCGCACACCGCCGTGATACTCGAACGGCACCTCGGCATCGTCTTCCCACACCGCCGGCAGGCCGGCCGCCTGGCACGCCTTGAGCTCGGCGCGCGCCGACGGGACGCCCCGAGCCGACTGGGCGTAGGTGTAGGCGTCCTCGCGCTGCACCGCCACACCGTGCGCCTCGCAGTGCCCCAGCACCCACTCCTGGCCCTCGCGATTGCCGTCGACATAGGCGCGCGCCACATCCTTGCCGTGCCGCGGCAGCACCTTCGAGAGCTGGCTGCCTTGCAGCAGGCTGATTTTGGCGGTCGTGTTCCCGGTGGCGCACGCACCCACCGTGCGCGCCTCCAGCACCAGCACGTCCTTGCCCGCGCGGGTCAGCAGAACCGCCGTCATCAGGCCGGTGATGCCGGCGCCCACGACGATGACATCGGCGGACGCGGGACCATGGTCAAGGGGGCTTGCAGCCCAAGGCCGTTCGGTTCGGTCGGTCATCCACAAAGAAGTCACGGCTGTGCTGATACCCCAACCCGGCAGGAGGAAACGCCGCGCGCGGTCCATCCCGGCTTCGGCCGGGCTTCCTCTGCGCGAGCGTGCACTGACGGCGGGGATTCACTGATTTTTCCGCCCGAAATGCACGTTCGTCGCATGGCGTCTCACGTTTACCGAGAGCACGCCGCGGGTTATCAGGGGCACAACATGACAATCAGTTGGTCTCACCGGCTCCTGCTGGCCGTGTTTCTCGTCGTCGGGGTGGTCGGCGCGATC
>Ga0134128_10008749_pt1 | contig 12175 bp, 10 predicted proteins | sample KB31754_FD_96462 | JGI IMG/M metagenome (GOLD analysis project Ga0134128, IMG submission 96462) | Terrestrial soil microbial communities with excess Nitrogen fertilizer from Kellogg Biological Station, Michigan, USA - KB3-175-4 | ecosystem: Environmental > Terrestrial > Soil > Unclassified ...
ACAACATCTGCCTGCATCGCGCGGGGCCGGTTGCCGAGGGATGCGGCAAGCGCCAGACGTTGCAGTGCCGCTATCACGGCTGGACCTACCGGCTCAATGGCGAACTGCTGAAAGCGCCGGAGATGGAAGACGCCTGCGACTTCACGGCTGACGCCATGAAGCTGATGCCGGTCCAGGTCGCGACGTGGGGTCCGCTGGTTTTCGCCAATCTCGACCTCAAGGCGCCTTCGCTGGAGCATTTCTTCGAGGACATCGCGGAGCGGAGTAAACGCTTTGCCGTCACCACCATGAAGCATGTCGGCAGCAAGGCGTGGAGAATCGCCTGTAACTGGAAGGTGTACGTCGACAACTATCTGGAGGGCTACCACATCCCGCTGGTGCATCCGGCGCTGCACAAGGAGCTGGAGTACGACCAGTACCGCGTGGACCTGCATCGCTACTACTCGGTCCAGCATGCGCCGATCCGCGCAGGTCGCGGAGGCAATCGCCAGTACCAGTCCGCGTCACCGGACGACGAGGCGCAGTACTACTGGATCTTTCCGAACCTGATGCTCAATATCTACCAGGGCCAGATGCAGACGAATGTGGTGCTGCCCCGCGGCCACGATCAGTGCGACGTAATCTTCGAGTGGTACGCGCACGAACCGCCCGCGGACGCCGCCTCCGACCCCGCCTGGTCGCGCATGATGGCGTTCAGCGACGAGATTCAGGCCGAGGACATTTCGATCTGCGAACGCGTGCAGAAAAACCTGCGATCACGCTCGTACGATCGCGGTCGGTATTCCCCAGCCCGCGAAAGCGGCGTCCATCATTTTCACTCCCTGCTGCACGAGTACCTGACGTAGCGGCTCGCCGCCTACAGTCCCCGCTGCAACAGTTCCCGCACCACCTCGATCTGCTTTACCGTGGGCAGCCCTGCCGTCGCGGCTCGCAGTTCATGGGCGCGCTTGAGCGACATCGGGTCAAGCAGCAGTTCTTCCCGCCGGGTACCGCTCGCGGCGACGTCGATCGCTGGAAACACCCGGCGGTCCGCCAATTCGCGGCTCAGCACGATCTCGGAGTTGCCGGTTCCCTTGAATTCCTCGAAGATCACTTCGTCGGCCTTCGATCCGGTGTCCTTCAGCGCCGTGGCGATGATCGTCAGCGATCCCTTGCCCACCCGCGGATCGACCGCGCGCGCGCTGCCAAAGAATCGCTTCGGTCGTTCCAGGGCCTCGGCCCCGATGCCGCCCGACAGCGTACGCCCTGATCCCTTGTCGATGTTGTTGTAGGCGCGGGCGAGCCGCGTCAGCGAGTCAAGGATGATCACCACGTCTTCGCCCAGTTCGACGCGGCGGCGGGCCCGCTCCAGCGTCATTTCTGCCACGGCGACGTGGCGGTCGGCGCCATGGTCGAAACTCGACGCGATCACCTCGCCGGCGTTCGCCAGTTCCATCTCCGTCACTTCCTCCGGCCGTTCGTCCGCGAGCAGGATGTAGACGGTGGCCTCGGGCTGGTTGGCGATTATGCCGCGGGCAATCGCGGTGAGCAGCGTGGTCTTCCCGGCCTTGGCGGGCGCCACGACGAGCGCTCGCTGACCCTTGCCGAGCGGGAACATCAGGTCGACGATGGCCGCCGTGATGTCGCCCCCGCGCGGCACGCCACCCGGCGCCGTCAATCGCAGCGCCTGGGTCGGGTGCGTCGCCGGCAACCGGTTGAAATCGGGCCGACCCTCGCACGCCGACGGATCCCGTCCAAAGATCGTCGTCACCGTCTCGAGCGTGGGACCGCGTCCTCCGCGTGGCGGGAACGCCGAACCGGTCAACTCGTCGCCGGCACGCAGGTGAAACCTCGCAATCACCCCCGGGGGAACGTGTACATCGCCACCCGTGGCGAGATAGCTCGAACCACGCAAGCGCAGGAATCCGCCGCTCCGGTCCGACAGTTCGAGCACGCCCTCGACGGTGACCCGCTGGCCATTGTCCACCGGTGCCCGCGGCAACTGGAGCGTCGCTCCGACTGCGCCGTTGCCTGGTCCACCGCCATTGTTTCCCGGGCGCCGTCCGCGGCCTCGCCCGCCACGTCGGCGGTGCGGTCGTCCGCCCCCACCTCCAGCGCCGTTTCCACCACCGTTTCCGCCGCCAGGCTGGTTCACTGTGCCGCCACCTGCCCGGACGCCCACCGGGTGTCCGAGTCTGCAGGCCCATACCTGCTGTTCAGTGAGAGTTCGGGCCGGGCGAGCCGATTCGCGGCAGGCGCGGCATGGAGCGGAGTATTGGCCATGACGGTCCGGGCAATGCGCCGGGGAGCGGCGCGGTGAATGAGCAGCGAGTCGGCACCCAGCGAGTGAACCGCGGCAGTGCGGCGCCAATGCGGTTGGCCCCGCCACGACACCGCCATTCCGCCATCGCGAGCCGTCGGCGGTGGCGTCTCGCCGGTCGCAGCTTGGCGGATCAGCAATGTGGAGTCGGCGGTGACGAGCGCCCGTACGCGCTCCAAGTCATTCCGCCGGCAGGCGTCGAGTTGGTGTTCGAGCATTCCAGCCGGTAAAAGGGGAACCGCGCTCAGTCTGTCCAAAGGTTCCGGGCGCTGCGAAGGTAGCGCAGCCGGCACAATCGATGGCTCGCGGTTCGTCAAATCAGGCGATGCGAGACGCTTTTCGCCAGTCCTGCCTCCTGGAGTGCCCCGATCAGGGCCCCGTCACGACCGGCAGGGTGAGGTGCGTCGGGTACCCCGTCGATCGGTAAATCACCTCTGTTGCCTGCTGAAAGTCGCCCGGTACCGCTGCGAAGATGCTCGGTACGAATCGCTGCGGATTGCGGTCGATGATCGGAAACCAGGTGCTTTGCACCTGAATCATGATCCGATGTCCGGGCCGGAACGTGTACTCCTGGGTGTGGAGGTCCACGGTAAACCGTTCCACTTTGCCGGGTACCAGCGCACGCGGCTTCGAGAACGAATCGATGTACCGGCCGCGCAACACGTCGTTCGCGACCATCAGCTCGTACCCGCCCATCACCGGTCCGAGTGAGTCGGGATAGACGTCAATCAGTTTGACAACCCAGTCCGCGTCACTCCCGCTTGTCGAAGCAAACAGCGTCGCGACAATTTCGCCGCTGATCGTCAATGGGCGGTCGAGAGGCGGCGTCTCCCAGCTCAGCACATCCGGACGATGCTCGACAAACCGCTGGTCTTCCACCAGCCAGGTGCGCCACTGTGATCCCGGGCCGTAGGTTGGTTGAATCGGTCGGCGCCGATACGGCACTGGGTTCGCCGGATCGGAGACGAACGAATCGGCCCCGGCCGACACCGTTGGCGGGGCCATCGAAATCACGCCATTGGCACCCGGGTAGATCGCCGTCGGAGTCACGCCGTCGCGTCTTGGAAAGGCGGTACTGGTAACCCACTTGTTGTCACCCCCGCGGAACAGCGTCGCCTCGGCAGGGCGGCATCCCGTCGCGGCGCCCTTCAGGTTGCATGCAAAGAACGGACGCTGCACCTCGGCCCGGTACCAATCGGCCGTATTCGCCCCAAAATCTATGGCACCGAGCGCGCGTCCCGTCCCCCCCCAGCCGCCCTGATTCCAGGGCCCGACCACCAGGAAGTTCAGGTTGTTGGCATCGTGCTTTTCCATCTCCCGGTAGATCGTCACCGGTCCATAAAAATCTTCCTGATCCCACCACCCGGCCACGTTCAGAGTGGGCACCGTCACCGGGCGGTTCAGGTAGGGAACTGCCGCCTGTGTCTTCCAGAACTCGTCGTAATCGGGATGCGCCACGTAATCATTCCAGGTGGGGATCGCACCCTTGAACACCTGCTGCGTGACGCGGGAGAGCGGCCCGAGCTCGAGATACCAGCTGTAAGTATCGGCGCGACCGAACGGAAAGATCGTGGAGAAGTCCTTGCTGTGCTCCATTTCGTAGGCATACTCGAAGCCGTACGAGAGGCGGAAGGCGCCTTGATGATGAAAGTCGTCTCCCATCCACATGTCCGCCGGCGAGGCCTGTGGTGACGCCGCCTTGAACGCCGGGTGGGGGTCCATCAGCGCCTGAACCACGAGCCAGCCATCGTAGGACACCCCGAGCATGCCGACGCGCCCGTTATTCCCCGGCACCCGCTTGATCAGCCACTCCATCGTGTCCCACGTGTCGCTGCCCTCGTCAACGGCTTTCGGATTGTGCCGGTCGCGCGGTGGTCGTTGCATCACGAACCCGCCCTCGCTGCCGTACTTCCCCCGGATATCCTGGAACGCGAAGGCGTAGCCGTCGGCAGCCAGTTCGCGCAGGGAGGATTGCGGAGCGTTGAGCTGTACTCCCGCGCCATCAATCCCGTACGGCGTCCGCTTGAAGATGATCGCCAATGGTCCGGTGTAACCCTGCGGCACCCAGATGCTGGTGTGCAGGTGTACGCCGTCCCGCATCGGCACCAGCGTGTCGACGAGCCTGACATACGAGTACGCCGGCGCCGGCGAGGCCCCGGGAGCCTGTGCCGCGATGGATCCGCCGGACATCGCGAACGCACAGCCGGCGAGAATGAGACGAAGCATCCGACCTCCGCTTGTCCTGGTGAAGTTTTCATCGGGCGCCAGCACTGCGCTGCTCACCCCCGGGCGAGCCTAGCCGCCGGGGAATATCTCTCCGTGTGCCGGCTCGAGTTTGGCCGTGAAATGCCGCAACGCCGGTGGCTGTTCCACGATCCGCATGCCCCGAATCTGGTCCCGGCGCTCGTGAACGTAGAGGAGGACCTCGGCAAGGTAGTCCACGTGGCTTTGCGTGTAGACCCGGCGAGGGAACGCCAGACGGACGAGCTCCATCGCAGCCGGCTTTTCGCTGCCGTCGGGTTGCTGGCCGAACATCATCGTCCCGATTTCCGCCGAGCGTACCCCACCGACCAGGTACAGCGCGCACGAAAGCGCCCACGCGGGATATTCGCTCTGCGGCACCTGCGGAAGCATCGCCCGGGCATTGATGTACAGGGCGTGGCCGCCCGGGGGCCGCACCATCGGCACGCCGGCGTCCGCGAGGCGGTCGGCCAGGTAGGCGACGGAGCGGATCCGGTAGCGGAGGTAGTCCTCGTCCAGGCCTTCCTCCAGTCCGACCGCAATCGCTTCGAGATCGTACCCCGCCAGGCCGCCGTATGTTACGAATCCCTCGGTGAGGATCAGGTTGTCGCGACACCGGCGGGCGAGTGCATCGTCGTTCATCGCCAGGAATCCGCCGATGTTGGCCATGCCGTCCTTCTTGGCGCTCATCGTGGCTCCGTCCACTTCGGCGAACATCGCCTGCGCAATTGCGATCGGGGCCTGCTCGTGATATCCCGGCTCCCGCTGCTTGATGAACCAGCTGTTCTCGGCGAAGCGGCAGGCGTCGAGAAAGAGCGGCACTTGGTGCCGCCGGCAGATCGCACTGGCACCTCGAAGGTTTTCCAGCGATACCGGTTGGCCGCCCCCCGAATTGTTCGTCACGGTCATCATGACTAGCGGGATTCGCGCGCCGTCCTCGGTGATCACGCGTTCCAGCATCTCGAGATCCATGTTCCCCTTGAACGGATGTTCCTCCGCCGGATTTCGGCCGGCGGCGATCGGAATATCCAGTGCCGTGGCGCCCAGCGCCTCCACGTTGGCGCGCGTGGTGTCGAAGTGCGTGTTGTTCGGCACCACGTCTCCGGCACTCACCATCGCGGTGAAGAGGATGCGTTCGGCTGCCCGGCCCTGGTGCGTCGGGATCACGTGCTTGAGCCGCGTGATCTTCTGGACCGCCTCCTCGAACCGGTAGAACGAGTCTGCGCCGGCGTACGATTCGTCGCCCCGCATCATGCCGGCCCACTGGCGGGAAGACATTGCGCCGGTGCCCGAGTCCGTGAGCAGGTCGATGAGCACGTCGCGGGCGCGAACCAGGAACAGGTTGTAGTGCGCCGCCTTGAGCGCTGCCAACCGCTCGCTGGCGCTGGTCTGGCGGATCGGTTCGACGCTCTTGATCCTGAAGGGCTCGATGATGGTTCGCGGATTGAACATTCAGCTCCGAGCGGCGCCCCGGCTGCGCCAGAAAAGGAAGATGGGCATGCCGGCCAGCAGCAGCGCGCTTCCGATCGCGGCGTTGCGCGGATTGGAGGCCACCGAACCAATCACGACATAGCCGGCAGCGGCGATGAACAGCAGCGTCGTCCAGGGATGCAGTGGCGTCCGGAATGGAATCACGCTGTTCCCGTCGTGCCGCCGAAGGATGAACAGGCCGGCGGCGTTCAACCCGAAGAAAATCCAGTCGCCGAACACGACGTAGTCGAGCAGGTCACCGTACTTCTTCGAGAATAACAGCAGGATCGCCCAGACGCCTTGCAGCACGATGGCGGCGACCGGCGTCCGCCACGTCGGATGCAATCGCGCGAACGACCGGAAGAACAGTCCGTCGCGGGCCATCGCCTGATACACCCGCGGTGATACCAGTATCACCAGATTGAGGAACCCGAATGTCGACGCCACGATGCCGGCAGCGATCAGCCGCCGGCCCACGTCGCCGGCCACCACTCCCATGGTGTCGGCCGCCGGCGCGCTGCTCGCGGCAAGGCCGCCGATTCCCAGCGCGCGGATGTACGCCACGTTGACGAGCAGGTACGCCGCCACCACCGCCACCACGCCGATCACCAGCGCGCGCGGCAGGTCCCGCTCGGGTTGAATCAGCTCTTCCGCGATGAAGTTCGTCTGCTGCCAGCCGCCGAACGCAAACAGCACCGGGACAAGGGCCGCTCCCAGCGCCAGGACCACGGACCCGTTCGCGAGGGGAGCTGGCGCCGTCGCGGCGGCATGGGGAGCGGCCACGAACGCCGCGACGACCAGGGCCGCGATGGCGGCAAGCTTGAGCACGGTGAACAGGTTCTGCGTCCAGGCCGCCGGCCGCACGCCCCGGATATTGATGAGCGTGAGCACCACGATGGCGCTGGCCGCCACCGCCGGCTGCCACGCTGCCGGCCAGCCCAGCAACGATCCGAGATAGCTCGAGAACGTCATGGCGACGGCGGCGATGGCGCCGGTGGCCATGACCAGGAGCAGCGCCCATCCGTACATGAATCCCGCCAGTGGACCGAATGCTTCCCGCAGGTAGGCGTAGCCGCCGCCCACCGTCGGCCGCCGTCGTCCCAGCTCGGCGAACACGAACGCGCCGATGAGCGCGATCACGGCGCCGAGTCCCCAGGCGGTCAATGTCATCGCAGGCGTCTTGACGCGTTCGGCTACAACAGCCGGATTGAGGAAGATTCCCGAGCCGATGATCCCGCCGATCACCATCATCGTGGCGGAAAACAGGCCCAGACGGCGGGCGTAACTGACGTCGTTCAACGATTCTCCCCGGGTACGGGCATCACCGTGCCCCGGAGCATCGCGTTTCCGCTCCCCCAGCGCAAGCACTACCTTTCCGCCGTCCTGAATCACCACTGGAGATTCGCCGCACGATGATGCGCTCCGTTCTGTTCTGGCTGTCCACTCGCCGGTCGATCTTCAACTTCATGCGCCGTAATCGGCTGGCCAGAAAGTTCGCGTCCCGTTTCGTTGCCGGCGAGTCGGTCTCGGACGCCGTGAGTGCCGCATCGGAACTGAAATCCCGGAACATCACGGCCTCCCTCGACATGCTCGGCGAAAGCGTCACCAGCGCCGCCGAGGCCGAGCAGGCGCGCGACACCTATCTCGAAATGCTGCGGGCGATGCGGGGCGCCGCCGTCCAGGTCAATGTTTCCGTGAAGCTCACCCAGATGGGTCTCGACATCGATCCGGACCTCTGCGAGCGCAACGTGCGCGCGATTCTCGGCCTCGCCCGGGAGCTCGATGGATTCGTCCGGCTCGACATGGAGGGCTCGCCGTACACCCAGCGAACGCTCGATTTTTTCGGGCAGCGGCTTTTTTCCGACTTCGGCCGGCACGTCGGCGTCGTCATCCAGGCGGCGCTGCGCCGTTCCACCGACGATGTCGCGGCCCTGATCCGCCTCGGCGCCCGGGTCCGGCTCTGCAAGGGAGCCTACCTCGAAAAGCCCGAGATCGCTTTTCCCGACAAGAAGGACGTCGATGCGCATTACGTCCGCCTGATGGAGCAGTTGCTGGCCTCCGGCAATTACCCCGGAATCGCCACGCACGACGAAGCGATCATCGCGCACGCCACGCAGTTCGTCACCCAACGGGGGATCCCCCGCGACCGGTTCGAGTTCCAGATGCTGTACGGCGTACGTCGCGACCTGCAGGAGCGCCTCGCCCGGGAGGGATACCGCATGCGGGTGTACATCCCCTTCGGCACCCAGTGGTATCCCTACCTCATGCGCCGGCTCGCCGAGCGCCCGGCGAACATCGTGTTCATCCTGGGCAATGTCCTCAAGGAAGGTGCCCGGCGGTCGTGACCGAGTTTACGCTCGGCGGTTACATGCAGGCCCACGAACGCGCCGCGGCGTTCACCGGCAGTGATGGGCGACCATACTCGGTGGCCCTCTGGATCGACGAATCGCCCGACGAGCGCGGACGATTCGGGGGAGCGTTGCTGTTTGTCCGGTGGACCATGGCCGGCGATGCTCCCGACGGGCACCTCGAGTCCGATTACCTGGTCTGGGGCCGGTCCGAGCCCGACGCCCGCGAACGGCTGGGCGCTCTCTCGCTCTACGATGTCAAGGCCCTGCTTGATGAATTGATCGCCGCGGGCAGGCCGGAAGAGCCGTGAACCCCGGGACCGGAGTGGTGCTGGCACGCGAAGGCGGCGCGTATCGCGTCATGCTGGACGGTGTCGAACGGCAGGCGGTATTGCGGGGCAAGGCCAAGCGCGAGGTCGAACGGGCGGTGGCCGGAGACCGGGTTCGCTTTGATCCGGCCACGCTTGCGGAAGATGTGCTTGGCATCGAGGCCGTGGAACCCCGCACGTCGCTGCTCGAGCGCCGGATCCCCGGAGGGCGAGGCACCCGGCCGGTCGCGGCCAATGTCGATCAGGTGATCGTCGTCGTTGCTGCCGCCGATCCAGCTCCGATTCCGCAACTGCTCGACCGGCTCCTCGTGGTCGCCGAAGCGAACGATATCCCGGCACTCGTCGTCATCAACAAGACCGACATCGCACCGGCTGCGGATGTCATCGGCCACCTCGCTGCCGCTGGTTACGATGTGATCCCGACGGCCGCCCGGCGCTGCGACGGCATCGAGTTACTCCGCACCCGCCTCAGCGGGAAGGAATCCGTGTTCACGGGACCCAGCGGCGCCGGCAAGTCGTCGCTGCTCAACGCGCTGGAACCGGGCCTCGGCCTGAGAATCGGCGCCGTGTCGATCCGCGTGGGACGGGGCACGCACACCACGGTGTCCGCCATCATGATTCCGCTGGCGATCGGCGGATTTGTCGTGGACACCCCCGGATTTTCCGACGTCGGCATGTGGGCGATGGAACGCGCGCATCTCGATGAGTGCTTCCCGGAATTCCGGCCGGCAATCGGCGAGTGCCGGTTTGACGATTGCACTCACCGGACCGAACCAGGGTGCGCTGTGCGCGCCTTGGTCGAGCGCGGTACCGTGCCGTCATCCCGGTACCAGAGCTACCTCGCCATCTTCGCCGAACTTGTCGCCCTGCCCGAGGATTGGCAGTAGCACTGTCCGTTGCAGGCCCGTCCGCGCTTCAGTCCTGCCGCTTGCCGCTCACTGTCCGGGCAGAAGTCCGGCGCCTCGCCGGCATTCGGCTTCACCGTCGGCCGCGGCTCTGGCGCACGCCAGCTTGCGCGCCTCCATGTCACTCGAGTGCAGCACGGCGATTTCCTCGCCCACGGCGGCGAAGCACGGACCGCGATTCAGCCCGGGTGGTACTTCCTTGCAGAACGCCAGTCCGTCGTCGGGCCGTGCGGTGACGTCGATGTAGTTCTTCACCACGCCCGAAAAGCAGAACGGCTGGTAGCCCGGATCGCCGTGCGAACAGTCCTCGATGGATTTCTTGGTGTTCTGCAGCGTGATCCCGCTCGCGTTCGTCCCCAGGCTCACGTAGCACTGCGAGCGCCCGATCGGCGGCGCCTTGTCGCATTCGGCCGTCGCCTTGGCAAAGTTGCCCTGAACCCGGTTCAGGATCAGCCCTCCCTGCAACTGGTAGCACGAGAACTGGTAGACGGTATCAACGATCGAGCAGGGATAGAGCGCGTCGGTGGAATCCCGCATCTTGAAGGTGATTTTCGCCGGGTCGGGGGCGTGATCGTGCCCCATGCCAGCCATCGCCGAATCACCCATCGGCATGGTGGCGGACAAGGCATGCACCGACGTGTGATGCCCACCCGGCATCGAGGCCACGGCGTTCTCCATGAACACTCCGCCGTAGCAGGAGTACCGATCCCACGCATTGTGCAGCCAGTCGCAGCCCTTGAGGGCGTGCGGCAGTTCCCAGTTCCATGCCATCTCGAATCCGTGGCCCAGGCCATGAACACACTGGAACCGGAGCCAGCGGTCGGATTCACCCGCCGCGATTTCGTCGCAGAGCTTCACGGTCCGCGCCGAGTCGACCGATCCACCTTCGGTCAGGTACGCCTGGATCACGCCATGATAGCATCCGGACTGGAAGAGTCCGGTGCAGCTGCGGAAAATCGCGGCGACGTCCGCTCCCGGATGCCACGCCCGGATGCCGATGACGTGGGTGTACCCATGTCCGTCCCGCTGAATGTCCGGGTGCGCAGCCGCGAGCGCCGACAGCGCGCCAAGCGCCACGTGCACCCGGTCGCTCCCCGCCAGCCGGACGAAGTAGTCCTCATAGCAGGTCTGCTTTGCAGCACCGCTCCGCGGAGTGCACTCGCGTTCGGCCAGTCGCGCCAGTGCGACGGTATCGCGCCGGGCCGCCGCCGCGTCGATTTCGGCCTTGGTCGCCGCCTGCGGCCGCGCGCAGGCGGCCCCCCCGAGCAGCAGCATGACCGCGAGGACGGCGCGACCCGTCGGGCTACTCCACTCGCTTCTTTCGTGTCCAGCGTTCTGCATCGCGTTGCTCCACCTTGGTCATCATCGCATCGAATGCCTGTTGCAGGTCGATTCCCTCACGGTTCGCCATGCAGATCAGGACGAAGAGAATATCCGCGATTTCCATCGCCATGTCACCGGGCGCCTCACCAGGCTTCTTGGTCTTCTCGCCGAAACGGTGATTGACCTCCCGGGCCAGTTCGCCGACTTCTTCGCTCAGCCGCGCCAGGTTCGTCAGCGGAGGGAAGTAGCCCTCCTCGAACTGCGAGATCCAGACGTCAACTCGACGCTGCGAATCGGTCAGTGACATGGATCTATATTAACCCCGTCTTTACCCCGGACGTCTCATGCGCTCCCGCGATCGGATTCTCGCGAACCTCGAACAGATCTATCGCGAGTCCTTTGATCGCGCCCGCAGCGTCGCCGACAGTGCCCGCATGGTCGACCTCGACAACGCGTACATGCGCGATCAGCTGATGCTCGAAATCCTCCTCGACATTCGTGATCTCTTCGCCGTAAGTCCCGCGGCACCGGCGACTTCGGGCAAGAGCGCCCTGCAGCAACTGGAGGCGCTCCGCCGGCTTACGGGGCGATGAAACACCCGGAAATTCTCCTCCTGGGAGTGCTTTCCTCTGGCCCCGGACTGGCACCGATGCCCGCCGATCTGATCGTCTACGGTACCATCTGGACCGGCGCCGCCGACAGCGCCGACGCCCAGGCGCTCGCCATACGCGGCGATGTCATTGTCGCCGTCGGCGACCGGGCCCGGATCGCCGCGCTGGCTGGCCCCAATACCCGCGTCATCGAGGGCGGCCACGGTCTCGTCGTCCCCGGCTTCGCCGACGGACACACGCACTTTTCCGACGGCGGAGCGCAGCTGGCTCAGGTCGAGCTGCGCGATGCCGCCACGCCCGCCGAGTTCACCCGCCGCATCCGGGCGTATGCATCCGGGATCCACCGCGGCGCGTGGATTCTCGGCGGCACCTGGGATCACGAGAACTGGCCCGGTGCGCCGCTGCCGACCCGCGAATGGATCGATTCCGTCACGCCAGACAATCCGGTGTTTGTCCAGCGGCTCGACGGACACATGGGCCTGGCCAACGCCCGCGCGCTCGCACTGGCACGAATCACCCGCGACACGCCGCAACCCGAGGGCGGCACCATCGTCCACGACGATCACGGCGAACCCACCGGGCTCCTCAAGGACAACGCCATGAATGCCGTGTTCGCGGCGATTCCTCCCCCGACGCCCGAAGACGCTGA
>Ga0134128_10008753_pt1 | contig 12173 bp, 7 predicted proteins | sample KB31754_FD_96462 | JGI IMG/M metagenome (GOLD analysis project Ga0134128, IMG submission 96462) | Terrestrial soil microbial communities with excess Nitrogen fertilizer from Kellogg Biological Station, Michigan, USA - KB3-175-4 | ecosystem: Environmental > Terrestrial > Soil > Unclassified ...
CGTGCGCACGAGGATCTACCGCGGCGCGGAGCGCTTCGTCGGGGAGCTGTACGCTCGCTGGCAGGCGCGTCGCAAAACTGCGGGCGCCGCAGGCCATCCCGGTCCCCCACGCTTCCTGCCGCCTGCGCGCGAGATGCCGGACAACGCGGTCTTCATCAGTTATGCGCGCGAGGATCTGCCGGCTGTACAGCAGATCAAGACGGGCCTCGAGGCGGCAGGCGTTACGACCTGGTTCGACGTTGACCGGCTCGAGGTGGGTGACGACTACGACCGCAAGATCCAGCGCAACATCGGGCGCTGCTCGTATTTCATCCCGGTGATCTCGGCCAATACGCAGCGCCGTCTCGAGGCGTACTTTCGCCGCGAATGGAGCTACGCGCTCGATCGCACGCGCAACATGGCGGACGGATCGATCTTCATCCTGCCGGTAACGCTCGACTCGACGAGCGCTGCGGAGGCGGTCGTGCCCGAGCGCTTCAGGGCACTGCATTTCACGCAGTTGCCGGACGGCCGGGTCACGCCGGAGTTCGCGCGCCGACTCGCAGAATTCACACTAGCTCGCGCATCATGAACGACGAGCTTTCGGCCGCGAGCGCGGCGACTCGCGACACGACAGCAGCCGCAGGCGCCGCAGCCGGCGCCCCACCCGATGCCGGCGCCGCAGCAGTGCACGAGCGCGACGCGGCCGTCGATGAGCGCAATCCATGGCTCGGTCTCGCCTCCTTCACCGAGGAGACGCGCTCGTTCTTCTTCGGCCGCGACGAGGAAGTGGCGGAGCTCGCACGGCGCGTGCAGCGCAAGCTCCTCACCGTTCTTTTCGGCAAGTCGGGGCTCGGCAAAACCTCGATCTTGCGGGCCGGGCTCGTGCCGCGGCTGCGCGAGCACGGCTACTGTCCGGTGTACGTGCGGATCGACTACGGACGCGACACGCCCGAGCCGGCCGAGCAGATCAAAGAGGCCATTCGGCGCGCCGCCGCCGTGAGCGGTGAGTGGTCACAGGTCGGCGTCGCCGCAGCCAGGGAGTCGCTCTGGGAATTTCTGCATCACCGCGATGATGTGCTGCGCGATGCCTCGGGCGCGACGCTCATTCCACTCCTCATCTTCGATCAGTTCGAGGAGATCTTCACGCTGGCACAGAGCGATGAGTTCGGCCGGGCGCGCGCGGCGCGCTTCATCGAAGAGCTCGCCGATCTCGTCGAGAATCGTCCGCCCCGCGACCTGGAGGCACGCATCGAGCGCGACGAAGAGGCCGCCGAGCGATTCGATTTCGCTCGCAGCGACTACCGCGTGCTGATCGCGCTGCGCGAGGATTATCTGGCGCCGCTCGAGAGCCTGAAGCGGGCGATGCCGAGCATCTCGCAAAACCGTCTGCGCCTTGCGCCGATGACGGGCGCACAAGCGCTCGAGGCGGTGCTGCGGCCGGGACGGCGCCTGGTCTCCGACGAGGTCGCGGCCGCGATCGTGCGGTTCGTGGCCGGTGGCGCAGAGATTGCGAACGCGGAAGTCGAGCCCTCGCTTTTGAGCCTCATCTGCCGCGAGCTGAATGACGCGCGCATCGCGCAGGGGCGGACCGAGATATCGCTCGACCTGCTCGCGGGCTCGCACGAGAGCATCCTCACCAATTTCTACGAGCGCGCGCTCGCCGATCAGCCCGCCGCGGTGCGCCGGATCATCGAGGACGAGCTGCTCACGGAGTCGGGGTTCCGCGAGAACGTGGCGGAGGAGAGCCTGCAACGGCGCTTCGCAGCGGCGGGTGCCGCCCCGGACACTCTCGCGACGCTAGTCAATCGCCGACTGCTGCGCATCGAGGAGCGGCTCGATGTGCGGCGCGTCGAGCTCACGCACGATGTACTCTGCGGTGTCGTCAAGGCGAGCCGAGACCAGCGGCAAGAGCGCGAGGCTCGAGAGGCGACCGAGCGCACGCTCGCCGAGCAGCAGGCGCGCGAGGAGGCGGCGCGGCGCGCCCTGCGGCGCGCGCGAAGCGTCGCTGCGGCCTGCATCCTGCTCGCCGTCGTCGCCGTAGCGGCTGCCGGATTCGGGTATTTCAGTGCGCAACGTGCACGCCGCGCCGAGCGCATTGCGCAGCAGACGCGGGCGACCGCCGTTGAGGCCCGCACGCAATCCGAGCTCCTGCTCGGCTACCTCACCGACGATTTCGCGCGCGAGCTCGAGAGCTTCGGGCGGCTGCAGGTCCTCTCGGAATTCTCGCAGCGCCAGATCGATTATTTCCATGCGGTGCCTGCTGCCTTGAAGAGCGCCGTGACCGTGCGCGACGGCTCCTTGGCTCTCATCAACCACGCGAAGGCACGACGCTATCTCGGCGACCTCGACACCGGAATCCGCAATGCCGACGAGGCGATCCAACTGCTCGAGAAGCAGCGCCGCACCGGCGATACCTCCGAGGCCACGCTCGTCGCCCTCGGCCGCGCCTACACGATCCGCTCGATGCTCCTCGACAACCTGAACAACGCCGGAGGGCCTGCGGACAGCCATCGCGCGGCAGCGATTCTTCAGCCCCTCGCGGACAAGCCCAACGCGACCATCCAGGCGAAACGGGCGTACATCGAGGCTCTCACTCGCATTGGCTTCCAAGGTCAGAACGCGGGCGTCGACAACGAGGGTGCCGTGCGCGCCGAGCGGCACGCCATGCAAATCGCCACCACGCTCGGCGCCCGGGAGCTCAGCAATCTCGAGATGAGCGCCGACTATTCCGAGGCCGGCGCCTGGTTGATGAGCGCGCTCATCAATCTGGGCCGCAACGACGAGGCTCGCAAGGTCGGATACGACGTGATGGGCATCTCGGAGGAGATTCTCGAGCAGCGGCCGGGGTATCGGCTCGTCCTGCACGCGAGGCAGGTCGCCGAGAGCGCAATGTCGGGCGTCGCTCAGCTGGAACTCAACCCGCGCGAAGCGATGCGCTACGCAATCGAGGGAGAGCGGACGTCCTATACGCTCCTCAAGCTGGACCCGAACAATGTTACGACGTTGAATAATCTCGGGGTTGCGCAGCAGACCGCGGGCGATTCCGCCTGGGCGAGCGGACGCCTCGGTGAGAGCATCGACTGGTACAAGAAATCGCTCGACCCGTTCGGCAAGGCATCCCACGGAGGGATCGGCTTCGTAATCGTCCGCGGGTACAGTATGGCGTACCTGGGGTACCGCCAAGCCATTGCCGGCGATCTCACGGGCGCCATCGAGACGGTCGGTTCCGCCGGGCCCTACATCGAGCTCGTCCGTCGCCACGCGGCGCCCGGAAGCTTCGAGCCTCTCCTGGCCCAGCTCGATCCCAAGGTCGTGCGCGCCGAGGTGGCTTACGAGCGCGGTGACTTCGACGCCGCGCGCGGCCTCACGGCCGAGGCCGTCGCGCAGTTGCAAAGCGCAAAGCCTTCGAGCGACTTCGAGAAGATCCAGCGCGCTTATCGGCTCTTTTACTTTTCCAATGTCTTCGGGCACGCCGAGTTTCGGCTCGGCCACTTCGAGTCGGCCGCCCGGGCCGAACGCCTCGCGCTCGAGCAGCGTCGGCTGGCTTCACCGGATTCACTCGGCGATAAGCGCGACATGGCGGAGATTTCCACCTGGCTCGCGATGGCGCTCGCCCGGCAGGGTAAGCTCGCCGAGGCGGCGAAGGTCGCAAACCCGGTGGCGAGCTTCGAGCAAGGGCTGCTCGCGCGCGATCATGGAGACGTCTGGGTGCCCTACGAGCTTGCCTGCGGTCTCTATGCGCAGTCTCTTACCGATCCTCGTCAGAGCACGGCGCTGCTGGCGCGCGCGGCGAGCATGCTCGACCGACTGCCGCCCGTGTTGCAGAGATTGCATGACGTGAAGCAGTGGCGGCAGATGATCGGGGAGCAGCAGGCGCGAACGGCACGAAGAGCAAGCGCGCAGGACCCTGCACCGGGCGCCCGCGGACCTGCGCCGAGCGCTCGGTTGCCTGCGGGCAGCGTGCGCGAGGACGGCGCGTGAGGGAACGGCGCGTGAGGGTGCAGCCGCATCACCTGCCACTCGCGTAAGCGCCGCCGCGGGCGGCTCTATCCGAGATAGCTCTCGCGCTTCTCCAGGCGGTGGACGATCTCCCGCGGGTAGATCCCGGTGTGCCTCGTGATCGACTCGAGCACGAGCCGCTCGGGCGGAAACGCCTCGTCCGGGACGGACGTGAGAATCGCATTGAAGCGCTCTTCCATGCCGTCCTTGAACTCCGGATGCGAGAGGATGAACAGGTCGTTGTTGCGTATCCCGTTCAGCACTCGCTCGCCTGCCTCGAGCGGATGCATCATCACATTCGGGTTGAAGTTGGGACGCCGTCGCCCACCGGCCACGTTCGGCCGCGGCCGCTCGCGCCTGAGCTCCTCGAGATAGGGATTGTCCTTGCCGGTGCCGAAGTAGTTATCGGTCGCCACTCCACCTGGGCAGAACACGGAAGTCCCGATGTTCGTCCGCTCGAGCTCGATGCGCAGCGCTTCCATGATCCCCACGACGGCGAATTTCATCGTCGTGTAAATGCCCGCGGTGACCGCGGGGAGCAGGCCGCTCATCGAGGAGGTTGCGACGAACTGGCCGCCTTCGTTGTGCTCTTTCATGTGCGGCAGCACCACGGCAACGCTATGCGAGATCGCCATAAGGTCCACATTGAAGGAGTTCTGCCACTCCTCGGGCGTCGCCTCGCTCGCGGGGCGCAATGTCTTGATACCGGCGTTGTTCACGACCGCATGGAGCTTGCCGTACTTGCCCTTGACGGCATTGAGCATCTGCACCCACCCGTCGCGCCCGACGACGTCGTGCTTGACCGGGAAAACGGGCGCACCCTTCTTGAAGAGCGGCAACGCGGCCTCGAGCCGCTTCTCGTTCCGATAGCCGATGACGACATTCATGCCGGCATTCGAGCAGGCTCGCGCGATACCCAAACCGATGCCGTCGGAAGCGGCGGTGACGTAGACGGTCTTACCTGCGACATCCTTGAGCGGGGGCGGCTGCGAAAACTTCGGCTCCGGCGGACGCGGCGGGAAACCCGGCGCGCGGCCCGCGGGCTCGCCCCCTGGACGTGCCGAGCCGCCCTGCCGCGTCGAGCCTCCCTGCTGCGCCGAAGCGACCGGGCCTGCGCCGAGTCCGGCCAGGAGCGTCGCTGCTCCGGCTCCGGCGGCGAGGGTTCCGAGGAATTTGCGCCGATCGCTTGCTGTCTCTTCGATCTCGCTCGGCTCCGTGGTTGATCGCTTCTCGCCCATGGCTCGCTCGTCTTGCATAAGCCCCTCGGCTCGTCGTGGATGGTGTAAGTTTTCCGGCGCGGACCGGTCAGTCGATTTTCCGGTTGCGGCGCCGGCGAGAGTATGTGCCAAAGCGGCGCGCTGTGCAGCAGGGCCCATCGCCGCCTCGCGTCTCGGGTAGCGAACGACTCCGCCTAGCTCATCGTGCTGCCGCTCCGCTCAGATTCGGCCGGCACGTGTGCCGCGGCCGCGGCTCTTTCCATTTCGATCAGCTTGGCCAATTGTCTGCGAAAGTGCACGAGCGGTCCGTCTGCCCGGATCGCCAGCATCTCGAAATTCGGGTCCTCATCGAGCGTCACCTGCTGCCGCTCGATGATGGCCTTGTCCTCCATGAATCCCTCGATGAGGCTCTCCAGGAGCGATTGCGAAATCCTCGCGTCGTCCGCCTGGAAATTATTGAGATACGACCAGAAGAAGTGAGTCGTCCGCTCGGTCTCGGGCGTCATGAACTGACAATTGCGGTACTCCCGCGCCCCTGCGAGGTTTCCGGACTGCGCTCCCTGACCCGCGGATGCGAAAAGCGTCTCCATCGTGAAGATGCCGGGTATGAGCATCGTGGCAATGTTGCGTCGATCTACCTTTGCGCTCTTGTCAGGGATGACTTTCTTGTGAAACGGCGGCGGGTCGCTGTCCAGGTGCCAACGTTCCACGCGAAAACCCCGTTCCAGTCGCTCGACGAGCGTCGGCTTGGTGACGAAGGCGTACTCCTCGGAGCCCCCCAGGGTTCGTGTATGAACGAACGCCAGATGAGAGAAATCGCTGAGGTTGTCGACGATGAGCAGGTAATTGGCGTCGTAGTGCAGATAGGCGGGGATGCCCTTCCAAAGCGGATCGCGCAAATAAGGCATATCGAGGATGAGAGCGGGGTCTGCCAATAGCGGATCGCCCATCCAAACCCAAATGAAAGGCGCGCGCTCGGCCACGGGGTAGCTGCGCACCCGAAGCCTCGGTGGGATCATCTCCTGACCCGGGATCTGCACGCATTTGCCGGAGCCGTCGTACTTGATCCCGTGATACATGCAGCGGACGGCATCGCCCTCGCGGCGCCCGCGAGACAGCAGCGCCCCGCGGTGCGGACAGCGATCGTTGAGCGCGACCACCGCGCCACTCTCACCTCGATAGAGCAGCACGTTCTCTCCGAGCAGTCTTCTACCGAGGAGCTTGCCATCGGTGAGCTCGTGGTCGATGGCGCCGACATACCAGCAGTTCCTGAGAAACATGGTCGCGCCTCGTCGTGCCGTTCCCGGTCGAGACTGCATTCTACGCGATCAGGCTCTCGACCCATTGGCTCACGAGGTCGAGAAGCTCCTCGCGCACCTGCGGGTCCTTCCGGCCGCTGCGGGCCGGTACATGGAATGAATGATCGGCGTTCTGCAGCAAGTGCAAAGTTGCGCGAGTGCCCAGTTGTCCCACCAGTGCTCCGAGAAGGCCGAGCTCCGCGAGCTCATCGCGGGTACCCTGAATAAAGAGCATCGGGATGTCGACGCTGAACAGGTGCGCGGCGCGATCGCTGCCCGGTTGACCGGCGGGATGAAGCGGAAAGGCGAAGAAGGCAAGTCCGCGAACCTGCGGAAGCGGCGATTGCGCCTGCGCTTGAGATGTCATGCGGCCGCCGAAGGAGCGGCCGCCGGCGATGAGCGGCAGGTCCGGCGCCAGCCGTGCGGCCTCCCTCACCGCCGCGCGAACCGTCGCGTGACACAGCGCAGGCGGGTCCGTCCGGCGGCTCTTCCGCTCCATATAGGGGAATTGGTATCGCAAGACGGCGATGCCGCGCTCCGCGAGTCCCGATGCGAGGGATTGCATCGACGCATGCTCCATTCCTGCGCCGGCTCCATGAGCGAGGACGAGCGCCGCTCGCGCGGACTGCGGCCGATCGAACAGGGCGGACACTTGGTGCGTCTCATCGATGACGACGGTCCGACGCTCACCGGGCGTAGTACTCACGGCTCGTGCAATCGCCCCTATGCCAGACCGAGCACATCTTTCAGCTGACGCGCAAACTGCGGCCCCTTGCCCGCCTCTTCGTGCTTGAAATAGACGAATACCTCGCGACAGCGGGAAGCTTTCTCCTCGATTGTCCGCGCCCAGCGCTCGATATCGAGCGGCGTATAGCCCTCGTCGCGCAGCCGGAAGTACCCGCAGTCCGCGGTGATCTCGACGGGAGTCGACAGCTTCTCGCTATCCGCGACGCAAAGCGCCAGATTGCGCGCCTTGAGCCGCGCGAACACCTCGTCATCGAACCAGGAGAGGTGCCGGAATTCGAACGCGGCCCCTGTGTCGCGCGGCAGCTCATCCAGAAAGGCATCGAGCACCGCCACGTCCTTTCTGAAAAAGGGCGGCAGCTGGAACAGCAACATTCCGAGCTTCGGCCCGAGCGTCGCGGCCGTATCGATGAAACGGCGCAGCGGCTCCGCGCAGTCCCGCAGGCGCGCATCGTGGGTGATGCGCTTCGGCGCTTTCAGCGTGAATTTGAACGGCGCCGGAGTCTGAACGCTCCAGCCGGCGAGGATCGCCGGCGTCGGGGAGCGATAGAAGGTGTAGTTGATCTCCACCGTCGACAGGCGCTCCGCGTAGAACGCCAGCATCTTCGTCGTCGCGAACTTCTGCGGGTAGAAGCTCCCCCGCCACTCGGGATAATTGTATCCGGACGTTCCAACCCAGATGGCCACGCCGATCGCCCCTGCAGATCAATGCCTGCCGCGCGTGACGAGGCGCCGATACTGCCCGAGGTGACGGATAGCGTGCTGCGTCTTGCCCGCCGACTCATACAACCGCGCGAGATTGTAGTGACAGTCGGCGAGGTCCGGGTCTTCGGAGATTGCGGCATGGTAGGCATCCAGCGCGGCCTCCTTCCGCCCCAGGTCCTCGAGCGCCACACCGAGATTGAATTGAAGCAGTGCGTCTGCTCCGCAGCGCTCGAGCGCGCGGCGATACACCTTCTCGGCGGCGCGAGCATCGCCACTCTCGTGCAGCAACCGTCCCCAATTGATCCATGCCGCCGCATTGTCGGGATCGGCTTCGGTGCAGCGCGAATAGGCATCGACCGCAGCCCGCGGATCGACATCCTCGAGGCGCAGTCCCTCGGCGAAGAGCTCATCCGCGCTCTGCGATCGTTCTGCGCGCGCCGCTTCGATCGCTCGGTCTCGTTCTGCCGCTCGTGCCGCTTCGGCCGCCCGTGCCCGTCTGTGCTCGATCATCTGCAGAATCCCGTTCTGCACGCTCACATCGAGGCCGAGCAGGTACTGGCCATCGTCGGCCTGCCAGTGGTTGGCGCCCTCCCGCACGACGACCCGGTCGCCGACCGCACAGATGGCGAGGCCCGACATGGGTATCGTCTCCGGCAGACTGCGACGGAGCTGTGTCAGGGAGCGCCGGATTCGCTGGCGCGGAATGTGCGCCTGAATGAGTGCGCGAGCCGCGCGCAGGACGATTAGGTCCTGGAAGGAGAACAGATACTTGCCCCGCGGACCACGCGAGGGCCTGACGAAGCCGAGCCTCACCAGACCGTGCAACGTGCTGCGCGGCAGCTGCAGGACTCGTTCCACGTCCCGCGCGCTATAGAGTTCCATGGAACGTCCCGGCGCGGCGACCGACTACCGCTTGGCTGCCTTACGGGCCGGTTTGGCGGCCTGCTCGCTGCGCTTCGGACCCATGCGCGGACCGAGGCGAGCGGTCGATGCGCGCGCCGCGTCCGCCTTCTCGAGACTCGCGCGCAGCGCCTCCATGAGATCGATGACCTTCCCCTCTCCCGGAGCGGCGAAATCGGACACCGATATCTGGTGGCCCTCGACCTTCTTTTCGATCGCGGCCTGGATGCGCGCTCTCAGCTCGTCCGTATACGCCGCCGGATCGAATTTCTCCGCCGTCTGTTGATTGATGAGCTGCTGCGCGAGGGTGAGCTCCGCCGGCTTTACCTCCTGCTTCGGAACCTCGATCTCGCTTGCTGGCCGCACGTCGGCCGCGAAGTGCAGCTGCTGCATGGTGAGCATGTCGCCCATGGGGCGAAGCATGACCACATAGGCCTTGCCGCGCACTGCCCATCGGCCGACGGCGCACCGCTTTGCCTGCTTCAAAGCCTCGGTGAGCAGCGCGTAGGGCTTCGCTCCACCCTTGTCGGGGGCGAGGTAGTACGTCTTGTCGAAGTACACGGGGTCGATCGACTCGACGGGGACGAACTCTGCGATCTCGACGGCATGCGTGCCGGCTTCCTCGAGCGCCTTGATCTCCTGCGGCTCGAACGTGACGTATTGGTCCTTCGCGAACTCGTAGCCCTTTACGGTGTCGTCCCGCTCGACGACCGAGCCGTGCTTCTGACAGATGTACTGTTGTTTGAGCCGCGAGCCGCAGCCCTTGTGCAGTAGATTGAAAGAGATGGCGTTCGCCGACTGCGTCGCGCTGTAGAGCTTGACGGGAATCGCGACGAGCCCGAACGAGATCGTGACAGACCCAATCGACCTTGCGGCCATGATTGCCCCCGAGGCAGCGTGCCTCAGCTAGCGCGTGATGCGCCCTAGGATTTGTGACAGATTCTGCTTGGTCGAAAGCACATCATGCCATCGGTCGCCGGTCTTTTCCAAGCGGGCGATCACGCTGCCTATCGTGAAGTCCTCCGGCCCTGCCCTTTCGAGCTCGTCCCAGGTCAGTGGCGTGGAAACGGGCGCTCCGGGGCTGCCGCGTGGCGAGTAAGCCGCGGCAAGCGTCTTGCCACGAACGTTCATGTTGTAGTCGATGAAAATTTTGCCGGTTCGCTTCTCAACGGACCACTCGAGAGTGACCTCCCTCGGATGCTCCTTGAGGACGTGCCGCCCCACCATCTCGCAAATCTGCCGCGCCGCATCGAACGTCACATTTCGCTCAATGGGCACGAACACGTGAAATCCGGTCTTGCCGGACGTCTTCACCACGGCCTGCAATCCCATTTGATCGAGAAGTCCACGAATCCAGAACGCGACCTTCCTGCCGGTCGTGAAACCCTTCGTGTTGAGCTCCGGCTCCGCCCCCTTCTCCTCCTTTCCCGAGTAGATGTAAGGATCGATATCGAAGACGAGATAGTCCGGGAAATTGAGCACCGATGACTCGAGAGCCTCGAGAGAGCTCGCGTAGTCCTCACCCGCACCCTGCGCGTCGGCGTCCACATGGGCGCGTGAATGCCAGATATGGAACTCGAGCGTACCGTTCTGGCCGAGCCATAGAAGCGTCGGAAGGCTGTTCGCGAGAATGTAGCGATGGCTCGCGGTCCTGTGTTCGGAGTAGACCTCGACGGTGTCGACGAACTCGGGCAGCTTCTGGTCCCAGTGCTTCTGATAGAAGCGCTCGCCATGAATTCCCTCAGGCATCCGGATCATGGTGAGCGGCCGGTCTTTGAGATGCGGCAACATGAAGCGCGAGACGGCGGCAAGATAGCGGATGAAGTCGCGCTTCGTGACCGCGCCGGCCGCTCCGGAGCTCGCGGGCCAGTACACCCGGTCGAGATGGGTCAGTCGAACCCGTATGCCGTCCCCCAGAATCAGATCGAGGCGTGCCTCCCTGCCCGCCAATTGCTGCAATACTGCATCGGCCTCAGCTCCATCGGCTCCATCGGCCTCATCCGCCGCATCGACGTCATCCGCCGCATCGGCCACGGCGACTGGCCGCTGCCTGTCCGTCGATTCGGTCTCTATCGGCTTGCACACGGATTGCGAAGGAACGTCGTCTCGCAGCCGCAGGAAAACCGGCGCCCGCAGCAAGCCCGCCGGCGTCCAGTCCATGAAGTTGATCTCGGCCACGAGCTGCGGCTCGAGCCAGGTCGTCGGGCGGTGGATCGGCGGCTTCTCGGCGAACGGCTGGCTCTTTCGCGCCAGGCTTCCGATGCGCCGCTCGAGCTCGGCGACCACGGCATCGTCGAGACCTGAGCCGACGTGCCCCGCGTATTTGAGAACTCCGTGTTCCCAGTAGCCGAGAAGCAGGGCGCCCAGCGACTCGCGTGAGCCTTTGCCCTGCGTGAAGCCGCCAACCACGAATTCCGCGGAGCGCACGCGCTTGACCTTGACCCAATTGGTCGCTCGCTGACCTGCCTGATAGACACTGTTTCTGCGCTTGGCGACGATCCCCTCATAGCCGTTCGCAAGCGCGGCCCGATAGAGGGTCTCCGCATCGCTACTCGCATGAACCACCTGGATGTGCGCGGAAGGGACGAGGCACTGCAACAGGTAGCGGCGCCGGTCCTCATACGGGGCGGGGCGTAAGTTCACGCCTGCGAAATGCAGCAAGTCGAAGCAGACCAGAATCGCGGGCTTATCGTTCCGCGCGTCCGCAATTTCCCGTGCGCTCTTCAACTGGGCGCGATTCTGCAGCGCATTGAACGAAGGGCGTCCATCGGGGCCCAGTGCGACGATCTCCCCGTCGAGGACCATCCGATCGATCGCCTGGGCTGAGAGATCGGACACGATCTCCGGAAAATGCGGCGTGAGGTCGATGCCGCGCCGGGACTGCAGACGAACCGCCGACCCGTTGATATAGGCGATGACTCGATAACCGTCGAGCTTCGGCTCGTAGAGCCAGTCGGGATCGGACCGCACGCCATCGCCCGCCATCGCGAGCATCGGGGCAAGCGAGCTCGGCATCGCCTCGAGGGGGCCACGCGGCGCGAGCCGGATCGCCTCACGCCTCGCGGGTGGCTCGCGCGTTGAGAGACTCTCGAGCGACAGCGTCGTGAGTACGGAACGGTCCTGCAGAAGTACATCCTTGTCTGTCGCGAGGGCATCCTTGTGCTTGATGAGCAGCCACTGATCTGCCGTTTTGGTTCTTACGAGGGCGAAGGATCCCTTGAGCTTCTCACCGCGCAGAAAGAAGCTGAGCTTTCCCTGTGCGATCCCGACCCGGACCCGCTCCTCGGCCTCCTCGCGAGCACCGAACGAGTACTTCCCACCCTCATCC
>Ga0134128_10008754_pt1 | contig 12172 bp, 9 predicted proteins | sample KB31754_FD_96462 | JGI IMG/M metagenome (GOLD analysis project Ga0134128, IMG submission 96462) | Terrestrial soil microbial communities with excess Nitrogen fertilizer from Kellogg Biological Station, Michigan, USA - KB3-175-4 | ecosystem: Environmental > Terrestrial > Soil > Unclassified ...
CTTTCGACCACCGCGACGGCGTTCGACGAGGTGCAGCAGATGTCGACCTCCGCCTTCACTTCTGCGGACGTGTTGACATAGGCGACCACAGGTACGCCGGGTAAACGCTCGCGCAGCAGCCGCACGTCGGCGCCGGTGATGGAGGAGGCGAGCGAGCAGCCCGCGCGTGAATCCGGGATCAGGACCCGCTTGTCCGGATTCAGCATCTTCGACGTCTCCGCCATGAAGTGGACGCCACACTGGATGATAGTGGAGGCCTTCACCCTGGTGGCTTCGACGGCGAGCTGCAGCGAGTCTCCCTTGATGTCGGAAACGCAATGGAAAATCTCCGGCGTCTGGTAGTTGTGCGCGAGGATGACCGCGTCGCGTGCCGCCTTCAGCTCGTTGATCGCCCTGATGGCGGGCGCCATCAGCGGCCACTCGACTGGCGGGATGACGCGCTTGACCCGTTCGTAGAGATGCGCGGTGTCGCGCTCGACCTCGGGCGTCCACTTTAATGACGGCATCGGTAGCGCCGTCGGGCGCTGGCCGGAGCCGGCCGGGCCCGGCATCGGTGCCGCTGCAGGCAGCCGCACGGAAGTGCTGAAATCGTGGGGACCGTAGATGGCGGCAATCGGCATGGTGCACCTCCGTAGAAAAATATGCTCACATTGAGCATATTTGGGTTATTCAAAATCCGGCCCACGGGGCCGGCTTTCTCTCTGCTGAAGATATTATCCTCAGTATGAGCAAATCAAACATAACACGATTTACCGGAGGTCCGCCAGCTGCGTCTCCGATCAAGTCGTCGTGTCTGCCTCGCAGCGATCTGATCGACGCGCCTGAAAATTTTTCCGGCGGGGTTCTTGGCTTTTCATGCAAATGCATTAACTCGCGGTAATGAACGCGGCCGATTCCGTCCGAGCCGCGAACAAGAAGGGGCCCTTCATGTCGACCACCGCAGGCGATTTTCGCCCGGCTTCAACGTCCACGAGCTGGCGTACGCCGCTTGTCATCATCGTCTGCGGCTGCGCGATCGCGCTTTTGGGCTTCGGCCCGCGATCGGCGCTCGGCTTTTTCATCCAGCCGATGGGCCGCGAACTCGCATGGGGGCGTGACGTATTCGGCCTCGCGCTCGCCTTGCAGAATCTCTTGTGGGGTCTTGGCCAGCCGGTTGCCGGCGCCATTGCCGACCGTTTCGGCCTGTTCCGCGTGATGATTGTCGGAGCGCTACTGTATGCCGGCGGCCTCGTGATGATGCGCTATGCGGCGACGCCGCTGTCGCTCGATCTCGGCGCCGGCGTGTTGATCGGCTTCGGCCTGTCAGGCTGCTCGTTCAACCTCGTGCTGTCGGCGTTCGCGAAACTCCTGCCTCCGGAACGGCGCGGCCTCGCGCTCGGCGCGGGCACGGCCGCGGGATCGTTCGGGCAATTCCTGTTCGCGCCGTTCGGCGTGGCGCTGATCGACAATGTCGGCTGGCAGTCGGCGCTGATCGTGTTCGCAGTGCTGATGTTGTTGATCGCACCACTGTCGTTTGCGCTCTCGACGCCGCCCGCGACCGCGTCGAATGTGCCCGCCGCGCAGCAGCAATCGTTCAGGACGGCGCTGGCCGAAGCCTTCGGCCACCGCTCCTACGTGCTGCTGGTGCTCGGCTTCTTCACTTGCGGTTTCCAGCTCGCCTTCATCACCGTGCATCTGCCGCCATTCCTGGTCGATCGCGGCATCTCCGCGCAAGTCGGCGGCTGGGTGATGGCGGCGATCGGTATCTTCAACATGGTCGGCTCGCTCAGCGTCGGTGTGCTGCAGAACCGCCTGCCCAAGCGCTACATCCTGTCGGTGATCTATTTTGCCCGCGCGCTCGCGACGATCGCCTTCATCTCCTTCCCGATCACGCCATTTTCCGCGATCATGTTCGGCGCGGTAAGCGGTCTGCTGTGGCTGTCGACGGTGCCGCCGACCTCGGCGCTGGTCTCGCTGATGTTCGGCACGCGCTGGTTTGCGACACTGTACGGCTTCGCCTTTGTCAGCCATCAGGTCGGCGGCTTCCTTGGCGTCTGGCTCGGCGGCATCGTGTTCGAGAAATTCGGTTCCTACACCCCCATCTGGTGGCTCTCGGTGCTGTTCGGTGTGCTGTCGGCGCTGATCAACCTGCCGATCGTGGAGAAGCCCGTCGAACGTGCCGTTGCGCAGCCTGCCTGATGCGATAAAATCTCTGAAGTAAAAATTCAGGGGAGTGTACCGTGGGTACGTTCAAGGCGATCAGGATCGACAAGGCGGAAAAAGGCACCACCGCAGCCCTCACGCAATTCGACGAAGCCGAGTTGATGGAGGGCGATGTCACCGTTGCCGTCGAATGGTCGACGCTGAACTACAAGGATGGCCTTGCCGTCGCCGGCAAGGCGCCGGTGGTGCGGCGCTTCCCCATGATCGCCGGCATCGATTTCGCCGGCACGGTGGAACAATCCTCGCATCCCGCATGGAAGCTCGGCGACAAGGTGGTCTGCACCGGCTGGGGCATGGGCGAGACCCATCTCGGCGCCTATGCCGAGAGGGCGCGCGTCAAGGGCGACTGGCTGGTGCGTTTGCCGGACGGTGTGTCGACGCGCGAAGCGATGGCGATCGGTACCGCCGGCTTCACCGCGATGCTGGCCGTGCTCGCTCTGGAAAAGCAGGGGCTGTCGCCGAGCAGCGGACCGATGGTTGTCACGGGTGCCGCCGGCGGCGTCGGCTCGGTCGCTATCGCCGTGCTTGCGAAGCTCGGCTATCACGTCATCGCCTCGACCGGACGGATGTCGGAAGCGCCTTATCTCAAGAGCCTCGGCGCGGCCGAGGTGATCGACCGCAATGAACTCTCCGGTCCGGCCAAGCCGCTGGCGAAAGAACGCTGGACAGGCGGCGTCGACAGCGTCGGCTCGACCACTCTCGCCAACCTGTTGTCGATGACGAAATATGGCGGGGCGATCTCTGCCTGCGGTCTTGCCGCCGGCATGGATCTGCCCTCATCGGTTGCCCCCTTCATTTTGCGTGGGGTGTGCCTTCTTGGTATCGATTCCGTGATGTGCCCGATCGAGCCCCGGAAAGCGGCCTGGGAACGGCTGGCCCGTGACCTGGACCGGTCAAAACTGTCTGAAATCACTCATGAAATTAACCTTGACCAGGTCATCGGCATGGGTCCAAAAATCCTTGCCGGCCAGGTCCGCGGCAGAATCGTGGTAAAAATAGCCTAACCATGTTCAGACTTTACCAACCAAGCTGCTCCAATGTTGCCACGGTTAGTATGGTAAGCAGCGGGTAAAGGAAAACAGGCGTCACCCGCGGCTTGGGTCAAGTCGGAGTTTTGCAATGCTTTCGCGTTTTGTGTTGGGGACCGTCGCTGCTGGAGCCATGATCGTGCCCGCGCTTGCTGGCATGATGACCGCCGATGAGGCGCGCAAGTTCGTCGCCGGCAGGGTGTTCTCTTTCACCTGCGTCGACGGTACGCGCGGCGCGGGGCGGATCCTCGACGATATGGGCGCGGCAGGCGCGGTGCAGTTCAATGGCACTGGGCCGATCCGGCATGTCCGTCTTCCCGGCAATACGCTTCAGATCCGTGGCCAGTCGGTGTGCGCCTCTTTGCGCGGCATGCCGTTCGAGCCCTGCTTCAATCTCGACAAGAAGGATGAAGTCAGCTTCCGCGGCTCCGTCTCCGGCATGAGCTTCGCCTATTGCGATTTCCAGCATCAGGGCGGGACGCAGATGTTGATGGCGCGCTCGGTGGCTCGCCCGCGTTCCCGTCACGCGGAGAAGACCGGCTCGATCGACAACTCGCGGGCTGAAGTGGCCGCGCGCGTGGAGACCCCGCGCGTCGATAGCGGCAATCTCGAACCCGTCAAGTCCGAGCCCAGGGTGGAAGCACCGAAGTCCGAGGCCACGCCGGAACTGCGCCGCTCGACCGAGTAGGCGGTTCCCTTCACTGACATCAGCGAGAAGATGCCGGCAGCGGAAATGCCGTCGCGTGCCGTAATCTTGCGGACGCATTCCTTCATGCCGGGCCGGGGCGGCGCACGAATCTTAGCGATAAACCGTGCTGCGTTGACTCTTTCCCGGGGCTACGCCGATCCCGGAGCATAAGATATTACCGCCATTGGCTTTTTTGTCGCACGCCGTAGTCCTACGGAGACTTCATTAACCTTAATTTGGAGGCCCGCGCCTATTTTTTAGGCGCGGATATCCCGAACTGCGGTTGAGCAGCTTCGAACAAGCGCGATGGGCGCGCGGCTTTTTTTAGGACATGCGATAATGATCAAGACCATCCAGAACTTGCGAATTGGTACCAAGCTCGCCATCACGTCGGTGCTCAGCATCCTCCTCGTGGGCGCGATGATCTTCAGCCAGATGAGCAGCAACGCCGCTGTCGGCAAGGCCACCGAAGCGATCATTGATCAGAATGCGCTCGCGCGCTTTGCCGTCGAGGCCAAGGCCTCCGTGCGCGGCATGATGATCGGAATGCGCGATGCTCGCCTCGCCAAGAAGGCCGAGGAGCTGCAGGCCGCGGAGGACAATCTCACCGCCCGTCACAAGGCCGCGCAAACCAACATTGCCGAGACCCTCAAGCTGTCCAAGAATCCGGAAAACCGTGCGCGCATCGGGAAGATGAATGGGCTGGCTGACCAATATCAGAGTCAGGTGGGCAAGGAGATCATTGGCCTCCAGAAGCAAGCCGTCGAGATCGAGGCCAAGCGCAGCGCGAGCGGCGATCTCGCGCCGGAGCTGGAAGCCCGCCTTCTGAAGATTCACGGTGAAGAGACCCGCATCGCGCACGAGATCGGTGGTCCCATTGCGAAGGAGCTGGAGGAGCTTTCCAACAAGGTTGTCGCCTTTGGCAAGCAACGGGTGGAGGAGGAGACGGTCTCGGCCAATCACCAGATGTCGGCGGCGGAGCGGTCTTCGCTGATCCTCGGCATCGTGGTGGCCTTCGTGATGATCGGCGCGTGTGCGCTCTCGGTCTTCCTGATCGCCCGTCCGATCCAGTCGCTGACGCGTGCCATGCGTGAGCTGGCCAGCGGCAATTTCTCCGTGGTGCTGCCCGGCCTCGGTCGCAAGGACGAGATCGGCGACATCGCCGGCGCGGTCGAGGATTTCAAGGTCAAGGCCGAGGAAAAGGCCCGCGAGGAAGCCGAGGCCAAGAGCAGGCAGGACAAGATTGCCGCCGAGCAGCGCAAGGCCGACATGCATCGCCTTGCCGATGGCTTCGAGGCTGCCGTCGGCGAGATCATCAATACCGTGTCGTCGGCTTCGACCGAGCTCGAGGCTTCCGCGAAAACGCTGACCTCGACCGCCAGCCGCGGGCAGGAGGTTGCCACCACCGTCGCCGCCGCGTCGGAAGAGGCTTCCACCAACGTGCAGTCGGTCGCTTCCGCCACCGAAGAGCTGTCGTCGTCGATCACCGAGATCAGCCGACAGGTGCAGGAGTCGGCCCGGATGGCGAGCGAAGCCGTCGGCCAGGCGCGCAACACGACCGATCGCGTGAGCGAGCTGTCGAAGGCTGCGACCCGGATCGGCGATGTCGTCGAGCTGATCAACACCATCGCAGGCCAGACCAACCTTCTCGCGCTCAACGCCACCATCGAGGCGGCGCGTGCCGGCGAAGCCGGCCGCGGCTTCGCGGTCGTCGCTTCCGAGGTAAAGGCGCTGGCCGAGCAGACGGCGAAGGCGACCGGCGAGATCGGCCAGCAGATTTCCGGCATCCAGTCGGCGACCCTGGAGTCGGTCGGCGCGATCAAGGACATCTCCGGCACCATCGAAAAGCTGTCGGAAATCTCCTCGGCGATCGCTGCCGCCGTCGAAGAGCAGGGCGCGGCGACGCAGGAAATTTCCCGCAACGTCCAGCAGGCGTCGCAGGGCACCCAGCAGGTGTCCTCCAACATCACCGACGTTCAGCGCGGTGCGACCGAAACGGGATCGGCCTCCTCGCAGGTGCTTTCATCCGCGCAATTGCTGTCGAGCGACTCCAACCGCCTCAAGCTCGAGGTCGGCAAGTTCCTCAACACCGTGCGCGCGGCCTGATCAGGCCGGCTGTGACGGTACGGCCGGCGGTGTCGCCGGCCGTCTCCGGAACAGGACGCGCTGGTACAGCCAGCCGATCGCGACCAGCACCAGGCCGAGGCAGATGAACGACAGCGCGCGGTAGACGCCCGTCAGCGTCGACATGTCGACCAGGAACGCCTTGGCGATCGTGAGCGCGATCACGGCCGCCGATGCAAGCCGGGCGCGCTGCGAGTTCACGAGGATGCCGATGCCGAGTAGCACGACGCCACAGGCCAGCCAGGCGATCGAATAGGTATATTGCTCGGCGCCGCTGATGTTTCCGACATTGATGACCGGACCCCGATAGAGCCGGCGGATTTCCAATGTCACATAGGCAAGCGCGAAGATCAGTGCGCCGGCGGCGATCGTGTTGGCGTAGGGTGCGCCGCGGCGGCCCACGGCCGCATAGGCCAACAGCAGCATCAGCACGGCCGGCAGCGCATAGGCGAGCAGCAACAGGTTGATGAAGCCGCCGTCGAGCTGGATCGTGGTGAGAATGGGGTTCTCCAGCAGCAACAGCCCGAACACGCTGACGACGCCGGCAAACGCCGTGAGCAGCACCGCGCCGATGTCGTGCACGATGCTGTTGGTGCGCAGCCGCAGCCGCTCGAGCCCGATCGCCATGGCAAGGGCCGAGCAGACCTCGAGCGCGAACTCCGCCAGCGTTGGCGTGACGTGATAGACGTGGCCGCCGTAGACCGCGTGACGGATCTCCATGAACACCAGCAGCACCGTGAACAGGATGGCCGCCGACTCCACGATGCGCAGCGAAGCGTCATCGACGCGGCGGCGCAGGAAGGTGCTTGCGATCCAGAACGATGCCGCGGGAATGCCGTAGCCCCAAAGCAGCCAATTGAAGATCGGCGTGGTGCCTACGGCATCGCCCGCGATGCGCGGCTCATAGCCGATGCGCAGCACCACGATGCCGGCGAGGATCGCCGAGAGCGAGCGCAGGAACGGAATCGGCCGCTGCACCGAGATCCAGGCGGTGCCCATCGACATCAGCGCCAGCGCGATCGTGAGCCAGCCCTTTTCAAGCGCGAAGGTCAGCGCCAGTGCCAGCGCACCGAGCGTGCCGGTAGCGAACAAGGCAGTCGGGATCATCAGCCCCGGCCGGTTCTCGCGGCGGGCAAGGATTTCGGTCGCGCCGCCAAAGGCCGCAGCGAGAATCACGGCGAGGATCGCGAATGGAATCGAGCGGTCGAGATGCGCGATGCGGGCGTAAAGCGCGATCAACAATGCCAGCGGCACGAAGGTGGCCGCAGCCGACCACACCACGGGGATGATGGCGTTTGACGAGCGGCCCTGCGCCAGGAAGCCCGCGATGCCAAAGCCGGCGGCAAAGACCGCGGCCGTGACCAGATGCAGCGTCACGGATTGATCGGTGGCGTTCGGGCCGATGCCGGGCAGCGCGCCGCCGGGGATCACCAGCATGTCCGGATTGCCGCGCACCGCCCACTCGGCGAAGACGATGAAGACGAACGCGGCGGCGGCGGCGATCGCCCCGGTCGCCGATGGCGCGCGCCAGGCGATCGCGAGCGTGCCGGAAACCAGGATCGCGAATGCGATCAGCGTCGTGTCGGCATGGAAGCTCGCCAGTACGATCGCCATGGCGCCGAACAGATAGGCGGCGAGCGATCCGGACGAGATCGGCTCGATCCGGCCTTCCTCGATCGAGGGGCCGAACATGAAACCGCAGACGACGAGCAGCGCCGCAAGGATGAAGCCGACCACGATGTGGAACACGTGCGGCGCCACCATCGACGGACCGCAGTCGAGGCAGGGCAGGGTCCAGAACAACGCGAAGGCAATGGCCGTGACCGCGAGCCAGCGCCACAGCCGGATACGCGCCAGCCCGAGGGACGCCGCCGTGACGATGGCGAGATAGATATAGAGCGCCCAGTAGTCGGGCTGGCCGGAAGAGACCAGCATCGGCGTGATGAAGGCGCCGACCACGCCGAGGCCTGCGAGCGCAGGTCCATGCAGGAGGGCCGCGGCGAGCGTGCCGAGCGCCACCAGCCCGAGCAGGACAAAGGCGATGGCGGGTGCGAGGAAGCCGTAGAGCGCGTAGGCGGCGTAAACGGTCGCAAATGCCACCGCGGTGCCGGCCGCGGTCAGGATGGCCGGGATGTTGGTGATCGGCAGCGCGACGATGTCCGAGATGCTTTCGTTGCGCCGCGTCCATTCGCCGGCCGCCAGCAACGCCAATGCGAACAGGCCGCCACAGAAAATGCGGACGCGCGGACCGATCAGCCCCGCCTCGATCGAGTAGCGGACCAGGAAGAAGCCGCCGAGCGCAAGCGTCAGGCCGCCGATCCACACCACCCAGCGGGTGCCGAGCTGCTCCTCGAAGCCGGGATGGGCAGGCGGCGGTGGAGGAGGAGAGGGCAATGGCGGCGGCGCGATCTCGGCCTTGGCGCCAGGATCGAACGCAGGCGTTTCCGCGGCGGGCGCGGCCGTGTTGTCCTGAGCGATCGGCACCGCCTGTTCGGCGGCCAGCGGCGGGGGCTGCTCCGATACCGTTTGCGGTGGAAGGGGCGGCGGCATCGGCCGTGCGGCGGCGGCAAGCGACTGCATGGCTTCGAGCCGGGTGCGCAGCTCATCGGCCCGGTTGAATGCCTTGCGCGCTACAACCAAGGCGACGATTGCGATCAGCAAGGCGAGAACGTCGAACGGCGAGTCGAACATGAAATCTCCAGGCCTCAAGCCCGAAGCGTTGGGCCCACCAAGGTCAACCTTTCATCGCCGCCCGCTCACGCGCAGGCCGGGCGCCGGCCGCTCCTGCAGCACCTCACGGCGGAATCGGAAGAGCGCGGCGGGACGGCCACCGGTCTGTGTCGACATCACGCCGGTCGGTTCGACCAGCGCGCCCGCTTCCACAAGCCGGCGGAAATTCTGCTTGTGCAGATGCCTGCCCGAGATCGCTTCCACGGTCCGCTGCAACTCCGTAAGTGTGAACACCGGCGGCAGAAGTTCAAATACCACAGGGCGATATTTCAGCTTTGCGCGAAGCCGCGCAATGGCGGTCGCGAGAATCCGGCGGTGGTCGAAGCGCATGGAGACGCCGAGCGCAGGCAGCGACTTGCGCTGCAATGCCGCGGGCCGGCCGTCACGGCGGGCTTCCTCGACCAGCCCCGCCTCGTAAAGCAACTCGTAACGGTCGAGCACGCGCTCCTCGTCCCAATGCATGCCCTCGGTGCCGAAATAGAGCCGCACCCGGTCTTTGCGTGGCAGCGCCCGCGCAATCTCCGGCCCCTCGCTTTGCCCAGCCCACCGGTTGAGTTCGGGGAGGATGTCGCGCGCGATTATCGCCGGCGGCGCATCGCGCCAGTCTTCCCAGGGGAAGAAGCGATACCACGGTTCGAAATTGGCCCCCGGCGCCCGCGCGCCGTTGTTATCAGCGGCGCGGGTCAAGGCCAGGTAGCCGATGGAGGCGACATGGACGTCGGTATCGCCGGGCTGCGTGTGCCGGCCGCGATCGCCAAAAGTATAGAGTTGTTCGACATAGCCGAGCCGAAGCCCCGTCTGCTCTTCGACCCAGGCGCGCAATCCGATCTCGAAGGTGCGGTGCGAGACGGCGTCGAACGGACCGAAGGGCAGCCCAGCGAATTGATGTCCGTCGCTGCCGGAGGCGGTGAGGATCAACGGCTGATTGTCCTCGATCGCGACGATCGCCGCCGTCAGGCCGATCTCGATCGGCGTGAGAGGCTTGTCGCTCATGCTAGTGTCCCGGCTCTAACATTCGCATTCCGTCGCGGCTGGCTCTCTTGCGAATGTTAGAGCCAAAAGGGACACTAGCAATAATATGATTCTAGTGCGGTTTTTAGATTTGACATTCGCCAACTTGAATCGCGGCAACACCGCAGCGAATGTCAAATCTACCGCACTAGCAGCAATCACGGACTATTCGAGTTCAACGAGGAACGGCTTGCCCTCGACCATCATGCTGGCCGGGCCGATCTGGTCGAGCGCGCGGACCATACGGCCGTCGCGGCCGAGCGCCTTGTCGGCGAGGCTGATAATCAGCCGGTTGGGCGAGGCGATCGGGGAAGCGGCGCGGAGTTTCCGCGCAATCTCCACCTCGTCGCGATGCGGATTGAGCATGCAGGCGGCGGCAAAGGCACTCGCAGTGGAGCGGCTGACGCCGGCATAGCAATGGATCACCATGGGTGCCGCGCGGTCCCAGCCGCGCACGAAGTTCAGGACCTGCTCGACATGCGCGGCCGACGGCGGGGTATAGCCCTCCATCGGCTCGGTGATGTCGTCCATCGAGACCTTCAGATGGTTGGCCGGAAGCACCGATACCGGCCGCGGCACCTGATCGACGTTGCCCATCACCGTCAGCACATGGCTGGCGCCGGTCATCTTGACGATTTCGGGCAGAGCTGCGAGCGAGCAGACGTGAATCATGGCGGTCCTTTCCCGGCGAATATAGCCCTCCGGTGAGTGCCGTGAAAGCAGGTTCGGAGCCTGCGTTCAAGCCCGTAACGAGTTGAATCGCGCCAGGAATCGCTTCTCGGCCTTGGCCGCGCTCCAGGGCGTCAGATAGTCCTCGCACACGCTTTCGGGCAGGCCGGGATCACGGCCGAACAGGCGCCTGGCCTCGGCTTCCGAAAAACCCGCCAGGACCGTAGCTTCGAGATAGGCCGCGCCACGGTCGGCGTTCTTGATCTGCGCGGTGATGTTGGCGCTCAGGACCGGGGGCAGTCCGAAGCGGATGTGGATCGCGGATAACAGCCGCTGCTCAACCGCTTTGTAATCGCCGCCAAGCACGGCCTTGAACGGCGAGATCATGTCGCCGATGACATATTCCGGCGCATCATGCAGCAGGGCGGCCAGCCTGAGTCTTTCGTCGATCCGCGGCGTGTGCGCGCGCATCACCGCTTCGACCAGCAGCGTATGCTGCGCGACCGAGAAGATATGCGCCCCGCTGGTCTGGCCGTTCCAGCGGGCGACCCGTGCCAGGCCATGGGCGATGTCGGCGATCTCGATGTCGAGCGGCGAGGGGTCGATCAGGTCGAGCCGCCGGCCGGACAGCATCCGCTGCCAGACCCGCGTGTCGGCGGCGGCGCGTTTGGCCGCCGTCATTTGGCTTTGAGACGCGGCGATCGCGGTTTCGCGCCGCAGCTTCCATGGCAGAAGCAGGTGACGAGATGGTCGTTGACCATGCCGGTCGCCTGCATGAAGGCGTAGACGATGGTCGGGCCGACGAATTTGAAGCCGCGTCCGGCGAGCTCCTTGGATATCTTGATGGAGACCGGCGTCGACGCCGGGACGCTCGCGGTGGTCTTGAACTGGTTCACCTTCGGCCTGCCGTCGACGGCGTCCCATAAAAGCTTCGAGAAACCCGGGCCTTCTTCCATGATCTTCAGATACGACTTCGCGCTCGCGATTGCGCCCTCGATCTTGGCGCGGTTGCGAACGATGCCGGCATCGTTCATCAGCGCGTGGACCTTTTTGGCGTTGTAGCGCGCGATCTTTTCCGGCTGGAAATCATCGAAGGCGCGGCGGAAATTGTCGCGCTTGCGAAGGATGGTGATCCAGGAGAGCCCGGCCTGGAAGCCATCGAGGATCAGCTTCTCGTAGAGCGCGCGGTCGTCATATTCGGGCACGCCCCATTCCGTGTCGTGATAGGCGACATAAAACGGGTCCTCCCCCGGCCAGGGGCATCGCATCTTGCCGTCGGGGTGCAAACGAGCGGATCTGCTCATGCGACGGTCTGCCTGTTCGCGGCGCGGATCGCATCGGGATCGGCGAGGCGGATACCGAGCCCGCCGGCGGTCAGCGCCAGTCCCGCGTCGAGCGCATCCGTGACGCGATCGGTGCGGATCAGCGCCAGGCCGTTCTGGCCCGAGGTCGAGCCCATGGTGCCGACCTGTCTGTCGCCGGCAAGGATGGTGCTGCCGGCCTCGGGCGGCGCGCCGTCGAGCGTGATGCGCACGGTTCGCGTGCGCGCGGTGCCGCGATGCTGCATCCGCGACACCACCTCCTGCCCGACATAGCAGCCCTTGTCGAAATCGACGCCGTGCAGGCGGTCCATGTTCGTCTCGTGCGGGAAGGCATCGCCATACATGAAGTCGAGCCCGCCGCGCGGTACGCCCAGGGCGATGCGATGGGCCTCGTAGGA
>Ga0134128_10008755_pt1 | contig 12172 bp, 14 predicted proteins | sample KB31754_FD_96462 | JGI IMG/M metagenome (GOLD analysis project Ga0134128, IMG submission 96462) | Terrestrial soil microbial communities with excess Nitrogen fertilizer from Kellogg Biological Station, Michigan, USA - KB3-175-4 | ecosystem: Environmental > Terrestrial > Soil > Unclassified ...
CCGCCGCCTGAATGGCCAGGTGCGCCTCGGCCGAGGCCGACGCCGCCTGGATGACCTGGCGCGCCTCGGCCGCCTCCGGCGCCGCGGCCGGAGCCGCCGCCGACGGAGCCGCGCCGCGCGGCGGCGCCGCGAGCAAAGAAGGGCTCGCCGCGAGCGTCATTCCGCCCGAGAGAGCCGGCGCGCCCAGCGGCGCCGCGGCCGCGGCTCCGGCGACGGGGGCGGAGAAGCTCACCCGCTCGACGCGGATCTCCTGCGCGGCCGAGAATGCGGCCGTCAGAGAGAGAAGGGCGGAGGCGGCGAGACGAGCGAACATGCTCTAAGGGTAGAGAAACCGCTCCGGCCGGACATGAGGCTCTAGGCCTACCTTCGGCGGGTCCACTCGACCTAGTGCCGGGGTTTAAGAACTCTTCGTACGCAGAGTTCTACAAGCCTGGCGCCGTTCGTAATAGGGCTGAAACTTCGCTAGATTATCCTACGACCATGGCCGACGCGATCCGCCGCTCGCACGCGCGCATCCCCTGCGACCGCCACGTCGAGGTCCATCACGGCGCGACCGGACGCCCGCTCGGCGCGGGGCGGATGCTGAACGTGAGCCTCTCCGGCGCGTACGTGGCTTTCCCGGGCGAGCTGCAGCGCGGCACGCCCTACCGCCTGCGCGTGCTCGGCCCCGAGGGACCGGTGGACTTGCCCGGCCGCGTCGTCCGCGAAGGGCCCCGCGCCGGACCGAAGGCGCCCGGGGTCCGGCAGTTCGGCATGGTCTTCAATCTGTCCGCGGACCAGGAGCGGCTCCTGCGCCGGCTGCTGGACGTGATGCGCCGCCAGCCCGCCGCCGAGACCGAGAAGGAAACCGGCCTCGACCGCTCCCTGCGCAGCTACTGGTCTTAAGCGACGTCGAGGGCGGAGACGCGCAGGGTGGGCGCGCCGAAGGAGCCGTGGAAGACGAGGTCGTCGGCCACGGCGTCCACGCGGGCGAGCAGGTCGAGCAGGTTCCCGGCCAGCATCGCGCCCTTGAACGGGCGGCCGAGGGCGCCATTCTCGATCTGCAGACCGGAGACGCCGACCGAGAACTCGCCGGAGACGGGATCGATCATGTGCGTGCCGAGGACCTCGAGCACGAGCAGGCCGTCCTTGGTTCCGGCGAGCAGGGCGTCGCGGCTCAGCGTCCCGGGCGCGAGGAAAAGATTCGAGGGCCCCGGACCCGGCAGGCCGCTCCAGCCGTCGCGGTAGCCGCAGCCGTTGGACGCGGCGCCCTCGCGCGCGGCGGTCGCGGAGTCGTGGAGCAGGGCGCGCAGGACGCCGGCCTCGACAAGCGCCTTGTCGCGCGTCGGCACGCCCTCGTCGTCGAAGCTCGCGCTCGCCGGCCCGCCCGGGCGCCGCGGGTCGTCGCGCAGCGTCACGAGCGGCGACGCGATCCTTTTCCCGAGGCGCCCCGCGAGCAGGGAGCGGCCGCCCTGCACCTCCTCGGCGGAGAGCAGCTCGGCCAGCAGCTCGAGGAACTCGACGGCGACCCACGGCTCGAGGACGACCGCCCGGCGCCCCGCGCGGGCGCGCCGGCCGCCGATCGTCGCCAAAGCCCGCCGCGCGGCCTCCGCTCCCGCCGCGGCCGCGTCGACGGCCTCGAAGCGCCGGGCCTCGCGGCAGCCCTCGCCGACCTGGGTCTCGCCGCCGTCCTCGGCCGCGGAGGAGACCGAGACCGTGACCGAGCCGGCGCGCGCGCGAGCGAGCAGTCCGAGCGTGTTCGCGACGACGACCTCGCCGCGGCTCTCGCCGATCTCGGAGCGCAGCGCGCGCGCGCGGCCCTTCGCGCTCGCCGCCGCCTCGGCCTCGACGAGCCGGGTCTCGAGAGCGTCCCACGGGCGCGAGAACAAGGTCTCGTCCCACAGCGCGGCTTCAAAGGCCGCGTCGGCCGCGTCGGCCGCCGGCGCCGGCAGGGCGCGCCCGGCCTGGGTCTCGGCGTGCGGCAGCTGCTCGACCGCGCGCCGCCAAAGCCCGCGCAGCGTCGCCGGGTCCGCGCCGCCCGCCGACGCGAAGCCGACGCGTCCGTCCTCGACGACGCGCACGCCCGCCCCGAGGGACTCCGCGAGCTCGACCCCGTCGCGAGCGCCGTCGCGCCGGGCCAAGGAGCGGCTGCGGGTCCGGCTCAGGTAGATTTCGGCGGACGCGGTCCGGGACTGGGACTTCATCCAGGAGACGGCCTCCGCCGCCCGGGCCTCGAGGTCGTCGCTCATCGCGCCCGCGTCACCGCTTCAGCGCGGTCCAGCCCATGTAGAGGAACAGGAAAGCGACGAGCAGGAAGAACGCGCCCCACTTCTTGCGCTCCAGCGCGATGTAGGCGTCGTTGAGCAGGTACTCGCGCAAGAGGGCGTTCATGCGCTCGATGAGGTCGGGCCGGTAGAGATAGCCGAGGCCGAGCAGGAGCGAGAGGAAGCCGACGGCGAGCTTGAAGAAAGGGCTCATGCCGCGGCGGGGTTGAAGCGGTTCATCGCGGCGTCGATGCCGTCTTGAAGCACGACCTCCACGGCTTTCTCCGCGTCGCTCAGGCCCTTCTCCAGGTCGGACTCCTCGGAGGAGCGGAAACGGCTGAGCACGAAGTCGGCGGAGTCCATCTTCTCCGGCTGCGGGCCGATGCCGATGCGAAGACGAGAAACGTCTTCGGTTCCGAGATGGCGAATGATCGAGAGCATCCCCTTCTGTCCGCCCGCGGATCCTTTCTTTCGCAAACGGATGCGGCTCAATGGAAGCGATATCTCGTCGTAGACGACCAATATCTCGGGAATCGCGATATTGTGGTACCCGCTAAAAGCCTTCACGAACTGCCCCGACTCGTTCATGTACGTCATGGGCTTGGCCACGTACACGTCCCCCCATTTGGCCGCGACGCCCAGCCCCTTGAAGTCCTTCCAAAAAGGTTCCGCCTCGCCGACCAGACGGTCGACGAGGCGGAAACCGACGTTGTGGCGCGTCCGCTCGTACTCGGAGCCCGGATTGCCCAGACCCACGACGAGCCGGAGCGCCACGTCCGGGAAGCCTTACTTGCCTTCCTTCTTGGCCGGAGCCTTGGCCGCTTCCTTGCCGGCGGCCGCGGCGGGAGCGCCGGGCTTGGCCGCTTCCTTGGTGAGCTTGCCTTCCTCGTCCTTCTTGCCCTTCGTGCTGGACGATTCCGGCTCGGCGGCGGCGGCTCCCTCGGCGGGGACCGCTCCGGCGGCCGGCTCCTCGACGACCTCCACCTTGGCGATGGTCACGTGGACCACGACCGCCTTCGCGTCGTCGACGATCTCGACGCCCTCGGGCAGCTTCAGGTCGCCGACGTGCAGCGCCTCGTGCAGGCCGAGCTTGGTCACGTCGACCTCGATGTGCTGCGGGATCGCCGTCGGCAGCGCCTTGATGCGCAGCTCGCGCAGGTCGATGGCCAGCATGCCGCCGAAGTCCTTGACGCCGGTCGCGACGCCCGTGACGAGCAGCGGGACGCGCGCGTCGATCTTCTGCGTCAGCGAGATGCGCTGGAAGTCGGCGTGCACGGGCCGGTCGGTGACGGGATGGCGCTGCAGCTCCTTCACCATGACCGTCTCCTCGCCCTTCGCGTGCTTCAGGCGCAGGATGGCGTTCACGCCGCCCTTCTTGCGCGCGTCCATGAGCTCGCGCTCGGACAAGGCGATGTTCACCGGCCCGTTCTCGCCCCCGTAGATGACCGCGGGGATGCGGGAAGCGGCGCGCAGCGTCGAGAGCTCCTTCTTGGTGCCCTTCGCGGCGCGGACGTCGACGTCGATCTTGATCTCCATGACTCTTTACTTCCTCCTCGGCTTAAATCAGACGAACAGAGCGCTGATGGACTTGCCCTGATGGTTGCGCGCGATCGCCTCGCCCAGAAGGGGCGCGATCGACAGAACCGTCAGCTTCCCCCCGGCCAGCGCGTGGACCGGGATCGAATCGGTGAGGATCATCTCCTCGAGGGACGACTTCGCGATCAGGTCGTGCGCGGCGCCGGACAGCACGCCGTGGACGCAGGCCGCGTAGACCTTCGTCGCGCCCTTCTCGCGGATCTTCTCGGCGACCTTCACCAGCGTGCCGCCGGTGTCCACCATGTCGTCGAGGATGAAGCAGACCTTCCCGTCGACGTCGCCGATGATGTTGTAGACCGAGGCCTCGTTCGGGCGCGGGCGCCGCTTGTCGATGATGACGAGCTGGGCGTTGAGGCGCTTCGCGAAGGCGCGCGCGCGCTCGGTGCCGCCGACGTCGGGGCTCACGATGACGAGGTTCTTGAGCGCCTTCCTCTTGACGTAATCGAGCAGGATCGGCGCGGCGTAGAGGTGGTCGACCGGGATGTCGAAGAAGCCCTGGATCTGCGCGGCGTGCAGGTCCATCGTGATCACGCGCTGGGCGCCGGCCGTCACGATGAGGTTGGCGACGAGCTTGGAGCTGATCGGCACGCGCGGCGCCGTCTTGCGGTCGGCGCGGGCGTAGCCGAAGTACGGGATGACCGCCGTGATGCGCCCCGCCGACGCGCGCCGCAGCGCGTCGATCATGATCAGGAGCTCCATCAGGTTCTCGTTGGTCGGCCGGCAGGTCGGCTGGATGACGTAGCAGTCGGCGCCGCGGACGTTCTCCTCGATCTGCACGTTGATCTCGCCGTCGGCGAAGCGGCCGACGTGGGACTTGCCCAGCGACACGCCGAGGTAGCCGCAGATGCCCTCGGCGAGCGGGCGGTTGGCGTTGCCCGAGAAGATCTTGAGCCCGCGAAGGCTGCGCACGCCTTCCATGGGCAGGGGCTTCTCCACGAACTTCGGCGTCATGCGGGCCTCCGCCTTCTCCAGGGTTTTTTGGGCCATAGTCCTCAGGTTTTGTTGACCTGACGCGCGCGCGCGATGGCGAGCGCGTCGTCGGGCACGTCCTCGGTGACGGTCGAGCCGGCGGCGACTTTGGCGCCCCGGCCGATCTTGACGGGCGCGATCAGGTTCACGTTGGAGCCGATGAAGGCCTTCGCCGCGATCGTCGTCTTGTGCTTCTCCTTGCCGTCGTAGTTGCAGGTGATCGTGCCCGCGCCGATGTTGACGTCCTCGGCGATCTCGGCGTCGCCGATGTAGGAGAGGTGGTTGACCTTCGAGCCGAAGCCGATCTTGGACGCCTTGACCTCGGTGAAGTTGCCGACGCGCGCGCGCGGCCCGATGATGGAGTCGGGGCGGATGTGGGCGAACGGCCCGACCGAGGTCTTCTCCAATAAACGAGAGTTGAGAACGTATGAGAACCGCACCTCGCACTCGTTGCCGATGGAGGTGTCCTCGATGTGCGTGTAGGGCCCGATGCGGCAGAGCCGGCCGATCTTCGTATGGCCGCGCAGGATGGTGCCGGGATAGATCACCGAGTTCTGGCCGATCTCGACGTCCGCGTCCACGTGGGTCGACTGCGGGTCGCGGATGGTGACGCCGGAGATCATCAGGCGCTCGAGCATGCGCTTGTTCAGCACGCGCTCGGCGACGGCGAGCTGGGCGCGGTTGTTGATGCCCTGGACTTCCTCGGCGTTGGAGGTCGCGTAGGCGTGGATGCGGCCGCCCTTGCCGCGGATGACCTCCATGACGTCGGTCAGGAAGTGCTCCTTCTTGGGGCCCTTCGCGCCGATCTCCTTGAGGCCCGCGACGAGGGCCTCGAGCTCGAAGACGTAGGCGCCGGAGTTGACCTCGTTGATGCCGAGCTCCTTCGGCGAGGCGACCGACTCCTCGACGATGCGCTGGACCTCGCCGAGGGCGCCGCGGATGATGCGGCCGTAGCCCTTCGGGTTCGGGATGCGCGCGGTGAGCAAGGTCGCCTGGCCCTTGAGCTGGTCGTGGGTCAGCACGAGGTTGTAGATGGACTCGTAGGTCAAGAGCGGCGTGTCGCCGCACATGACGATGGCGGACTTGAACTTCTTGAGGAACGGAAGAGACTCGAGGACCGCGTTGCCCGAGCCGAGCTGCTTCTTCTGGACGATGAACTGGATGGGGCGGTTGAAGCCGACGGACTTGGCCATCTCCATCGTCTGCTTCTTGACCTCGTCGGCCTCGTGGCCGACGACGACGCCGATGGCGCCGGGCTTGAGCGCGTTGGCGATGCGCAGGATGTAGAAGAGCATCGGGCGGCCGCCGACGTGATGGAGGACCTTGGGGATCGCGGACTCCATGCGCGTTCCCTGGCCGGCGGCGAGGATCAGCGCCGCCAGATTCCCCTGACCGTTCTTTTTGTCGCTCATTTTGTTGTTAGGTGCGTCTAAACCGTCTTTCCCAGGCCTGGACTCGAACCAGGAATAACGGCTTCAAAGGCCGCTGTGTTACCGTTACACCACCCGGGAGCCAGCGCCGGCTCCGGCCGTCGTCTTTCGCCTCTCTTCTTCGTAGCAGGCGAACACTTTGTTCTCGAGGAGCGTCCGGAATTCAGCGGAAATCGGGTGCGCGACGTCTTTGAACGACCCGTCGGGCATCTTGCGCGACGGCATGCAGAGGATCAGGCCCTTCTCTCCGACGATCACCTTCATGTTGCGGACGACAAAACAGCGGTCGAACGTGACCGTGACGAAGGCCTTGAGCTTATCCTCGCTGCGCAGGTGGACGCGGACTTCCGTGATCTCCAAGGGGGTTAACCGTGACAACTGGTCAGATAGACCTTCCAGGGATACGCCTGGAGTCGCCGGACGACCCGTTCGCCCTCGCCGTGAGACGAGACGAACCCGAAGACCGATGAGCCCGAGCCCGACATGCGCGTGCCCTTCGCACCGGCGGCCTCCAAGATGCGACGAGCTTGCGCGACCTCTTTCATGACCGGCAACTCCGCCTGTTCGAGGCGGTTGAACAGCAGACCGCCCCAATCCTCGACGGGGCGGCCTTTCTTCAAACTTCTGATGAGTTTATCAAGCTGGGACAAACGTGTCAATACGTCGGCCCGTCGACGGGGAGGCAAAGCGGCGTACACGGGACCGGTCGGGCTGCCGAAGCCGGGCCATACGACGATCATGAACGGCAGGGATTTCGCGATTTGGACCGGCCGGAGGCGGTCCCCGATGCCTGTCGCTCGACAAAAGTTGGCGTCTTTCAGGAAAAAAGGGACGTCGGCGCCTAATCTTTTTGCTAATTCGTGCAGCTTTTTCTTCCGGGCGGCCGTCAACTCGATGTCGAGCAGCTTGGCCAACCCGAGCAAGGTGCCGGCGGCATCGGAGGAACCGCCGCCAAGCCCCGCTCCCATCGGTATCCTTTTCGTTAAAACGATTTTGATCCCGACGCCGACTCGAAACATCTTGTAAAACGCCTCCGCGGCCCGTAAAACGAGGTTGTCGGGCCCGGCCGAGAGCTCTCCCGTCCCGAGCTCGTCGACGATCTCCAGGGTCGGCCGATTGCCGTTCACGACCTCCATCTCCAAGACGTCGTAAATATTGATCTTGGCGAACAGCGTGTTTAAAGCGTGATACCCGTTCTTCTTCCTCCCCGTGACCTCGAGGAACAGGTTGACCTTCGCCGGGCACTGGAACTTCACGGGTTCGTTTCCAGGGGCGGCAGGTCCGCCGCGGTCTCGAGCTTGGGCTGGGGGCAGCTCAGGGAGAACTCCCAGAAATGTCCGGATGCCGAGAAGGACTTCGGGATGCGGCGCACGCCGGCCTTCTCGAAGTCGGAGAAGTTGAGCGCGGAGCCGCCGGCGGGGGTCACCGAGCGGGCCAGCGCGTTGTCGCCGAGCTCGACGCGCCAGTTCGGCCGCTCGAGCTCGCGCTTGCCCCAGCCCGACTCGTACTTGGCGGGCCCCGGAGCGAACGGCTGGCCCGCGAGGACGGCGGCGATCAGGGACATGACGCCCTCCGAGGCGCCGCGCACCTGCTCGTCCTTCAAGCCGTCGACGGGGAATTGGTCCATCGAGAAGCCCTGGGCGTCCAAGTGCGCCCGCGCCGCCGGCGAGAACAGCGGCCCCAGGATCTCGAGCGTCAGGTCCAGCGGCGCGCGGAAGGTGAGCATCGCCTGCTGCGAGATCGGATGGCCGCCGATCTTGCCTTTGATGTCGCACACGGCGGCGAAACGCCGCACGCCGCCGTGGACGGCCTCGAGGTGCGCGCGCCACAGCTCGCCCGCGGCCTCCGCGGTGAGGCCCTTCTGCAGGGCGTCGGCCTTGGCCCCCGCCTTCGCGCCGCCGAAGCTCTGCGACAGGCGCCAGGCGCGCCACGCGGCCTCGTCGCGGCCCAGCGCCTTGCGCGCGTCGCCGAGGTGGTCCCACACGGAGTCGTCGTCGGGCAAAGCGGCCGCGGAGACGGCGAGCTCGGAGACGGCCTCGGTCGAGCGGCCCTCCTTGAAGAGGACCCAGCCGAGCGAGTCGCGGTAGGCGGGGTTGGAGGGCTCGATGACGAGAGCGCGGCGGATCAAGGACTCCGCGTCGGCGAGCTTCATGCCGCGGTCGGCGAGCGAATAGCCGAGGTAGTTCAACGCAGGAGCGTCGTCCGGCTTGTCCGCGATCAGCTTACGGAATTCAGGCTCAGCTTCAGAAATGTTATCGGTCTTCTCGAGAATGGTCGCCAGCTGCCAGCGCGCGTCGCGGTCGTCGGGCTTGTCGGCGAGGACCTCGCGCAGGAGCTTCACCGCCTCGGCGTGCTGGCCCAGGTCGTCGTAGCCCAGCGCCAAGTAGTAAGCCACGCGATCGTCCTTGGGCCAGCGCTTGCGCGCCTGGGTCAGCGTCGACATGGCGTCCTTCATGCTGCCGGCCTGGAGCTGGTAGTAGCCGAGGCGCAGGTTCAGCGTGGGATCGTCCTTGAGCGCGGAGCTGTCCTGCAGCGCCGCCGCGGCGGCCTTGAAGTCGCCGGCGCGCTCGGCGTCCGCGGCCAGCCACGCGCAGGCGGCGGGGTCGCCGGGATGCTTCTCCTTGATCAGCTTGTACGTGTCGCGCGCGTCGTCGAGCGCGCCCATGGAGGCCTGGAGCTCGCCGATGTGCGCCCAGAGCTCGTAGTCGTCGGGCTCGTCCTCCAGCAGCTTCTGGTACTCGGCGACGGCCGAGGCGGTCGCGTGCTGGATCTCGTAGACCTGGGCGAGCGCGAGCCGGGCCGGGCCCGACTGGGCGTCGTCGAGGTCGATGGAGCGCTGGAGCTTGTCGGCGGCCGCGGCGTAGTTCTCCTCCTGGGCGTCGAGACGTCCCAGCTCGAACAGGGCGCGGGCGGCGTCGTCCGGATTGCGCTTGAGGAAATCATCCAGCAGCTTGCGCGCGCGCTTGGGGTCGCGCGGCGCGATCAGCTCGGTCAGCGCGAAGAGCGTATCCGCCGAGGACGGGTCGTCCTTCAGAGCCTGCGCGAACTGCGCCTCGGCGCCCTCGGTGTCGCCCCGCGCCCACAGCACGCGGGCCAGGATCACGCGCGACTTCGCGTCGTTGGGCGCGAGCTCCAGGCGCTTGCGCGCCCACTTTTCGGCCCGCGCCCTATCTTCCAGTTGGAGCGCGAGCTCGGCCGCCTCGCCCGCGATGAAGGCCGCCGACGGGTCGAGGGCCATCGCTTTCTCGTAGGCGTCGAGCGCCTCGGCGTAGGCGCCGCGCCGCTCGAGGAGGGTTCCGCGCAGGTACTCGGCCTGCGCTTGGCGCGAGGACTCCGTGCTCGACGTGGGCGCCGCGCGGGACGCGGCCGGGGCGAGCAGAAGGGCGAGCAGGAGGACCTTGATCATGAGAGGACGGCGTCCATCAGGACGGCGTCGGAGCCGTCATTGTAGAACTTAGCCCGGCGGCCGACAACGTGCGCGCCCGCCTGCTTGTAGAAGAGCAGCCCGCGCGAGTTGGCCGAGGAGACCTCGAGCGTGAGCTTCTTCGCTCCGCGCGACCGCGCCGAGACGAGCACCGCTTTCCACAGCGCCTTCCCGATCCCGCGGCCGTCGGAGCTCGAGGCGAAGTCGAACAGCTGCGCCTCTTCCTCGACGAGACGCGCGACGGCGTAGCCGACGACTTCCGCCTTGGTCGTCCCGTCCTCGGCGACGAGAAACAAAGAGTCGGAGCGCTCGGCTTCTTCCGCGTAAGCCTCGCGCGACCAATGGGCGGCGCCGGCCCGCTTCGCGATCTCGGCCACCTCGCCCGCGTCCAAGGGCCGCGCGTCGCGAATGATCATCTCTTCTTCTCGTAGCCGGCGGGCTTGAGGTAGAAGGGCTCGAACGGCGGGATCTTCTTCGCCTTCAGGCGGCGGCGCGCGACGGTCAGCAGGTCGGCCGCGTCCGTGTCGTGGAGCGCGACGGCGAGGCCTTTCGCCTCGGCCGCGGCGCGGACCTTCGGCCACTCCTCGGGCGCGGTCCACGCGGCGTCTCCGACGGCGGCCAGATTTCGGTAGCGCCGGGAGTAGACCTCGTTCTTCCAGCCCGGCAGGGCGGCGAGCACGTCGGCCTCGCCGGACTTCTCGGCCGCCGCCTCCAGGCGCGACAGCGCGAGCGCGGGGATTTTAAGCTTCATGCCCAGGATCGCGGCGAAGGACAGCCCGATGCGGATGCCGGTGAAGCGGCCGGGGCCCGCGGCCGCCGCGACCGCGTCGAGATCGTCGTAGCTGAGCTTCGCGCGCTTGAGCACCGACTCGACGACGGGCAGCAGCAGCTCGTCGTGCGGACGCTTCCCGGCCTTCTTGGCGGCGAAGACCTTCCCACCCGCGTCGAGCGCGACCGAGACCGACTCGCCCGTGGCGTCCACGGCCAGGATGTTCACGAGCAAAGTCTAGAACTTATCCACAGGAGTCTACCCGGGTAGCGGCGGCTGATCAGCCGCCGGACAGGGCGCCGTTCAGCGCGTCCTCGAAGTCGGCGATAAAGGCGCCGGTCGTCGGGTAGTTCGCGCGCCGGCCGCTCCAGCGCCCCGCCATGACGCGGAAGGAGACCGAGTCGTCCGTGAGCTCCACGCGGACGCGGTGCCCCTTGATCAGCAGGAACGGCGGCTGGCGCGGCTCGTTCTCCTCGAACTGAAGGTCGTCGTCGCCGATCGCGTGGCGGCGGAGCATGATCAGCGCGGACTCGCGCAGACGCGGCAGAAGCCTCTCGACGGGGATCGTCATCGCTTGTCCGATATCCCGGCCTTGCGCCCGCTCTTCGCGTGCGCCAGACGCACCTCGAGGCGACGCTTGGGCCAGCGCGCGGCCTGCGGCCACTCGACGACGACGGCGCCGCGCGGGTCGTGGAGCAGCTCGTCGAGGCCCAGCTCCCCGACGTCGCCGTCCTTAAGGCGATAGAGGTCGAGGTGATGGAGCGTCAGGCGCTTGCCGCGGTACACGTGCGCGAGCGCGAAGGTCGGGCTCGACACGCGGCCGCGGTAGCCGACGCTTTTCGCGAGGCCTCGCACGAGCGTGGTCTTGCCCGCGCCGAGCTCGCCGTAGAGCAGCACGAGGTCGCCCGCCTTCAGCGACCGTCCGAGAAGCTCGCCGAGCCGGATCGTGCGCGCTTCGTCCGGGATCGAGAGCCTCACCGCACGCTCCAAGGTCCCTTGCCGAGAAGCAAGGAACCAATCGAGCACGACCTTCCTCCTGGTCACAACGACTTGAAGGCCTTCGGCAGGAAGTCGACGAGGTCCGTCGAGTTGGCGCCCCACGCCGTGAGCTCGCGCTCGGCGAGGTCGCCCGCCGTCCCGTGAAGCCACGCGGCGAGAGCCGCGCACTTGAAGGCCTGATCGCCCTCGACGCGGCCGCTGGCGAGCGCCTGCGTCCACAGGCCGAGCAGGAGCCCCGTGAGCACGTCGCCGGAGCCGCCCTTGGCCAGCGCCGGGCCGCCCGTCGCGTTGACCACCGTGCGCAAGCCGGACGTGATGAGCGTGCGATGGCCCTTGAGCAGGGCGACGCCGCCCCACTCCTTCGAAAGACGCTCGGCGGCCTTCGCGCGATGCGCCTCGACCTCGGGCGTCTTGAGCTTGAGCAGGCGCGACATCTCGCCCGGGTGCGGGGTGAACACGCACGGATACTTCCGCTCCTTGAGCATCTGCGCGACGCCCTCGGGCTCTTGGCCGGCGAGGATGTTCAGCGCGTCGGCGTCCACGACCGCCGGCGCGGCCACGCCCGACAGCGCGTGCAGGACGAAGCGCGCCGTGTCGGCGTGCGTCGTGATGCCCGGCCCGATCGCGAGAGCGGTGACGCGGCGGTCCTTCACGTACGTCTTGAGCCGCTCGACGCCGTCGGACCGGAGGGCGCCCGACGGGTTCTCCGGCAGCGGCAAAGTCATCGCCGACGGCACGGCGC
>Ga0134128_10008757_pt1 | contig 12171 bp, 11 predicted proteins | sample KB31754_FD_96462 | JGI IMG/M metagenome (GOLD analysis project Ga0134128, IMG submission 96462) | Terrestrial soil microbial communities with excess Nitrogen fertilizer from Kellogg Biological Station, Michigan, USA - KB3-175-4 | ecosystem: Environmental > Terrestrial > Soil > Unclassified ...
CTTCGTGAGCCATCTGTAGTGGCTGTTGATGATGCCACCAAGAGCGTGCTGGCCGTTGGTGAAGAAGCGCGGGCGATGATTGGTCGCACACCGCAAGGCATCAAGGCGACTCGCCCACTGCGCGACGGCGTCATCGCAGATTTCAAATATGCTCGCTTGATGCTCGAGAAATTCATCGAACGCGTCTGCGGGAAAACCGGCGGCTTCATGAAGCCCAACATTGCCATCGGCGTGCCTTCAGGCGTCACCGGTGTCGAGCGTCGCGCCGTGCGCGATGCCGCTTACAATGCCGGCGCCGGACAGTGCTACTTGCCGGAAGAGCCGATGGCCGCGGCTATCGGAGCCTCGCTGCCGGTTACCGAGCCTACAGGCTCCATGATTGTTGATATCGGCGGCGGTACCACTGAAGTTGCCGTCATCAGCTTGTGCGGAATTGTCGTCAACGAATCAATTCGCGTGGCCGGCGACGAACTCAACGAGTCGATCATCCATTACATGAAAAAGGTGCACAGCCTCGCTTGCGGCGAGCGCACCGCCGAAGAAATTAAGTTTCGTCTGGGTTCTGCTTACAAGACCCAGGACAATGATAAGTACGATGTGCGCGGTTTGAACCTCATCAATGGTTTGCCCCGCACGGTGACAATCAGCCGCGGTGAAGTGCGAGAAGCTCTTGCCGAGCCGCTTTCCGCCATTGTTGAAGCGATCAAACGTACACTCGAGCGCACTCCGCCAGAACTGGCCGCCGACATCTACAATCGGGGCATTGTGCTCTCCGGTGGCGGCGCCTTGCTGCAAGGATTGGATGAGCTTATCTCCAACGAGACGGAAGTGCCGGTGTTCATTGCCGAAGATCCGCTTTCCTGCGTAGCTCTCGGCACCGGCAAAATGCTCACCGAGCCGTCGTATCGCCGCGTACTCGAGCAATCGCTGTACGAAGCATAAGAATCTGCAGGGGCGATGCATGCATCGCCCCTACACGAAGATAAGAGGAAACCATGCCGGGGCCAATCCAGGGAAGACTGTCTCCAAACAGATTTCCGATTGATTCGGAGTCGGCAGCAGAAGTGCTTTTTCTGCTCGTGGTCTTTTACCTGCTTCTGGGTCCGGCGGGCGGTTTTGTCATGTCTGCCTGCGCCAATGTCTCAGGCATTTTCACCAAAGGCGCCAACCAGGTGGAATCAACACGCAACTTGGCCAATCAGGTATTGGTGGCATCGGACCGCATCAAGTCTCTTGAAAAAACGGTTGCCGACCAGGAGCTCGAGCTCACCAAGCTCAGGCAAGAGTCGAAAGACCAGGATAAACTCCGTGCGCTGCTCGGCTTGAAGCAAAGCCTTTCGCGCAAAACAATCGCCGCCGACGTCGTCACGCACGACCCGGACAATTGGTTTGAGCAAGTCACCGTCGACAAAGGCTCGGAGGACAATGTTCGCAAAGGCTCGGCGGTTGTTTCCAACCTGGGAGTGGTTGGTCAAGTCGTAAGCGTCGGACCGCACGCCAGCGTAGTCAGACTGATTACCGACCCCGACCAGAAGCTCGGGGTCCTGATCGCGCGCACCAACGTTCCCGGCGTACTGGCCGGAAAAAACAAGAACCCGCCGGAAGTTCAAGACGTGGCCGTGGGCAGCGCCGTCGACGTAGGCGACAAAGTCACATGCCTTGGCAATGGCGGCGTATTTCCGCAAGGGCACCCGGTGGGTGTCGTCAATCTTGTCCGTCGTGATACAAATGGAACTACACTCACAATCGAGATAACGCCGTCGGAGAACTTCTTCGATTTGACCCACGTTCTCGTTGTCCCACCAATTGATCAGTAGATAGAACAATTTCGAGGCCGCCATGACCTTTTTCTCCATGAGGACACGCAAAAAGCTGTGGATTTATGGCTGGACAGCGGCCGCGGCCGTGTCGGCGATCGTGATTCAAACCACGCTGTTGAGCCACTTTCCGGTGAAGGAGGCGGTGCCGGTTTTCTGCAACTTGCCGCTGACTGTGGCCATTTTGTGGGGGGCGGTCTACGGCAGTCCTATGCCGTCCATTAGTCCGGATGAGCTTCGGCTTTCCAGCGCCACCCAAATTTTCTTGCGCCAGGCGATGTCGGGTTCTGTGGCCGGAGCGCTGATGGGCGGTTTTTTCGCGGCCCTGTACACGTCGATGGTCGGAGTTTTCCCGGCGTACTTCGTGTTCGCCGGTTGGATAGGCGGATACTTCTGCATGCGCAACACTAGCCGGACGCTCTCCTTTCTCTGCATACCGCTGGTGCTCGTCGTGACGTTGCTGGCAGAAACATTGATGGCATGGCAGCTCTCACTGCTCGGCAGAACAGGCACTTTCGATAACTTGATGCAAATTGCTCTGCCGGAAGCCGCTCTCAATGCTATTCTTGCTCCCTTCATCTATTTCCCCCTGCGCCGCTGGTACGACACGGTTACCTCGGTAAAGCTGGTGCCGCACCGCTGATATGGTTGCCGATACACGCCCACCGCAAAACGTCATTTCGCACCCGGTTATAAAAGCGGTGGCGCTGGCTTTGCTCGTGGTGTCGTTGACTGCTGCGCTTGTCGTGCGGTTGGTGTGGTTGCAGATCATTCAAACCGCTTATTACAAGGGGCAGGCGGTCGAAAACTCGACACGCGTCACATTCTTGCGAGCGCCGCGCGGCATCATATATGACCGCAACGGCAACATGCTTGCCACCAACAAGCAGACATTATCGATGGTGGCAATTCCGAGCCAGATCGAAGATGTCGATGGTCTGTCTGCACGTCTGGCAAAAATTCTGGATGCCGACTACAACGAGATTCACGACAAGCTGGAAACAGCGGCAAATTCGGACAGCGTACTGCCGGTGGTTATCGATACCGACCTTGATGTTCCTACTTGCAGCAAGTTTTACGAGCAAAAACTGTTTTTGCCGGGCATCGACATTCTTCCAGACATAAGCCGAAATTATCCGTATGGCGAACTGTTCGCGCACGCGCTCGGGTATTGCGGCCAAATACCGGAGCCCTGGCTGAAACGCAGACCCGATAGAAAGATGGGCGATGTCGTCGGCAAAGACGGAATCGAGCGCCTGTATGACGATCAATTGCGCGGCATCGACGGAGAGCAGCGCGTGCGCGTCAACGCCGCCGGTCAGTCCTTTTCCGCGGCCACTGCCCATCCTGTAGTTTCCAAAGAGCCTGTGGCTGGTCTGCCTGTTGTCACTTCGCTCGATCTCGATTTGCAAAAGATTGCCTATGAGGCATTGGGCAACAGGCGCGGAGCGGTGGTAGCGGCCGATCCGCGCACCGGCGAGGTCCTGTGCCTGGTCTCACGCCCAAGCTTCGATCCCAACTCTTTCACCCACCGCATTACGCCGGAAGTTTGGAAGCGTCTGAATGCTCCTGACCATCCATTGTTCAACCGTGCGCTCAACCCGTTTCCACCGGGATCGGTATGGAAAGCCATCACCATGCTGACTGCGCTCGATAAGAAAGTGGTGAAGCCTGATACGAAATTGCATGTCAGTGGTGGCATCACCGTCAGTGGTATCACCTTCCATGATTGGACTTCCAAATCAGGAATATTCGACCTGGTACAATGCCTGGCCTGGTCGCGCGACACCGCTTTCTATCAGATGGCATTGCATTTGAAACCGGAAGACATCAAAGAATGGGCGGTGAAATTCGGCGCGGCTAGAACAACAGGCGTCGAGCTGCCTCACGAAAACCCAGGGCTGGTGCCGGATTCGGCATGGAAACTGAGGGTTTATCACGACATCTGGCGTCCGACGGAAACATTATCCATGTCCATTGGACAAACATTCTGCCAAGTAACTCCGGCGCAAGCCTGCCGCATCTATTCCGGACTGGGCATGCGCGGCAAGATTCCCGATTTGCACCTGGCGGTGAAGATAGGCGACCGTGAGATTCCGATGCCGCCAGGAGAAATTGTCAAAGTCAATCCACAATACATGGACGTCGTAATAAAGGGTCTCAAGGCCGTGGTCGCCAGCGGCACGGGCGGCGCCACCAAGCTGGGCAAAATCGAGGTGGCCGGTAAGACAGGCTCTGCAGAGGCCCCAGGCGGACGCACCCATGCCTGGTTTGCTTGCTTTGCACCGGCCGATCACCCGCAAATTGCCATTTGCGCCTTTGTAGAACATGGCGGTCACGGCGGCTCTGCCTGCGCACCGATCGCCAAGCTGATACTTGAGAAATACTTCAATGTGCCCGGCACACTGAGCGCCGCGGCCGTGGCAAAAGCCGGAGAAGCCTCCGCGCCCGGCACCGGCACCTCCACAAAACCGGGACAAAAACCGGCCAAACCCGCGAAGCCGCATTAATTGAGCGCGGGCGATAATCAGGCATTTTCTCTCTCATTGAAGCCGTTGGTGTTTGTAGTGCTTGAATTATAATAAGATCGCCGTGGCTCACAGCCGCTTGCACACACGATTGAGGCGCCACAACATCCACCTTGGATGTTCGGGGGGAATTATGTCATCGACAGCAGAAAAGCTTAGTTTTTTGACGGTTGAACAATATCTGACGGCAGAAGAGACGTCCTCGGTCAAGCATGAGTACATCAATGGATGCATTTTCGCCATGACGGGCGCCACTAGCCGGCATAATCGCATCACCGGAAATATCTTCACGAAGCTCCACGCCTTTGTTGATGGAGTGCCATGCCAAGCCTATATCGAGGCGTTTAAGGTTTACATCAAAGAAGCAAATTGTTTCTATTATCCCGACATCATGGTCGCTTGCGAGAGCATTGATGAGGAAAGCGTATTTACAGAGCGGCCGGTGCTGATCGTCGAGGTTCTTTCTCCGTCCACCGCTGCAATTGATCGTCGAGAAAAGCTCATAAACTATTTGAGACTTCCCACGCTTCGTGAGTACGTGATGGTTCATCAGGCGCGCAAGAAAGTAGAGCTATTTCGCCGTGATAAGGTTGATACGTGGAGCAAAGAGCAGTACCATGCCGGTGATCACATTGTCCTGAAGTCTTTTCCGAATGGAGAATTGACTCTTTCGGTAGATTCAATCTACAGGAACATCAGCCAAACAGGCGGAACGCTCGAAGTGCGGGAAGGCAAAGACGATTATGATGACGATGTCTATGCGGTGCCTGCGGCTGAAGCCGCCTTGCTCGACTGGTAACGAACTCGGTGGCGAATTTCCACCTCAGACGCACCATCAAGGCGGGCCTCCGATGGCGCACGACCGTTTGCGCCAAAGACTTCGAACCATAAGGTCGGGGGTTCGAATCCCTCAGGGCGCGAGGCTTTTAGCGATTAATCTTCCGAGCGTTGGCCCCCTATTGGCCCCGCAGGCAGAAAAATTTAAACAACCCTGGCAAAGATAAAATGGAATCGTAGTCCAAGTTGGCCGAACGAGGAAGCCGCGATGACGGACATACCGCAGTTTATTGGCCGCCGCCCCACGGCATCCGGATACCTGTCTGTTTTTCTGTTGGCGATGAGTGTACTCGGTACAGCTACACCCGCGCAGTCTGCATCTTCCACGAGTCCTTTGATTCAGTACGACAATTTGGAGCAAGGCGTCGTCCATACGTTGAGGCCACGGGGCAAACCGGTTTGGCGATCAACTCACTGCCCAGTTCAAACTCCAGATGGAATCCGCCCCTTCGTGCTGAAATATTTTGATCCCACTTTGCTCTCAAATCCGGCAGCAAGAGTGTCGATGGAAGTTTTCGCGGACAAACTAGGTCGAGTTTCATACAAAGAGATAGGCTGTGATCAGTGCACCGACAGTGACCGGTTTTACTGCGAGCAGGCAATATGGGAAGCAGCGCCCATAGTTCCATACGAAGGATCGGGAACGGACATAAAATGGGACGACAAAATTACCTTCCAAGCTACTACACCAGTTGAGCAATCACCGAAGATTGCGATGGAAGATGGCATGAAAGTGAAAATGCATTTTGTTCCTGCCTCCGTCACAGACCTATTCCCCTACGTGTTTTCAAAACAACAGCTTTCGGACGCTAGCAACATCGTCAACATATCCGTCGAGAAACGCGAAAGCCCAAGGCTCCAAGAATTTCGTAAAGAGTGGGTACTATTCATACTCACCCATGCCGACACGACACCCGAAGAATTTTCGGCCCATGTTGCCTCCATGCGAAAAAAATATCACGACCTGTTCGATACTCAGGCAGGGAAAGTCATTCGCGAACCAAATAGATAAGGAAACTCCAAGACACTCTGGGATTACCATAGCGCCCATGAACCTCGAACCCTTGCCTCTACGTACAATTCTCCGCCGCGGACTGCTGGGTCTCCCGGAGGGTTGGCTCTATTTGCCTCGAGAAGATAAACATTGGACACTGGACACGCTTGGATATATCGTCGGCGTAAACAACGAGGATGAATTTAAGAATCTGCACCACCCCAGTACGAATGCCTTTATCTCGACAGTAGAACTAAGCACAGTCGAAGGGATCGCGTCGGGAGCGGTCCACCTGGATAAAGACCCAAGCGACGACCTTCTCTTTGAAGCGTTCGTTTATTATTATCGGAATGATGCATTCCTTCCGGAAATTGGATACGTCGATCCGTTTGAGCAACTACAACAGCGCGCAGATCGCGAATTCCTTGGGCGTCTTGGTGACGAACGCGCGGACGTTCGATGCCAAACGGAAGGCTGTGCTCATGGAGCGATCCAATCGAGCGCCTTGTGCAAGAAGCATCATTTTGAAATGATCAAGAAACGACCATATCCGTTTGACTGCTAACACAAAGGCGCGCATACTCAGATAAAGTCCCAGCGCTGCGGTCAGCAGCGACGTTAGCAAAAGAGCGCACAGCGATCTTGCAACGGCAGGATAAAAGCGGCGGTGGACTATCCCGAAACGCTCTGCGGGCTTCATTTTAACGCACCGCCGATGGTGGCACTATTGATTTTCGTGCATTTCAAATAGTGGTATCACTCTGCGGGCTTGATTTTAAGGCACCGCCGAGTGCTCAGATCCGACGAGAGAATGCGGGTTTCAGGGGATCGCCGGGCACCGCGGGCGGTTGCATCGCTCACCTGCGCCGATTTTAAGGCACCGCCGACTCGAATTTTGGGTGACTTTTCTTTTCTCAATTTGTACAATCAAATTCAGAACGCACCGCCGAAGCTGGGATCTCACTGCGAGCTTCATCTTAACGCCTCGCGTACTTTCAAATTTCGCCTAGTCCGGCGGTGGACTACCCGGCATCGCTCACAACCGCCCATTTTAAGGCACTGGATTTTCCCAACCGATCCCTACCTATTTATATGCGGCTGGACGCCAGGACCTCCGCGGGCGCTATTCCCTTGGAGCCGCGAGTGTATCCCGCGCGGCATCCAGCCAAGCACCCGCGGACCCGGCGTCAAGCCGCGCTGGTTGTTTTTGTTAAACAGCAGGGCTCCATCGTCGCCGGTTGGATTATGATAGATATCTGTGCAAGCTGGAGGAATTAAATTCCGATAGCACGGCTTATCAGCGTTATGCTTATCGAGGACTCGTCAAGCCCTAGGAGGCTGTCTTGCTGACCAACAAAATTTCCGTAGTCGTTGTTCTGGTCGTTGTATTTGCGTTCTTCGAATTCGCTTCGTTAGCTGTGTGTGGACAGAATAAGTATGTCGATAACCACTTCCAACTACACGGTTTATTGACGGACAAGTCTAGTGGATTGACATTCACATTCAGCGGGGTTGAGTACATGCCGTTTGGTTCTCTTATGAAAGAGACGAGCACTACCGCCGACATCGCAGTTGAGTTCAACGTGCGCAATGTCGGTAAAGATAAATTCGAGGGCTGCCCAGACAAACCGCTAGTCCTTGTTACCAATGATGGAAAGCAGTACTCTCCCAGCCCCAATGGAAAGAGCGATTTGATCAAAGCCGAGAACTACAGTCCTCATTCCCCTGCCAGACTAATACCACCCCATCATTATCAGTTTCTATCTCGGTTAGACCCGAGCAGACAGGAGCCAACCGCTACTATCTTTCGCATCCCCAGAGACAGCGTGCTTCTTAAACCGACAATAAAGATTAAAGGATCTGCCGGCGCGGGACAGGTGCCTCTCTCCTTTCTCTGAGAATCTGAGCACTCATAAGTGAGATTGATGCAGCTGATAGGTTCGGCAGGTGTATCCTGCAATAAGCCAAGCACCCTCGGCCCCGGCGCTAAGCCACACTTGTGGTAGTTAGTACCAGGTCGCTACAACCCACCAACAAGCACCAAGAATGGGAAGCAGAAACAGAGCCGCTGTCGGCTTCAATCGCACATCCATACGTCTGAAGCAGGTCAACGCGATCAAAGTCACCAAAGCACTCGTCGGCGCCAGCATGATGTACCAGACGGCGGCTCCTTGATTGAGCACCAAAGGATAATCCCGGGTGAGGGCCGCGAGAAGCATTAATAGTAACGCAGCGGACGAGGGAATCCACACGAGAACACGTGCCGCCCGCCGACAATGTACATTTCCTGGTCCGACTTCAACAGCACAAGCAGGCACAGCTCCATGCGTGCCGCAGCCCAAGAGCTTCATCTTACTCGACTCAGAGTGTCCGTTTAAGTGACTGCCAATTATCTGGCTCAGGAATGATGGACAAGCAATGCAGAGACCAGCCAGCACACAGGCTTGGTCACCACCGTGATTCGTCAGCAGGAGCGCCGACATTGGTAGAAGGGCATGGACCCAAGCGACTCCAGCCTCGAACCGCGTTGCCCGGTGAAGTGTAGCCGCACCGAGGATGAGCGCCCATGCTAAAGTTAGCCACTGCCAGTCCATCGCATCACCTTTGGTCTTACCATTATGTTCGCCCACAAGCCGAGAGCAAGCCGCTCCAGCCGGATCGGGTGGGAATCCTACGTGTCGGCCCTGTCCAATAGCCCTACCGATTGCTGGCTTGAGCAAGTCCTCTAATGAAATCGTGGGCCTTTTCTCTCGCCTTTAGCTCGGCGCTACGGGCGGTACGGACGTACACCGTTAGCGTCGTTTTGATGTCTTTGTGGTTCAGTGCGCTCTTGATCAGTGACACATCTGCGCCAGCGTTCGCCATGAAGCTCGCCAGACTCCGACGCAAATCATGGATGTGCAGCCCTTCGACCTTGGCGCGCGCAAGCAGTCGCTTCCAAGCGCGTTTAGGTTCGACGTAATGGCCGGTGACGCCGTCACCAGGAAAAACAAATTCGCCGCTGGTTTGCTTCCGGCGACGGTGCAAAATGTCCATCTCGGCTTCACTGAGCGCAAGCGTCAATGACTGATTATTCTTCATCATCTCGCCAGGAATATTCCAGAGGTTTCCCTTGAAGTCGATGTCTTTCCAACGCATTGCCAAAATATTCGACTTGCGCTGACCGGTGAGCAGACAGAGCGTGATGAAGTCCTTGAAACTCTCGTCCGGCTCGGAGTCAATCGCATCGAGGAAGCGTTTGACCTCGTCAGGCTGGAGCACCCGATCTCGCGGCTGCTCGGTAAACTCACTGATACCAGACGCGGGGTTATCGCCCTTGTAGAGCTGCCAGCGAATGCCCTTGTTGTACATGGCGCGCAGCAGATCTACGGACCGATTCGCAGCGTACCGGCCACGCGTTCTTCCGATGGACGCATGGAGAGATTCGACATCAGAGCGTGTGATCACAGACAGCTTATGATTCTTCCAGGGTCCGAAGCTCAACTCGAAACTTTGCTCTAGGACGTTCCATCTTTTCCGACTCTTTTTCAAATGCCGCTCAAGATATTCCTGAAACAACTCACCGAGCGTCAGCTCGGCTCGTTCAGTCCGGCGTGCCTGCACGAGATCTTTTCCATCGGTGATCGCGGCGTGGAAACCGCCGGCCTTCGCCCGCGCTTGTTCCACCGTCAGCTCTGGGAAGCGCCCGAGCACATAGAGCTCCGACTTACCTTTGATTTTCCGACGCACATAGAACGTTTTGGCACCGGCCGCCGTGACGAGCAAAAACAGCCCGCGCATCTGCGTATCGTAATAGCGAACCTGCTGTGTACCATCGTCCGGCGGCTCGATGGCGGCAATTTTCTTCTTGGTGAAATTAATCTTCTGGCTCTTTTCCATACCAAAAGACTCCTACAGTACAGAGGAACGTTGGCCGCGTTGGCCCTTTTTGTCCGCTGTAATAGAATAAAGACGAGACGATGCAATGCTTGATGCAGTGCTGGTTTTACTGAAAAACCGTTGGCCCCCTATTGGCCCCTTCAGCAGAAAATAGACGCTTATTTGGTATCACTTGAGTATAACATGACTTCCCCGGAAAGCCAGTGCCCATCAGTGTTCCGATATGATCAGATCAGATAAGAAAACCACTCGCAATACGACTTCGAACCATAAGGTCGGGGGTTCGAATCCCTCAGGGCGCGAGGCTTATATTCGGGAATACTAGCGGCTTTCGCAATGCGGAGCCGTTTTTTATTGGGGTATGCTTTAAGAGCAATGGGCCCCTGATGGGCCCCTTTTACAGAAAAGCTGGGATAACGGAAAACGCACGGCCGTGATGCCGTGGTCAGCGGTTATGCGACGGGCATCCTACTAAAACTTCAGAACATTATCGTAGTTCGATGTGTCGGCATTCCGCGCGGACTCCATCCGTGTCATGACGTGTCTGCCGGGTCCAGCCGTATTGTACGAGCAGACAATCACCAGTCCGCAAAAGAATAAAAATGCTGCCAATACTCCGATAAGTACGAAGGTGCCACGTTTTTTCGTGCTAGGTCCTGGAGCGGCGTTCATAACTCCATCCTACCTCAAATACCAGAGCCCACCGTAAAATAGATTGGGTAGACTCAGTACCGTTCAATGGCAAGCGCAGACTCATGAAATTTAGGCGTATCCTCGACTCACTGCTGTCAGACATTTTCCCTGCCTACGGACAGAACCGCTCACACAAACTCGCGATGGCAGGTCGCGTACTGACCATCGACCAAATCACGAAGCTTGAAGCGTCTTTAGCAAAGAATCCACGTCAAATTGAATCTCGCATATTGCTTCTGGGGAAGTACTGTTCAGAACAATACGCAAATGAAGAATTCGCTCGACGTCGCGTGCAGCACATCCGATGGATTGTCGAGCACAAGCCGGAACACCCTGTCACTGGCGAACCATATTGCTTGATTGTCTCGAATCCAAACTCGCCGGAATACGAAGAGATTCGAAAGCTATGGCTAAAACAAATCGAGAAATATAAGAACAAGACTGCTGTCCTTTCGAATGCCGCACGCTACTTTAGTCATTATGACAAAGAACTGGCAGAGCAGTGTTTTCTAAAGGCTTTGCAAATTACGCCACGGAGCAGTGGTCTTCGAAGTGAGCTTGCACTGCTCTACTCATTGTGGGACGGGCACGAGCAACAGGCGTTCGAGCAACAAAAGGCCTTTTGTGAGCAGGCAGGCGGGGACGATTTCTATGAGATGACCGACCTTCCCGCGCGTGCGCTGGATGCCGGAAAGATCGATGCTGCACGTGAAGCAGCTGATCGGCTGCTAGTTCTTGCCGACCAAAACAAGACGAATTGGAACTACGGGAATGCAATCAATCAGGCACATACCGTGCTTGGACAGATCGCTTTGCGGAACAATGATTCCGAGAAGGCATGCGATCATTTGCGGCAATCGATCATCAATATTGCCACTCCACAGACGACATCATTCGGTCCAACACTTGATTTAGCTAAAGAGCTGCTGGCAGCAGGCCAAAACGATTCAGTACTTGCGTACCTGGATGAAATGGAGTTGCTGTGCGGCCCATGCAATCAGTGGGCGTTTGAACTGCGCTATGAAGCTGAGCATGGGCAATCACGCCGTGATGCAAATCGGGATGAATATGATTCCGCTTTCTTAGATCGTCAATTCAAGGTTCTGTCAAGCAATGAGGCTATACGTCGGAAACACCTACTGAGAGCGATTGACGACACGAAAAGCGGCATAGCCATCGGGACGAAGTTCATGAATAGCGCTGAGGAAGCCAGCAAGGAAGAAATGGGACGCCGAATGAAGCGTCTTGAGGGCCATCTGTCCCGGCTGGAACAATTGTCTGACGCCAAACCAAATTAACGGTATCCGTCCGGTGAAGGCTATTTAGCCAGCGCCCACTGATCCGGCAGAAGTGAATCGAGGTCTGCCGGTGTACCGGTGCAAAAGCGGTTGAGCATGTCGGTGAGGTACAAGAGCGGGTTGAC
>Ga0134128_10008758_pt1 | contig 12171 bp, 12 predicted proteins | sample KB31754_FD_96462 | JGI IMG/M metagenome (GOLD analysis project Ga0134128, IMG submission 96462) | Terrestrial soil microbial communities with excess Nitrogen fertilizer from Kellogg Biological Station, Michigan, USA - KB3-175-4 | ecosystem: Environmental > Terrestrial > Soil > Unclassified ...
CTCGCCCAGCCGGTCCAGGAACGGCTGGGCCACGCCGACCAGGTCGGCCTCCGCGTCGCCGCGGCAGGCGTAGGAGACGAAGACCTCGCCGGGCCGGAAGCGGCCATCCTGCTCGCGCCGGACCAGGCCGTTGCGCTCCAGCGCGGTGAGCAGCCGCGAAGCGGTGCTCTTGGCCAGGCCGCTGGTCTCGGTCAGCTCCGTGAACGTGACCGGGTCGCGGTGGCGGGCGACGTGGATGAGCAGCTGCGCTGCTCGTTCCACCGCCTGCGTGCCGTTCGGGTTAGTCACGGCCGGAGCCTCCGGGACGCTGTGCTGCACAAATCATGGAGTTCCACAGTACGGAACTATGTTCTACGATGTGATCCTAGATTTGGCCTTCGCGCTGGTCAAGAACGAGATATGGGCTAGATATGGATGGTGACGATGTTCCGGAACACCATGCCCAGGTACGAGATCCTGTCGCCGGACGCCATCGCCGTGCTTGACCGGGGCTGGCGCCGCATCGTGAGCGAGATCGGCGTGCAGTTCGCCAAGCCCGAGGCGGTGGAGCTGTTCCGCCAGGCGGGCCAGCGGGTGGACGGCGAGGTCGTCTACCTGGACCCCGAGTTCGTGCTGGAGCAGGTGGCGCTGGCCCCGCGCGAGTTCGACGTGCAGGCCAGGAACCCGGCCAACACCGTGCACCTCGGCGGCGACGACATGGTGTTCGGCGCCGTCTACGGCTCGCCGTTCGTACGCGAGGGCGACGTGCGCCGCGATGCCACCCTGGAGGACTTCCGCCGGATGGCCGCGCTGGCTCAGTCGTTCCCCGAGCTGGACTCGGCCGGCGGCGTGATCTGCGAGCCCAACGACGCGCCGCTGGACTCCCGGCACCTGGACATGATCTACGCCCTGCAGACCTGCACCGACAAGATCTACATGGGCAACGTGGTGTCGGGGCCCAACGCCGCCGACACGATCAAGATGAGCGAGATCCTGTTCGGCGGCCTCGGGGGCAAGGGCCGAGCGGCGATCGAGCAGACGCCGGCCACCATCTCGCTGATCAACTGCAACTCCCCGCTGCGCTGGGACGACCGCATGCTGGACGCCCAGTTCGAGTACTGCGCCGCGGCCCAGCCGGTGGTGCTCACCCCGTTCCTGCTCATGGGCGCGATGTCACCGGTCACCATCCCGGCCGCGCTGGTCCAGCAGCTGGCCGAGGCGCTGTCGGGCATCGCCCTGGCCCAGCTCATCCGGCCCGGGTGCCCGGTCATCTTCGGCTCGTTCCTGTCCAACATCGACATGCAGTCCGGGTCGCCCAGCTTCGGCACCCCCGAGTCGGGCCTGGGGCTGCTGTGCACCGGCCAGCTGGCCCGGCACTACGGCCTGCCGTTCCGCACCGGCGGCGGGCTGAACTCCAGCCAGACCTGCGACGCCCAGGCGGCCTACGAGTCGCTGATGACGCTGCTGCCCACGTTCCTGGCCGGCACCAACTTCGTCATGCACGCGGCGGGCTGGCTGGAGGGCGGCCTGGTGTCCTGCTACGAGAAGTTCATCGTGGACATCGAGCTGCTGCGGATGCTGCGGGTGGAGTTCACCCCGCTGGAGATCGACGAGGCCTCGCTGGCCTTCGGCGCCCACGAGGAGGTCGGCCACGGCGGCCACTTCCTGGGTGCCGCGCACACCATGGAGCGGTTCCGCGAGTGCTTCTACCGGCCGCTGCTGTCCTCGACCGCGAACTACGAGCGGTGGCTCAAGCTCGGCGGCAAGGACGCGACGGCGCGGGCAGGCGAGATCTACGCCCGGACGCTGGAGGCCTACGAGCCGCCGCCGCTGGACGACGCGATCCGGGCCGAGCTCGAGGAGTACGTGACGCGGCGACGGGCCGAGCTGGGCGACTAGGGATGGCCGCAGAATATGCCACCATTACAGCGTTAATCATCGCTACGGGAGGCATTTGTCATGCAGGCCGACATCAAGGGCACCACGATGCCCATCCTGGAAATGCGGCTGGACCCCGGCGATCAGCTGGTCTCCACCCATGGCGAGCTGGCCTGGATGACGCCGAGCGTCCAGATGTCACAGACCACATCCGCGGGCCCTGGCGGGGGCGGGTTCATGCAAGGTCTCAAGCGCATGATGGGCGGCGGCGGGCTGTTCCTGACCCGCTACGACGGCCCCGGCATGATCGTGTTCGCGGCCAAGGTGCCGGGCCACATCCACCCGGTCGACATCAATCCCGGCGAGGCCTACTTCGTGCACCGGCACGGCTTCCTGTGCGGCACGAGCGGCGTCTCGCCCAGCGTCGGGCTCCAGCAGAGCTTCCGCGGCGGCCTGTTCGGCGGCGACGGGTTCCTGCTGCAGAAGCTGGAGGGCCAGGGTCAGGCCTGGATCGAGCTGTCCGGCGAGCTGACCACCTATGACCTGCCGCCGGGCCAGACGCTGCTGGTGCACCCCGGGCACGTGGGGATGTTCGCGGGCACGGTGTCGTTCCAAATCACCCGGGTGCCCGGCGTGGCCAACATGCTGTTCGGCGGCGACGGTTTCCACCTGGTCGCGCTGACCGGGCCGGGCCGGGTGTGGCTGCAGTCCATGCCGCTGGTGCAGCTGGCCGCCGCGATTCAGCCCTACCTGCCCAGCAACACCGGCGACGCGGCCGCCTCGGGCGCGGTGGGCGGGATGTTCGGCGACATGCTGCGGGGCAGCTAGCTTCGGGTGGCTAGTGCTTGACGGCCTGCAAAGTGAAGGTGTGGGCCAGCCGCCACGGGCGGTCGGCTAGCCGCCACTCGCCCCCGCCGACCTCGGCCATCATCCCCGGCAGCGCGTTCCACGGCACGGTGTCGTGCTCGGCCAGCCCGGTGACCGTCAGGCCCTCGTCCAGCAGCGCGGTCACGGTCTCGCCCAGGCCGTGGCTCCACTCGTGCGTGACGTTGTGGGTGAACTCGGTCTCGGTCTCCACGTAGGTGCCGGGCTGGTCCCACACCTGCGCCTCGGCCCGCTCGAAGTACGGAAAGTCCACCACCAGCAGGCCGTCCTCGCGGGGGTCGGCCATGGTCATCAGCATCGGGTGGCCCTCGCGGATGAACAGCCGGCCGCCCGGCTTGAGCAGGCTGGCCACCACCCCGGCCCAGCGCCGCACGCTGGGCAGCCAGCACAGCGCCCCGATGCCGGTGTAGACCAGGTCGAAGCTGCCCGGCTCCAGCACCTGCGCCGCCTCGTAGACGTCAGACTCCACGAACCGGGCGTCGGCCCCGGTGCGCCGGGCCAGGTCGCGGGCCTGCTCCACGGCAGGCGGCGAGAAGTCGAGCCCGGTCATCGACGCGCCCAGCCGGGCCAGCGAGATGGTGTCGGTGCCGATGTGGCACTGCAGGTGCACCCCGCGCAGGCCGTCGATGTCGCCGAGCAGTGGCAGGTCGAACCGGACCACGTGGCTCAGGTAGGTCGGGCTGGCCAGGAACTGGTCCACGTTGTAGTCGGGCGACGCGACGTGCGCCGGGACCCGCTCATCCCAGTTGGCCCGGTTGACGACCTGGTATTCCTCCATGGCCCCTACCGTCGCACAGCGGCCGCGGCCGACGACACCGGATATTCGGCGGCCAGAAAGTTGTTGGCATCCGGGGCCGCCACGACTCCTATCAGTGTTCCGGCGCCGGAGAGCCTCAGGAGGGGGAGGCTCCCCGGCGCCGCGGCCTACGGGAGGGGAATGGCGAAATGTTTGCCGGTCGGGCTGTCCCGGAACACGGCTTTGGTCCTACCGTTAGCGCATGCGTGACCGCGACGTGGTCGCCGCGATCGTCGCGGGAGATCCGGCGGGCCTGGCCGCGGCCTACGACAGCTATGCGGCCAGCTTGCATGCCTATTGCCGGTCGCTGCTCGGCGAGCCGGCCGACGCCGCCGACGCGGTGCAGGACACCTTCGTCATCGCCGCGGCCAAGCTGGGCGGACTTCGCGACCCCGACCGGCTGCGTCCCTGGCTGTACGCGGTGGCCAGGAACGAGTGCCATCGGCGCCTGCGCGGCCGGGCCCGGCAGGCCGACCTGGACGAGGCCGGCGACGTGACCGACGCCGGCGCCGACGTCGGCGAGCAGGCCGAGCGCGGCGACCTGCGCCGACTGGTGCTGGCCGCGATCGGCGGGCTGAACCCCGGCGACCGTGAGGTCATCCAGCTGAACCTGTGGCACGACCTGGACGGCGCCGACCTGGCCGACGCCCTCGGCGTACCGGTCAACCAGGCCCACGCGCTGGCCTCGCGGGCCCGTGGCCAGCTCGAGCGCTCGCTGGGCGCCCTGCTGGTGGCCAGGACCGGCCGCGAGCAGTGCGCCGAGCTGGACACCCTGCTGGCCGGCTGGGACGGCGAGCTCACCCCGCTGCTGCGCAAGCGCGTGAGCCGGCACATCGAGCACTGCGAGATCTGCGGCGAGCGCAAGCGCCGTGAGCTCAGCCCGGCCGCGCTGCTCAGCGTGCTGCCGCTGGTCGCCCTGCCGGCCGGGCTGCGCCAGCAGGTGCTGCGCCTGGTCTCCGACGTCCGCCCCGAGGCGCTGGCCTACCGGGGGAGCGTGGCCCGGCGGGCCGAGCCGTTCCGCGAGTCCGGGTTCCCGGTCCCGCTCGTGCCCCTGGCCCGCCCGGCCGTTCCCCATCCGGCCCGGACCGTGGCCCTCATCGCGGCGGTCGCGCTGCTGGTGCTGGGCGGCGCCGGCGCCTACGTGCTCCTCGGCAACAAGAACCACGACGTCTCCCTGCGCCGGCCCGCCGCGTCCAGCCCCGTGATCACCACGGTGTCGCCGTCGCCGTCGGCGCCGGGGTCGGCGACCAGCCCGGCCCCCTCGGCCACGACCACCAGCGGCACCTCGGGCCCGGCGCCGTCCTCGTCCGCCCCGTCCGCGTCCTCATCGGCGCCGGGCACCTCCACCTCGCCGCCGCCGGGCCACTCGACCAGCCCCAGCCCGACTCCGAGCAGCAGCCCGACCCCGACCCCGACGCCCGGCACGCTCAGCGAGTCGCCGTCCAGCGTGCGGCTGGCCGATGCCAGCTCGACGGCCACGTTCACGCTGACCGCCTCCGGCGGCCCGGTGACCTACAGCATCACCGACGCGGCCGGGGCCTACCTGACCGTCAGCCCGCCCAGCGGCACCCTGGCCGCGGGCCAGACGGTGACGATCACGGTGGCGGCCAACCCGAACAGCCCGCCGCCCACGTTCGTCAACACCCTCACGGTGAATCCCGGCGGCATCTCGGTCACCGTGTACTACGAGCCGTCGGGCTGATCAGCCGTTCCCTCGATCAGCCGTTCCCTCGATCAGCCAGGGTCGCCGGGTATCTCCTGCGCGATCTCCCAGATGTGGCCGCCCGGATCGGCGAAGGTGACCGTCCGCATGCCCCAGGGACGATCCGCCGTGCCGCTGATCGGCTCCATCCCGCGCCCGACCAGCTCCGAGCACACGGCGTCCACATCCTCGACGATGATGGCGAACTGCCCGGCGCCGTTGCGCGCCTCTTCCAGGACCTCGGGCAGCGGCTCGGCCGCCGCGGCGGCCGAGTGCAAGAAGACGTACATGTCCTTGAAGCGCACCATGAACGTGTTCTCGTCCATCGGTGCCCGACCCTCCCGCGCTCACGCGAATGCTAGGAGAGTAGTTTGTAAGGACATTAAGTCAATTTCTTGACAAGCCTGACGTGCCGTGGCCAGGCTGGAATCATCGGGTCGGCGACGCCGGCGGCCAGGGAATCAACGGGGTGGAGGGACAGTCATGCGCATCGGAGTCGCGGGGGTCGGACGCATCGGCAGATTTCATGCCGAGACCTTGCGCGGTCATCCGACGGTCGAGTCGGTCGTCGTCGCCGACGCCGACCCCGAGCGGGCCCGGCTGACCGCCTCCGCGATCTCGGCCGAGGTGGCCCCGACTACGGACGCCCTGCTGGCGGCGGGCCTGGATGCCCTGGTCATCGCCGCGGCCACCGGCGCGCACCCCGACCTCATCGTGCGCGGCCTGGACGCCGGGCTGCCAGTGTTCTGCGAGAAGCCGGTGGCGGCCGACATCGGCGCGACCCTGACCGTGCTCAAGCGGGCCAGCGAGGCCGCCACCCCGGTGCAGATCGGCTTCCAGCGGCGCTTCGACCCGGGCTACGCGGCGGCCAGGGCGGCCGTCCAGTCCGGTCGGCTCGGCTGGCTGCACACCGTCCGGGCCACCACGCTCGACCCGGCGCCGCCGCCCGCGGCCTACGTCGCCAACTCGGGCGGGCTGTTCCGGGACTGCGGCGTGCACGACTTCGACGCCATCCGGTGGGTCACCGGGCGTGAGATCGTCGAGGTCTACGCGACCGGCGCCAACCGGGGCGCGGACTTCTTCCGCGCGGCCGGCGACGTGGACACCATGTCGGCCCTGCTCACCCTGGACGACGGCACGCTGGCGACGGTCAGCGACGGCCGGTACAACGGGGCCGGCTACGACGTCCGGCTTGAGGTACTCGGGTCGGCGGGCAGCATCTGCGCCGGGCTGGACGACAGCCTGCCGCTGGCCTCGGCCGAGCCGGACGTCGATTTTCCGGCCGGCCCGCCCTACCCTCAGTTCTTCGCCCGATTCGGCCCGGCCTACCGACGGGAGTTGGAAAGCTTTATCAAGATCGCCGGCGACCACGGCCCGAGCCCGTGCACGATCGAGGACGCGCTGGAAGCCAGCTATGTGGCCGAGGCCTGCGAGCTGTCGCGGGCCCGCCGCGCCCCGGTGTTGCTTGAGGAGGTCCGCGCATGAAGGGGGCAGGGGAGGCGGGCGGGGAGCTCCGGGTGGCGGGCGCGCCCATCTCGTGGGGGGTCTGCGAGGTGCCCGGCTGGGGCTATCAGCTGCCCGCCGAGCGGGTGCTGGCCGAAATGCGCGACGTCGGCCTGACCGCGGCCGAGTTCGGCCCGGAGGGTTTCCTGCCCGCCGACCCGGCCGGGCGCGCGGCGACGCTGCGCCGGCACGGGCTGGGCGCGGTCGGCGGCTTCCTGCCCGTGGTGCTGCACGAGGCCGGCGCCGGGCCGGCGATCGAGCGGGCGCTGGACGAGTTCGCGGCGGCCGGGGCGCAGGTGCTGGTGCTGGCCGCCGCCACCGGCGGCGAGGGCTACGACACCCGGCCCGAGCTAGACCAAACGGCCTGGCAGACCCTGCTGGCCAGCCTGGACCTGGCCGCCGCGCGGGCGGCCGACCGGGGCCTGGTGGCGACCCTGCACCCGCACGTCGGCACGCTCGTGGAACGGCCCGAGGAGGTGCGCCGGGTGCTCGACGGGTCGGCCATCCCGCTCTGCCTGGACTCCGGGCACCTGCTCATCGGCGGCACCGACCCGGCCGAACTGGCCCGCGAGGCGGGCGACCGGGTTGCGCACGCCCACCTCAAGGACGTCGACGCGGGCTGGGCCGAGCGGGTGCGCGGCGGCGCGGTCAGCTACACCGAGGCCGTCGCGGCCGGGATGTACCGGCCGCTTGGCCAGGGCGACGTGGACGTGGCCGGGCTGGTCGGGGCGCTGCGCAAGGCCGGCTACGACGGCTGGTTCGTGGTCGAGCAGGACACCGTGCTGGCCGCCGAGCCCGCCGGGGCCGGTCCCGTGGACGACGTCCGGGCCAGCCTGGCCTACCTGCGGAGCCTGTCATGATGGGCGGCGGGCAGGCCGCCCGTGACTAGCAAGCGGCTGCTTGAGCTGCGTGAACTGCGGGCCACGCAGCCCGAGCTGGTGGCCGCGCGCGCCGCGGCCCGGCGACGGCGCCCGCTGCTTGGTCCCGACGGCCGCCTGATGATCGTCGCCGTTGACCATCCGGCCCGCGGCGCGCTGGGCGTGCGTGGCCGGCCCGACGCCATGGCCGACCGGGACGACCTGCTCGACCGGGTGCTGACCGCGCTGGCCCGGCCCGGCGTGGACGGAGTCCTGGCCACCGCGGACATCGCCGAGGACCTGCTGCTGCTCGGCGCCCTGGAGGACAAGGTCGTGCTCGGCTCGATGAACCGCGGCGGCCTGCAGGGGGCCAGCTTCGAGCTGGACGACCGGTTCACCGGCTACGACCCGGCCACCATCGAGCGGATGGGCTTCGCCGGCGGGAAGATGCTGGTCCGGATCGACCTCGACGACCACGGCACCGCGGCCACGCTGGAGGCCTGCGGCCGGGCCGTGACCGACCTGGCCGGACGCGGGCTGATCGCCATGCTGGAGCCGTTCTGGTGCCGACGGGTCAACGGCCGAGTGGTCACCGACCTGTCCGCCCCGGCCGTGGTCAAGTCGGTGGCCGTCGCCTCCGGGCTGGGCGCGACCAGCAGCTACAGCTGGCTCAAGCTGCCGGTCGTGGACAACATGGCCGAGGTCATGGCGGCGGCCACGCTGCCCGCGCTGCTGCTCGGCGGTGACCCGGCCGGCCCGGCCGAGGAGACCTATGCGCGCTGGGCGCAGGCCATGGCGCTGCCCGGCGTTCGCGGTTTCGTGGTCGGCCGCGCGCTGCTGTACCCGCCCGACGACGACGTGGCCGCCGCCGTCGACGCCGCCGTCTCCCTGGTCCACACCGACCTGCCGGTCGCGGCGCCTGACCAGCCCGAACACATCATCAGCCCGGCTTAGCGCCGCCGCCAGAACGCACCGGCTTTATTTCTGGCCGGTGATTCCCAGCTTTCTCAGGTAATTCCCAGCCGGAATTCCCCGTCGGTGAGTAACGCAGGACACCGTCTTGTCGCTGAAGTCGGTGTTAATCAGCCGCCTCAGGTCTGAGGCCGAACCGAAGGAGAGCAATGCGTGCATCACTCTTGACCCGGGCCTCCGCGGCCACCGCTGCTGGCGCCATCGCCATCACCGGGGCCATGGTCACCGCTGGCGCTGCTGACGCGGCCGCCGCGCACCGCCTGCCCACCCACCTGGGCATCGCCAAGCGGCACGCCACCGAGCACCACCGCCGCATCACGCTCATCGGCGGCGAGCTGCGCTCGCGCCGGACCCCGCTCCGGGGCAAGACCGTGTACCTCGACGGCCGGCGCCCCGGCCACAAGTGGGTCGTTGTCGGTCACGAGAACACCGGTCGGCACGGGCAGGTCGTGTTCGTCGTCGACCCCAAGATCACCGCGCGGTACAAGCTGGTCTACAAGGGCACCCGGAACTTCCAGCCGAGCCACAGCCGGGTCGTCATCGTCAAGGGCAGGTAGTCCCCTAACGCAGGCCGCCCCGGCGGGCCGGGACGAGGATCCGCGTCCCGGCCCGTACAGGGTCGCCGGCCGATGTGTGCCGACATGATGGCGACAGGAAACCTCTGACTTGGTATCTGACTTGGATGCTGCGCTGGCCCGGGCCCGGGCTGGCGACGAGGGCGGGTTCCTTGAGCTGTGGCAGAGCTTGCAGCCACCGCTCCTGCGCTACCTGCGCGTGCTCAGCTGCGGCGACCCCGACGACGTGGCCAGCGAGACCTGGCTTCAGGTCGTCCGGGACCTGCACAAGTTCAAGGGCGGCGAGAACGACTTCCGGCGGTGGCTGTTCACCATCGGCCGGCACCGGGCCATCGACATCGCCCGGTCGGCCAGCCGCCACCCCGTCACCCCCGCGGCCGCCGGACTCGAGCACCTTCCGGACGAGCAGACCGTCGAAGACCAGGTGCTCGACAGCATTGTCGTCAGGAAGGCGCTCGGGTTGCTGTCCGACCTCTCGCCCGACCAGGCCGAAGCCGTGGCGCTGCGCGTTATCGCCGGCCTGGACACCTCCGCCGTGGCCCGCATCCTCGGCAAGTCGTCCGGCGCCGTCCGGATCGCCCTGCACCGCGGTCTCCGCGCCCTGGCCGATGATCCGCGGGTCCAGGCCCTGGTTCGCGACCCCCACGCCCAAAGGCCGGCCAGGAGCGCCAGCCTCCTCATCCCGCTGCGCCTGGAGGAGGTGGAATGAAGACCGACCCTGCGGGTGACTTCGGCCCCGGTGCGCCAGGACTCGACCAGCTGCTTGGCCTGCTCACCGCCGGCCCCACGCCAGATGAGTTCGCCCGCCAGACCGCCACCCTGGCCATGTTCCGGCAGAACATCCGGCCCTCGGCTCCCAGGCGGCGCGCCCTGCTCACCCGCCGGACCCAGTTCGCCTTCGCCGCCGTCGCGCTCGTCATCGCCTTCGCCGCCGCCGCCTACGCCGACGCCCTGCCCGCGCCCGTCCAGCACGTCGCCTACCGCGTGCTCGGCTTCGCCGGCGTGCCCGACGCCCCCCGCCACTCGGCTGGCCCGGCCGGCCAGCGCCCCCCGGCCCACCATCACCCCGCGCCCGGCGTCAGCGCCTCCGGCGGCTCCTCGACCCCGCCCGCCCGTGGCACCTCGCCCATCGCCAGCCCGTCCAAGTCGCCTCATCCAAGCCGGTCCCCGGCGCCCGACGGTCACGCCGCCGTGACCCTGACCACCACCAACGCCCAGATCGCCGCCGGCGCCAGCGTCACCTTCACCGGCCAGGTCGACGTGCACGGCCGGGGCGTGTCCGGCGTGCCCGTTGGCCTGTTCGAGCACGCCGCCGGGAACCCCGGCCACCGTCTCGTCGCTACCGGCACCACCGGGGCCGGCGGCCAGGCCGTGCTGAACGTCGCCCACCTGACCGTCAGCGCCAAGTTCTGGCTCGTTGGCCCGCACCACGCCCGCAGCAAGCCCGTCCGGGTCGTCGTCGTCCCCGCCGTGTCCCTCGGCGTGAGCACCGACGCCAAGCGCCCCGCCGCGCTGCTGACCGTCGGCTGCCCGCTGGCCGGAAAGGATAGTGCCGTGGTGCTCCAGGTCCAGCGCGGCCAGTCCTGGCACAACCTGCGCGTCCGCATGCTCAACGCCAACGGAGCGGCCCGCTTCGCCGTGCGTCGGCATGCCGTCGCACGGGAGTACCGGGTCGTGCTCATCGCCACCGCCACCCACGGCCGGTCAGTCAGCAACCAGGTGCCAGTCCCCCCGTTCTAGCCGTCGGCCAGCAGAGCCAGAATCCGGGACCAGGCGTCATCGCGGGCCTGCTGGCGGAACGGCGGCGTGCCCGGCCAGAAGAACGCGTGCTCCGTGCCCGGGTAGCCCACCAGCTCGTGCCGGATGCCCGCATCCCGCAGCGCCGTGCCGATCTGGTCCCGCTGCGCCGCGTCGATCAGCGCGTCGTCCTCGCCCACCAGGTACAGCAGCCGCCCGGTCATCCCCGGCGTCAGCTCCAGCGTCGGCGTCGGCTGGCTCATCGGGATGTCCGTCGTCGGCAGCCACCCGCCGTAGAGCACTGCCACCCGGTCGATCGGCAGCCGACAGGCGGCCAGGTAGCTCAGGTGCCCGCCGGCGCTGAACCCCACCATCGCCACCCGGTCCACCTGGCCCCGCAGCCAGTGAAGGGCGGCCGCCACGTCGGCCAGAGCCTGGTCGCGGCCGAGCCGGTTCAGGTACGTGAACCCCTCCCGGCGTCCTTCGTCGTCCCGCTCCAGCCACCGCCCCGGCGGCGCGTCCCGGTGGTAAAACTCGGGTGCGATCGTCAGGTAGCCGGCCTGGGCCAGGTCGTCGGCCACACCCTGGATGTCGGAGTTAACGCCGAACAGCTCATGGGCCACGATCACCCCGACCGGTCGCTGGTCAGCCGAGGGCCGGGCGCAGTAGGCGGGCATAGTCGTACCGTCGGCGACGGAGATTTTCTCAGTAGTCATGTCCACAGCCTGCGACACGCTAACACTGGTAACCAGAGCGGCTCTTTACTGGTACTGCCATGACCAGGCTGAGCCGGGCGTCGGATTCAGGCGGCGGTGGCGGGCGGGCCATGCTCCGGTCGGGCGTCCCAGAGCGAGCCCTGGCCGGGCGGCGGTCCGTGGCTGTGCAGGGTCCGGATCCCGTCGGGGCTCTTGGCGGTGGTGGTGCCGTCGGCGTGCAGGGTCAGCGACCAGCCCCGCCGGTGGATCACGATCAGGTGATGGAAAGCACAGAGCAGCGTGAGGTTATCCAGGCGCGTGGGGCCGCCCTGTGACCTGGGGATCAGGTGATGCACGTGACAGCGCACGGGCGGGAGGGAGCAGCCGGGGAACGAGCAGTGCCGATCGCGCTTGATCACCGCCCGGCGCAGGTGGGGAGGCACTTCCTCGGTCGGCTGGCCCAGATCCAGCGGCAGGCTGGCGGCGGGGAAGAACCCGCCGGTGAGCTGGGTCCGCAGGTACGCGGCGAGCCCGGTGGGGCCGGACAGCAGGCTGACGGCATAGCGCAGCAGCGTGTCCTGGAGCCGGGCCA
>Ga0134128_10008760_pt1 | contig 12169 bp, 11 predicted proteins | sample KB31754_FD_96462 | JGI IMG/M metagenome (GOLD analysis project Ga0134128, IMG submission 96462) | Terrestrial soil microbial communities with excess Nitrogen fertilizer from Kellogg Biological Station, Michigan, USA - KB3-175-4 | ecosystem: Environmental > Terrestrial > Soil > Unclassified ...
GCCTGGTAGAACGGCACCTGCGGCGGGAACAGCGAGTTAGCCGGCTTGCCGTTGCCGAACAGCACGGCCTTGACCAGCGCGTTCCTGTCAATCGCCAGTGAGATCGCGCGCCGGACGTGCACGTCCTGGAACGGCTTGCGCTCCTCGTTGAAGGCCAGGTAGTTGGTCTGCGTCGAGTTGAACAGGTTCATGGTCACGTTGGGCGTGGTCTTCAGGCTGGCCACGGTCGACCACGCGGGGAACTGGTCGATCTGGGCCGAGCCGCCCTTGAGGTTCAGCTCCCTGGTGTTGTCGCTCGGCACGTCGTTCCAGGTGATGCTGTTCAGGTAAGGCAGGCCCTTCTGCCAGTAGTGCGGGTTCTTCACCAGCTTGAGCGCCTGGCCCTTGTGCCAGAAGTCCCACTTGAACGGGCCCGTGCCGACGGGGTGGGTGTAGAACTGCGCCTCGGTCTGGCCGCCGTAGTTGTTCGGGACGATGCCGTTGGCGAAGATCGACAGGTCAGCGAGCAACGGGGCCCACGGGAACTTCAGGTGGATGACCACGGTGTCGGGCGACGGGTCGTCGACCGAGGAGATGGCGCTGTCGAGGTAAGCCCAGCCGGCCGTCGCCTTGCGGTTCTGGTCGATCGAGAACTTGACGTCGGCCGAGGTCATCGGCTTGCCGTTGGAGAACACAACGCCGTGCCTGAGCTTGAACGTGTAGGTCTTGCCGTCAGCCGACTTGGAGTAGCTGGTGGCCAGGTAGGGCCGGACGCCCTTGCCGTCGTTCGTCACCGTGTACAGCGGCTCGAAGATCTGCTCGAAGATCCAGATCGAGCTGTTGTCGAACACAGTCGTGTTGTTCATCGACTGAGCGTCCTGGACGGCGTCGAAGATCAGGTTGCCGCCGTGCACCGGCGACCCGGCACCACCACTGCCGCCGTTGCCCGGGCCGGCCGATGATGAACTCCCCCCGCCCCCGCACGCGGCCAGTACAACGAGTGCGCTGGCCGCGATCAGAGCCCTCGCCGCTGTGACTCGAAATCTCACGCAAGCTCCTTAGATTCTGGCGGCCGGGATCCGACCGCTCCCTCCCTGCGGCCGAACCCGGCCGCACGCTCCACGTCAGGCTGGCCCGGACTAACTTGTGCCACTACCGAGCCACCCACGCTCCACGGCGAGCACTATCGCTCGCCCCGAGCAAGACAGACGTTGGCGGTACGCCTGCATGCGATGCGTCTCCTGCGATGTAAGTCCCCGGCCGCAGCTGTGCCACCGACTGGGACCACTCGCGCAAACCAGGCGAGCAGCGTCGCTCGCCTTGGAAGACAAACCTTTGTTTTTCGTAATCTTGCCGCAAACCGGCGAGTTGTAAATAGTAGGTCTATACCTAGACCGATGGCGTTACCGTGTTGTAACGTTCCGAGCCGTGCGTTACGTGGTGGTGGGAAGTGGTGCGATAGGCGGCACTGTGGCCGCTGGCTTGGCGCGTGATGGCCACGAAGTCCTTGTGGCAGACGCGAATCCGGACGTGGTCGCCGCGATCAACGCGGCCGGGATCAAGATCACCGGCCCGGTCGAAGAGTTCACGGCGAAGGCGCAGGCGATCAGCCCCGCTGACCTGCCATCCGAGCTTGACTGCCCGGTGCTAGTCGCGGTCAAGGCTCATCACACGGCGGCCGCCGCGGCCGCGCTGACCGGCCGCCTGGTCGGCGACGCCTACGTGGTCTCGCTCCAGAACGGGTTGAACACGACCGTGCTCACCGACGCCGTCGGCACCGACCGGGTCGTCGAGGCGTGCGTGAACTTCGGTGCCGACATGATCGCCCCGGGCGTCGTCCTGCGGGGCAACCGGGCCACGTTCATGATCGGGGAGACCGACGGCACGATCACCGGGCGAGTCACCTCGCTGGCCGCCGACATCGCCGACGCACAGGTCACCGACAATGTGCTCGGCTACATCTGGGCCAAAGAAGCCTACGGCGCGATGCTCGCCGCCGGAGCGGTGAGCGACCTGCCGATTGCCGACACGCTCGATGATCCGGCCTACACCGAACTGATGCTGGCGATCGCGAGGCAGGTGCTCGCGCAGGCGCCGGTCCCGGCCGTGCCGCTGGACGGCTTCGACCCGGCTGACCTGGAAGGATCGCTGGCCCGGCTGGCCGCGTTCAACCGGGGTTCTGCGAAGACGCACTCGGGCATCTACCGCGACCTGGCCGTGCTGCACCGGCCGACCGAGGTCAGCGCGATCCTCGGCGGACTGGCCACCGAGCAGGCACCGCTGATCAGCCGGACCCTTGAGCTGATCGCGGCGATCGAGCGCGCCGAACGGACCTGCACCCGCGCCAACCTGGACCTGCTCGCGACCTACGAGCGGCTCGACCGGCTCGGCCGTCCGCTGAACGCCGTCGCCGCCGTGATCGGCGCGCCCGCGCGGAGGTGGCTGCCGCAAACGGCGGGCGGCGCGGCGGGCGGCACCCCCGCAAAGCCTCCGCAGAAAAACAGCGCGCTGGCGGGCGAGCCGGTCGCGGTCAAGGACATCGTCTCGATCGCCGGGGTGCCGACCCGGTGCGGCAGCCCGGTTCACGACCCGGCCCCGGCGTCAGCGGACGCACTGATTGTGCGCCGGCTGCGCGATGCGGGGGCGGAAGTGTTCACCGCGACGCAGTGCCTGGAGTACGCGGCCGGCTTCGCCCACCCCGAGGTCGGCGACACCCGCAACCCGCGCGATCCGTCCCGGACGTCGGGCGGGTCATCGGGCGGCTCGGCGGCACTGGTAGCGGCCGGGGTCTGCGATCTGTCGATCGGCACCGACACCGGCGGCTCAATCAGGATTCCGGCCGCCTACTGCGGCATCGTCGGCCTGAAGCCCACCTACGGCCTGGTGCCGGTCGACGGCATCTTTGCGCTATCACCACGCCGCGACCACGCCGGCACGCTGACGGCCACCGTCGAAGGCACCGCCCGGCTGCTGTCCGTGATCACCGCTCAGCCGTGGCCGGCCGTGGCGGGCGAGCCGGGCCAGACCACCTTCACGGTGGGGGTGCTGACCGCGCAGCTGACCGATCCGTCGGTGACGCCACCGGTAGCGGCGGCGGTGAACGCGGCACTGGCCTCGCTCGCCCGGGCCGGCTGGCAGCTGCGCGAGCTGACCGGCGCCTGGCTGGAGAAGCTGGCAAGGTGGGAACAGACCCTCGCAAAGATTGTTTCCCGAGAAGCATTTGAAGTTCACAGTGGCCGCGACACGAGTCGTTACAGCGACGGCACCAGGGCGCTGCTCGATTTCGGGTCCACGGTCACCGACGAGCAACTGGCCAAGGCGCTAGAAGAACAGGCGGAGCTGACGGCCGCGATCGAGCTGAGCCTGGCCGGGGTCGATGTGCTGGCCGGGCCGACGGTCGGGTACACCGCGCCCGAGAAGGACCCGCCGTTCGGACTCGACGATGACAACGGCGAGGGCCGGTTCAGCGGACCGTACAACCTGACCGGGCATCCGGCGCTGTCCATGCCCGTGCCGACGTCGGGTCTTCCGATCGGGTTGCAGCTGGCCGGGCGGCGCGGCGGGGACTTCGAGCTGCTGCGGGTTGCCGCCGCGGCCGAGCGAGTGCTTGGCGGGATCACGAGCGCCTGAAAGATCATGCTGAGAGATCACACGGAATGATCGCTTACGGGGAGGGATTTGCGCATGGCTGCCACGGTGCGACGGCACGCGATCGAACTGGCTGGACTTCAGGTTCCGGTGGTCGAGGTCACCGGGTCGGCTGACGGGCCCAGGCTGACGGTGATCGCGGGGGTGCACGGCTGCGAGTACGCGTCGATGGCCGGGGTGCGAAAATGGGTAAACGGCCTGGCCGGACCGGATGGGAGCGGCCCAGACCTGCGCGGCTCGGTGGTCGCGGTGCCGGTGCTCAACCTGCCGGCGTTCGAAGCCCGCAGCCCGTTCGTGGTACCGGAGGACGGCAAGAACCTCAACCGGTTCTTCCCCGGCGACCCGGACGGCACGATCACCGAGCGGCTGGCGCATGGTGCGTTCACCAAGCTGATCACCGGCTCGGACGCCTACATCGACGCGCACTGCGGTGACCAGCCCGAGGCGCTTGAGCCGTTCACGCTGTACGAGGTCGGCTCGGCGCAGGAGAAGGCGGCCGGGCTGGCGGCCGCCTACGGGCTGCCCTACGTGATCAGGCAGGAGCCGGGGCCCGGCCGGCCCATTACCGGCACGTCCAGTTCGGCGGCGGCCGCGGCCGGGATTCCGGCGATTACGGCCGAGGCCGGGGGCTGCGGCCTGATCGAGGCGGCGGCGGTGGAGATGCACGTGCGCGGGCTGACCCGGGCGCTCGCCTACCTGGGGATGACCTCCGGCGACGACGGCTCGGGCGGACCAGCACCGACGAAGCTCAGCCAGTTCCTGTGGCTGCGCGCTCGCCGCGCCGGCTGGTGGGAGCCGACCGTAGCGGTGGGCGAGTCGGTCGCCAAGGGCCAGGTGATCGGCACGGTGACCAGCCTCGACGGCTCCGACCTCCTCGAATCCATCGAGTCTCCGGCCGACGGCCTACCGATCTTCATCACCACCTCACCGGCCGTAGTGGCCGACGGCCTCCTCCTGGGCCTGGGCGCCGCGTAACCGCCAACCCGCGCCCCGCCGGCCGCGCGCCGGCAACCCACCCGCGCCCCGCCCCCACCCGCGCCCTGCCCCCACCCGCGCCAGGTCGGGCCGGGTTAGGCGACGGTCGGCTGCAGGCCTGACTCGCTGACCATCGGCAGGTCCGCCGCGGCCCAGTCCTGCATGCCGCCGGCCACGTTCACCGCGGTCCACCCGGCCCCGTTCAGCGCCTCGGCGGCTCGGCCCGAGCGGTTGCCAGACCGGCAGATCACGTAGATCGTCTGGTCGACCGGGATCTCGGCGGTGCGCTCGCCGAGTTGCCCAAGCGGGATATGCGTGGCCTCCGGCGCATGGCCCGCCGCCCACTCCTCCGGCTCGCGCACGTCGAGCAGCCATCCGCCCGCCGGAATCGCGGTGACGGGCACCTGCGGAACTGGCTGGCTTCCCAGCATCGATCACTCCCTGCTTGTTCCGGCCGACTGCTTGTTCCGGCCGTCGCGGTCTGATCAAGGCTAGTGTGCTCACTTCGGCCGCGCGCACACTCGCCCAACCAGCCGACCCTGGCCTGGCCAACGCCTCGCCACCTTGATGGTGATTAGCTTGGTTCGTGCTGATTCGCGACGCCACGCCGACCGAGATGACGGAAGTTGCCCGGGTGCGGGTCACCGCCTATCAGGCCGGCCAGCACCTCTCGCCGAACTCGCGGTATGAACAACGGCTTCGTGAACTCGGAGCCGACGGCATCGGCGACGTGCTGGTCGCGGTCGACGCCGGCGGTGAGATCGCCGGGACGGTCATGCTCCAGCGGTGGCCGCACGCCGGGCAGGTGGTGACCGGGCCCGACGTGGCCGAGATCCGCGCGCTGGCGGTGCTGCCGCGGGCCCAGGGCGAGGGCCTCGGCAAGGCGTTGCTTGAAGCGGTGATCGAACGGGCTCGGGTCAGGCTGGTGCGCCATCTCGTGCTGCTGACCCAGCGCGACATGGTCGCCGCTCAGCATCTGTACGCCAAGGCCGGGTTCAGCAGGCTGGCGGACCGTGACTGGTCGCCCGAGCCCGGCAACCTGCTACTTGCCTACGGCTTGCTGCTGGCGCCGCCTCCGGCGGAGTGAGCGGCCTCGTCCTGCGTCCCTTCGCGCTCGGCCGCCTCGGCCTCGTCGCGGGCCTTCTTGTTGACCTTGCGCAAATGCTTGGACATGGACCTGAACAGGAAGAAGCACAGCACGCCCATGCCGAATATGACCAGGAAAGCGATCGTACCTGGCTGAGCCAGCAAGCTGGTTTTGGCTGAACCTGCCAGCAGCGTCAGCACCGAACCTTCTCCCGGATCCCGGCGAAGAGATCATCCTCAGGGGTATCCGTATCTACTACGGACCTAGCCAGATGATAGTCCTCCGTCGGCCACGCCTCCTGCTGGAGGTTGATCGGGCAGGTGAACCAGCCACCGTTCGGGTCGACCTGCGTGGCGTGGGCGAGCAGCGCCTGATCCCTGAGCGCGAAGTGTTCGCCGCACGGCACCAGCGTGGTGATCTCGAAGGTCTTCCGAGGCGGCTTGCCGGCGTCTTCAGGCTTGTCGGCGATCCGCTCCGCGTAGGGCGACTCGAGTCCGTGGGCGACCATGATCTCGTGCAGCGCGGTGAACCTGGCCCGGTGGAAGGTGACGAAGTAATACAGCTTCAACGGCTGCCAGGGCTCACCGCAGTCCTGGTAGCGGTCGGGATCGGCCGCTGCTTCAAACGCCTCAACCGATACTCGGTGCGTCATGATGTGGTCGGGGTGGGGATAGCCGCCGTTGTCGTCGTAGGTGAGGATCACGTGCGGCCGGAACTCGCGGACCGCCTGGACGAGCGGGCGGGCGGCTACCTCAAGCGGCTGCGCGGCGAAGCATCCCTCGGGCAGCGGAGGCAGCGGGTCGCCTTCGGGCAGGCCTGAGTCGACGAACCCGAGGAACCGCTGCTGCACTCCCAGGATCTCGCGGGCCTTGGCCATCTCCTCCCGGCGGATCTGCGGCAGGTTCGCGAGGACCTCTGGCCGGTCCATGGCCTTATTAAGGATGTCGCCGCGTTCGCCGCCGGTCAGCGTGCAGACGAGCACCTCGACGCCCTCGCGCACGTACTTAGCCATCGTCGCCGCGCCCTTGCTCGACTCGTCATCGGGATGGGCGTGCACGGCCATGAGCCGCAGCGGACCGTCGGCCCCGCAGGCCGTCGTCAGTTCGGTGCCATTGACCACTGGCCGATCGGCCGGCATCACGTCCGGTTCTGGACTGACTGCTGACATACGGAATGTCTCCCTTGACGGGTTAACTACCGGGTGGATGTGGCCTTCCGCGCATCCTGGCCGGATGTCACGCCACTCACGCGCGTCCGCGACGAAGGCAACACCCATTGCCAACACCCCCGACCACGATCAACATTCCGCCGCGAAGCCATAGACTGCCCCGGCGGCCGGCGAGGGCCGTTTGGGCTGGTTGCGGAACTTACGGGGGAGCTGAGTAGTTATTAGAGTGGAAGTTCTCCCGTCGTCATCGGATCTTTAGCTGGTCGAAACCGGCTTCTGCTAGCTCACCAAGGCCAAAAGCCCGAGATATTTTTCCTCTTATATACCGGTTTTGATTCGAAAATTTGTTTGAATAATTTGCCTGAACAGTAGATGGTTGAACTGACTCACATGGACAAAGTAATCTCGATGAATTACCCCCATGCAGGGGCCCAGCCGGGCCCGGCGGAGTCGGAACTCCGTACGGCGGATACGAGGAGTGCTTGTGACCGAGACCCGCGACGACACTGTCACCTGGCTCACCCAGGAGGCGTACGACCGGCTCAAGGCCGAGCTCGACCACCTCTCCGTCCAGGGCAGGATCGACATCGCCAAGAAGATCGAGCAAGCCCGATCTGAAGGCGACCTGAAGGAGAACGGCGGGTATCACGCGGCCAAGGAGGAGCAGGGCAAGCAGGAAGCGCGGATTCACCAGCTCACGCACATCCTCACGCACTCCAAGGTTGGCGGGCCGCCGCGCACCGACGGGATCGTCGGCCCTGGCATGACCGTGACGGTGAAGTTTGAGGGTGACGACGCCGAGGAGACCTTCCTGCTCGCCTCGCGCGAGGAGAGCGGCGCGCCGATCAACGTGTACTCGCCTAAGTCGCCGCTTGGCTCCGCGATCTCGGGCAAGAAGGTCGGGGAAACCGCCAGCTACAACCTGCCGAACGGCCGCGCGCTGACCGTCGAGATCATCGATGCGGTGCCGTACGGAGGCATCTAAGACCAAATCATGGCGGCCCGGGACCTGCGCAGGTCCCGGGCCGCCATCGTTGTTGCGGGTCAGTGCCGTAGCGGGTCAGTCCACCAGGACCGGCTCGGGCTCTGGCTTCGACTCCTGGCTGGGGGCTGCGTCGCGGCCGCTGCGCAGCGGGATCTCCTTGACCAGCCAGCCAATCGCGAACACGATCGCCGCGGTCGGCGCCGCCCAGAGGAACACGAGGTCCAGGCCGTGGGCAACGCCCACGAACACCGCATGGCGTGCTACCGGCGGGAGGTGCTGGACCTGCGCCGGGTTCAAGCTGCCGCTGCCCGTGCTGAGCTTGAAGGTCGGCAGGTGGGCGGCGAGCGAGTCACGCAGCGCGCGGAAGAAGACCACGCCGAAGATCGAGACGCCGATCGAGCCGCCGATCTGCTGGAAGAACGATCGCGAGCTGCTGGCGACTCCCATGTCGGCCGGGGAGACGCTGTTCTGCGCGATCAGCGTGGTGATCTGCATGAGGAAGCCCATCCCGATACCGAACAGGACGAACAGGCCCATCGAGGTCAGCCGCGAAGTGCCCGGGCCGAGCATGGCGAGCAGCAGCATCGCGGTGGTCATGATCGCGGCGCCCACGATCGGCAGCGCCTTGTACTTACCGGTGCGCACGGTGAACTGGCCCGCGAGCAGCGAGGTAGTGGTCGCGCCGAGCATCATCGGGATCAGCAGCAAGCCGCTGACCGTGGGCGAGGCGTGCTGGACGGTCTGCTGGTACAGCGGCAAGAACGTCATCGCGCCGAACATCGCCAGGCCGAGAAGGAAGCTCATGCCGCTGGCAATCGAAAAATTTCGGTTTTTGAAAACATGCGTAGGCAGAATCGGTTCGGCTGCCCGGCTCTCGACCCAGATGAATGCGGCGACCGACACGACGGCCAGTGCGATCAGCGACATGATCGTCGGCGAGCCCCAGGCGTACTGGCTGCCGCCCCAGGTGGTGACGAGCACGATCGAGGTCGCGCCGACCGCGAGAATGGCCGCACCCAGGTAGTCGATCTTGTGCGCGATCTTGTTGACCGGCAGGTGCAGCGTCGCCAGCAGGTACAGCAGCGCCGCTCCGCCGATCGGCATGTTGATGTAGAAGATCCAGCGCCAGGACAGGCTGTCGGTGATGTAGCCGCCGACCAGCGGTCCGGCGATCATCGCGATCATCATCGCGGCCATCATGTAGCCCATGTACTGGCCGCGCTCGCGCGGCGAGACCAGGTCACCGATCGTGGCGATCGCGCCGACCATCAGGCCGCCGGCCCCAAGACCCTGCAGCGCGCGGAACACGATCAGCTGGTCCATCGAGTGCGCCTGGCCGGACAGGGCCGAGCCGATCAGGAAGATCACGATCGCGGTAATCAGCAGCCGCTTGCGGCCGTAGAGGTCGCCGAGCTTGCCGTAGAGCGGAGTGGTGATCGTCGAGGCAAGCACGTACGCGGTCACGACCCAGGACAGGTGGCTAAGCCCGCCGAGGTCGCCGACGATTCTGGGCAGTGCGGTTGATACAACGAGCTGGTCCAGCATGGCGAGCATCAGCGCTAGCAGCAATCCGGGCAGCACGATCATGATGTCGCGCCTTCGCCCGAACGCCGGGAGGTTGCCCTCGCCAGCCACCGCCTTAACCTCTGGCATGGTTCAGTTCCTCATTCCCGTCTCGTCCTCTGCGCCCTGTCCTCGCGCCAGCTCCGCGCTGGCCATCCCGCCCCGTTTTGTCGCCCGGTTTGTCGCGCTTTCCGACGAACCTACTTGCCGACCGGCTAGCATTCTCGACAAGTGGTAGGCTATGTGGTTACTAACCGGTCGTCAAGTAGGTTCGGGTCAGAGGTGGCGCACGACAATGAATGACCCCCGGCCCGACACCAGGGCCAGGATTCAGCAGGTGGCGGTGGAGCTGTTCACCGAGCACGGGTACGACGGGACGTCGCTGCGCGAGATCGCCGAGCGGCTTGAGGTGACCAAGGCCGCGCTCTATTACCACTTCAAGTCCAAGGAAGACATCGTCGCCAGCCTGATGGAGGACTATGCCTCCAAGATGGACGCCCTGATCGCCTGGGGCCGCGAGCAGCCCGCGGACGCGTCGACCCGACGTGAGCTGCTGAGCCGGTACGTCGACATCGTGGCCGAGTCCGGCCAGGTGTTCCGCATGCTGCACCAGAACCAGGCGGCCGTGAGCACGTTGTCCTCGGCGAAGACGAGAGGCGAGCTGTTCAAGGAGCGGGTCGGGAGCCTGATCAACCTGTTGTCCGAGCCGGACGCGTCGGCGGCGGCGCGGGTCAAGGCCGCGATGGCGATCGGCGGGATCAGCGCGAGCTGGATGTTCTTCAGCGCGCAAATGGATAAGGGCGAGCTGAGCAAAGCGGTTCGTGGCATCGCGGCCGACATCGTGGAGCTGCCCGCTTAGGCCGGGTTGCTGGCGGGGCCGTTGGTTGCGGTGCTGCTGTTTTCCGGGCCTCTGGCCGTTACCTCGACCAGGGGCGTCGTGCGGTAGCCGACGGCGGTGGCCAAGGCGATCACCGTGGAGGTGCGCACCACGCCGGGCAGGCTGACGATCGAGTCGATCACGCGCTGCAGGTCGGCGTTGGTGCGCGCGACCACGCGGCAGAGCACGTCGCCCGAGCCCGTGATCGTGTGCGCTTCCAGGATCTCGCCGATCAGCGACAGCTTCTGCGCGACCTCGTCCCGGCCGCCGGCCTGAGTCAGCTCGAGCGTGACGAACGCGGTGACCGCATAGCCGATCGCGGCCGGATCGATGTCCGGGCCGTAACCGATGATCACACCGCGCCGCTGCATCCGGTCGAGCCTGGCCTGCACGGTGCCCCGGGCGACGCCGAGCCGGCGCGAGGCTTCCAGCACGCCGATTCGCGGCTCGGCGGTGAGCAGCTTGATTAGTCGCGCATCGAGCTCATCGATCACGGCCTCTTGTTACCCGTGACTGGACAGATTGTCCAGTATTTTATGCGGCAGTTGCACAACCTGTTCGCCAAGTTCGATCCTGCCAGTAGATCCGCTGGTGAGGGAGGCAGGCTCGATGGCTACGCAGACTTCAGCGACACAACCGGCCATCCGCCGGTTGGCCGATGAGTTCCCGGTCACCGGGATGGACGCGATCGTGTTCGCCGTGGGCAACGCCAGGCAGGCGGCGCACTTCTACTCCACCGCGTTCGGGATGCGCTGCGTCGCCTATCGCGGCCCGGAGACCGGGTGCCGCGACGAAGCCGACTACGTGCTCGAGTCGGGCTCGGCCCGGTTCGTGCTGCGCGGGCCGATCAGGACCGATACCGAGCTGGCCAGGCACGTGGCCAAGCACGGCGACGGCGTGATCGACCTCGCGATCGGCGTGCCGTCGGCGCGAGAGGCGTTCAGGTACGCGGTCAAGCACGGCGCCCGGCCGCTCGCCCCGCCGCACGTAGCGCAGGACGAGTCCGGCAAGGTGGTCAGCGCGGCGATCGCCACGTTCGGGCAGACCAGGCACACCCTGATCGAGCGGTCCGACTACGCCGGGCCCTACCTGCCCGGGTATATGGCGGCCGACCCGCTGGTCACGCCGCCCTCAGATCCGTTCTTCACGGCCGTCGACCACTGCGTCGGCAACGTCGAGCTTGGCCTGATGGATGAGTGGGTCGAGTTCTACCACCAGGTCATGGGCTTCACGAACATGAAGGAGTTCGTCGGCGACGACATCGCGACCGAGTACTCGGCGCTGATGAGCAAGGTGGTCGCGGACGGCAACGGCAAGGTCAAGTTCCCGATCAACGAGCCGGCCGCGGGCAAGAAGAAGTCCCAGATCGATGAGTACCTGGAGTTCTACGGCGGCCCCGGCGTCCAGCACATCGCGCTGGAGACCGATGACATCGGTTCGGCGGTACGGCGGATGCGCGCGGCCGGCGTGACGTTCCTGGCCACTCCTGACAGCTATTACGACACGCTCGGCCAGTGGGTCGGCCAGACCCGGGTGCCGGTGGACCAGCTTCGGGAACTGCGGATCCTGGCCGACCGGGATGAGGACGGCTACCTGCTGCAGATCTTCACCAAGCCGGTGCAGGACCGGCCCACCGTGTTCTTCGAGCTGATCGAGCGGCACGGGTCGCAGGGGTTCGGCAAGGGCAACTTCAAGGCGCTGTTCGAAGCGATCGAACGCGAGCAAGCCAAGCGCGGCAACCTCTGACCTGGAGTTAGCTGACCTGGAGTTAACTGCCGGCCCAGCAACAGCTGGGGGCCAACGCTGTCCGGCCGGCGGCCCGGCCCGCTCTCGTGACAAGGCCAGCGGCCAGCGCACCGCAACATCGCCGGCCCGCCGCCGCTGTCC
>Ga0134128_10008761_pt1 | contig 12169 bp, 12 predicted proteins | sample KB31754_FD_96462 | JGI IMG/M metagenome (GOLD analysis project Ga0134128, IMG submission 96462) | Terrestrial soil microbial communities with excess Nitrogen fertilizer from Kellogg Biological Station, Michigan, USA - KB3-175-4 | ecosystem: Environmental > Terrestrial > Soil > Unclassified ...
CTCGCTCCCCCAGTTCGGCCGCGAGCTCGGCGCCCTTTGACTGGGGCAGGTCCACCAGCACGACGGCGGCCCCCGCCGCATGCAGCCGCCTCGCCGTCGCTGCCCCCAGGCCCGATGCGGCGCCCGTAATGAGCGCAACGCTGCCGTTGTGTGAAATTTCCATGGTTCCTCCTCGTTGAGGTTGGCCGGCCCGCACTGGGGCCGCGAAAACTGCAAAGGCTTGCGTTAATGAATACTAACTGAAATCCCTTGTCCGGGACATGCCTCCCCGCAGCAAACAGTACGCTTGGGTCCATGACGGATCACGGAATGGCACCCTCCGGCGGGCAGTGGGCGGAACGCGCGGCCCGCACCGCCCTCAACGTCCATGCCCGCTTTGGCCACCGCCTCATGGGCGTCCCCGGCACGTGGATTGGCGCCGTGTCCCTTCCCGCCACGCAGGACCCAACGCCCTGGTCCGAATGGCACTACTGGTGGCAGGCCCACTACCTCGACGCCGTGGTGGACGCCGGGTTGCGCGAACTGGGGTCCGGCAACAGGGCGCCCGCCGCCCGCTCACTGGAACTGGGGCGAGCACTGCTGAGGGGCATCATGGTCCGCAACTTCGGCCGCTTCCCCAACTACTTCTACGACGACATGGCGTGGCTGGCGCTCGCCGCCGACCGGCTCAACGGCCTCTCCCTGGCATTGTCCGGCCGGCCCTCCCTTTTGGCGGGCGTGGCATCCTCCACGTTGACGGCACAGCTTGGCCCGGCCAGCGACGGCGTCCTGGGCGGCGGCATTTACTGGTCACGGAAGCGCGACTACAAGAACACGCCGGCCAACGGCCCAGCTGCCCTGCACTTCGCCCGGACCGGCAACCTGGACCTGGCCCGCGCCATTGCGGACTGGCTGCGCACCGAGTTGTTTGATGCCGGCTCCGGCCTGTACCTCGACGGCGTCCACCCCACGCCCTGGGGCCCGGAAGTGGAGCGCACCATCTACACGTACAACCAGGGCCCCATCCTGGCCACCCTGCTGGAACTCGACCACCCGCAGTCCGTGAGCCAGGCCGCGGAGCTGGTGGCCGCCGTCGAACGCGGCCTGGCCACGGCGGCTGGCGGGCTGCGGCTGGAGCCGGGCGGAGACGGCAGCCTGTTCACCGGAATACTGTGCCGCTACCTGGCAGTGGCGGCCCGGGACCTGCGGCTGCCGGAAGGATCACGCACGACGGCGGCGCGGCTGGTGGCGCTGACGGCCGCCGGGCTCGCGGGGGAGCCAGACCCGGCGGGTGGGGGCGGGCCGGCCCTGCTGTCGGCCGCAGTCCAGCGCTGGACCGTCTTTGAGGCCGCCGCCACCCTGAAACCTGCGTAGCTACCGTGCCCGATGTGCGGCCGGCCCGGGCCTGGTGAATCATGCACTGGCCCCATGGCGGGTTTGGCACGCAAGCAGCCGGTCCCCGGTTCCGTATCACCCCACGGGCGGCGCTTTGCGCTTTTGCGGGTGCGGGGTCTCCCCGGCCGCCAGCATCTCCACGAACCGGGCAATCTTCGCCGCCCGGGCCGCCGGTGTCTTGACAGTGGTGGTCCGGTAGATCAGCGCGTACCGGTTCACCGCCGTGAGCACCTCAAACATGGCCTGCGCCCGCGGGTTCGCGGCGATGGCGGCGGCCAAATCAGGCGGGAGCTGTGCATCCGCCTGATTGACATAGGCCGCCTCCCAGCGGCCGTCGGCCTTGGCCGCATCGATGGCGGCCTGCCCGGACGGTTCCATGACGCCGGCCGAGGTGAGCCGCTGCACGTTTTCGACATTGTTCTTGGACCACTTGCTGGTCCGGGTGCGGGGCGTGAAGCGGGTGAGGTAGCTGCCAGCGTCGCGCTTGCCGATGACCCCGTCGATCCAGCCGAAGCAAAGGGCCTCATCCAGCGCGCCCGCGTAGTCCAGTGCGGTGACGGTGCCGCCCTTCTTGTGGAGCACCAGCCGCACGCCCGGGCTCGATGCATGGTGTTCCAGCAGCCAGGCCCGCCACGCCGCAGCGTCCGGGAGCAAAAGTTCGGGGAGCTCGATCATGGCTACACCCTAACGTTGGTAGCGTGGAGGCACCACCAACCACGGAGGCACCATGCTGCGCGTCCGCCCCATCCTCTCCACCTCCGCCCTGGACGACCATGCCGCCCTGCTCAGCGCGCTCGGCCTGGGGTGCACGGAAAACTACGGCGACTGGCGCCTTTTTGACTCCGGCCGCGGCAAGGTGGGCCTGCACCGCACCGCTCCCGGCAACGTTGGCGGCCGGCAGGACAACAGCACCGCGGACGACGGCGGCCGGCGGGACGGCTCCGTGCAGCTGGGTTTTGAGATCCGGGACCGCGACATCTTTGTCCGGCGCACGCTGGCCGACGGGACCCGCGCGGAACTGCTCGAAACGCCCCACGGACCTTCGGCCCGCGTCACTGCGCCGGATGGCTTCACGTTCCTGGCTGACCCTGTCGTGGATCCCGACCCCGCCAGCCCGGGCCTGGAACCAAGCCCCGGCCCCGCCAGCCCCGGCCCCGTGAACCCCCACAAGGGACAAAGCAGCGCCGTGCAGACCAGCCCCGCGCGCCCCGGACCGCCCACCGTGGTCCAACTGTGGCACACGCCGGACGTGGACGCCGCCCGGAAGGTGCTGGCGGACATCGGCGCCCGCCCCCTGCCGCCCCGCCCCGACGGCACAGGCGGCAGCAGGTTTCAGGCCAAGAACGGCGGCCTGGTGGAGGTGCACCCGGGCGGGGTGGCCGGCGTCGGGCTGTGCCTTGAGTTCCCAGCCGAACCGGCCGCCCTGAAGACCTGGCTCACCGCGGCAGGGCTCACCGCGGCGCCTGCCCCCGGGCCGGCCGGGAGCACCTTCCGGGTGCACACGCCGGGCGGGGCGGCCATTTGGGTCCGTGCAGGCGGGTTCATGGGGTAGAACTGTTACATGAGCGTCCGCACTCCTGATCCCTACCCCGGCTGGCTGTCCAACGAGGACCTGTACGAGGCCCGGAACCGGCTTCCCATGGTCTACGTGGAGGTGGTGCCCGTCCGGCTTGACCCCCTCGGCTACGTCAACGAGGTGGGGCTGCTGCTCCAGGCCGACGACGAGGGGTCCATGGTGCGCACCCTGGTGTCCGGGCGCGTGCTGTACCGCGAAACCATCCGGGCTGCCCTGGTGCGGCATGTGGAAAAGGACCTCGGCCCGCTGGCGTTCCCGCAGCTGCCAGTGAGCCCCGTGCCGTTCACGGTGGCAGAATACCTGCCCTCGCCTTCGCAGACCGGGTTCACGGACGAACGCCAGCACGCCGTGGCCCTGGTGTATGTGATTCCCGTGACCGGCGAGTGCGAACCCCGCCAGGACGCCCTCGAGCTGACCTGGATGACGCCGGAAGAAGCGCTCAGCCCCGGCGTGCAGGCCGAATTCGTCGGCGGCCGCGGCTCCCTGGTGCGGCAGGCAATCTCGTACGCCGGCGTAGGCAGGTAACGAACAGGCCAGCGGTGCTGGCCCGTTCCCGCCAAGCGGCGTAGATTACGATGCATGGACAAGACCCAGCTCTCGGTACTCGTCAATGCGGACGCGGAACAGGTGTGGCTCATGCTGCGCGAACCAGCCAGGATTGCCCAGTGGCACGGCTGGGAAATGGACGGCCTGCAGGAGGAGATCCAACAGATCTACTATGGGGACGACGTCACGGAGGGCCCTGACCACCTCCGGCTTGAGCTGGGCATGGGCGACGTCTTCACCCTGGAGCCCGTCCCGGACGGCACCCGGCTCACGCTGACCCGCGGCCAGGCGACGGGTGAATGGGCCAAGTACGACGCCGACATCACGGAGGGCTGGTCCGTCTTCATCCAGCAGCTCAAGTTCAAGCTGGAACGCCACCCGCACACCCCCCGCCGCACCATTTTTGCCGACGGCACCAGCGCTGCCCACACCCGGCTGTGGGACGCGCTGGGCATTGACACCGGCTGGCTGCCCGACGCCGGCGAACCGTACAGGCTGACCCTGACCACAGGGGCCACGCTGGAGGGCAAGGTCTGGTACCGCACCGAATCCCAGTTGGGCCTGACAGTGGCGGACTACGCCGAACACGGCGACGGCCTGCTCATCCTGGCCCAGCAGGCACCCGTGGAGGGCGTGCGCGAACATCCCGGCGCCCAGGTCATCGCCTCCACGTGGTGGCTCGGCGCCGCAGCGATGGATGCGATCGGCTCCCAGTGGGACTACTTCATGGAGACCCACTACCCCGACGCGTAGCGGTCCCAGGACGCACAACCGACAACCGCGCCCGTCCCCCGCATTCGCGCCCAGTCGTACGGGCGCGAAAAGGGGGACGGGCGCGGTGGCGTCCCGAGTGGGCTTCAGACTGGCTACAGAACGGGTCCCGGCGTTTCCACCGCCCGGGCCGCAAAGTCGGAAACCTCGGGATCGTCCTCATTGGCGCCAAAGTCCGAGGGCTTGGTGATGTCCTTGCCGTTGGGCACCTTCAGGGCCTGCAGCACCAGGGTGACCACCACGGCCACCAGGGCGTTGAGCACAAATGCCGTGACGGCAATGTAGACCTTGATGTTGGTGCCCGGGATGGCCGCAATGGAGCCGCCAAAGTGGGCATGCGAAACGGGGTTGACCACACTGTAGGCCGCCCACGTGCCGTAGATGATCCCGGCAGCCCAGCCTGCCAGCAGCGCCCACTTGTGGAACCAGCGGGTGTACAGGCCTGCCACAATGGCCGGGAACGTCTGCAGGATCCAGATGCCGCCCAGCAATTGCATGTTGATGGCCGTGGAGGCGTCCATGCCGATGACGAAGATCAGGGCTCCGAATTTCACCACCAGCGAGGTGACCTTGGAGACCTTGGCCTCCTGGCGCGGGGTGGCATCCTTTTTGAAGAAGTCCTTGTAGATGTTGCGGGTGAACATGTTCGCCGCCGCAATGGACATGATGGCGGCCGGCACCAGGGCACCGACAGCGATCGCGGCCAGCGCCACGCCTGCGAACCAGGACGGGAAATTGTCCAGGAACAGCTGCGGGACCACCAGCTGCGGGTTGATGGTCTTGCCGTCCAGTTCCACGGGGCGGGTGCCGGCGGCAATGGCCACGTAGCCAAGGAGCGCCAGGAAGCCCAGCACCAGGGAGTACAGGGGCAGCACGGCGGCGTTCTTGCGGATCGTGTTGCGGCTCTTGGTGGCGAGCACGCCCGTGATGGAGTGCGGGTACATGAACAGCGCCATGGCCGATCCCAGCGCCAGGGTGGCGTAGGCCGCGTAGCTGTCAGCGCCCGGAATGAACGGTCCGGGGACCTTGCCGGTGACAGGGTTCACGGTGGTCATCTTTTCCTGGGCGGCACCGAAGATGTGCTCCCAGCCGCCGAACTTGGTGGGCAGGTAGATGATGGCCACAATCACGGCCAGGTAGATCAGCACGTCCTTGACCACGGCAATCATGGCCGGGGCGCGCAGCCCGGAGGTGTACGTGTAGGCGGCCAGCACCACGAAGGCCACAATCAGCGGCAGGTCGTTGAGGAACCAGTTGCCCGGGCTGCCCACGCCCAGCACGGTCAGCACTGACTTGATGCCCACCAGCTGCAGTGCAATGTAGGGCATGGTGGCGATGATGCCGGTGAGCGCAATGGCCAGCGAGAGCGGCTTGCTGCCGTAGCGCCCGCCCACAAAGTCTGCGGTGGTGACAAAGCCGTGCCGCTTGGACACGGACCACAGCCGGGCCATCAGCAGGAACACGATGGGGTACAGCACAATGGTGTATGGAACGGCGAAGAAGCCGCTCACGGAGCCTGCCGCCCACATGGCTGCCGGGACCGCCACGAAGGTGTAGGCCGTGTAGAGGTCCCCGCCCAGCAGGAACCAGGTGATCCAGGTGCCGAACTTCCGCCCGCCCAGGCCCCATTCGTCAAGGGAATGCAGGCCGTCAGGCCCTCCCGTGCGCCAGCGTGCGGCATAGAACCCGAGCACGCCCACCAGCACAAAGAGCACGACGACGACCACCAGTGCGGTGACGTCCACGCCCCTGGCTGCTGTCGGGGCGGCGGCCAGTGCGGCGCCCACCATGGCCGGTGCGGCGCTCACTTGGCCTCACCTCCGGCGTCGTGCCTGCCCCTGCGCCCGGCCTGGTCCTGCAGGACGGCGCGGCGGCGCTTGTCTTCGGTGGTCATCAATTTGTAGCAGATGCCGATCAGGATGGCGCAGATGGGCACCCACAGCATCTGGTACCAGAAGAAGAACGGAAAGCTGAAAAGGTGGGGGTCTGCGTGCGCGTACATCGGCACGGCAAGGGGGAAAATAATGGCAACGGCCAGCAGTATTCCACTGACCACGTACGGCATGGGTCGTGCCGGTCCCCGCGTGGGTGAATCATGAGTGGTGTTCGGATAGGACATGAGCGGCTCCTTTGGGCTCTGCAGTCCATGGGTGTTTCTGACTTTTTCATGGTAGGGACACATACGGAACGATCGGTAGGTATTGGGAAAATTAGTTTCCCGTGTCACCGGCCACATTCCGCATCGTTGCACACCGCTTTTACAACGTGCTACGTTTGCGTTCGATCGTGATCAACCGGCAGGAGGTGGGACCCATGAACGCAGCATCACTAGTGGGCGCTCCCCTGCAGTCCACGATCGCGCGACTGAGGTAGTCGCCGCGGGGAGCGCCGGATCCGGCAATTCGCGAAGGGCGACTCCCATGAACACAACACCTTCTTCAATTCCCCGCATCTCCCCGGCAGCGGCCTCCCAGGGCATGCCCGGGCCTGCTTCCCTCCCCGGCGGACGGGCAGTGGTCCTCGGCGGCGGCGGATCGACAGGCAATGCCTGGCTGATCGGCGTGGTTGCCGGCCTCCACGAGGCCGGGCTGGACGTGACCGGCGCCGACGTGACCATCGGGACGTCGGCCGGGTCCACGGCCGCGGCCCAGCTCGCAGGCACCACGCCTGCCGAACTGCTGGAAGCCGTCCTCACTGCGGCACCCCCTCCACGAACCTGGCCGCGAAGCGGGCCGGCAGGACCCGGCGCCCCGGGGGTTGGGCGCCCCGCCAACGGGCTGGCCGCAGATTACATGGCGCAAACACAGGCCCTGATTGATGCCGCCGTGGATGCGGCGGACATGCGGCGCCGCATGGGCGAGGCCGCGCTTGGCCGGGCGGCATCATCGGACGGTGCCGCGCAGGCCAGGTGGCGCACCACTGTCGCCGCCCGCCTCCCCGGCACGCAGTGGCCGCAACGTTGCCTGCTCATCACGGCCGTCAATGCCCACACCGGGGAGCCTGCGGTCTTCGACCGGGACAGCGGCGTGGACATTGTCGACGCCGTGGCCGCCAGCTGTTCCAGTGGCTTTGCCTACACGATCGGCGGTCAGGCCTACATCGACGGCGGCTACCGGCGCAACGAGAATGCGGACCTGGCTGCCGGTTGCGGGCGGGTGCTGGTGCTGTCACCCTTTGGCGGGCGCACCCGGCATCCGGCGGAGTGGGGCATGCAGCTGGCCGCCCAGGTCGAGGAACTGCGGTCAGCCGGCAGCCGGGTCGAGACGGTCTTCCCCGACAGCGGCTCCGGGCACATTTTCGGCGCCAATGCGATGGACTTGTCACTGCGTCCCGCCGCTGCCCGGGCCGGCTATGGGCAAGGCAAGGCCCTGGCCGGGCGGCTCGCCGAATTCTGGGGCTGAGGCCTCCGGTCCCCGCCGGGGCGGGCCGGGGCGGGCCGGCGAACAGGACGGCACCGAAACACTGGCAAAATGGGGGCATGCCCTCCCCCGAATCTGCCACGAAGCTTTTCACGCCCGCGCCCGCCACGGCACCGCACACCCTCCCCGCCGGACCGGCATCCCAGGACGGGTTCGGCTTCCGCGTGGCCACCCGGCTGGAGGATTCGTGCACTCCCGGGGCGGCCGCCGTCGAACTTAACGGCGGAAGGTTCCGGGGCCGCACCGGGGTCATCACCACCCCGCACGGGACCATCAAGACACCCGCCTTCATCGCCGTGGGCACCAAGGCCACCGTGAAGTCGGTGCTGCCGGAGTCCATGGAGGAACTGGGCGCGCAGGCGCTGCTCTCCAACGCCTACCACCTGTACCTCCAGCCCGGCGCGGACATCCTCGACGAGGCGGGCGGGCTGGGCAGCTTCATGAACTGGCGCGGCCCCACCTTCACCGACAGCGGCGGATTCCAGGTCATGAGCCTGGGTTCCGGCTTCAAGAAGGTCATCAACATGGACGCCGCGGCCGCCTCACCCCACGCCGGCGCGGACGATTCCGTGGCCGTGGGCAAGGAGCGCCTGGCGCACATCGACGACGACGGCGTCTGGTTCAAGTCCCACCTGAACGGCGACATGCACCGCTTCACCCCGGAAGTTTCCATGCAGGTCCAGCACCAGATCGGCGCGGACATCATGTTCGCCTTCGACGAGCTGACCACGCTGCTGAACTCCCGCGGCTACCAGGAAATGTCCCTCGAACGCACGCGGCTGTGGGCGCTGCGCTGCATCGAGGAGCACTTCCGGCTCACCGAGGAGCGGACGGGCAAGCCGTACCAGGCCCTGTTCGGCGTGATCCAGGGCGCCCAGTACGAGGACCTGCGGCGCAAGGCTTCCCGCGACCTGGGCGCCATGAACTTTGACGGCTTCGGAATTGGCGGGGCCCTGGAGAAGGAAAACCTGGGCACCATTGTGCGCTGGTGCGCCGAGGAACTGCCGGAGGACAAGCCGCGCCACCTGCTGGGCATCTCCGAGCCGGATGACATCTTCACGGCCATCGAGAACGGCGCCGACACCTTCGACTGCGTCTCCCCCACCCGCGTGGCCCGCACCTCGGCGTTCTACACCCCGGACGGGCGCTTCAACCTCTCCGGTGCCCGCTACAAGCGCGACTTCACGCCGCTGGTGGCCGGCTGCGACTGCTATGCCTGCGCCAACTACACCCGCGCCTACATCCACCACCTGTTCAAGGCCAGGGAAATGGTCGCGGCCACGCTGGTGTCCATCCACAATGAACGCTTTGTGGTGAAAATGGTCGACGACGCCCGCCTGGCCATCGAGGACGGAACCTTCTTCGAGTTCAAGGCCGAGACCCTGCGCCGGTACTACCCGAAGCGGTAGGCAGGCCGGGGCGTTGCCCTTTAAAGCACGTACGTCGGTTCGTGCCGCTTGAACCAGCCGATCACCAGCGTGGTGACGGGAACCAGCAGGTACTGGACGCCCACCTTGTACAGGAAACCGACCACCACGTAGTTGGCGAACATGCCAAAGCCCACAATGCCGATCACGGGCGCCGCAATGCTGCAGAAAATCAGGGTGTCGATGAATTCACCCACGCCGCTGGAGCCCATGAGGCGCATCCACAGCTTCCGCTCCCCCTGGCGCGCCTTGAGCCGGACCATGATGAGGGAGTTGATGGTCTGCCCGGCCAGGAACGCGAGCAGGCTGGCCAGCACAATCTGCGGCACCGGACCCAGGGCATCGACCAGGGCGTGCTGCTTGGCCACCCCGTAGTCGTCGGTGAACCCGGGCAGGGCAATGATGACCCAGTAGCTCAGGGACGCAAAGATGGACAGGGCGAAGGTGGTGAAGATGGCTTTCCGTGCCATCTTGAAGCCGTAAATCTCACTGATCACGTCTCCCAGGATGTAGGCAAACGGGAACAGGAAGAAGCCGCCGTCCGTCACGATCGGCCCAAACAGCACACCCTTGGAGGCGCCGATGTTGGAAAGGATCACGATGACGGCCATGCAGGCGAGCAGGATGCCGTAGTAGCGGCTTCCGACGTCGGCAAAGCGCGGGGCGGACCGGGGGCTGGCGGCGGTTTCGGGCGTGGCGGCATTGTTTTGCAGCGAGGGCATGGCGGTGTCTCAAATCATTGGTAAGTGGTTCGCCCAGCCGCCGCCCGTCAGGCAGCAGCCGGCTGTATTATCACTGGGCCCGTCTGCACCCGGGCCATCCCAATTCTGCCATGCCAGGTCAGGGCTTGGTGAAGCTGATGATCTCCGCCGCCTTTGACCAGCCTTCGACGGCGGCGAAGCGGGCGGCCTGCGCGGCGTCGGCCACGAGATACAGGACATCCGCGCCGTGCAGGAACGCCTCGTCGCCCAGGGCGGCCACCATGGCCTGCTCAAATGCGACCACCAGCTCGTCGTGGCCGCGGTCCACGGTCAAGTTGCCCAGCACGCCCAGCCCGTCCTCGAGCTTGATGCGCCCGTCCGCCACGGGGCGGTCAAAAAGTGCCACCTCAACGGCGTCGTAGTTCTCCATCGGCGCCTCCGCCACGTACGCGTCGGCGGGGAGCGAGGGCACCAGGTCAAGGTCGTCGGTTTGGGCCGTAAGGAGCACCAGGGCGCCGGTTTCGCGGAACCCGAGCGGTCCGGCAAACTCCCGTGCCGCCGCGGCGTCCTCGGTCACGAGGGACAGCACGGTGCCAGGGGGGAAGGACGCTGCATGTGCCTTGGCGCCGTCGCCGGGCCACGGGGCCAGCCGCTCGGGCACGGCACCGGTGATGACCACCGAACCGTCCTCCGCGGAGCCTTCCAGGTCACGCACCGCAGCCCATGCCGGGCCCCACACCGCTAGAGTTTCCTGCCAATGCGCCATGTGCTTCATCCTTTGCCTCAATGCCTTCGGTGGCCACACGCCGGCGCGGGCGGTCCTTGGAGGGCTGCGGGTCCGGCCCCTCAAGCATAGGCACAGCGGCGGCGTGCCCGCAGCGGCGATAGCATCGAGCCATGAACGGATGGCAGCAGGACGTCCTCGGTCCCGGCTTTGAACAGCTCACCCTGGAGCTGCCCGCCGGCTCCCCCGCCACGCTGGTCCGCCACGCGGGCGGCGGCGAACGCTGGGAGCCCTCCGCGCTCACGGGCGCTGACGTGCTTTACGTCCACGGCTGGTCGGACTACTTTTTCCAGCGCGAACTGGCCGAATTCTGGACCAGGGCCGGCGCCGCGTTCTACGCCCTGGACCTCCACAACTACGGCCGCAGCCTGCGCCCCGGCCAGTCCCCGGGCCAGGTTTCCTCCCTTACCGAATACGACGGCGACATTGCCGCCGCGCTGACGGCGATGGGGCGGTGCGGGGCCGGGACCCCGGTGGAGCCCGCAGCGGCAAACGCGCCCATGGCCGCAAACGGCAGTGGCGGCAGCGGCGGCAGCGGCAGCGGCAGACCCGGCGCCGAACCGGAAGAACCGCACCCCGGCGGGCCCATGGCATGGGTGGCCGAGGCCCTGGCCGCCCTGGCCCGCCGCCGGGCCGCCCCCGCCGAGCCGGGCAGGCGTCCGCTGGTGCTGCTGGGGCACTCCACGGGCGGGCTGACACTGAGCCTGTGGGCCGCGCGGCACCCGGGCGCGGCGGACGCCGTCGTGCTTAACAGTCCGTGGCTGGAATTCCAGGCTTCGGAGGTGGGGCGGGCCATGGTGGCCCCGCTGATCCAGGCCCGGAGCCGGTTCCGCCCCCTGGCGCCGCTGCCGCCGCTTGACCCGGGGTTTTACACGCGCGCCGTGTCATCGCGCTTTGACGGCGAGTGGGACTACGAACAAAAGTGGCGGCCGGACCGCGGCTTTCCCGTCACGCCGGGGTTCCTCAATGCAGTGTTCCGCGGGCAGGCGGAGGTGGCGCGGGGGCTGGGGATCGAGGCGCCGGTGCTGGTGATGCTTTCGGACAAGAGCTACCTGCAGCCGCGGTGGTCCGGCGATGCGCTCGCGGCGGATGTGGTGCTGAACGTGGACACCGTGGCCAGGCGGGCCCTGGACCTGGGCCCGGACGTCACGCTGCACAGGGTCTCCGGCGCCTTCCACGACATCTTCCTCTCGCCCAGCGCCATCCGGGCGCACGCGTATGCGGGAATGGGGCGCTGGGCGGAGGCGGCCCTGGATGCCGGAGCTGCGCACAGGTGGGCGGAGCGGGCAGAACCGGCTGCGGAAGCCTAGTTGCCGATTTCCGTCCGCACCGCGTACAGCTCGGGGAAGAACACCAGGTCCAGGGCGCGCTGCAGGAAACCCACCCCGGAGGATCCGCCCGTGCCCCGCTTCATGCCAATGATGCGGTTGACGGTGCGCACATGCCGGAACCGCCACAGCTGGAAATTGTCCTCCAGGTCCACCAGCTCCTCGCAGGCCTCGTAGAGGTCCCAATAGTCGTCCGGGGACTCGTACACCACGCGGATGGCCTCCATCAGATCGGCGTTGAAC
>Ga0134128_10008768_pt1 | contig 12163 bp, 13 predicted proteins | sample KB31754_FD_96462 | JGI IMG/M metagenome (GOLD analysis project Ga0134128, IMG submission 96462) | Terrestrial soil microbial communities with excess Nitrogen fertilizer from Kellogg Biological Station, Michigan, USA - KB3-175-4 | ecosystem: Environmental > Terrestrial > Soil > Unclassified ...
GGAATGCGAAACAGCGTCGGCGACGAATACATCGAGCGCATCTCCCAGACCTACCCCGGCCGACGGCTCGGACAACCACAAGACATTGTGCCCCTCACCGCATTCCTCTGCAGCTCCGCGGCCAACGAGCTATCCGGAACCGTGATCTCAGTGCGCCCACCCGCCACCGGCTAAGCCAACTCCAGCGGCTTGCCCGGCTGAGCCGGACCCGCAACACCTGAGGCACGCACCGCCCGCATTCACACAGCCTGATGCTCAACCCGAAGCGCGGATCAGCGGAACGACCCGCCTTGCACACGACTCGATGGATGGCCGAACCACAGCGGGAAACCATCGCAAGTGTGTCGCGCGATGGTTCTAACGTACTCTTCTGCTTGAATATGCATGGCTTTGTCAAGGCAACGTTTTCTTGCCCTTTAACCGGACCATCGCGGCGCCCTGCTTGGCGTAGCGCAACGACGCGTCGCGGTCGGTCATGCCCGGCGTGGCAATGAGCCCGTCCCGCAGCTAAGTTGGCCGATGCAGCGATGGCTTGTTTCTGCGGGCGGCGTGATCAGTACCGTGCGCGACCAGCTGAGGTACACACAGGTTCACCTATGCGGCGGCCAGCCTTTGACGGGCCAGACAAGGATCGACATGCAGCGCCAGCGCATAGCCGCGCGCAGCGGCATCCGCGGTGCCGGCGTGTCATGGCTCCTGCAGGACCACCGGGATAAAAGGCTCGTCGAACATGGCGGCAACGTCGATAACGTGCAGGTGTCGTCGTTTACGTTGGTGCCGGATGAGAACATCGTGGTGACCACCCTGGCGAATGCGGCAGGTGGTGGCGAGCTCGGAGCGCGCATATTCGAGCACATCATGACATCGGCGGGGCTACCGAAGCCTGCGCCGCTACGGCCGCGACCGCCAGACCTGCGCACGGCGAGTGAACTGACCGGCCGGTATGACGCCGGGCAGTGGTCGCTGGAGGTGACCGCCGACGAGGAGGGGCAACTGTTCATCCAGACGCGACTGCATGACACGTCGCCGAAGGTCTCGGAGGAGATCCGGGCGAGCTTCGAAGGTCAGCGAGAGAAGTTGGTGCTCGTGGAGGATGACGTCGTAGCAACGGCGGACGCCTCAACTCACCCCGCTGGGGACTTCATCCGTGACGATAGCGGCACCATCCGTTTCTTGTGCTATGGGCTGCGACTGTCCAAAAGGGCCACAGGGTGACAGGTATGCCGCCACAACCCGGTTCGCTCATCAACAGTCAACCCGTGAATGCCCCGCCGACCCCATGGCGGCATAACAACCACCCGATCCGCAGGGCTTGACAATTCCTCGGTAAGGACCAGCGGCGGGGTCTATACCAGCCGTCCTCGCTTGGACGGGAAGATCAGTAATGGTCGTAGCGTAGCACGTCTCTGAGTCTCTCGTTGAAGCTCTCGGCAATTTCCTTCGCTTTCTTACGGCACGCTATGATTATCTGCAGAAGAACGAGCGCCGCTACAACGAGCGCGAGCACGGCCGCGACCCAGGCAGCACGATGGGCCTGGATAGCGAGACTGTAGGTAGTGGCGGCGGTGGCACTAAGCGCAAAGCCTAGTGCTGGACACCACAAACGGAGCCACATGATCGTAATAGGCGGGAGGCTGGCAATCTGTATTGCAGGTATGATCGTAATGCCAGCTAGCAAGACTCCGAGAAACGTATATCCGATGTCGAGCTGGCCCAGCCTCACGATGAACGATGCGGTAAACCACCCGCCTACGCCACCGCAGGCGAGGCCGAATAGTCCGATCATCACGACCATGCTCCCCCTCATGAGGGCCGAGATGCAGTATCACATGTCCGGGTGTGCCCATGCTGGGATTCAGCTGGCCAGTGGCCCTAGACCGGAACCGGAACAAGAGACCTAGGTTGAACAGGCTTCTGGGGCGGTTGCGGTCATGAAGGGGATCGCAGCCACCGCCTCACACCCAGTGACGATCGCCTCATCCAGATCGCCCAGCTGGCCGGTGCACTCATATCGGGTCCCCAGCGCTTAACTGAGCGGGGGCATCAAGCCGCCGGTGCCCGTCCTCATCGACAAGCGTCGCCCACTGTCGCTCGATGTCGAACGTCGGGAACCATGCCATCCGCAAGGATGGTCCGCCCAGGCGATCACGTACATGTGGTCCTACGAGGCCGTTGCAGGTGTCCCCGATCTTGTGCTGGACAGGGTGCAGGGGGACGGGTTTGAACGGCCGCTCACCTGGGGAATGGCTCACCGAAACGAGGCTGGGACGGGGTGCTGGGGTGTCCCAGCTGTCCCAAGGCCCCGGACACAAGCTACGCCCGCGACATCCGACGCCGAGACGGGACACCAACACGCGCCGTACTGTCAACGGTCGGATGGCAGGATTGAACGCCACGGCCTCTTCGTCCCGAGCTGGCTGTGGGAGTTCAAGCCCGAGGAGGGACTTGCACACTAACCACACGCCTGGCGCTCGACGTCGTTGAGTGATCGGGCTCGTCTCGGCACCGGGGGCACAACGTGATCCAGCTCGCTACGCCCGAGTCGATCAGCGTGCGCGCCGGGCGATGTCGGGCGAAGCCTCCGAGTGAGTATCGCTTGCGCCGGTGCGGCTCGTACCCCATTGCCCTACTGTGGGGTACATTGCGCAGGGTGCGGGAGATCCGGTGGACATCGGAGTCCGAGGCTCATATCGCCCGGCACGGCGTCACGCCGGAGGAGGTCGAGCAGGCCATCACCAACAACCTCGATACGAGGCCCCGGGCCGTGAGGACTCCACCCTCCTGTACAGCGCCACTGACGAAGGCCGCCTGTTGCTGGTCGTCCTGGCTGAAGCTGTGGATGGCCGCTGGTATGTGGCCACCGCCCGCGAGATGACTGACACCGAGCGCCGCACCTTCCGGCGGAAAGGAAGGTAAAGCCATGACCGACCAGACGAAGCTGCAACGACTCGCCGAGTACTACGACACCCACGACACCAGCGACGAGCTCAAGCGAGCCGAGCTGGTCGAGGAGCCAGCTGACCCGGATCCGATGATTTCTCTGTCGCTGCGGTTGCCCAAATCACTCCTGGACTGGGTGCGCACGCAGGCCCGCACCGAGCACACCAAGCCAACCCAGCTGATCCGCCGCTGGATCGAAGAGCACCGCAGCACCGGGGAGCCCTCACTGGAACAGCGGGTTCGTCGCCTCGAAGACCTCATTCAACGCAGCGCCGGGCGCGACTCATGACATGCCTGGGGTAGTGCAGCCGGCGTTGTTGCCTCGGCTTCGCCAAGTGCAACAACGGCCCCGGGTGGGCACCGTTGCATTGATCGATCGGCCGACCTGGTCTGTTCGAGATGCTCGGCAAGAAGCCACTGAGCAGGCTGCCGAATGCCCGGTTTGTACGGTTCTACCTGGTGTTCGGAAGGACTGCCACCCCACGCTGATGCAATGCGAGGGCGCCCGCCGACTCACTGCAACAGGGCCGCCGTGTGTGCGGCGGTATCGATGCCGCGGGCTAGGCCGGACACGCCGTGACGTCTTCTTTCGCGAGTAGTCGGGCCATCTGCCCTGTCCGGCTGATGCCGTCGATGCTGGCGGCGCGGGTGCCGACAACGGCCACGCTGCGCAGGTGAGCGTCGGTGATGGCACCGCGGATGAACAGGAACGGGGGGAGGTTGTAGATCAGCCGAAGGGTCGGCGGGTAGCCGTTGTCAATTACGGTGACCAGACGAACGTCCTTGTGCTGGACCTTGTCGATCTCCTGTTGCACCGCGGCATGAAGCGTGGCCTGCTGATCGGCGGGACAGGTGCTCCAGTAGGACCCCCGCGGCTGTGGTCGCATCCGGCGAGGACTCGACCGGGGTTCCCGACCAAGCCGGTCCACGCCGTCTGGTCGCTGGGCTTCGCGGGCGATCAGATGCCAGCTCACACCTTTGACCTTGCACAGCGCGAGCAGCCTGAGCTGGTGCTTTGTCGGCCGCATCCTGTGGGGTTCGAAAATCCGGTTGGGGATGCTGGGCTGCAGGTTTCGGAGCTGTTAGCCAGCAGGTTTGTACTCGTTAATCAGCCCGTGGAGAATCCTTCGCCGTCTGAATCGTTGGGCGGGGAGGCTGGCTGGCGGCAGTTGGGGTGGCCTGCGGCCCAGGGCGCGGTGAGGCCGGTGCTGGTTGTAGTGCGCCAGGTACTCGGTGAGCACTTGCCGCAGGTGTCGTTCACTATAGATGAGCAGGTGGTCGGTGCATTCCCGGCGCAGGGTACCAATCCAGCGCTCGCAGATTGCGTTTGCCCGGGGTGCCTGGATCGGAGTCCGGACGATCTGGATGCCTTCGGAAGTGAAGACGGCGTCGAAGCTGACGGTGTATTTGGCGTCCCGGTCCCGGATCAAGGAACCGAAACGATGTTTGGAGGTCCATGAGCAGGTTACGGGCCTGCTGGGTCACCCACTGCCCGGTTGGGTGCTGGGTGAGGCCAAGAAGGTGCACTCGTCGAGTGGCGTGCTCGATTCCGACAAACACGTAGAGCCGCTTGCACAGGATGGTGTCGATATGCAGGAAGTCGACCGCGAGAATGCCGCGAGCCTGGGCGGTGAGGAACTGTCGCCAACTCGGTCCGGTCCGTCGCGGTGCGGGCGGCAGGCCTGCATCGAGCAGGATGGTGCGCACGGTTGAGGGGGACAGGCGATGGCCAAGTCCGAGCAGCTCCCCAGCGATGCGCTGATAGCCCCAGCGGGGATTCTCGCGGGCCAGCCGCAGCACGGCCTCTCGAAGATTCGCCGGGATGGCTGGGCGGCCGCGCGAGCGGTGCGGGTAGCTCCAGCGTCGCGCGATCAAATTGCGGTGCCAGCGCAGCAGCGTCGCCGGAGTGACCAAGAACGCGCCCCACGAGGAGCGGCGCAGCACCCGGGACAAGGCAGCCAGGAGGACTCGATCGGCGTGTTGGAGATCCGGTCTGTGGACCTGACGGCGGAGCACCGCGACCTGGTGGCGCAGCACCAGGACCTCGATCTGTGTGGAGCGGTCACCACGCAGCACCAGAACCAGGAACCGGAAGATGCATCGCAGCGAGCTGTAGGCAAGCGACCAGAACACGGTCGGCGATCATGCCAGCACCAGCTCACTCGCCAGACACAACCCGCAGGTCAGCCACTGTGACAGATTATTTGAACCCAACAGGCTCATCTCGCCCATTTTCCGCCAAGGCAACAGGGCCCGTTCGCTTCACTACTTGGACCGAGGTCACCGCGCTGAACACGCCCGCCTGAGCGGCACAGGAAACCGACCGATCCGCCCCACCATGCCCAACCATGAACCACTATCGAACAAGTTGACAGTGCCCGGCAAAGCCACACCGCGCATGTTCTGGTCACCGTGGCCGCCCAAGGCATAGCAATCGTCTATGCACATTGATCCAGGGCTTTGCGCTGATCGTCTGGTGGCGAGCCTGTGTGTTTGAGCGACAGCGGTTCGACGAGGCAATGTGAGATGCATGGGATAGTGCACGTGCATATGCAGCACCAAAGTACCGTTTCCCTCTGTCCGGTTGACAGGCACTTGATAGCAAGTTAGCCTTCCCCGTCCCACGCCCCAGAAGGAGACACACCAGTCGCGCGAACGGAAACACCGTCTGCGCACCTGGTGGATAATTCAATGAGCTATTCCACATCGGCCGCTCAATTGGCCGCAGTTGTCGCTGCGCTGACCGACCTCGGCGTGTGTCCCGGGGAACGGGTGTTAATCCTGTTGCCGGACGGTCCTGGCTTCGCCGAGGCTTTCGCCGGCACGATAAGGCACGGAGCGGTGCCACTACCAGTTAATCCGTTGCTGTTCACCTACGACATCGTGGCAGCCGCCGCCGAGTCGGGTGCGCGACTGCTGCTGGCTTCGGCGGATCAGATTCACACGCTCACCGATCTGGGCGCGGAGCCACCGGTCCTGATCGACGGGCCACAGGGGCCCTGGGCGGCTGCACTGCGACTGTGCACGCGACCCACAAATCATGATCGACTGATGTACTGACGCACCCCTAGAGCGGATGGCAACGGAAAACATGGGCGGTGCGGACGAAGCCCGGGATGGTTCACGGCGGGCGGCGGCGACTTCAGAAGCCCAGCCGGTCGGCAACGAAGCGATCACCGCAGGCCAGCCAGCGAGACAGGGCCAGCGATGGATCCACAAGGCCAGACCGGATCGATCAAACACCCTCAAGCGGCAGGCCTGTAACACCTCGTTTACCCACGGCGATTAACGCGATATCCAGGTGCAAGGCCCCCAGCCACCGGGCAGGTGACGTTGTCGACCCGCACTGCTGCTGTCGCACCATCGGGTAGCGCACCCCTGACTGGTCCCCCGGCGTGCGTGGCCCCGCCCGCGCAGTTCGGCAGGCCTGCCCAGGCCGTCGGCGATCTTACTTCCAAGGGACCTGTAACGGGGCTGTGTGCCCCGGCCGGCTCCCGACCTCGCACCCTGTCTGTGATGCTGGATGACCCTGTGGCTACCGCGCGATCCTTGCGCCACCACATGCAGCCGGCTGACCTGATGGAGCTTGATCGTCATCCTCGCTGAGGCGGCGGCACACGGTCTGCGCGCGCGGACAACTAATGCAGTAGACGCTGCGCGAAACGGCTACTTGTGAGCGGTTTGCGGGACGCCCGACTGACGCCAGCCGCCAGCGGCTCGAGGTGACCCCGCGTGTGTTCCGATCTGTCATCACAGGTACACTTCCGTCATCATAAGGACCATCCAGGTTGATGGAGTGCACAATTCCTCTGGAAGGAGCGCGGCGATTACTAGCGTTACCCATAGCATCACGATCTACCCTGAAAAGCTCGGTAAGCGTGACGTGAGCTGGCCTGTCTGTTCCTGTGGATGGACTGCCACGTGGGCATATGTTACGGAGAAATTCGCTCGGGATGCAGGACAGCAACACATCAAGCACATCCTGGCGCAAATGCAGACGGCGGGCCGGTAGGTGGTATTGCCGGGCGGTGCGAGGGGTGGCATGAGAAAACTGCACCGGGCCGAGATGGAAGGCTTGTCGGCCAGCTCCACACGAGGCTTCTGTTATTGTCGCGAAAGTATTGACGAGTCGAACTGCTGCACCAAATTACCGGAGGCCCGTGCCGAAGCAACCACCTGACTCGGCTGGTGACCGGCGTCCACACCGTCGCAAGCTGGGTGTCAGTCCGGTAGACCTAATCATGGGGCAGGCTTGGTTCGGTCCAACGTGCCATGCAGGGCCTGATGTGGTCGTTACCAGTGGCCCGTCAGTAGACGTCAAGGACGTGAACTCCTCGACTGTCGTCCTGATCAGCCTGTTTCTCCGGCAGCCTGAGCTCATGCTCGTGTAATGATGGACGAATAGGTGAGTTCGTCGGCATGCTACCACGGGGGCGGTCAAACGCCCAAAAGGCAGTATCGGGGGCAGGCTAGCCTAATTAGTTCTTGCATTGGTACGCACGTTCCCGCGTAGATCTCGATTTGGCGTATTGCTCTTGCGCTAGTGCGCAAGACCTGGAACGGTGACCTAATACTTGGTCCGATGCTATCCACGCAGAAGGGTGCATAGTGGGCGCTTGTGGCACCTCGGCGACGAAGACGACCCACGGACAGGCGGCTCATTCTCAGCTAGCTATAGCTCAACGGGCTCACCGCGACGCGGCCATCTCCGATGGTGATGGACTTGTGAAGACGCCTGCGCCCTCCGTGCTGTGCCGGGCTTGCGACGCATCCTTGCCCTCTGAGTTGGAACAGCTGCTGGTCGACGTGGTGGCCGATGGGTTCGTCGCGTACTGCCTCGGGCCTCGGGCCGCGCCGTGGGCCCTGCTGGCGACCTACCAGTGGGACGACTACGTCGATCTCGTCACCATTCGGCGCTTCGATCGAATCATCACTGCCAGGGTGCCCGCACCACGGCACGCTCACCTTGACGTGTTCGACCCCAAGGTCGTGGTATGGGCCTATGAAGGACCACCACAGCCTGCGCTGCAGGCACTACTCAACTTGCTGCCCCCCCACCATCCCGATGCCCCTGCCAGCATATATCCGGCGCCGCCGGCCCTGCACATCCCCCGCAGTGAGCAACGTCCCATGACCATCCGCGTTCCATCACCACGCGCCACGACTCGCGCCCACCGCCTCGCCATCATGACCGCCGATCGAGACGACACGGATGGTGGGCAGCGATCCCACGCGCCATGGTGACCAAATTCCTGTATCTCACCCCCGGCTGCCCCACGAAGACACTGCTAGGCGGTGTGGGCTGGTGCTCAACGTTGGCGGGTGTTCCGGGTCGGTCAAAAGCGGAGACGATCTAGTTATCCGGTCTGCTGCGCGCCGTCCGGGTTTTCTGATGTCGGTGATCTCAGACGGTGATAGTCGTCCATCAGCGGGCTAGTCGCGACAGCTGTTCCAGCGGCCCTTGATGCTAACCACTGCGCTGCTGCGGAGCAGGTCGCGGGTCTCGGTGAGCAACTCGACATCGGTGGGTTCGGTTGGGCCAGCCTCCTCGCCGCGCTTCCGTCGTGCCTTGATCGCGTTCATCGGCACCACGATCACGACATAGACCACCAACGCCACCAGCACAAAGTCGATGACGGCCGTGATCACCGCCGCGAAGTCCACGTAGGTGGTGTCGCCAGAGATGACGGTAAAACCCAGGCTACTGACCGGGGTGATCGCGTTGATCAGTCGCTTGACAACCTTGTCGGTAAACGCTGAAACAACCAAACCGAAGGCCACCCCGATGATCACAGCGACTGCGAGGTCGATAACGTTGCCACGCAGCAAGAAGTCCTTGAAGCCCTTAACTACCTCAAGCTCCTCTAGTCCTATTGTGCCCCGGAAGGAGTGGTGGCTTGATAGTGACTGCGCGCCGTTGTTGGTGACAGTTCATAGTCGTATGTTGCTACTTTGACAATGGCGCCGAGAAAAAACGATTTAAAGTCACGTGTGGCGATGCGGAAGGGCGCCGTGCCGTTACCTGGCACCGTGGCGAATGATGTCAGTGCGTCCTGGTCACGCGCACAGCCATTCTTGTAAATTTTTGTATATCCAGTGGGATGGCTCTCATCGGTGTTCACCGTGTTAATGACCAGCATATAATGAATCCACCGACCGGCGATAATGTTGTCCTGAATGTAGCTACCGGTCCCCTTATCGCCGCTCAAGTTGAAAGCGTAGCCCGAGATGCGGTTAGGGCGCGGAGGGTCGTCGGTCGTCGTGCGGGAGTACATTCGAGCGGTGTACTCGTATTGATTCGCCTCTCCCTTGCCCATCCAGTGGACGTAATTGGTGCCTTCCTGGTGTGGAAAATCGAGAACATCAGGACCCATCCAGGCCTCGATGGTCAAGATGCCGGTTAGCCGGCACGCTCAACGCCTCATGGTCGGGAACTTCGATGTACTGTGTGGCACCATCGAACGCCGTCGCCGGATCATCGTTGACAAACTCGGTTACGCGTGGCCCTGTGGGTGCCGAAAACCCCGTCCATGTGCTGTGGCCGGCATCGTCGCAAGCCCTGCCGAGGGTCACAGGACGGGGCACGCGAGGATCATCCGCCGTGCTCCTGCGACTGTCCTACCTCGCCCTCATCGGCATGGTCACGCTCCTGCGGTTACTGCCAATGAGCAACGCCGATAAAGACATCGAGATCCTCGCGCTACGCCACCAACTCGCCGTCCTGCAGCGTCGAGTCGATAAACCACGGCTCACCCCGCCCGACCGGGCGTTCCTCGCTGCCTTGCTCCACAAGATCCCCAGACCCACCCTGCGACAGCTCCATCTGATCGTCTCCCCCGACACCGTCCTGCGCTGGCACCGTGACTTGCTGCGCCGCCGCCACGCCAGCGCATCTCGCCCCAAACGACCCGGCAGACGCCCCACCGTCCACAGCATCCGAGTTCTCGTCCTGCGCCTGGCGCACGACAACCCCAGCTGGGGATACCGCAGAATCCACGGCGAACTCGCCATCTTGGGACTCAAGGTCGCCCCCTCCACCGTCTGGGAGATCCTCAAGATCCACGGCATCCAGCCGGCGCCGCACCGCGATCACTTGACCTGGGCCACCTTCCTGCGCAGCCAGGCACACGCCCTCCTCGCTGCCGACTTCTGTGAAATCAGCACCCTGACCGGAGCGCGACTCTACGTTTTCGCAGTCATCGAGCACGCCACCCGCCGCATCCGCATCCTCGGCGCGACCGCACACCCCACCGCAGCCTGGCCCACCCAGATGGCCAGGAACCTGGTCATGGACCTGCAGGACGCTCACGCCACCGTGACCTACCTGATCCGAGACCGTGACAGCAGGTACACCGCATCTTTCGATGCGGTTCTTGCCGACAGCGGCATTGCAACGATCATGACCGGGATTCGCGTCCCGCGCATGAACGCGATCATGGAACGCTGGAGCCGAACCTGCCGAACCGAACTGCTCGACCGCACCCTCATCGTGAACCAGATTCACCTTCTGCACGCCCTGCGCGAATTCGAAGCGTTCTCCAACGACCACCGAACACACCGCGCCCTGCATGCCGCAGCTCCACGTCGCCAACTCCCCCAGCCGATCACCGAATCAGATCTGGGCACCGGCACCCCGATCGGCGACCCCCTCACCGGCCACATTAATGCGGTGGTGACGGTAGCGACCATGGTGCTTGACGGGCGCCCGGTCGCGGTCACCGACAGCAACGACCGGACGGTGCGGGTGTGGGATCTGCGCACCAGCAGCCCGATCGGCGACCCCCTCACCGGCCACATTAATGCGGTGGCGGCGGTGGCGACCATGGTGCTTGACGGGCGCCCGGTCGCGGTCACCGGCAGCTGGGACAACACAGTCCGGGTGTGGGATCTGGGCACCAGCAGCCAGGTCGGCGACCCCCTCACCGGCCACACCCAGCCGGTCGCGGCGGTAGCGACCACGGAGCTCGACGGGCGCCCAGTGGCGGTCACCGGCAGCGCTGACAACATCCAGACAACATCAAGAAACTGGTCGACGATACTGCTAAGTAAAAGAAGCGGAGTCACGCGATACTAGCTCCCAATGCACTCACCGCCGTGACCGTATAGACCCACACCCCACTCAGCGACAACTCCGGTGACGGCTAGCACCACATTGTTTCGCCACACTCGCCTGATCAGGCGTTGCTCGGCCAGTGACCCACCAGCTGACCATGCCTAGCGCCAGCTCAGCGACCATTCCCTCGCAAGCTGACAATGCCCGATTACCATCGTGAATCCGATTGTTCGTCGGGACGGCCCCGGATATGATCATCGACATAGAATGCGGGAACGGCATAATTTGCTGCATGCCCCAAGCAGACATGCTCGAAGCGAGGCTACCCTAATAGTTCTTGCATCAGTACGTACATTCTCGCGTGATGACAGTCCACATATTCGTCCTTGTGTTAGCACGCAGTGTGTGCCACTGTGACCTATCGATTGATCCGATAAACCGGGATGCCGCGATGGGATCTTCCGCACACCATGCTGATGAGACTCATCACGGACATAAGGTCGTTTCGACGCTTAACAAGTTGGTCATGGCGGGCCAATGGTGATCGATCCATGAGCACCCCTGCGTCATCAACGCTGCGCTCGGGCAGCCCGGCGCGCTTACCGGCAGAAGTCGAGCAACTGCTGCTCGACGTGGTCGCCGACGGGTTCATCCTGTGCTGCTGCGGACCTCGCTTCGCGCCGCATGCACTAGTCGCGTGCTACCACTGGCAGCACTACGTCGATGTCATCACCATCCGCCACTTCGACCGCATCATCACCGCCCGGATCCCCGCACCCCCATCCACCCGCATCGACGTGTTCAACCCCACCGTCGTGGTGTGGGCCTACGAAGGCCCCCCGCAACCAGCACTGCGCGCACTACTCAACTTGCTGCCTCCCCATCACCCCCACGCCCCCACCTGCACCTACCCCGCACCACCCATTCTGCACATCTCGCGCGCTGAACAACGCCCCATGACCATCCAGATCCCCCCACCACCACGCGTCGCACACCGCGCAACCCGCCTGGCCGCCACGATGGCCAACACCGGCTAGAGGTTCAAACCAGCGCGCTGGGCTGCAGACGCTCCACCACGCTGACCGCATTTCTGTACCCGACCCACAGCTACCCATACCAAGGTTTGACGCCCGCCGACGACTGCCCCACACGGCGATCTGCCCTTCTTGA
>Ga0134128_10008770_pt1 | contig 12162 bp, 4 predicted proteins | sample KB31754_FD_96462 | JGI IMG/M metagenome (GOLD analysis project Ga0134128, IMG submission 96462) | Terrestrial soil microbial communities with excess Nitrogen fertilizer from Kellogg Biological Station, Michigan, USA - KB3-175-4 | ecosystem: Environmental > Terrestrial > Soil > Unclassified ...
CCGGCGCGCAGATCCTCGGGCGTGATCAGCGTGTACTTGAAGCCGTAGGTGTCGAACAGCCATTCCGTCCAGCCTTCGTCCTGAACACCGGGTTGCGACTTGTAGAGCGCAATGCGCGCTGGTGCCGCGGCCGACGCGGGCGCGCTCGTTGACGCGACTCGCTCGCCGCGCACGCCGAGCTCCTTGGCCCACGTGTCGACTTTGGCCGGATCGGCGCCGGTGAGCAGATAGTGTCCGCCGGCCGCGCCGGGTGCGTAGCGAATGGCGGCGCCGCCGGCTGCCAGCGCACGGGCGATGATCTTGAAGGAGTTCGTTTGCGCCGGGTCGAGGAGAATCGCGTCGCCCGTGCCCGTGAGCCCACCGGCGGGCGGCATGATGCCTGCCGCCTCGGCGTTGGTCGAGAACGGCTCGTCCGGGCGCGTGTGCCAATCGACCGGCGTCCCCTTGATCGGTTGCAGCGCGGCGCGGAAGTCGGATGGAAGCGGCGTCTTTCCCTCGACGACGTTCACGTCCATCTGATAGGGCAGCGTCCAGCCGGCGGCGTCGTACGGTGTGTCGTCGCCCAGGTCGGGATAGACCTGCGGCTCGAACAGCTCGCGCACGAGCTGCGCGTACTCCTGGTCCATCGGGATGACCCAGCTGCCCTTGGGGTAGGTGGCGCCGTCGTAGGCCATGTCGCGGCCAAGCTGCTCGACGCGCACGCCCATGAACGCCATCCGGCGCAGCAGCTCGACCGGCGCGATCGGGTCGTGCTGGGCCTGCGGGATGACGTACGCGTAGGGCGCACTCTTTTTGAATTGTTCAATCGTATTTCGAGCTGCTTGATAGCGGTTGTACAACAGCTCGTCCTTGAACTTGGCGGCGTAGTTGAGCGTGGCGAGGTCGGCGGTGACCATGTAGTCCATCGCATCGCGCAGGTGCCAGGTCCCTTCGGCCCACGGGCTCACGTAGAGCGAGGTCGGGCGCAGATCTTTGTAGTTGGGCGGCAGATCGGCGATCGTCGACGTGCGCGGTGTGGCGCAGTTGCCGCCCTGCGTCTCCGTCCACCAGGCCGCGATGTTCTGGTACATCGGCATGTAGTCGATGTAGCCGGGATACCAGGCGTCGTAGGTCTCGAGCTGCGACACGGCGCCGGGCTGCCCGTGCGCGTCCAACTCCTCGGCGATGCGCGTGCCGATCGCGTTCACCTCGCGCGCCATGATCGGCGGCACGCGCAGCCCGACCGGGTCGGCGAACGGCGGCAGCCAGATGCGCGTCGGGAAGGGCGACGACTGGTGCTGCACGTAGACGATGTCCGGCTCCCACTCGCGCCAGGTGCGCTGAATGACGCGCGACTCGACCACGTTCAACATGTACGAGTCGCGGTTGTTGTCGTGGCCGACGTACTTCTCGTACAGCTCCATCGGCGGGGCGCCGCGGCCGGTGTGCTCCGCATCCGGCTGGTTGGCGCGGCACCAGTTGACGACGATGTCCTGTCCGTCGGGGTTGATCGACGGCCAGAGGAAGAAGACGACGCTGTCGAGGATCGCCTTCATGTCGGGCTCGTTCGCGCGCGAGATGAGATCGTACGCGACGAGCGGCGTGTGCTGCGAACCGGCGATCTCCGACGCGTGGAGTCCGCCGCTGATGTCGACGAAGGCACGTCCCTCGGCGGCGAGGCGGTGCGCTTCGGCATCGGTCAGGCCTGCCGGGTGTGCCAAGCGCATGTTCACATCGCGGAGATGCGCGAGGTTGGCCAGGTTGGCGGGCGACGAGATGATCGCCGCCGTCCAGGTCTTTCCGTAGGCCGTCTTGCCGACGGTGATCAGTTTGATCCGATTGCTCGCCGCCGCGAGCTTCTTGAAGTAGTCGATCGACTGATCGTAGCTGAACAACTTGTAGTCGGCGCCGAGCGGAAAGCCGATCACCGATTGCGGAGTGGGCAGCGCGGAGCGCTGCGCCTGGGCCGCCGCGGGCGCGATCGGCAGAAGGGTCGGAGCCGCAATGAGCGCGACGAGCGCGGCGCGGCGAGCGGTTCGAGTGTGCAAGCGCATCGGGGTTCTCCCGCCGGAACGCTGGATGCGCCGCGCAGGCTGCGCCGCGCCCGTTTCCGCGAGTGTGGAGGATGGGCGCCGAGACGAATTATGTAGATCCCGGCCGTCGCGAAGATGCAGGAAGTGCCGAAGGACTGTAAGGGGAGGGTACACGGCGCGTACATCTCCTGCTGGAACCCGCCGCCGCGATGGCGGCTATGTGTGGCTATGTGACGGAAGCGTGCCCGATCGCGGTTCTCAACATTGCGCCTAGCCGGTGCTTGACGACTTCTGCGCCGACGGCTAGCGTCACCGCCAAAGCTATTCGGCGCCAAGCGCCGACCTCCACCCTGTCGGTCCCAGCTTCCCGCCGCCGTGCGCGCCTCATTGCGGCCGCCGGTCTGTTGACCTTCGCTCGCCGCACCGCCTTTCGTTCGTTTGTCTCCGGCGCCCCGCCGGATTGTTCGCTTCGCCTTCCGAAGTACGCCCGACCTCCCGGAGGAATTACATCATGAATTTGGGACGCTGGAGATTGCTCACGATCGCTGGAGCTGTAGTCGCGCTCCTCGGCGGCACGGGGCGCCAACTCGCGGCGCAAGGCACGATTACCGGACGCGTGTCCGCGCAGGGCACCGATCAACCGCTTGCCGACGCGCGCGTGCTCGTCATCGGCACGTCGCTTTCGGCGACGACGGCCGACGACGGCAAGTTCACCATCCGGAACGCGCCGGCGGGGTCGGTCAACCTTCAGGTGCTTCGCGTCGGCTACCAGTCGCAGAAAAAGACCGTGGCGGTCACTGCCGCCCAGTCGACGACGGCCGACTTCGTGATGACCGTTGCCGTGGCGCAGCTCGAGGAAGTCGTCACGACGGCCACCGGCCAGGCGCGCAAGGTGGAGCTCGGAAACGCGCTCTCCACGCTCGGCGACGTCGGCAAGAAGGTGGAGGAATCAGAAATATCGAGCACCGCCGATCTCATCACGGCCAAGGCGCCGGGCGTGATCGTGCTCCCCGGCTCGACGCTCGGCGGAGCGCCCACCGTTCGCGTGCGCGGCGTCTCGTCGATCAGCTTGAGCAACGCGCCGATCTGGGTCGTCGACGGCGTCCGCATCTCGACGGGCACGCTCAATTCGGGCACCGACACGAACTTCTCGCTGCTCAACACGCTCAACCCCGACGAGATCGAGGACATCGAGATCGTGAAGGGACCGTCGGCCGCCACGCTCTACGGCACTGACGCGGCGAACGGCGTCGTCGTCGTGACGACGAAGAAGGGGCATGCCGGCGCGTCGCGCTGGTCGTTCTTCGGCGAAGCGGGCAATGTCGACGATCGCACGAACTATCCGGACATGTACGCGAATTGGGGGCATACGCTCGCCAATCCGAGCAAGAACGTGCGCTGTCAGTTGGCCACGATGGCGATCGCCGGCACCGCGCCGACGTCGAACAATCAGTGCATCTCTGACAGCGTCACCCACTACAATCTGCTCGCTGACCCCACTCGCACCTTCATCCACATGGGGAATCGGAAGGCAGCAGGCGCGCAGGTGAGCGGCGGCAACGAGGCGCTTCGCTTTTTTGCCAGCGGCGATCTGAATAACGAAGTCGGCCCGATCCAGATGCCGGGCCTGGAGGTAGCGCGCTTCAAGTCGCAGGGTGTGGATGTGCGCGACGACTGGTTCCATCCGCTCGCGCAGCAGCAGGCGGCGACGCGCATGAATCTGTCGGCTTCGGTGAGCCCGACCTTCGACCTCAATGCGAACGCCGGCTTCACGAAGATGGACAACCGGATCGAGCCGGAAAGCGATCTGATCATCGCGCTGCTCTACACGGGCTTGCAGAACTACGGCTTCAAGGGCCCGGGTCTCGACAAGGCGGTGAATCAGGTCGATGGCACGCCGCTGAACGATTACCTACAATGGGCGCCAGGCGACATCATGCAGGCCGGCAGCCAGAACGACATTCAACGGACGATTGGCAGCTTCGACGCCAATTGGCGCCCGTTGTCCTGGATGTCAAACCAGGGGACGATCGGTGTCGATCTGGCATCAATCGACTTCTTCCACCTCTGCGGCCTCAATCAATGCCCGCCACAGAGCGCCACCGCCCGGGTTGGCAACGTGACTGACAATCGCAGCGACTTCCGCAATCTGTCAGCTAAGCTCATCAGCACCTCGAGCTGGAACGCCAAGTCTTGGATGAACCTCAAGACGACGATCGGCGGCGACTACACCAACCTCGAGTTGGACAATGTCAACAGCAACGGCCAGACGCTTCCACCCGGCGCTTCGACCGTCGGCGCGGCGTCGAGCATTGGCGCCAGCGAGACGCAACCGACCGCGACGAAGACGCTTGGCGTGTACGCGCAGGAGCAAGCTTCGCTCCGCGACCGTCTCTTCCTCACCGTGGCGGCGCGTTCTGACCAGAACAGCGCGTTCGGTACAAACTTCCAGAAAGTATTGTACCCGAAGGCGAGCGCCTCGTGGGTGCTGTCTGACGAAGCATTTTTCCCAAAGTACACCTGGCTGGACAATCTACGGCTTCGCCTGTCGTACGGCGCGAGCGGCGTGCAGCCTGGACGCACGCAGGGTCTCGCGCTCTTTTCCGCGGGAACGGTAACCATTGACGGGCGCAGCTCGACCACCGGGAAAGACACGCCGGGTTTGACTGCGAGCAATCCGCTCAATGCAGACCTCAAGCCTGAAAAATCCGCAGAGTATGAGACTGGCTTCGACGCACAAGTCCTCAACAACCGCGTCCACATCGAGTACACGTTCTACAACAAGCAAACGCACGACGCGCTGATTCAGGTGCCGATCGCGGCGTCGGCCGGCTCGTCGGTCTCCAGCGTGCTTGAAAACATCGGTTCGACGCGGAACTACGGGAATGAAGTCCAAGTCAGCGCGCAGCTCTTGGATACGCGCCGCTTCGGCTGGGACGTGACGCTGACCGGCTCGCGCAACACGGCGCTCGTCGTGGACCTGGGTACCGATCCATCGACCGGTGTCGCTCGCGTGATCGGGGCCGGGGGTTTGACCGAGCAGCGCAACGGGGGGCCGATCGACGACCAGTGGTATCACCCCTACACCTACCACGACGACAACGGCGACGGGGTGCTCCAGGTCTCCGAGGTCCACGTCGATTCGTCTTTCCGCAGCTATGGGAACGGCATTCCGCGCGACTTGTTCTCGGTGAACACTGGCTGGGACTTGTTCAACCGCAAGCTTCGCATCACGTCGCTGTTCGACTACAAGGGCGGCTATAGCACGCAGGACGGCGCCGACAATTTCCAGTGCAATTCGACGCCGCTCTCCTGCCAGTCGACACAGGATCCGCACGCCCGCCTCGACCAGCAGGCGGCGGCGATCGCCAAGACGTACGGAACGGTGATCGGCGGCACGTCATTCAAGAGCGGCGCCGGCTATTACATGAACGGTCAGTTCTGGAAGTGGCGCGAGTTGTCGGCGATCCTCCAGCTTCCCGATCGCCTCGACCGTCTGGTCCACGCGCAGAGCGGCTCGAACCTCGTCTTCGGCGCCCGCAACCTCCATATGTGGACGAGCTTCTGGGGTCTGGACCCCGAGGCGAACGCCGGCCTGAACAACAGCGAGACGCAGTTCGAGTTCCAGACCGCCGCGGCGCCGACGTACTTCACCCTCCGCATGAATCTCAAGTACTAATTACCCATTCGAGGACACGATATCATGATGAGCATTCGAGATCGCGCCCGGTGGGTAGCGATCGCCAGTTTGTGCGCAACAGGCTTTCTGGTCGCGGGCTGCGACGTCAAGCAAGAGCTCCTGGCACCGCAGAATCCAGGTTTGATCGACCCGTCTCAGGTGCAGTCGGGTGCGGCGGCGTTCGCACTCAAGGTCGGCGCCGTTGGCAAGACTGCCGCGGTCGTTGACGGCTGCAATGGCAACTCCGAATGTCTCTGGCAGGAAGTCGGCAATCTGACGGACGAGTACCACAACGCTGACTTCCAGAACACACGCCAGGACATCGATCAGCGGTCGATGGGAGACGACAACCCGTCCGATCCCTATTCTTCCGTTTCCCAGCCGCGAGGCTTCATCCGGGATGCCATTGCCTCGGTTCAGCAGTGGATCCCGGACAGCACAGCCGATATTGGCGAGATGTACAACTCGCTCGCGTTCCTCGAGATGTCATTGGCCGAGAACTTCTGCAATGGCATTCCTCTCGGTCACACGATCGCCGGCGTGGTCACCTACGGTCCGCCGCTCAGCGACCTCCAGGTACTCGATAGCGCGTCCGCACATCTCGACACCGCGCTCACCCTGAACAACGGTACAAGCCCGCAGGCGGCGTTCATCCATCAGCAGTCGCTCATTCTCAAAGCGCGCGTGCTGGTTGATCAGGGCAAGTTCGACGCGGCGGCCGCCCTCGTGTCCGCGGCCGATGTTCCCACCAGCTACGCGTACTACTTTGCCACCTCGCAGGCCAAGAACGTCAGTCTCGGACTTTGGTCGATCGTCAACTCGACGGCCCGCCTGAGTGTGAGCGACAGTTTCGAGAACATCAACGGCATTCCGACCACGACCAAGAACGCGCTGCCCTTCGCCTCGGCGAACGATCCGCGCGTGAACATCAAGGCCGGAAGCGCCGTCACCCCGAAGGTCGTTGCTGAAGACGGCACCACGCCCCAATTCGTGCAGCTCATCTGGGGTCGCTTCGATCCCATCGCCGAAGTCTCCGGCATCGACGCGCGTCTCATCGAAGCCGAGGCCAAGCTCAATTCCGGCGACTTCGCCGGGATGACGACTATCCTGAACGCACTCCGCACGGCGCCGCCGAAGATCAGCAATTTTCAGCCGGCGGCGATGGCGGCACTCACGGCACCCACCACCAAGGACGCCGCAGTTACCCTCTTTTTCCGCGAGAAGGCGTTCTGGACCTTTGGGCGCGGCCAGCGACTGAACGACATGCGCCGCCTCATGCGGCAGTATGGCCGCACCGAGGATCAGGTCTATCCGACCGGCTCTTACTTCAAGGGCGGGACTTACGGTCACACGATCGTGCTTCCAGTTGCGAACTCGGAGCGCACCAACCCGCTCTTCACCGGCTGTACCGATCGCAATCCGTAAGTAGCGGACCAAACCCAAACAGCCCGCGGCCAGACGCCGCGGGCTGTTTGTGTTTGGGTATTGTCAACTTTGAACTCGCACACGGGCGAGCTCACGCCCTAAGATTCGTAGCTCGTGCACGCGCGACGTGACCAGGACGTGGGAGCCCGTAGTTCTTGAGTCATGGACGTTTGCGACTTATCGTCTGGGATACATCGTCGTCCCCACTCCCACTCCCACTCCCACTCCGGCGCCGACGCTAGCGTTTTTTCGTGTCGGTGACTCGGTTCCCTGCTGCACCGCCAGTCAGTTCTCGCTCGATCGCGCGATGCAGCCGACGCTCGTTGTGCAATGCTGCCTGTCCCCATGGAGGAATCACATCATGACTTTTGGACGCTGGAGATTGCTTTCGATCGCCGGGGCCGCAGTCGCGCTCCTCAGTGGAGCAGGGCGCCAGCTCGCGGCTCAAGCAGCCATCACCGGGCGAGTAATCGCGGAGGGCACGAACCAGCCCTTGGCCGACGTGCGCGTGCTCGTCATCGGTACGTCGCTGTCTGCGACAACGAGCGATGATGGCAAGTACACCATTCGCAACGCGCCGGTCGGCACCGCCCAGCTTCAGGTGCTGCGCGTAGGCTATCAGTCGCAGAAGAAGACGGCGACCGTCCTGGCCGGCCAGCCGACGACCGTCGATTTCACGATGACCGTCGCGATCGCGCAGCTCGAGGAGGTTGTGACGACCGCCACGGGCCAGGCGCGCAAGGTGGAGCTCGGGAATGCTATCTCGACGCTCGGCGACGTCGGCAAAGCCGTCGAGCAGACGACGATCACCGATCCCGCCGACCTCCTCACCGCGAAGGCGCCCGGCGTCATCGTGCTCCCCGGCTCGACGCTGGGAGGAGCGCCGAACGTCCGCATTCGCGGCGTCTCGTCGATCAGCTTGAGCAACGCACCGATCTGGGTCGTGGACGGCGTCCGCTACGCTGCCGGCGAGACGAACTCCGGCACCGACACGCCCTTCTCCCTACTCAATTCGCTGAACCCCGAAGACATCGAAGACATCGAGATCGTGAAGGGCCCGTCGGCGGCGACGCTCTACGGCACCGACGCCGCGAACGGCGTCGTCGTGATCACGACGAAGAAGGGGCGAGCCGGCGCGTCGCGCTGGAGCTGGTCGGCGGAACTCGGCAACATCGACGACCGCACCAAGTACCAGGACATGTACGCCAACTGGGGACACGATCCCGCCGACCCGGCAAATCTCATTCGTTGCCAGTTGGCGACGATGGGACCGTCGACGTGCATCTCGGACAGCGTCACGCATTACAACCTGCTCGAAGATCCGACGCGGACGTTCATCCACATGGGACATCGCCAGCTCGGCGCCGTGTCTGTGACGGGAGGCAGCGACGCCGTCCGCTACTATTTGAGCGGCAGCGTCGACAACGAGACCGGCCCGATCCAGATGCCTGGCTTTGAAGTCAACCGGTTCAATGCCGAACAGGTCGGCGTCAGGAACGAGTGGTTCCATCCGTTGGCGCAGCAGCAGGCGAACTTCCGCGCCAACCTGTCGGCCTCCGTCAGCCCGAAGTTCGACATCAGCGCCAACGCGGGTTGGGGCAAGTCGGACAATCGCATCGAGCCGGAGAGCGATCTGTTCATCTCGCTCTACTACGTGGGCATGCAGAACTATGGCTTCAAGGGGCCTGGCCTCGACAAGGTGACCGAACAGGTCGACGGCACGCCGCTGAACGATTATCTGCAGTACGCGCCGGGCGACATCATGCAGTTCCTCAGCCAGCAGGACGTGCAGCGCTTCACCGGAAGCACGAACGCCACCTGGCGGCCGTTCGCCTGGATGCAGAACGAAGGCACGATCGGTATCGACCATTCGAACCTCAATTTCTTCTCGCTCTGCCGCCTCAACGAGTGCCCGCCGCAGGACGCGACGGCGCGAACCGGCACCGTCGAGGACGACCATAGCGGCTTCCGGAACCTGTCGGCGAAGGTCACCAGCACGTCGTCGTGGAACGCACGGTCGTGGGCCAACCTCAAGACGACCTTCGGCGCCGACTATACCAACTCCGAGGTCGACAGCGTCAACACGAGTGGCTTGACGCTTCCACCCGGCGCGACGACGGTGAGTGCCGCTGCGACCTTCACGTCCGGCGAGCTTCAGCCGACCGCAACCAAGACGCTCGGGCTGTACGCCCAGGAGCAAGCGGCTTTTCGCGACCGGATGTTCTTGACGGTTGCGGCGCGCACGGACCAGAACAGCGCGTTCGGCACCGACTTCCAGCGCGTCGTATATCCCAAGGCATCGCTCTCGTGGATCATCTCCGATGAGTCATGGGCGCCGCGGTTCGACTGGATGAATTCATTCCGCCTTCGCGCATCGTACGGCGCGAGCGGTGTGCAGCCGGGCCGCACCTCCGGCCTCGCGCTCTTCCGCCCAAGCACGGTCGCGGTCAACGTCCACGGCACGGCCGGCAGCGAGGACATCCCGGCGCTCACCGCGAGCAGCCCGGGCAATGCGGATCTCAAGCCCGAGCGCTCCTCGGAGTTCGAAACCGGCTTCGAGACGCAGCTGCTCAACAATCGCGTCCACTTCGATTACACCTTCTATAACAAGCAGACGAAGGACGCGCTGATCAGCGTGCCGATCGCCGCATCGGCCGGCGCCTCCGTGACCAGCCTGCTCGAGAACATCGGCTCGACCCGCAATACCGGGCACGAGGTGCAGGTCAACGCGCAATTGGTCGACATGCGGCGCTTCGGCTGGGACGTGACCCTGAGCGGCTCGCACAACACCGCCACGGTCGTCGATCTTGGCACTGACCCGGCAACGGGTCTGCCGCGCGTGCTCGGCGCGGGCCTCACTACCGAAAACCACGCCGGCGATCCGATCAACAGCCAGTGGTATCGCCCCTACACCTATCACGACGACAACGGCGACGGCATCCTCCAGCTCAATGAGGTGCACGTCAGCCCGGACCGCGTGAACAAGGGCAATGGTATTCCGCGCGACCTGTTCTCCGTCCAGACGGGGTTCGATCTCTTCTCGCGTCGCCTGCGTGTCAACGCCCTGTTCGACTACAAGGGCGGATACAACACCCAGGACGGCGCGAACAACTTCCAGTGCAACTCGCCGCCGCAGTCGTGCCGCGAAACGCAGGATCCGCATGCGCCGCTCGCCCTCCAGGCGCGCGCCATCGCCGAGACCTACGGCAGCACCGACGCCAATGGCAATACGTTCCAGACCTCGGGCGGCTACTTCATCAATGGCCAGTTCTGGAAATGGCGCGAGCTGTCGATCGTGGCCAATTTGCCGAATCGCCTGACGCAATTGATGCACGCACAGAACGGCTCGAACATCACGTTCGGCGCTCGCAACCTGCACCTCTGGACCGCGTTCACAGGCATCGACCCGGAGGCGAACGCTAGCCTCAACGGCAATGAGACTCAGTTCGAATTCCAAACCGCTGCCGCGCCGACCTATTTCACGGCCCGGCTCAATCTCAAATATTGAACCCTCGAGGACGATCGTCATGAAGAGAATCAGAAATCGCGCTCGATGGGTGGCGTCGGCGGTGCTCGCCGTCGGCGGGCTCGTCGCCTTCGCGGCCTGCACCGAGTTCAAGAACCAGCTCCTCGAGCCGCAAAACCCCGGCTTGATCGATCCGAGCGCCGTCAGCACTCCCGCTGCCGCGATGGCGCTCGAGATCGGCGCCCTTGGCCGGCTCAGATTCGTCGTCGACTGCGGCGGCAACAACGAATGCCTCTGGGAGGAGGCCGGCGACCTGACCGATGAATTTCATAATTCGGACTTTCAAACGGTTCGGCAGGACATCGATCAGCGCTTGATCGACCCGGACAACCCGGAAATCCCTTGGACCAGCGTCACACAGAACCGCGGATTCATTCGCGACGCGATCGGCAAGGTGATTCAATTCCTTCCAGATAGCACGGCCGACATCGCCGAACTGTACCTCGGGTTGGGCTTCCTCGAGACCTCGCTGGCCGAGAACTACTGCAACGGCATTCCGCTCGGCCACACGATCGACGGCGTCGTGACTTACGGCGCGCCGCTGACCGACGCGCAAGTGCTCGACTCGGCGCTGGTTCACCTCGACTCGGCCCTCACGATCGACAACGGCGCCTCGGACAACGCCAAGTTCATTCGGCAAGCCATTCTCGTCGCTAAGGCGCGCGTGCTCGTGGATCAAGGAAAGTTCACGGAGGCTGCGGCGTTGGTGCCCTCGAGCGCCGTGCCGTCGGACTTTCAGTACCTCTTCTCTACGTCGCCTGCCAAGAGCAGCGACGATCTCGGCATCTGGGTGATCAACAACTCCACGGCCCGGATGACCGTCAGCGACAGCTTCGAAGTCGTGAACGGTACGCCGTCCGTAACGGCGAATGCGCTTCCGTTCGCGTCGGCGAACGACCCGCGCGTTCCGGTGAAGAGTGGACAGGCCGTCACGCCGCACGTCGGTGCCGAGGATGGCTCGACGCCGATGTTCGTGCAGCTGCTGTTCGGGCGTGACGATCCAATTCCCATGGTGTCCGGCATCGACGCGCGTCTGATTGAGGCCGAGGCCAAGCTCAACGCCCACGACATCGCCGGCATGATGACGATTCTCAATGCACTCCGCGCGTCGCCGCCGGCGATCGGCGCGCTCCAGCCTCAGGCGATGTCGGCGCTCCCGACGCCGGCTTCGCAGGACGCTGCGACCACCCTCTTCTTCCGTGAGAAGGCCTTCTGGACGTTTGCGCGTGGGCAGCGCCTCAACGACATGCGGCGATTGATGCGCCAATACAAACGGACGGAAGCCCAAGTCTACCCGACCGGCGCCTACTTCAAGGGTGGCACCTACGGCCACTCGCTACAGCTTCCGGTTCCGAACGGTGAAAAGCCGAATTCGCTGTTCACCGGCTGCATTGATACCAATCCGTAATCGGTTCGGCGTGCTGGATACGAACAGCCCGCGGCCACACGCCGCGGGCTGTTCTCTTTGGGGGATGGGCTGCCCGCCTTCGCGCGGCGACGGTTTGATAGGGAATAGAGTC
>Ga0134128_10008771_pt1 | contig 12161 bp, 7 predicted proteins | sample KB31754_FD_96462 | JGI IMG/M metagenome (GOLD analysis project Ga0134128, IMG submission 96462) | Terrestrial soil microbial communities with excess Nitrogen fertilizer from Kellogg Biological Station, Michigan, USA - KB3-175-4 | ecosystem: Environmental > Terrestrial > Soil > Unclassified ...
CCGAAAAGGGGGCCGGAGATCCCCCACACCAGTATTACGACCATTGCGCCGACGAAGGCGTAGGCTCGTCCGGCTTGATGAGAGGCCCAGTGGGCGAAGCGCGAGAACATCTATCGTGCCAATTGGCTACGCTAATCAGTTCAACTAGAACGCTCTTTGACATCTATCGGTTCAATCGACGGCAATGCGCCGCATCTATCCGCTCTTTAGAGTTGGGGGGAGCGCGTCTTTGATCATCGCGCCAGGCCCGAGACAATACTGTCCAATTGCCTGCAGCTCCGCAGGTTCGCAGCCAAATTTCTTACTTCCCTTCGGGGATAGAGAAGACCGCCGATGCGAGCCTTATGTGCTTTTCATTGGCCCGGCGGCGACTCGGGTTTTAGGCCTTCATGAAATAGGATGCATCGAAATGGCTTTTCAGGAGTCTATCTAGCCAAGGCCGGGGGCATTGTACCCGCGACCGAATTTAGAAAGTTGGGCCGATGAATAGCAGTAACACTGATCTGGAAGACTTCTTCGAAAACGGCCCGATTCCTCTCCATATGGTCCGGGACGACGGCACAATCCTGCGCGCCAACCGGGCCGAACTCGAGCTTCTTGGCTACACGGCCGAGGAGTATGTCGGGCGGCATCTCGCCGAGTTCCATGTTGATCCCGCGGTCGTCGACGACATGCTTGCGCGGCTTGCGCGCGGTGAGAAACTCATCCGCTATGCGGCGCAATTGCGAGCCAGGGACGGCAGTATCCACCACGTCCAGATTACGTCGAGCGGGCACTTCCGCGACGGGCGGTTCGTGAACACGCGCTGTTTTACGGTCGACGTCACCGAAGCAAAGCGCCATGAGCAGCTGCGACAGAGGTCCGATCGCCAGTGGCGGGCCGTTCTCGATGCGCTGCCGACCGCGATATACACCACAGACGCTGAGGGGCGGATCACTTACTACAACGAAGCGGTCGTGGAGCTTTCCGGCCGCCGGCCCGAGATCGGCGATGACCAATGGTGCAGGACTTGGCGGCTCTTCAATCTCGATGGAACGCCGTTACCCTATGAACAGTCGCCGATGGCGGTCACTCTCAAGGAGAACAGGGCGATCCATGGCGAGGAAGCGATCCTGGAACGGCCGGACGGAACCCGCGTCCGCTTTGCTCCATTTCCGACGCCGCTCGATGACGAGGGCGGGCATCTCATCGGCTCCGCCAACCTGTTGATCGATGTAACGGATCAGCGAGCGGCTGAAATGGATGCGGCACGGTTGGCCGCGATCGTGCTCTCGTCGAACGATGCGATCGTCAGCAAGACGCTCGATGGCATCGTGACTTCGTGGAATGACGCCGCGGTCCGCATGTTCGGCTATGAGCCAGATGAGATTGTTGGACAGCCGATCACCCGCATCATCCCGCCCGAACTGCATAGCGAAGAAGCGCGCATTCTCGCCCAGCTTCGCCGCGGCGAACGCATCGAGCACTACGAGACGGTGCGCGTTCGCAAGGATGGCCGACGCCTTGACGTATCGCTCAGCGTCTCTCCGGTTCGCGATCGCTCCGGCAGGTTGATTGGCGCGGCCAAGGTGGCCCGCGACATCACGCAACGCAAGCAGGCCGAGGAGATGAAGCGGCTATTGCTGGACGAACTCAATCATCGCGTGAAGAATACGTTGGCGACGGTACAGTCGATCGCCTCGCAAACCTTGCGCAAATCCAAGAGCCCGGCCGAGTTCGTCGCAAGCTTCCTCGGCCGTTTGCAGTCCTTGGCGAATGCCCACACTCTCCTCACGCAATCGAACTGGCAAGGCGCCGAGTTGGCCGCGCTGATCCGCAGTCAGATCATCGTCGATTCGGCCAACGAGGATCGGATTCGCTGTTCGGGTCCAGAAGTGGTGCTGCCGCCGCAGCTCGCGCTTCACCTTGCGCTGGTGCTGCACGAGCTTGGCACCAACGCGCGCAAGCATGGGGCGCTGTCCTCGGCTCGCGGCCAGGTAACGGCGAGCTGGTCCGTCACCTCGACACCGGTCCCATCATTGCAGCTCGAATGGCGCGAGACGGGCGGACCGCCGGTCTATGTGGACGCGCCGCTGCAGACTGGCTTCGGCACGCAGCTCATCGAGCGCAGCATTCGCTCCTTCGAAGGCGGTGAAGCCGGGATGCTGATCGAATCGCAGGGCATCAGTTGGAAATTCAAAGTGCAAATGCCTGTCTCCGCTCCCGAGGACAGGCCGCGAGTGTCGCCGGTCGCCATCAAGGGCGGGCACGACCTCGACGCACTGCCGAGCCGGCGCAGCTTGCCGCGAATTCTGGTCATCGAGGACGAACCGTTGCTGGCGATGGACATGGTGGCCATGCTGAGCGATGCCGGGTTTCAGGCGGTGGGTCCCGCCTCCTCGCTCGCAGAGGCGATGCAGGTTGCCGTCAAGCGGGATTTCGACGCGGTTGTTCTCGACGCCAATTTGGGCGGCAAGCCGGTGGATGAGCTGGCTTCGCTCCTGACCCGGGCGAATGTCCCGTTTGCGTTCGTGACCGGCTATGGCCGCGAGGGGTTGCCGAAAGCCTTCGCCTCAGCGCTCATGCTGGCCAAGCCGTTTTCGGCCGCGGCCTTCATCGAGACGGTGCGCAAGCTGATTTCGCCGGAGAAGGCCGCGCTGGCCCTGCGCCGCGATGATCGCGGTTGAAATGAGACGGCGGGCCTTGAAGGTGCAGGCGCCACGTAGGTGAATGAGAAAGCTGGCGCACCCGGCGAGATTCGAACTCACGACCTTTGCCTTCGGAGGGCAACGCTCTATCCAGCTGAGCTACGGGTGCATCTGGCCGGCCCCGGACCGGCAACGGGCGGAGGGCACGATAGCGTAAAGGGGGACACCAGGTAAACCACGGCGCTTGTAGCCTTGTGCTGGCGACGTGCATCGGTTCAAAGGCCCTCTCGCGAGCCGGCCTACTTCCTTCGTAGTACCGGCCTTTCCCATTAGCGAAATTCGGTTAAGCGCCCGTCCCTGGCATCTTAGCCGAACATCTCCATTTGACTTGAGCGCATGAATAAGGACGAGCACGCCCCGGCTACAGGCGAAGAGATCCATGCTGAGGCGCCGGGCGCAGCCTCACCGCCGGATGCGGCGCGCGTGCGCGCCTCCGCTGCGCCTGGGCGACCGCTGGCCGGGGCGCGCGGGCGGCTGACCATCTTCCTTGGGGCGGCGCCCGGCGTCGGCAAAACGCACGCGATGCTGAAGGGCGGGTTAGTCAAGCGCGACGCCGGCATCGACGTGGTGATTGGGCTGGTCGACAGCCACGGGCGGACCGAAACGGGTGCGCTCGCGCTCGAGCTCGATGCCGTCCCCTTGCGCGTCGTTGAGCAGGAGGGGCGACTTTATCGCGAACTCAATGTCGGAGCGATCCTGGCCAGGCGTCCGCAGCTCGTGCTGGTCGACGACCTGCACCGACCCCGCATCGGTGGCCGGGGCGACAGTCGCCGCTACCACGACGTCGAAGTGCTGCTCGCCGCGGGCATCGATGTCTTCGGCAGCTTGAACCTTCAGCATCTCGAAAGCGCGGTCAGTCAGATCGCCGAACTGACGGGCTATCGCGAACGGCTGCTGGTGCCGGATCGGCTTCTGGACGAGGCGGATGCCATCGAAGTCGTCGACTTCGCCCCCGCTGAGCTTATCCGCCGCTTTCAAGCCGGTCAGGTCTGGCTGGCGCCGCAGATGCGGCGGGCCGGGGCCATCTTCTACAACCGGCCGACCGTTACCGCCTTGCGTGCGCTGGCCTTCCGCATTGCCGGGCGGCGCGATGAGCGCAAGGGCGGCGTTGCGTCGCGCGGCGGGCGCAACTGGGTTGGCCGCCGGCTGGTCGTCGGGGTCGCTGCCGATGACAGCGCCGAGCCACTGATCCATGCGGTCAACCGCATTGCGATCCGCAACAATGCCGCATGGCTTGCGGTGCATGTCATCGCGGGACGGGACCGCCGTTCTCCCGAACAGCAGGAGCGCCTCGAGGCGGCGCTTGCCCTCGCCCGGGAACTTGGCGGCGAAACCGCGGTGGTCAGTGGACGCTCCGTCCCGGAGGAACTGATCCGGGTCGCGCAAACCCAGGCTGTGGCGCAGATCATTGTCGGGCGCTCGCAGCGCTCCGCTCTCTCGCGGCTGTTCCGTTCGGTTACGGCCCAGGCCTTGGTCGAGTTGGGCGAGGGGATTGAAGTCAGCGTCGTGCAGACGCCGCGCCGGCGCAGCCGTCCCGGTTCGCTGGCCGAGCTGATCAAGCCGCGCGCGCCTGCTCTGCAAAATTATGCCATTGCGACCGCCAGCGTCATCGTCGCCACCACCATCGCGCATTTCGGGTCGGACAGCCTCGGCGCCGCCAATCTCATGTTGGTGCTGTTAGCGCCGGTTCTGATCTCGGCGGTGCGGTTCGGCTTCGGCCCCGCAGCCTTGGCAGCCGCTGAAGCGGTGGTGGCCTACAACTTCTTCTTCGTCTGGCCCCGTTTCGCCTTCAAGGCGCCGAACAGTCTTGAAGACGCGGTCACTTTTGCCATGTTCCTGCTCGCGGCGGCCCTGACCAGCCATTTCGCCGGCCGGGCACGCGATCGCGAGATTGCCGCCAGCGATCGCGGCCGCATAGCCGAGGCGCTGCTGGGCTTCAGCCGTGACATCGCCGCGGCGGTTCGACCGAATGAAGTGATGCAGGTGATCGTCTCGAAGGTCGACGAGATCCTCGATGCTCGCTCCGTCTTTCTGCTGCCGCATGAGAGCGAGGAACGCCTGGAGCCGGTCATCCCGGAAGGCGAGATCCTGCAAGGGCGGGACAGCGAAGCGGCCCATTGGTGTCTGACGAACGAGCAGCAGACCGGCTGCGGCACGACGCGTTTTGCCGATGCCGAACGGCAATATCTGCCGATCGCCACCGGGGAGGGCGTGTTGGGCGTGCTCGGCATCCGCTACAACGATCCCACCGCCGCGGAGAGCCAATCGGTTTCCCTGGTTACCGATGGCATGGTGCGTCAAGCCGCCGTCGCGCTCGAGCGCGCGCGTCTCTCGGAGCGCATGCAGGATGCCCGTTTCCTCAATCGATCGGAGAGCTTGAGGACGGCGCTCCTCTCGTCGATCTCGCATGACCTGCGTACGCCTTTGGCCTCGATCATCGGCGCCGTCTCGAGCCTGTTGCGGTTCGGGAAAGGCTTCGATGAGAACACCCGCCGCGACCTTCTGCAGACCATTCATGAAGAGGCGGATCGGCTCAATCGGTTCGTCGGAAACCTGCTCGACATGACCAAGCTGGAAGCCGGCGCATTGACCCCCCATTTACGTTGGGAGGATCTGACCGATCTCATTGGGGCTGCCATCGAATCCCAGAAAGCCCGGATTTCCGGCGATCGCTTTAGAGTGCAGCTTGAGCCGGGCCTGCCGATGCTGGCGATCGACTTCGTGCTGATGGAACAGGTGCTGATTAACCTCTTCGACAACGCACACAAGAATTCCGATCCTGCGAGCCCGGTCACCATCCGCGGCTCGCGTTCGGGCCAGGAGGTTGTGCTCTCAATTCACGACGAGGGGGTCGGTATCGAGCGCGAAGAGTTGACGCGCATCTTCGAGAAATTCTACCGGGTACGAGCCAAGGACCGCAAAGTGGCGGGCACCGGCCTCGGCTTGGCCATTTGCAAGGGCATTGTCGAAGCCCATGGCGGCTCGATCGCTGCGGCGAGCGATGGCCCGGGGCGCGGCTCGACTTTCACCATCCGCCTTCCTGTCGCGTCGGAATCGCCCAACCTGGTGCTGGAGGAATCCGTCGATGTCGATTAACGGCGGCGCCCGCGTGCTCGTCGTTGATGATGAACCGCAGATTCGGCGGTTCCTCTCGGTGAGCCTTGGCCTGCACGAATACACGGTGGTCGAGGCGCAGACTGGCAATGAGGCCATTCGCCTCTGCACGACGGCGCAGCCCGATCTGGTCATCCTCGATCTCGGCTTGCCTGACATGGATGGGCGTGAGGTGCTGAGCCGTATCCGCGAATGGTCGCAAGTGCCGGTCATCGTGCTGTCGGTGCGTTTCGATGAGCAGGACAAGATCGACGCTCTCGACCGGGGCGCCGACGACTACGTCACCAAACCGTTCAGCATGGGCGAGCTATTGGCGCGCATGCGCAACGCGCTGCGCCATCGCGCAGGTGCGACCGAGGATTCGCCGCTGTTTTCGTCCGGTGGCTTATCGGTCGATCTCACTCGTCGGGTGGTGACGGTCGAAGGCGATGAAATCCGGTTGTCGCGCAAAGAATATGAAGTGCTACGGACGCTGGTGAAGCATGCAGGCAAAGTCGTAACGCATCAGCAATTGCTGCGCGAGGTGTGGGGACCGGCGCACATCAACGAAACGCAGTATCTGAGGGTCTATGTCGGTCAACTTCGGCAGAAGATCGAACGCGATCCGACGCAGCCGCGCTACATAATGACAGAAGCTGGCGTAGGCTATCGCCTACGCCAGCTCGATGAGATCAACGATAATTCAGCTTAAGAAGCGTGCGCAGCCACGCGGACGTCGCGGTTGCTCCGGCCGGCACCGGTGTTCGAGCCTTCGAGCATATCACGCAGCCGGCTGCGGCCGCGGCTCAGCCTTGACTTCAGAGTGCCGATCGGAAGCTGCGTCTGGGCAGCGGCATCCTCATAGGAATAGTTCAACACGGCGAGCAGGCGAATGGCTTGGCGTTCCGAATCACCGAGTTGATCAATGGCGCCGCTCAGCTCAGAGAGCAGCAGCCGATCGAACTGGCGTGGCCGCTCGACCGACATTCCGTCCATCTTGATGCGTTCGCTGTATTCACGGGCGCGCTTCTCGCTGCGCTTCTGGTTGATGAAGAGGTTGCGCATCATGGTGAAGAGCCAGGCGCGCAGGTCCGTTTCGGGTTGATAGAGTGATGCACGCGAAAGCGCTCTTTCCAAGCAGTCCTGGACCAGATCGGAGGCTTGATCGCTGTTGCGGGTCAAAAAGCGGGCATAGCGGTTTAGCTGTGGGATTAGTGTTATTATTTCGTCGCGGATCTCGCTCATTCCCTTCTCCTCGCGTTCTTTCGCGCCGGGTGGTCGACTCAAGGAAATGCTTGAATGACCGCAGTTTTGTTGGCCGAAGTTGACCGGCTGAGAGGAAAGGTAGGTTTCGCAAGCGTAAAGATTCTATGGGAATTGCCCGGAGCTTCTGTAAATCTTCCGTAAATATTTGGCTCATCTATTTTACCTTCCAGAAACCAATTCTTTTGGGTGAGCAAGTCACCGTCCGCCGCAGCATGTAGCGTCCCAAAAACGCCACGAAGCCAAGGTATTGGGGCCTTGTATCAGGGTCGCCGAGAACGACCGCGCATGCTGGATATGTGGGCTCAGCAAAACTGCGGGGCAGCCGCATAAAGGCAGCATAAAAATCGCGCCGTTCTAACCCCGAAGAGTGCGTCCAGCGCGCCAGCCTTGGCTATCGAGTGCGCAAGGGCAAGCCGGTTAGCGGTTACCCACGCTCACGGTCCGGCCTGTGTGATTCAGCAACAATCGAAATATGGTTTCCGGGCGAAGTGTTTGTTTATTTCCCTTTAACCACAATCTGAGACAAATCCCTTCTACTGCGCTGGATTCAGAGGCGGGCTCGTTCCGGCGGGGGTTAGAGGGGGTTTCGATGAGGGGGATCGTCAAAGCGGCCTATGCACTGGGCATCAGCGCCGCGTTGCTGACGCCGGCCGGGGCGCACGCCACCGGTTATGCCATTCGAGAGCAGAGCGGCAGCATGCTTGGACAGGCTTTCGCCGGCGCGAATGCGTATAGCACCGATCCGAGTATCATCTTCTTCAATCCGGCGGGAATGTCGGCGTTGGATGGGACGCGCGCCAGCGCTGCGGTCAGCTACATTCATCCCAAGAACGAATTCGACAACGACGGCAGCACATCGCCCATACCCCTTGGCACGGACGACGGCGGCGATGCCGGCCAGGATGCGATTGTTCCGGCCTTCTATGGCATGACCAGCCTTGGCGCATTCCGGGTGGGGATTGGGGTCAATGCGCCGTTTGGACTTTCCACGGAATACAACAATGGCTGGATCGGCCGCTATGCCGCCCTCGATTCGAGGCTGCTGACCATCAATGTCAACCCGGTCGTCTCGTACCAAGTATTGGATTGGCTCGCGATTGGAGCCGGCGTTCAAATCGAGAATGCCGACGCGCGACTGACCAACGCCGCCTTCTTCGGCGCCTTGGGCGACGGCGATCTCGAGTTACAGGCAGATGACGATGTCGCCTTCGGTTTCACCGCCGGTGCGCTGATCACTCCCTGGCGCGAGACTAAGATCGGCATCGGTTTCCGATCCTCGGTCCACCACGACTTGGATGGGAAGGCGCAGGTTCATGTGCCTGTGGTGGGCACCACCAACATGGATGCTTCCGCTAAGCTCGACACGCCGGAATCGCTCGGCCTCAGCATCTATCAACGAGTGACGGACCGGCTGTCGCTGGTGGGAACCGTCGAATGGACCAATTGGAGCCGGTTCGACGAGTTGCGGGTGAAGTTCGACACGCCGGGCGTGCCGGACAGCGTGACGGAGGAGAATTGGCAAGACACCTATTTTTTCGCGGTCGGCGCCAATTACCAGCTCACGGACAATCTCCTGCTGCGTGCTGGCGTGGCGTATGACCAGACGCCGGTCAAGGACAATTTCCGCACCGCTCGCCTGCCCGATGAGGACCGTTATTGGCTTGCGCTCGGCGCCACCTACGCCTTCAACCAGAACATCAGCGTCGATCTCGGATATACGCACATCTTCATCCGCGATTCTTCGATCGACGAGACCTTCCATCCGGCGCCCACCAATCCTGCGGTGACAGGCACTCTGCACGGAGACTACGAGAACAGCGTCGACATCTTGGCGGTCCAGGCGAACTTCAAATTCTGATCTGGCGTGACGCCACCAAGCCGGCCGATCACACCCATGTGAACGGACCCGACGCGCAACGAAGTTGCTGGCATAAGGTTCTTTTGAAATAGTACCCCGTTCGGAGTAGAGCCGCCGTAAGAGCGGTCCAACGGGAGGCATTCATGTCAGGACGGAATTGCGCCGCGCTTTTGGTATTCAGCGCGGTTGCTGTGGTCGCGGGCTCCGGAGAAGCGGCAGCCTCGGGCTTCGCGCTGCGCGAGCAGAGCGGCAGCCTGTTGGGCCAAGCTTTTGCCGGGGAGAACGCCTATGCGGCCGATCCCAGCATTATCTTCTTCAATCCCGCCGGCATGTCCGCGCTCGACGGCACCCGGGTAAGCGTCGGCGCCAGCTTCATTTTCCCGAACATCGAATTCAATAATGACGGCAGCACGACTGCTTTGGGTCCGAACATCCTCGGCACCGATGAAGGCGGCGATATCGGCGAGAATGCGTTGGTGCCGTCCGTTTACGCCATGACCAGTTTCGGCGACTTCAGGATCGGCATCGGCGTCAACTCGCCCTTCGGCCTCAGCACCGAATACGAGGACGGGAGCATCCCACGGTTCGCCGCGCTCGACTCTTCGCTCAGGACCATCAACGTCAACCCGGTGGTCTCCTATCAGGTGGCCCCATGGCTGGCTCTTGGCGTCGGCGCGCAGATCCAGAGGACAGATGCGCGGCTGACCAATGCGGCATTCTTCGGCCCGCCGGGCGAGGGGAATGTCGAATTGCAGGCCGATGATGTCGGGTACGGGTTTACGGCGGGCGCCCTGATCACGCCTCGCGCCGGAACGCAGATTGGCATCGGGTTTCGCTCCTCGGTCAATCACACGCTCGACGGCGATGTGAAGATCAATCCGCCAGTCGGAGGCTCGGTCAAGTTGGACGCCTCGGCGGATCTCGACACGCCGGAGAGCCTGGGCGTCAGCCTCTCGCAGCAGGTGACCGATCGCCTGTCACTTTCCGGCACAGTCGAATGGACCAATTGGAGCCGCTTCGATGAATTGCGGGTGGAATTTGACACACCTGGCAGGCCGGACAGCGTCACTGAGGAGCAGTGGAACGATACTTACTTCTTCTCATTGGGTGCCGATTACAAGCTCACGGACAAGTTCACGGTGCGCGGCGGCGTCGCTTACGACCAGAGTCCCGTATCCGACAAATTCCGCACCGCGCGGCTGCCGGATGAGGACCGCTACTGGATCGCGATCGGCGGCACCTACGCCGTCACCGATGCAATCAGCATCGATGCCGGTTACACGCATATCTTCGTGAAAAATGCCTCGGTCAATGAAGGTTTCAACGTGACGCCCGATGGCACCGTCACCGGCACACTTCACGGCGATTACGATGAAGGCATCGATATTTTCGGCATCCAGGTGAACATCCGGATTTGATGAGTCGTGGCAGGACCGGAGGATCTTACTTCAGAGAGAGGCTGACGCTCTAGGCGCGCCGGCGGCGCCAGCCGATCAAGCGGTTGACCGGCGGCGGATCGGGCTGCGGCTCCTCGGCAACCTCGATGGTCTTGGCCGCTTGCTCTGCTTCGCCGGTCTCCTCGATTTCCATCACCGGCTCGGGGCCGCGTGGTTCCACCATCCACTCTTCGGCCAGCGCCCATGCTTTCACGGCGGGCGGCATCTGCGGCGAGCGGCGCAGCATGCCCATGATCTTCAATGCTTCCTTCGGCCGCATCGTGCGCTGCTCGGCGGTGATGATCGCCTTGACGATGCCGAGCGCGGCCAGCGTACCTGCGAGCGTTTCGAAACGCTGCTCGAGGAAAATCCATCGCTCATCCCAGCACAGCACGCGTGTCTTCAAGCGATAGCGCTGAAACGGTTTCAGCGAACGTGGAAAGCGCATCGTCTCGGAGGCAACCACCGGCCGCCATTTGCGCCGCCACATCCATCCCGCGACGCCGGTGCGGATCATCAGGTCAATGCGGCCGAGATCCATCACGGTGAAGTACCGGCCGTTATTCATATGCAGATTGAGATCGAGATCGTTCGGCCACACCCGCAAGGACAGTTCCGAGGTATCGAGCATGTCGATCCGCGGCCGCAACAGCGCGGCGATGACGATACGGATCAGGCGAAACACAAGATTCATGATTAAAAGGCCGACGCCTCGATTTCCATCAGCGGTTTGGCTCCGGTCATCAGGCTTTGGAACAGCGCCCCCGTTTCCGGCAATAGCCGCGCCATGAAGAAACGCGCGGTGGCCAGTTTCGTGCGGGCGAATTCGGCATCCCCCGGACGGGCAAGCGCCGTCTTGGCCATTCTCACCCACATATAGGCAAGGGCCGTCAGCGCGAACAAGCGCAAGTACTCCGAAGCCGCGGCACCTCCTTCGTTCGGGTCCCTAAGTCCGGCTTGCGCGAGCCAGGCGGTCGCCTGCTGCAGGCGACCCAGCGCCTTGGCAAAGGGGATGACCAACTCAGCCATAGCCGGGTCCGCTTGGTGCTCCTCCACCCAAGCCATGGCCGGATGGAAGAACCGCCGGAGCAGTCGTCCGGTGCCGGTCGGCAGCTTGCGCCCGACCAGATCCAGCGCCTGGATGCCGTTGGTGCCTTCATAGAGCTGGGTGATGCGGGCGTCGCGAACGAGCTGCTCCATGCCCCATTCACGGATATAGCCGTGGCCGCCGAAGACCTGCAGGCCATGATTGGCCGCGGTAAATCCCAGATCGGTCAAGGTCGCTTTCACGATCGGGGTCATCAGTTGCACGAGATCGTCGGCTTCTTGCCGGCGCTGCGCGTCGGCATGGCGTTCGGCAATGTCCAGCGATAGTCCGACCCAAAGCGCCAGCGCGCGGGCCGCCTCGGTGTTTGCCTTGATCGTCAGCAGCAGACGCCGCACATCCGGATGGACGATGATCGGATCGGCCGGCTTATCCGGCGCCACCGCACCGTTGAGGGCGCGCCCTTGCAGCCGCTCGCGTGCATAGGCGCGGGCTGACTGATAGGCCGTCTCGGCGATGCCAAGCCCCTGGATGCCGACGGCCAGCCGGGCGGCATTCATCATCGTGAACATCGCGCGCATGCCCTTATGCGCTTCACCGATCAGCCAGCCTTTCGCGCCGTCGAAATTGAGCACGCAAGTCGCCGAGGCCTTGAGCCCCATCTTGTGCTCGATGCCGCCGCAGGCGACGCCGTTGCGCTGACCTTCGCTGCCGTCCGGTCTGGGCAGAAACTTGGGGACGAGGAAGAGACTGATGCCACGGGTACCCGCCGGTGC
>Ga0134128_10008777_pt1 | contig 12160 bp, 10 predicted proteins | sample KB31754_FD_96462 | JGI IMG/M metagenome (GOLD analysis project Ga0134128, IMG submission 96462) | Terrestrial soil microbial communities with excess Nitrogen fertilizer from Kellogg Biological Station, Michigan, USA - KB3-175-4 | ecosystem: Environmental > Terrestrial > Soil > Unclassified ...
AGGAGCCCCTCCGCAAGGTCACGAGCTTCGTTCAGCTCCTCCAGCAGCGCTACGAGGGCCAGCTCGACGAACGGGCGGACCAGTTCATCGAGTTCGCCGTGGACGGGGCCAAGCGGATGCAGGTTCTCATCAACGATCTCCTGGCCTTCTCGCGCGTCACCACGAAGGCCCAGCCCTTCGTTCCGGTCGACCTCGGGCAGATCGCCCGCGAGGTCGCGCACGACCTCGAACTCCGCGCGCACGACGCCGGCGGCGAGATCGCCATCGGCGCCTTGCCGTCGATCGACGCCGATCCGCTGCAGATGCGCCAGCTCCTGCAGAACCTCGTCAGCAACGCCCTCAAGTTCCATCGCGAAGGCGTGCCGCCGCGCGTCGAGATCAGCGGCGAGAGCGACAACGGCCGCGTGCGCGTCGTCGTTCGCGACAACGGCATCGGCTTCGAGGAGAAGTACGCCGAGCGCATTTTCACGATGTTCGAACGCCTGCATGGACGCGGAATTTACGAAGGCACCGGCATCGGTCTGGCAATCTGTCGCAAAATAGCGGAGCGTCACGGAGGAGAGATCGCGGCGAAGAGCACGCCGGGCGAAGGCTCGGTCTTCACCGTGATTCTGCCTGTGCATCATGAGTAGAGGGGGTCAGGTCTTCACTTTTCACTTTCTTATTTGCGTCCGCAAATAAGAAAGTGAAAAGTGAAGACCTGACCCCGAAGAGGAGATTCATGCCTGATCACGGACAGCCGATCGTCATCCTGCTCGCCGACGACGACGAAGAAGACCGCATGCTCGCCGCCGACGCGCTGGCGGAGAGCCGCGTCGTCAACGACCTCCGCTTCGTCGAGGACGGCGACGAGCTGCTCGACTACCTCTACCATCGCGGCGCCTACAGCGCTCCGGCCGCGTCGCCGACGCCCGGCCTGATCCTGCTCGACCTCAACATGCCGCGCAAAGACGGCCGCGAGGCGCTGCGCGAGATCAAGGCCGACCCCGACCTCCGCCGCATCCCGGTCATCGTCCTCACCACGTCCAAAGCCGAAGAGGACATCTACCGCACCTACGACCTCGGCGCGAACTCCTTCATCACCAAGCCCGTCAGTTTCGAGGGCCTCGTCACCGTCATGCGCGACATCGGGCGCTACTGGATCGAGATCGTCGAGCTCCCTCCCGATCGCATCGAAGGCCATTGAACGACCGCGACACGCGCGCTGTACGCATCCTGCTCGTCGAGGACGATGAAGACGACTTCGTCCTCACGCGCGACCTTCTCGGCGAGAGCCGCCGCACGCGCTTCGAGCTCGACTGGATCTCGACCTTCGGCGAGGCGATCGAGGCGCTGCAGCGCGACAGCCACGACGTCGCCCTCATCGACTACCGCCTCGGCGAGCACGACGGCCTCGAGCTCCTGCACTTCGCGCGCGACCTCGGCGTCACAGCGCCGCTGATTCTTCTGACTGGGCAGGGCGACGGCGACATCGACCTCGCCGCCATGCGCGCCGGCGCCGCCGACTACCTCATCAAAGGACAGATCGATGCGCCGCTGCTGGAGCGCTCCATCCGCTACGCGCTCGAGCAGAGCCGCACGCTGCAGGCGTTGCGCGAGAGCGAGGAGCGCTACGCGCTGTCCGCGCGCGGCGCGAACGACGGCCTCTGGGTGTGGGACCTCCGCGACAACGACGTCTACTACTCGCCGCGCTGGAAATCGATGCTCGGCTACGGCGACGCGGAGATCGGCGACTCGCCCGAGGAGTGGCTGACGCGCGTGCATCCCGACGACGTCGTCCTGCTGCACACGGCCATCGATCGCCATCTCCGCGGCGAGACACCCCATCTCGAGAGCGAATACCGCATGCGCTGCCGCGACGGCACGTACCGCTGGATGCTCAGCCGCGGCCTCGGCGTGCGCGACAACACGGCCACGCCGATCCGCTTCGCCGGCTCGCAGACCGACATCACCGAGCGCAAGCTCGCCGTCGAGCGGCTGATGCACGATGCCTTTCACGACGCGCTCACCGGCCTGCCCAACCGCGCGCTGTTCATGGACCGCCTGGAGCGGGCCATGGAGCAGCAGCGCCGCCATCCCGACTCGCTCTTCGCTGTGCTCTTCCTCGACCTCGACCGCTTCAAGGTCGTGAACGACTCCCTCGGCCATGTCCTCGGCGACGAGCTCCTCGTCGAAGTCTCGGCGCGACTCATGCGCATGCTGCGATCGAGCGACACCGTGGCGCGCCTCGGCGGCGACGAGTTCGCCATGCTCATCGACGGCATCGAGCACGAGGCCGACGCCGTCCGCGCCGCGCAGCGCATCCAGGACGCGCTGCTCGTGCCGTTCCGCATCGGCCCGCACGAGATCTTCACCACCGTCTCGATCGGCATCGCCCTCAGCACCACCGGCTATCAGCAGCCGCAGGACGTGCTGCGCGACGCCGACATCGCCATGTACCGCGCCAAAGCGCGCGGCAAGGCGCGCCACGAGCTCTTCGACATCGCCATGCACGAGCGCGCCGTGAAGCTGCTCGAGCTCGAGACCGATCTCCGCCGCGCCATCGACCGCGGCGAGCTGCGCGTGCACTACCAGCCGATGATCGAGCTGCAGAGCGGCCGCCTGGCCGGCTTCGAGGCGCTGGTGCGCTGGCAGCGCGGCGACGAGCTCGTGTCGGCCGAGGAGATCGTGCCGCTCGCCGAGGAGACGGGGCTGATCGTACCGATCGGCGAGTGGGTGCTGCGCGAGTCGCTGCGGCAGCTCCGCGACCTCGGCGACGGCTTCCACATGCACGTCAATCTCTCGCCGAAACAGTTGCTGCAGCCGAACGTGATCGACGTCGTCACCGCGGCGCTCGACGACGCGCGCGTCGCGCCGAGCCGGCTGCACCTCGAGGTCACGGAGTCGCTGCTCATCGACAACGCCGAGGCCGCGGGGGCGCTGCTGCGCGAGCTGCGCGCCACCGACGTCGGCCTGAGCCTCGACGACTTCGGCACCGGCTACTCGTCACTGAGCTCGCTGCGGCAGTTCCCGTTCGACATGCTCAAGATCGACCGCTCGTTCCTCCACGACGCCGACGCCCGCCGCAGCGACGAGATCGTGCGCACCGTCTCCGCGCTGGCGCGCACGCTGGGGATGCAGGTGACGGTGGAGGGCCTCGAGACTGCCGAGCAGGTCGAGCGCATGCGCACCCTCGGCGTCGATTTCGCGCAAGGGTTCTATTTCGCCCGCCCCCTGGCCGACATGTCGTCGTACCTTAGGTAGTCCATGACGCTCGCCGCCGGCGCGCGATTCGGCCCGTACGAGATCCGCGACCTCATCGGTCACGGCGGCATGGGTGAGGTCTACCGCGCGCACGACCCGCGCCTCGGACGCGAGGTCGCCATCAAAGTCCTCTCGCCGCATCTGGCCGAGGACGCGGAGTCGATCGCGCGTTTCCGCCGCGAGGCCCGCGCCATCGCCGCGATCTCGCATCCGAACATCATCGCCATCTTCGACGTTGGCGACGACTTCGTCGTGACCGAGCTGCTGGAAGGGGAGATGCTGCGCACGCGCCTCGACCGCGGGCCGCTCGCGCGCGACGAGATGCTGCGCATCGGCGGCGCCGTCGCCGACGGCCTCGCCGCCGCGCACGCGAAGGGCGTGATCCACCGCGACCTCAAGCCCGAGAACATCTTTCTGACCTCCGACGGCGGCGTGAAGATCCTCGACTTCGGTCTCGCCGCGATCGTGCATCCGATGGACGGTCTGGAGACGTCGATCACGGAGCCCGGCATGGTCGTCGGCACGATCGGCTACATGTCGCCGGAGCAGCTCTCCGGCAAGCCGCTGACGGCGGCGACGGACGTCTTCTCCTTCGGCTGCCTCGCCTACGAGATGCTGCAGCGCGAGCGGCCGTTCAGCGGCGACAGCAGCATCGAGACGATCGCGTCGATCCTGCGCGACGATCCGTTCGCGCGTGCGCCCGACGTCGCGCCCGACCTGCGCGCGTTCCTCGGGCGCTGCCTGGCCAAACATCCCGACGATCGGTTTCAGAACGGCGCGGAGCTTCGTGCGGCCTTGCGTGAAGTCGTCGCTGCGCGCGCGCCGACGCTCCGCTTCAGCGCCACGCTGCCGCGGTTCAATCGCCGCCGCGCCATCGGCGTTGGGGTGGCGCTGATCGTCGTCGTCGTCGCAGCGATCGTCATCGCGAACGTCGTCCGCGAGCGGCGGCGCATCATCGACGACGGCTATCAACTCCGCGCCGGCGACGTCACCGGCGATTCCGAAACGCGCCGCCTCACCGCGCTGGCGTTGCGCGCGGATGCCGCCGGCGACCGCTCCGCGGCGATCGAGTTTCTGCGCGAGGCCGCGCGGCGCGACCCGCACACGCCCCTGCCGGCGGCGTTCCTTTCGTCGTGGACGTACTACAGCGGCGATCACGCCGAGGGGCAGCGCTGGGCCGCGGAGACGAACCGCCGCCTCGGCGGCGCGACGTCGACGTACGAGTCGCTGCTCTCCCGCTACCTCGCGCCGGACCTGTCGACGGCGTCGTCGCGCGCGCTGGCGTCGTCGCTGCTCGAGCTGCGGCCGAAGGCGTGGCGGCTGCGGCTCTCGCTCGCTCATCGGGCCATGGAGCGCCGGGAGATGGAGGCGATGCTCGCGCACCTGAAGCAGATCGACGTGTCGTCGCTCGATGACCGCCGCGCCGCGCTGGTGATCGCCGACCGCGCCTCGATCGGCGACGTCGCCGGCGCGGAGCGCGAGCTCGCGCACAGCCGCCTGGCCACGCACCCGCCGCTGCTCGCCTACACGCGCGGCCGCATCGCCTGGAGCAAAGGCCGTCCCGCCGACGCAGCCCGCCTGTTCGACGAGGCGGCCGAGGGAGCGACGCTGCAGAATTTCGTGCCGGTGGCGATGGAGTCGCGCGTCCTCGGCGGCATCGCGCGCGCCGGCGCGGGCGATCTCGCCGGCGCGGCCAGCGCGTTCGACGTCGCCGCGTTCAAGGCGCAGCAACTCGGCGCGACGGAGAACGCCGTCGACGCCTACGGCTTCGGCGGATACCTGGCCTGGCGCCGCAGCGATCAGGCCGGCGCCGAGCGCCGCCTCCGCGACGCCGCCTCGCTCGTCGATCCGCACACCGAGGCCGCCGCGGCGCTGCGCCTCCTCGCGCTGCGCTGCCGCGTCGAGATTCCCCCGTCGGCCGGCCCGACGTCGATCGATCCCGCCGTCGCGACGCTGATCCACGCGCGCGAAGCGTGGGCGCGCAGCGACGCGGCGTCCGCGTCGCGCCTGCTCGAGCAGTCGCGCAGTGAAGGGATCGAGACGACGTGGTTCGCCGAGGAGGCCGCGCTCCTCGCCGCCGACCTCGGCGCGCCCGCGCGGAAGTTCAAGGCCGATCCGCCCTACCCGGTGCGGCTGCGTTTCGTCGCCGTGTGGGAGCTGGAACGTTAGGGTCAGGCTCCGGTAACGCCACTTGCCGCGAGCGCGCGCATCCATCCAGATTGCTCGTATGTACACGCTGATCTTCCTGCTCTACTCGTTCATGTTTTCCGACGAAGGTCCGGGTCTCTGCCCGATCGGCCGTAGCGCGAGCATGTACTCCGACGACGGCGTCGGCATCGATCCGCACGGCTAGCGCGGCTACTCCCGCACGAACGCCGTCACCGCCCCGAGCCCCGCGAAGGCCACGCCGAGGTAGAGGCTCTCCTGCACGCCGCGCGTGAGCGAGCCGCCGTGCGCGAGCACGGTCGTGAAGACCGCGCCGGAGATGCCGATGCCGAGGACCATGCCGACGTTGCGCGCCGTGGCGAGGACGCCGGCGGCGATGCCCTGGCGGTGGCGCGGCGCCGCGCCCATCAGCGCGCTGTTGTTCGGCGAGACGAAGATGCCGATGCCCAGGCCGACGAGCGCGAGCGCCGCGGCGATGGCGTGCAGCGAGCCGCCGTCGGCGAGGCGCGCGATGAGGAAGAGGCCGGCCGCGAGCAGGACCATGCCGAGCGTCGCCGGCGCGCGCGAGCCGATGCGGTCCGACAGCGCGCCGCTGATCGGCGCCACGATGGCCATCACGATCGGCTGCGCCGTCAGCACGAGCCCCGCCTGCTGCGTGCCGAGATGGCGCCCTTCGATCAGCAGAAACGGCAGGACGAAGAGCACTGAATAGACGCAGATGTAGTTGAAGAGCGCCGTCACCGTCGCGGCGCTGAAGACGCGGTTGCGGAAGAGGGTGAGGTCGAGCATCGGATTCGCGCGGCGGCGCTCGACGACGACGAACATCGCCAGCAGCACGATCGCCACCGCGATCAGCATCAACGTCAGTGGCGAGCGCCAGCCCCACGCGTGTCCCTGATCGAGCGCCGTCAACAGCGTGACCAGGCCCGCGGTGAAGAGCACGGCGCCGGCGTAGTCGAAGCGCTCGCGCGTGCCGTGCGGGCGGTCGTCCTCGATTGCGCGCAGACCGAGGGCGATGCCGAAGAGGCCGATCGGAACATTGATGTAGAAGACCGAGCGCCAGCCGAAGACCTCGGCGAGCCAGCCGCCGAGGGCGGGGCCGGCAGTCAGACCCAGATACGTAAAGGTTGCGAGCGCGCCGAGGGCGCGGCCGCGCTGCTCCGCGGGAAACGCCTTCGTCAGGATCGCCGGCGCGTTGGCGAAGAGCATCGCCGCGCCGATCCCCTGCAGCCCGCGCATGGCCACGAGCGCGTTTGCCGCCGGCGCCGCGCCGCAGAGCGCAGACGCGACGACGAAGATCGCGAAGCCGCCGATGTACATCCGCTTATGCCCGCGCAGATCGCCGGCGCGGCCGACGCCGAGGAGCAGCGCGCTGATGACGAGGAGATAGATTGTCGACACCCACTCGATCGCCGCCACGCTCGCGTGCAGCTTGCTGCTGAGCAGCGGCAGCACGGTGTTGACGACGCTGGTGTCGAGCCCCGCAACGAGCGTGCTGACGCCGATCGCTCCGAGGACGGACCAGCGGCGGTCGCGCATCGCGCTACGTTTATCATGCGGCGTCATGAAACGGCTCGCATTCGCCCTTCTTCTGATCGCCGTCCCTGCGTTTGCGCAATACAAGATGCCGCCGAAGGAGATCGCCGACGTCGCCGACGCGCCGCCGCCGCCGGTCGCGACGGTGTCGCCCGACGGAAAGTGGATCCTCCTCCAGCACTTTCCTGCGCTGCTGACGATCGAGGATCTCTCGCGGCCGGAGCTGAAGCTCGCCGGCATCCGCTTCGATCCGGAGCGCCACGACCAGAGCCGCGCGCTCTACTCGACGGCGCTGACGCTCGTGCGCGTCGCCGGCGGCGAGTCGCGCGCCGTGAGCGGGCTGCCGCCGAACGCGCGCATCCGCTTCGCGTCGTGGTCGCCCGACGTCGCGCACGTCGCCTTCGCGCTGTCGACAGCCGGCGGCGTGGAGCTGTGGGTCGCCGACGCGGCCTCGGCGCAGGCCCGCCGCCTGTCGCCGCTGCTGCTCAACCTAACGCTGCCGCGCCGCCCCTTCGACTGGACGCCCGACAGCCGCGCGCTCGTCGCCCGCACCGTGCCGCTCGCCCGCGCGGCCGCCGCGCCCGAGGTGCCGCGCACGCCGTCGGGGCCGGTCGTGCAGGAGAGCCGCGGCCGCAAGGCCCCGGCGCGCACGTACGAAGACATGATCAAGGACGAGTCGGACGCCGCGCTGTTCGAGTACCACATGCAGTCGGCACTGATGCGCTTCCCCCTCGACGGCGAAGCGCAACTGGTCGGCAAGAAGGCGATGATCATCCGCCACACGCCGTCGCCCGACGGCCGCTTCCTCCTCGTCGAGAGCATCCATCGCCCGTTCTCGTACACCGTTCCGCTCGAGCGTTTCCCGCGCAAGATCGAAGTGTGGTCGATGTCGGGCCAGCTGGTGAAGGAGATCGCCGACTTGCCGCTCGCCGACCGCGTCGCCACCGACTTCGACGCCGTCCCGGTCGGCGCGCGCGACGCCGAGTGGCGCGGCGACAAGCCCGCCACGCTGGCGTGGGTCGAGGCGCAGGACGAAGGCAACGCCCGCAAGGAAGCGCCGGTGCGCGACCGCATCCTCACGCTCGCCGAGCCGTTCACCGCCGCGCCGGCGACGCTCGCCGATCTGCCGATGCGCTACAACGGAATCGAGTGGGGGACCGACGACGTCGCCCTCGTCGAGGCCCGCCGCTGGAAGGACCGCCGCGAGCAGCTGTGGCGCGTGCATCCGGGCGGCGGCGCCGCGCCGGAGCTGATTTACGAGCGCTCGTTCGAGGACCGCTACGGCGATCCGGGCAACGCGCAGACGCGCCGCAACGCCGCCGGCTTCGACGTGCTGCGGCTCGACGGCAACGCCGTCTACATGGCCGGCGAGGGCTACTCGCCCGAGGGGAACCGGCCGTTCATCGACCGCTTCGATCTGACGTCGAAGAAGGCCACGCGGCTATGGCGCTCCGAAGGGGCGGCGTACGAGGTGCCGATCGCCCTGCTCGACGACGCCGCCACGCACGCCATCACGCGCCGCGAAACGCCGGCCGAGCCACCGAACGCGTTCCTGCGCGATCTCAAGAGCGGCGCGACGCGCGCGCTGACGAAGATCGCGAACCCGACGCCGCAGATGGCCGCGGTGAAGAAAGAGTTCATCCGCTACAAGCGCGCCGACGGAGTCGACCTCAACGCCACGCTCTATCTCCCGCCCGGCTACGACACGGCGAAGGACGGCCCGCTGCCGGTCCTGATGTGGGCCTACCCGGCGGAGTTCAAGAGCGCCGCCGCGGCGAGTCAGATTACGACCTCGCCGTATCGCTACATCCGCGCCACGGCGACCGGCTCGCCGATCGTCTTCGTGCTGCGCGGCTACGCGGTGCTCGACAACCCGACGATTCCGATCGTCGGCGAGGGAAATCGCGAGCCGAACGACACGTACGTCGACCAGCTCGTCGCCGGCGCGAAGGCCGCGGTGGACGAGCTGGCCCGGCGCGGCGTCGGCGACCGCGATCGCATGGCCATCTCCGGCCACTCGTACGGCGCGTTCATGACCGCGAATCTGCTCGCGCACTCCGATCTCTTCCGCGCCGGCATCGCCCGCAGCGGCGCGTACAACCGCACGCTCACGCCATTCAGTTTCCAGGCCGAGGAGCGGACGTACTGGGAGGCGCCGGAGACGTACACGAAGATGTCGCCGTTCACGTACGCCGACAAGATCAACGAGCCGCTGCTGCTGATCCACGGGATCGACGACGACAACACCGGCACGTTCCCGATCCAGAGCGAGCGCCTCTACGCCGCCATGGCCGGCCTCGGCGGCACGGTGCGGCTGGTGATGCTGCCGAAGGAAGCGCACGGCTACCGCGGCCGCGAGTCGGTGATGCACGTGCTGTACGAGATGGACTCGTGGCTCGACAAATACGTGAAGAACGCGCCGAAACGACAGTGAATCTTTTCGGACTGCTGCCGGACGATCTGGCCGCGCACCTCCGCGCGCACGGCGTGACGGTGCGCGACGGGGAGGCGCGGCGGATCGTCGCGCACGCGGTGGCGGGCGGGCGCGACGGCTATCCGTCGGCGCGTCCGGTGCCGCGCGCGGTGTCGGAGGCAGTGACGCGTCTGATCGATCGCCGGCGCCTCACGATCGTGGAGCGCGCCACCGATCCGAGCGACGGCTTCGTGAAATATCTCTTCCGGCTCGACGACGGGCTCTTCGTCGAGGCGGTGCGCATCCCGCTGCTCGACGGCTTCACGGTCTGCGTCTCGACGCAGGCCGGCTGCGCGATGGGCTGCGACTTCTGCGCGACCGGCCGCCTCGGATTTGCGCGAAATCTCGAGGCGTGGGAGATCGTCGCGCAGTTCATCGCCGTGCGCGACGAGGCGCCGGGCGAGGTGAAGGGCGCGGTCTTTCAAGGCCAGGGCGAGCCGCTGCACAACTACGACGCGGTGATGCGCGCCGCGGAGATCCTCGCGCATCCGTGCGGCGGCCGCATCGCCGCGAAGGCGATCACGATCTCGACGGTCGGCCTCGTGCCGGCGATCGATCGCTTCGCGCGCGAGCGCCGTCCGTATCGCTTGATCGTGTCGATGACGTCGGCGATCGACGCGCGCCGCCGCGCGCTGCTGCCCGTGGCCAGCGCGTGGTCCGTCGCGGAGCTCGCCGGCGCCGTGCGCAACTACCAGCGCGCCGCCGGCGGGCGCGTGACGATCGCCTGGGTGGTCCTCGGCGGCATCAACACCGGCGCCGATGAAGTCGAGGCGCTGCGCGCGCTCTTCGCCGGCGTGCCGCTGCGCTTGAATCTGATCGACGTGAACGACGCGCGCGACGGCGGTTACCGGCGCGCGACGGACGCGGAGCTCGGCGCGTTCCGCGACGCGCTGCGCACGCTCGGGATCCCGGTCGTGCGCCGCTACTCCGGCGGCGCCGCGCGCCACGCGGCATGCGGGATGCTCGCGGCAATGCGAACGGCATGAACGTCCGAGAGCTGAACTACCGCATCGTCACGTCGCGCAGCGGCGGCCCGGGCGGGCAGAACGTGAACAAGGTGGAGACGCGCGTGACGATCGAGATCGACGTCGACGCGCTGCCGCTCGACGACGCGCAGAAGGCGCGCGTGCGCGAGCGGCTCGCCGGCCGGATCAACAAGGAAGGAGTGCTGCGCGTGACGTCGCAGGCGGAGCGGAGCCAGCTCGCCAACCGCGACCGCGCGCTGGCGCGGCTCGAAGAGATCCTCGACGATGCCCTGGCCGAGGAGAAGCCGCGCAGGAAAACGCGCCCGAGCCGCGCCTCCAAAGAAGCGCGGCTCGAGGCGAAAAAGCATCGAAGCCGAATGAAACGGCTGCGATCGAGCTTCGATTAGTACTGCTGCACCCCATCGATGCGGAAGGCGTGGAAGTACCCGCGGTCCCACGATCCCTGCAGCGTCACGCGGTCGCCGGGGCGAACGTCGCTGAGGTCGAGGCCGCGGCGGCCGGCGGTCGAGCGCATGTCGACCTCGACCGTACGGCCGCTGCGGTCGTCGCGGAGCAGCAGCCGTCCGTAGCGGAAGTCGACGCGCTCCACGCGGCCGGAGAGGTAGCCGTCCGCGTAGCCGTTGTAGTTGCCGCCGTCGGAATAGCCGTCGTTGTAGTACGGATCGCCGGGCCATCCGAGGACGTCGGCGTCGACGTAGGCGCCGTTGAAGATGCCGCCGAGGCGGATGTCGAGGCCGACGCTGAGGCGGTGCCGGCCGAGGCGCGAGAACGGGATCCAGTACGGATAGCGGGCGCCCTCGATGAACACGCGGTAGCCGTCGCGCTCGCGCGTGAAGCTGCGGACGCGGCCGCGGTCCGAGAAGTGGTTGTTTCGCGTTTCGTTGCGGTAGCCGTGGTTTTCGTTACGATCGCTGTGGTTTTCGTTGCGATAGCCACGGTTTTCGTCGCGATGGCTGCCGTTGTCGCGATAGTGGTCGTTGTCGTGCCGTGTCCCGTCGCGGTGACGCTCTTCCGCGGAAGCGGACGCCGTCACGAGCAGGGCCACTGCTGCCGTTGCTGCGATGATTCCCTTGATTCTTCCTGTGCTTTTCATTTTTCTTTCTCCTGGGAACTGAACCAACGGCAACGCACCATCGCAATCGCGCCGCCAACTTTTCCGCGGAGCTCCATTCAACGAAATCGCAAGTCAGTCGTCATATGCGTGGCAGTTCGAAATCTCAAGGAGAGAGACACACCATGAAAAAGATCTTTACCGCAGTTGCCGTCGCCGCGCTGAGCGCCACGATGGCGTTCGCCGTCGTCGACGAAAACGGAGGCGGCAAAGCGTGGGGCGGCCACGGGCATCGCGGCCACCGCGGCATGATGTCGGCGCACCTGGCCAAGAAGCTCAATCTGACCGACGCCCAGAAGGAGCAGTGGAAGGCGATGCACAAGACCTTCCGCGAGCAGAACAAGTCGTTCTTCGACGCGGCCCGTCAGACCCACCTCGACTTCAGAGCCGCCAAGCAGGCCGGCGACCAGGCGAAGATGGACGCGCTGAAGTCGACGCTGCAGTCGCAGCGCGCCCAGTTCAAGCAGCTCCACGAGGCGGAGGAGGCGCAGTTCGTCACCATCCTCACGCCGGAGCAGAAGGCGCAGTTCGACGCGCTCAAGGCCGAGCGCGCGGCGCGCCGCCAGCAGCGCGAGCAGAAGCAGTAGGTACACGAAGCGCCGGGGCGCGCGCGGTACACTCCGCGCGTGCCCTGGACCGCTCGCG
>Ga0134128_10008778_pt1 | contig 12159 bp, 9 predicted proteins | sample KB31754_FD_96462 | JGI IMG/M metagenome (GOLD analysis project Ga0134128, IMG submission 96462) | Terrestrial soil microbial communities with excess Nitrogen fertilizer from Kellogg Biological Station, Michigan, USA - KB3-175-4 | ecosystem: Environmental > Terrestrial > Soil > Unclassified ...
GAGCGGGCTGGCGGCACTGACGCGAGCCGGCTTCAGCTACTCGTTCGTGCCCCGGCATCCTGGCTTTATCTGCACGATCGACCGCAAGCCAAACAAGTGCAATGGCGCCCCGACGTCGGCTTACTGGTCGTACTGGCACGCCAAGCCGCACGGCAAATGGATGTACAGCAAGCTAGGGGCGGGCAGTTTCCACCCCAAGCCGGGAATGGTCGAAGGCTGGGCCTTCGGCAAGGGCAAGCCGCCTAAGATCTCGCCACCGTAGGCGTTCGCCGGATCGCCCGGCGGCCAGTCGGCCGTCGGGCGCCAGCCGGGTGACCGGCCTATAGGCTCCGGTCATGGATCGTGATCGGGCCGAGCGGGTTCTGACGGGCATGGGCGAGTTCTATGCGAGCGAGCCCGCTCAATCGGCTGGGCCGGCGGCGCAGGCGGCACTTGAGTTGTTCCACGACGCGGCCCGGTCGGTGCCGGCCTATGCGCGCTTCCTGAAATCGGCCGGCGTAGATCCGGCCGAGGTCAGGTCGCCCGAGGACTTCGACCGGCTTCCGCTGCTGACCAAGGACAACTACCTGCGTGCGTACCAGTTGCCGCAGGTATACCGGGGCGGAGAGTTTTACAGCTGCGACATGGTGGCCGTGTCATCCGGGTCCTCGGGCACGCCGACCTACTGGTTCAGGTCCGTGCTGGACGAGCGGGCGGTCGCGGCTAGGTTCGAGCAGGTCTTCCGTGACAGTTTCCGTGCCGATGAGCGCTCGACCCTGGCGGTGATCTGCTTCGCGCTCGGCAGCTGGGTCGGCGGCATGTACACGGCCGCGTGCGGCCGGCACCTGGCCGCGAAGGGTTACTCGATCACCGTGGTCACGCCCGGGAACGACGTGACCGAGATCATCCGGATCGTGGAGGACATCGGGCCTTGGTTCGACCAGGTCGTCCTGGCCGGCTATCCGCCCTTCGTGAAGAACGTGATCGACGCCGGCGTGGCGACCGGGGTGGACTGGCGCGAGTACCAGATCAAGCTGGTCCTGGCCGGTGAGGTCTTCAGCGAGGAATGGCGCGACCTGATGGGCCGCCGGGCCGGTATGGACTCACCGCTGACCGATTCTGCGTCGCTGTACGGGACGGCCGATGCGGGCGTGCTGGGTACCGAAACCCCGCTGAGCGTGTCGGTACGCCGGTTCCTCTCGAGTCGGCCGGATGCGCTGCGCGAGCTGACCGGCGAGTCGCGGCTGCCGACGCTGGTCCAGTACGACCCGATGACGAGGTACTTCCAGACTCACGGCTCGACGCTGCTGTTCAGCTGCGACGGGTCGACGCCGCTCGTCCGGTACCACATCGCCGATGAGGGCGGGCTGGTCGGGTTCGACGAGCTGCTGGAGTTCTGCTCGCGGTTCGGGCACGATCCGCTGGCCGAGGTCGGCGTCGGGCGCGGGGAGCGCGGGGCGCCGGAACTGCCGTTCGCTTACGTCTTCGGGCGGTCGCTGTTCACCGTGTCCTACTTCGGCGCCAACATCTACCCGGAGAACGTCACCGTCGCGCTGGAACGGCCCTCGATCAGCGACTGGGTCACCGGCAAGTTCGTCCTGGAGACCAGGGAAACCGCGGACCGGGACCGGGAACTGCGGGTCACCGTCGAGCTGGCGCCTGGAGAGTCGGCGTCAGGCGAGCGGGCTCAGGTGCTGGCGGACGCGATCCGGGCCGAGTTGCGGCGGCTCAACAGCGAGTTCGCCCACTACGTGCCGGACGAGTCCCAGCTGCCGGTGATCGACCTGCGTCTGGCCGGGGACCCGGACTACTTCCAGCCCGGCATCAAGCACCGCTACACCCGCCCCACCACCTAACCGGGCCGGAGCCAGCCACAACGGGGAAAGTTCGTGGTGGTCAGCGCCACTACGAACCTTCCCCGTTGTGGTTGCGCGGGACAGCGGGCGCGGTCAGCCCTGGACCACACCGGGTGATTTGGTAGTGTTTGAGGCCTGGTGTACGGATGGGCACGCTGGGTGGTGGTGGCCGGTGATTTCTCCGGGGATATTCGCTGATCTTGATGCGCTACAGAGTTGCTGGCACCCGGTCGCCTACTCGGCCCAGCTGGAAGATCGCCCCATCGCGGCCGAACTGCTCGGCGAGGCACTTGTTCTCTGGCGCACCCGCGACGGCTCGGTTCGTGTCCTCTCCGACGTATGCGTGCACCGGGGCACCGCGCTGTCGCTGGGCTGGATCAACGGCGACGAGCTCGTCTGCGCCTACCACGGCTGGCGGTACCGATCCGACGGCCGCTGCGTCGCGATCCCGCAACTGGCCGATCCGACCCGGGTACCGGCCAAGGCCAAGGTGGCGGCCTTCCGCGCCCAGGAGCGCTACGGCCTGATCTGGGTCGCCATGGTCGAGCCCCGCTGGCCGCTGCCCGAGCTCCCAGAGCTGGAGGCCGGCAGCTGGAAGATGGTGTCGGCCGGTCCGTACTCCTGGAACTGCGACGCGGCCCGGCAGGTGGAGAACTTCACCGACTTCGGCCACTTCCCCTGGGTCCACCCCGGCCTGCTCGGCGACCCCGACCGGCCCGTCGTGCCCCGGCACCGGGTCGACACCGACGGTCACGTGCTGCGATACGAGATCGTGCGCCCGGAGGCGCCCAACTCCGATGACTTCCCGGTCTTCGGCAACGACCAGGCCGGACCACCGGAGCGGCGAAGCCGCTACGAACTGCACCTGCCCTACACGATCGCGCTCCGCCTTGGCTGGGGCGGCGAGCGCGGAATGGTGTACTTCTTCGCGTCCTCACCAGCCGCGGCTGGCCGTTGCACCGGGTACGTCATCATCGGCCGGAACTACAACCTCGAGCAGGACGACCAGGTGATCCGCGAGTTCGAGGACACGATCTTCGGGCAGGACCAGGTCGTCGTCGAGTCTCAGCGGCCAGATCGGGTCCCCTTCGACCTGGCCGCCGAGCTGCACCTGAAGTTCGACGCCGTGGCCGTCGCCTACCGCAAGGCCATGCGAGCCCACGGCCTGGCCACCTCCTGACGTCAGTACCGATGCGTCCAAGGCTCCGCCACGCTGCACGCCAATCGCATGAATCGATGGGAATTTGGGCACCAATCCGTACGACGCCGCTGCCGCGATGCACACCACCTTCACTCAGAAGCCTTAAGCCTTACTCAGCTCCCACAGCTGAGCGTTGCCGTCGAATTGGGTAGTGGCCAGGAGCTTGCCGGCCGGGTTAAGGGCCGCGACCCCGAACTCGTGACGGCCCGTGGGAGTGATAGCGGGCCGGATCTGCTGGCTGGTAGCTACGCTCCACTGCTCGATCGCGCCATCCGTGTTCGTGGTCACGAGGACTTTGCTGTCTGGGGTGAACCCGACTCCGTAAGAGTCGCTGGTGCCCGTCTGCATCGTCTTTCCAACTTGTTTCTGAGTGGCCACGTTCCAGACCCGGTCCTGCCCGAACCCGATTCCCGACGTCCCGATCAGCTTCCCGTCCGGGCTGAACACCGCACTCAGGACCTCATCGTGCCCCATCCGGCCGATGGGCTTTCCCGCTTCCCGGTGAGTGGCCACGCTCCACAGCCGGGCGGACGCGCCGGAGTCCGTGGTGAGCAGCAACTTGCCGTTGGAGCTGAACTGCACGAAGAACAGGTCGACCCCGTGAACCGAGAGCGCCTTGCCGACCTGATGGCGGGTCGCGACGTTCCACAACCGGACGTTCCCCATGACGCTGGCCTCGGCCAGCGACCTGCCGTCAGGACTGAACGCGACGCTGATCACCTTTGCCTTCGAAGCCGCGATGGGCGCGCCGAGCTGGTGGTGAGTCCTGACGTTCCACAGCCGGACGGTGCCATCACCGTCCGCGGTGGCCAGGACCTTGCCGTCCGGGCTGTACGCCACGTTTTTGATCGCCACCACCTTGCTGATCTTGATCGGCGCGCCGATCTGCCGTTGCGTGGCCACGCTCCAGAACCGGGCGGTGCCGTCGGAGTCCGCCGTCGCCAGCACCTTGCCGTCGGGGCTGAACGCCAGCTCCCGCGGCCGATCCCGAAACGCGCCGATCCCTTTGAACTGCCCGCCAGCCGCCGGCCGCCCAGCATGAGTCGGGTACGCCAGCGCGCTCGCCGGGAACACGCCGACGATCGCGGCCACGGCGGCGACGGCGCCGATGAAGCCCGTCGCGCGGCGCCGCCTGATCCTGATCTCGTTCAATTCTCAGATCCCTTGTCTCGACATCTCGACATCAGTACTGATGCGTCAAAGGGCCCTCCGCGCTGCCAGCACGCCATCCAGCTAGCCCTCGCGCAAGACCCACAGGTGGGCGGGACCGTTGAGTTCCGTGGTGGCCAGGAGCTTGCCGTCCGGACTGATGGCCTCGACACCGAACACGTGACGGCCCTTCGGGGCGATCACGGGCCCGATCTGGTGCCTCGTCGCCAGGCTCCACTGGCGGATCGTCCCGTCGCGGTCGGCGCTGACGATGACTGCGCCGTCGGGGGTGAACGCCACGCCGCTGGCGGTGTCGACGCCCGGGTTCATGTCCTTGCCGACCCTCTTCTGGGTCGCCACGCTCCAGACCCGAACCTGGTCAGGTCCCACGGTGCCGAGCAGCTTGCCGTTGGGGCTGAACACGGCGCTAATGACGCCGTAGCCACCAGACCGGCCAATAGGTTTGCCAACCGGCCGCTGGCTGGCGACGCTCCACAGCTGGGCTGATGAGTTCTCCCCGGTCGTGAGCAGCAGTTTGCCGTTCGGGCTGAACGCCACCGCGAGCACCGCGCCTCCCCCGGCGATCCACGTTTTCCCGATCCCGTTATGCGGGTCGACATCCCACAATCCGACGGTGCCATCAGAGGCGCCCGTGGCCAAGGTCCGGCCGTCCGGGCTGAAAGCCACCGTCAGCACGGCTGGTCCGGCCCCGTCCGTCCCCACGTGAATAGCCGATCTGATCTGGCGGCGAGTCGCGACGCTCCAGAGCCGGACGGTCCCGTCGGCAACCGCGGTGGCCAGAACCTTGCCGTCCGGGCTGAAGGCGACAGCGTTGATGTGGACCTCGAATGCGAGCTTGATCGGCGCGCCTATCTGCCGTTGGGTGGCAACGTTCCACAACCGAGCGGAGCCGTCACTGTCAGCGGTGGCCAAGACCTTGCCGTTCGGGCTGAAGGCCAGCTCGATCGGGCGATCTCCATGGCCACCGATGGCGTGAGCCGGCTTGCTGGCCGCCGGCGGACCGGAATGAGGCAAGTCACCGATCACCGGGACCAGCCCGAGGATCGCGGCGACGACGGCGACACCGCCGACCGTCCCCGTCGTGCGGCGGCGCCGGATCCTGATGCCCGTGCGCAGCGCGTTGCGTGCGACCGGCCCGATCGGCGGTTCTTCGGTTAGAGCGTCGGCTAGCAGCGAGCGCAGCGTGTTCTCATCCATCTCAGATCTGCTTTGTCTCTAGTTCGACCCGCAGCCGGGCGAGCGCGCGGGAACTCTGACTGCGGACGTTGCCGGGCGAGCAGTCAAGCAGCGATGCGACTTCTTCGATGCTCAGGTCGACCCAGTAGCGCAGAACCACGATCGCCCTGGCTCTGGGCGGCAACGTGGCCAGGGCGGCGAGCACCACCATCCTGGTCTCCGGCGTCGACCACTCAACAGCTGGAGCCTCGGGCAACTGATCGGTCAGAACCTCGACCGGCCGTTTCAGCCGCCGGTCGGTCAGGTAGCAGTTCAGCAGCGTCCGGGTCGCGTAGGCATGAGCCGCGTCTTGCCGCTGGATCCGGCGCCAGGCCACGAACACCTTGGCCAGGGCGCTCTGCACCAGGTCTTCGGCGGTATGCCAGTCACCGCACAGCAAAAACGCGGTCCGCCGCAACCGGGGTGCCGCCGTCTCCGCAAACTCCGCGAACTCATCGGCGAATCTCACGTCAGTATTGATGCGTCCAAGGCTCCGCCACGCTGCCTGCCAATCGCGTGATCGAAGGGAAATTGAGCACCAAAGGGAACGTGTACCACGTCAACGCGGACCACCTCCCGGGCTTAGGCCTTGCTCAGGATCCACAACCGGGCGTTTTGGTTGAGCTCGGTGGTGACCAGGATCTTGCCGTCGGGACTGAGGGCCTCGACATTAAACGGGTGATAGCCCTCGAGCACGATCGCGGGCCGGATCTGACGATCGGTCGCCACGCTCCACTGCCGGATCGCGGCGTCGACGTAGTCGGTGACCAGAGTCTTGCCGTCCGGCGTGAACGCCACCCCGACGGAGTCCGAGCGATCCGACGGCATGGACTTTCCCACCTGCCTGCGGGTGGCTACGCTCCACACGCTGTCCGACAAAGACGCGGCCAGACCGATCAGCTTGCCGTCAGGGCTGAACACCGCCGTATTCACGCCGCCGCGCGTATCGCCGACCGGCTTGCCCACCTGGCGGCGAGTGGCCACGCTCCACAGCCGGGCAACCCCGTCGGATTCCGTGGTCAGCAGAAGCTTGCCGTCGGGACTGAACTTCACCGACATCAGATGGGCCGGGTACTGAACCCCGGGGAGAGTTAGCACGCCGACCTGGCGGTGAGCGGCGATATTCCACAGCCGCACGATCCGGCCGAAGGCAGCGCTGGCCAGCATCCGTCCGTCGGGGCTGAACGCGACGCTGGCCACCTTCAGCTTGCCGCCCCCAAACGGCGCTCCGATTGGCCGGTGGGTCGCGACATTAAACAGCCGGGCGGTGCCGTCGGTGTCCGCTGTGGCCAGCACCTTGCCGTCGGGGCTGTACGCCATATTCTTGATCCCCACGTGGGGGATCATGATCGGCTTGCCGATCTGCCGCTGCGTGGCCACATTCCAAAACCGGGCCGTGCCATCGGAGTCCGCAGTCGCCAGAACCTTGCCGTCGGGACTGAACGTCAGCTGCTGCGGACGATCACGAAACCCGCCAATCTCCGCACCTTGAACCTGGACCACCGCCGGCCGCCCCGCCTGAGCCGCATGAGCCGCACGCGCCGCATGAATCGAGTGCACGGCCCGCGCCGGATGCGCCTGCGCGCTGGCCGAGCACCCGCCGGTCAACGCGGCGACGGCACCGACACCACTGACGATCTCCGTCGCGAGGCGCCGCCTGATCCTGATCTCGTCCAATTCTCAGTCCCTTGTGGTTACGAGCTCGACGCGCGAGCACCTGATGCCGACGTGTGGCCTCGACGTCCTGACATCGGTACTGATGCGGCCAAGCCTCCGCCACGCTGCGATCCAAAGCGGACAATTTTCTGCTCAACGCATGGACGGACGAGTTCGGAACAGGGTCACGGCCGAGAGGTCGCCCATCAGCCGGCTGGCCACGGGCAGCAGGCGCCGGAAGCGTCCCGGCAGCTGAGCTCGCACTTCCGCGGGCGGCCGGCTGACGGCGGCTGCCTCGACGACTCTGGTCCGTGAGCACCGGACGCCTCAGGCCGGTCTGCCGGGCCCGGGCGGCCACCATGATGAAGAGCGTCTTCTGGATCTCGCCGAGTTCAACCTTCACCTTGTCCGCCATGAAGCCCTATTCTGCCGCCATGAGGATCGAGCCCTATCAGGCCATCGGCCTGGTACCCACGATGCGCGGAATTCGCCAGCGGTCCGAGATCGGTGTCAACCTGGAGCACCTGTCGCACCTGATCAAGGCCGCTTCCTGGCTATCCAGCCTGGACCTGCCGGTACGGCTGATCGCCATTCCGGAGGGGGCCCTGCAGGGGTTCAACGACGAGGTCCTTGATCTGGACCACGAGACCTTCGCGGCCGAGTGCGCCATCGACATCCCCGGCCCAGAGACCGATTACCTAGGCGGACTCGCCCGGCAGTGGAACGCGTTCGTCATGGCTCAGGCCAAGGCCAGGCATCCCGAGTTTCCTGGCAAGTTCTTCAACGTCGGCTTCATCATCGACCCCGACGGCGAGATCATCCTGCGGCACCACAAGGTCGTGCCGCTGCTGCCGGTGGAGCACTCGGTCAGCCCGCACAACGTCTGGGACAAGTGGATCGAGTTGTACGGCCGCAATCTCGACGCGTTCTACCCGGTGGCCGACACCGCGATCGGCCGGCTCGGCTTCCTGATGGCGAACGAGGGCTCCTACCCGGAGAACGCCCGCGGCCTGGCGATGAACGGCGCCGAGGTCCTCTACCGCGGACCGTACCCGCACCCGCACGTCGGCAACGGGCTGTTCGAGGTGCAAAACAGAGCCCGCGCCCTGGACAACAATCTCTACCTGATCGCCTGCAACGTCGGCACGTACTACCTGAACGCCGACTCCGACGTCCCGATCGACACCTTCGGCGGCGGTTCGGCCGTGATCGACTATCGCGGCCAGATCGTCGGACGCCACGACTACAGCGCCGGATCCTCGTGGGTCGCGGGGACGATCGACATCGAGGCGCTGCGGTCGTTTCGAGCGAGCGCACAGTGGGACAACTGGATCAAGGACCTGACCACCGAGCAGTACCAGTTGATCTACGAGCAGCCGATCTATCCCAAGAACCTCTACCTGGACCGCAAACCGTACGATCACGCCGAATACCGCCGCGAGGTAATCGACCGGCAGATACGACTCATGCACGAGCGGGACATCTGGAAGCAGCCTGGGTCGTAGGAAGCAAGCCACCTGCCAGCTTTCTGCCAAAATAATGAAATACTTATTTTAGGCATAAATATTGTGCAGGTGCTTCAGGTACAGTGACGAATTCCGCGATTCAGGCGTCCTCCCCGTTCGGTGCGGACAGAATGCAATTGCGCGGTTGCTAGCCCGGGGGGCGACCCCCGGAATCCCCGCAGGGGAAGGAGCCAGATGAGCATCTTGGGCACCAGGGTCGTCCGGACCGAGGACCCCAAAATTCTGACGGTCGGCGGCACGTACGTCGATGACTTGCGGGAGCCCGAGCTGCAGGGGGCGGCGCGGGTCATCTTCGTGCGCAGTCCGATCGCGCATGCGCGGATCACCGGCATCGACACCGAGGAGGCGCGACAGGCGCCGGGGGTCGTCGCCGTGCTGACCGCAGCCGACATGGACGACCTGGGACCACCTCCGCCCCCAACGGAAGGCGGCGAGGCTCCGATGCCGCTTGGCGGGCCGTGGCAAGAGCCACTGCTCGCCTTTGACCGGGTGCGACACGTAGGAGAACCGGTGGCAATCGTCGTGTGCGACGACAGCTACTCCGGTGCGGATGCGGCTGAGCTGGTCAGCGTTGACTATGAGCCGCTCGATCCGGTGGTGACTATCGACGACGCGCTGGCGGGTTCGACCCTGCTCTTCGATGGCACAGACTCGAACGTCGCGGTGACGGCCGGCGGCCCGGCCGATGCCGACGCCTTCGACGGCTGCGAGGTCGTGGTCGAACAGACGATCGTGAACCAGCGGCTGGCGGCGCTGCCGATGGAAGGCCGCGCGGTGGCCGCGACGTTTGCTGACGGCAAGCTGACAGCCTGGGTGAGCACGCAGAACGCTCAGATCGCGCGATTCATCCTCGCGGGCGCGTTCGGGATGGACCCGGCCGGCATCCGCGTCGTGGCGCCCGACGTGGGCGGCGGGTTCGGAGCCAAGGTCGGAATCGACCGGGACGGGATCATCGTGGCCTGGGCCGCAAGGCACCTTGGCCGGGCGGTGCGCTGGGCCGAGACCCGCAGCGAGAACCTCGTCGCCATGACCCAAGGCCGGGCTCAGCGGCACGCGATCAAGATAGGCGGCACCCGCGACGGGCGCATCCTCGCCTACCATCTCGACGTGATCCAGGACACCGGTGCGTACCCCCGGATGACCGGGTTCCTGGCGATGCTGACCAGCCTGATGTCGGCTGGCGCCTACGACATTCCGAAGGTGCAGACGGCGGCTCGGACCGTGGTGACCAATACCACGCCGATCAGCGCGTATCGCGGGGCCGGCCGGCCCGAGGCGACGGCCGCGATCGAGCGGGCGGTGGACCTGTTCGCCGCCGAGATCGGGATGGACCCGGCTGAGGTCCGCCGGATCAACGTAGTGGCCTCCGACAAGTTCCCGTTCCAGTCGCCGAGCGGCGCGCTGTACGACTCGGGCGACTACGTATCCGCGCTCGACAAGGTGCTGGCCGGGGCCGGCTATCAGGAACTGCGAGCGGAGCAGGCGGCCCGGCGGGAGCGGGGCGACGTCGTCCAGCTGGGCATCGGGCTGTCGTCCTACGTCGAGATCACCGCCGCCGACGCCGCCGGCGGCGAGACCGGCCGCCTCGACGTGCACGACGACGGCACCGCGACCGTCTACACCGGGAGTTCGGCCCACGGCCAGGGTCACCACACGACGTGGGCCATGCTGGTCGAATCCGAGCTCGGCATCGGCATGGACAAGGTCACCGTGATCCACGGCGACACCGACCTGATCCCGCTGGCGGTCGGAACCTACGGGTCGAGGTCGCTGCAGCTCGGCGGGGTGGCCGTGCAGAAGGCGGCCTGGGACGTCAAGGACCAGGCCCGGGCGGTGGCGGCCGACATGATGGAGGCCAGCGAGGCCGACCTTGAGCTGGACGCCGAGACCGGCCTCTGGCAGGTACGCGGTGACCCGGCCACGGGCAGGTCCTGGGCCGAGGTGGCGACTCACGCCGGAGCGCAGGGATTCACGGCGTCGGTGAACTACACCGAGGGAACGCCTACGTTCCCGTTCGGCGCGCACGTGGCGGTCGTCGAAGTCGACACCGAGACCGGCAAGGTGCGGCTGGCCAGGCACATCACGGTGGACGACGCCGGGACGATCATCAGCCCGCTGCAGGCCGAGGGCCAGCGGCACGGCGGCATCTCCCAGGGCGTCGCTCAGGCGCTGCTCGAAGAGGTCGTCTACGACAGCCAGGGCAACCCGCAGACCGGCACGCTCGTGGACTACGCCGCGATCAGCGCGCCTGACCTGCCGAGCTTCGAGTTGCTACGCAGCGAGACGCCGACCCCGGTCAACGCCCTGGGCGTCAAGGGAATCGGCGAGGCTGGGACGATCGGCGCGACGCCGGCCGTGCAGAACGCCGTGATCGACGCGGTCAGCCACCTCGGCGTCCGGCACATCGACATGCCGACTACGCCTTCGCGCGTCTGGGCCGCAATTAACGAAGCGAGGGGAAGCTGATGGAAATCGCGCTGACCGTCAACGGCAGCGAGGTCAAAGCCGATGTGGCGGACCGGATGCTGCTGGTGCACTTCCTTCGCGAGCAACTCAACCTGACCGCGACCAAGGTGGGCTGCGATACCAGCTCATGCGGTGCGTGCACCGTGCTGCTCGACGGGCAGTCGGTCAAGTCGTGCACCGTGCTCGCCGCCCAGGCCGACGGGCGGGCGGTGACCACGATCGAGGGGCTGGCGAATGGGTCCGGCGAATGGCACGCGGTGCAGCGGGCGTTCCGCGCCGAGCACGGAGCCCAGTGCGGCTTCTGCACCTCCGGCATGGTGATGGCGGCGGTCAGTCTCCTGTCCGAGAACGGCTCGCCCACCGAAGAAGAAGTCCGGGCCGGGCTCGAAGGCAACCTGTGCCGGTGCACCGGCTATCACAACATCGTGCGGGCGGTCCTGGCCGCTGCTGCTGATTCTGCTTCGGCTGAGGGGACGGGCGCGTGATCCCGGCGACTTTTACCTACAGGCGGGCCCGGTCGGTCGACGAGGCCTTCTCGCTGCTCGACGAGGGCGGTGACGAGGCTAAGTACATCGCCGGAGGCCAGTCGCTGCTCCCGCTGATGAAGCTGCGCCTCGCCGCCCCGGAGACCCTGGTCGACGTCGGCCGTCTCGACGAACTCAGCTACATCCGCGACGAGGGCAGCCACATCGCGGTCGGCGCGCTGACCTCGCACCACCTGCTGGCCTCGTCTGAGCTCCTCGGGCGGGACCTGCCGCTGCTGGCCCATGCCGCCAGCCAGGTCGGCGACCCGCAGGTCCGGCACCGCGGCACGATCGGCGGCTCCCTGGCGCACGCCGACCCGGCCGCTGACCTGCCGGCGGTCGTCCTGGCCCTGGACGCGACGCTGGTCGCACGCGGACCTTCAGGCTCCCGGGAGATCGGTGCGCACGAGTTCTTCCTCGGCCTGTTCGAGACCTCGCTGCAGCCGGGCGAACTGCTCACCGAGATCCGCGTGCCCAAGCCAGGCTCGGCCGGCTGGTCGTTCCAGAAGTTCACCAAGCGCGCGATCGACTGGGCCATCGTCGGCGTCGCGGTCCAGGGCGGCAAC
>Ga0134128_10008779_pt1 | contig 12158 bp, 11 predicted proteins | sample KB31754_FD_96462 | JGI IMG/M metagenome (GOLD analysis project Ga0134128, IMG submission 96462) | Terrestrial soil microbial communities with excess Nitrogen fertilizer from Kellogg Biological Station, Michigan, USA - KB3-175-4 | ecosystem: Environmental > Terrestrial > Soil > Unclassified ...
AACTGCGTGATGGTGCACCAGAGCGGCCAGACCATCGGCAAGCGGATGCTGGAGATCGCGATGGTGCGCACCGACGGCAGTCCGATCACGCTGCTCCGCTACATCTTCCTGCGCGTGGTGCCGGTCGTGTTGCTCGGCATGATCCCGCTGGTGGGGCGCTTCGTCGGCCTGATCGATCCGCTGCTGATCTTCGGCAAGGAACGGCGCTGCCTGCATGACCTGATCGCCGACACCATCGTCGTCGACGTTTGATGCTGGACTCCGTCCGCGAGATCGAGACGCCCGAAGGCATCTCGCTGCGCCTGCGCGCGGCCGGCCCGCTGCCGCGCGCGCAGGCGTGGATGATCGACACGGTCATCCGCCTCGTGCTGCTGATGCTGGCGATGATCCCGCTGGCGCTGCTCGGCACCGGCGGCCGCGGGCTGGCGATGCTGGCGATGTTCGCCCTGCTGTGGGCGTACTGGGTGGCCTGCGAGCTGTGGCTGGACGGGCAGAGCCTGGGCAAGCGCGCGCTGGGCCTGCGCGTGGTCAACCTGGACGGCACGCCGGTGACCTGGCTGCCGTCGGTGACGCGCAACCTGCTGCGCGTGGTCGATGCGCTGCCGGGCGTCTACGGCGTGGGCCTGGCCAGCACCCTGGTCGATCCCTGCGCGCGCCGGCTCGGCGACATCGTGGCCGGCACGATGGTGGTGCACGCGAAGGAGCCGTCGATCGGCCGCCAGGTGCCGGCCGCGCCGGCGCAGCCGCTGCCCGTGCCGCTGGCGCCCGAGGAGCAGGCCGCGCTGGTGGACTTCGCCGAACGCGCGGACCGGCTCACCCCGCAGCGCCAGGAGGAACTGGCGAACCTGCTGGAACCGCTGACCGGCTGCCGCGACACCGCCGCGGTAAGTCGCCTGCTCGGCTACGCCAACGGCCTGCTGGGACGCCCATGAAACAGGAGCGCTTCGTGGCCCTGCACGCGCAGGAATGGGACCACCTGCAGATCTGGCTGGCCGAGCTCGACCGCCAGCCGAAGCGCGGCATGCGCCGCGAGCAGGCGCTGGATTTCCCGGCCGCGTACCGGCGCGTCTGCCACCACCTCGCATTGGCGCGCGGACGCGGCTACAGCCACGAGGTCACCGAGCGGCTGCAACTGCTGGTGCAGCGCGGGCACCGCGTGCTGTATCGCCCGCCGCCGCCGCGCTGGCATCGCGCGGCCGCCTTCCTGGTCGCCGACTTTCCGCGCCTGGTGCGCGCGCAGTGGCGCTGCATGGCGCTGGCGGCGGCGCTGTTCTACGTGCCGGCGCTGCTGCTGCTGGCCTGGCTGCAGGTGCATCCGGAATTTGCCCACACGCTGTTCGGCAGCGCGCAGCTGGCCCAGTTCGAGCGCATGTACGACCCGGCCAATCTGCATCTGGGCCGCAGCAGCGGCACCAACCTGCAGATGTTCGGCTTCTACGTGTTCAACAACGTCAGCATCGCCTTCCGCACCTTCGCCTCGGGCCTGGTGTTCGGCGTGGGCGCGATCTACGTGCTGGGCGCCAACGGCATCCTCATCGGCGGCGTGGCCGGCCATCTCACCGCGATCGGCTACGGTGGCCCGTTCTGGCGCTTCGTGGTGACGCATTCGGCGTTCGAGCTGAGCGCGCTGGTGATCGCCGGCGGCGCCGGCCTGCAACTGGGGCTGACCCTGCTCGCGCCCGGCCGGCGGCGGCGCGGGCCGGCGCTGGTGGAAGCCGGCTGGATCGGCGCGAAGCTGGCGCTGGGCGCGTTCGCGATGCTGGTGGTGGCGGCGTGCATCGAGGCGTACTGGTCGTCGCAGGCGGCGCTGCCCGACCCGCTGCGTTTCGGCAGCGCCGCGCTGGCCTGGCTGCTGGTGCTGGGCTGGCTGGGTTTCGGCGGCAGGGCGGCGCGGCATGGAGCTTGAGCGGATCAGCGTGGTGCTGCGCCCGCGCGAATCGCGCGAAGCCCTCGACCTGGGCGCCGCGATGCTGCGCGCGAACGCCGGCGCCGTGTGGCCGGCGTGGTTCGCCCTCACCGTGCCGGCGTTCGTGCTGTGCAACGCGCTGGGCTTGCTGCTGGGCCTGCCGTGGCTGGGCCTGCTGCTGGTGTGGTGGCTGAAGCCGCTGTTCGACCGCGTGCCGCTGTACGTGCTCTCGCGTGCCGTGTTCGACCGCGCGCCGCGCTGGCGCGAGACGCTGCGCGGCCAACGCGCCTTGCCGTGGGGGCCGACCGTGGCCGGGCTGAGCTGGTTGCGCATCGACAGCCACCGCGCGCTGCGCCTGCCGCTGGAACTGCTCGAAGGCGCGCCGCGCAAGCAGCGCGCCGCGCGCTGGAAGGTGCTGCGCCGCAAGCTGGTGGGCGAGGCCAGCCTGCTCACCTGGGGCTGCCTGCAGTTCGAGCTGGTGCTATTCCTCAGCGTCTGGCTGCTGGCGCTGTGGCTGCTGCCGCAGGAATGGCGGCCGGCCTCGTTCGCCGAGTTCTTCCGCCATGACGTGCGCGGCGCTGCCACCGCCTGGACGCTGGTGGCGTCCGCCGTGGACTACCTCGCGATGAGCGCGATCGAGCCGCTGTACGTGGCCTGCGGCTTCGCGCTGTACCTCAACCGGCGCACCGAGCTGGAAGCCTGGGACATCGACCTCGCGTTCCGCCGCCTGCGCGCGCGCCTGCAGGACCTGGGAGCGGGGGCGGCAGAAACGTTCGAGGCGAAAAGCTCGCCGAGCGAGGACAGGTTTTCGACGATTCGCCGGCCCATAGCCGACGCTATGGGCCAAGAAACGGCGGAAACATGGACCGCTCGGCGAGCTTTGCAGCCCGGACGGCTTCTGCCGCCCACGCTCCCAGGCAAGGCGTTGTGCCTGTTGCTGTGCCTGGGCCTGCCGTTCGCCGGCCATGCCGCGACCTCCACGCCAAAGGCTGCGCCGGTGAACACGCCGCAGCAGGTGTTCCGGCAGCCGCTGGACGACGGCGACCGGCGTTTCGCGGCAGCCGCGGCGCAGGTGTATCGCGATCCGCGCTTCGGCGGCGAACGTCACGTGCGCCGCTGGGAACTGAAGTACAGTCGCCCGCCCGCGCAGCAGCCGATGAACATGGGCATGGCGCCGCTGCGGCTGCTCTCCGGACTGTTCAACGTCGTGCTGTGGCTGGTGCTGGGCGCGGCCGTGGTGGCGCTGGCGTGGTTCGCATGGCGCTGGAGCGGCGGCTTGCGCGAGCAATCGCCGCTGCCGTCATTCGAAGCGAAGCTGTCGACGACGGTGGACGTGACGCCCGAAGCCCTGCCACGCGACGTGGCCGGCGCCGCCCGCGAACTGTGGCAGGCGCAGCGCCGGCGCGAGGCGCTGGCGCTGCTCTACCGCGGCTGCGCGGAGCGCATCGCGCAGCAGCTGCAATTGCCGTTCGCGGTCGACGCCACCGAGGCGGACTGGCTGCGCCACGCCGCCACGCTGGGCGATCCGGCGCACACGCAGCGCATCACCGCGATCGTGCGCACCTGGCAGTTCGCGGCCTACGCCGATCGTTATCCCGATCAGGCCGCGTTCGAGCGGTTGCTTGACGGCTGGCCGCTGAGAGCTGGCTCATGACCCCCAAGTGCCCCGCGTTGCCATCGAATGGCCATCAGGTGGTGGTGCGCGGCGCAGCGCCTGCCTGGCTGGCAGGCCAAGTCGCGCGCTGCCGCATGGTGGCCATTCGATGGCAACCCGAAGGGCCGGGTCTGTTTGCCCGCATGCTGGCGTCATCACTCGGTCGTGGACGGACGTCCACTCCCTCGTTCTTCCTTGGCCTGCGCGCAAACAGCTCCCGGCGCGAGGCGCTTGGGGGTCATGAGCCAGCTCTGGAGGTGGCGGCATGAAGCATCGCGGCCTGCTCGTCGCCATGCTGGTGCTGCTGGGTGCCGGGCTGCTGGTCGGCCTGTTCCTCGCCACCTTCCAGCGGCGCGACGTGGTGGAACCGATTCCGCCCAGCGGCGCGGCGCAGACCAACCCGCTGTTCGCGCTGGAACAGACGCTGCGCAACGTGGGCGAACCGGCGGCGTCGCTGGCCACGCTGGATCCGCGCCAGGTGCCGCTGCAGCCGGGCGACACCGTGCTGGTGGGCGCGGATGCGGGGCGCATCGATGCGGAAACCGCCGCGCGGCTGGTCGCGTGGGTGCGGCAAGGCGGCCATCTGCTGCTGGCGCCCGATGCAGGCGCACGCGCGCCGATGTTCGCAGCGCTGGGCCTGCTCGATCCGCGTCCGACCAGCTTCGGCTGCAACCGCCTCGGCGACGAGAAAAAGGCGGCCAGCCTGTGCGGCCTGCGCTTCCGGCTGAAACCCGCGGCCGCGCAGGTGGTGGATGCAGCGATCGGCGATGCCGACGATGGCTACCTGTTCGCGCGCACCGCCGTGGGCCGCGGCCACGTCAGCCTGCTCGCCAGCTTCGCGCCGCTGGAACGGCTGCAACTGAAGCAGGCCGAGGCGCAGCGTTTCGCCTGGCGCCTGCTGGCGCCGAACCGCGGCCGCGGCCAGATCTACCTCGTCTATGCGCTGGATGGCCAGCCGTTCCTGAAGCTGCTGGCGACGCAGGGCTGGCCCGCCCTGCTGGCGCTGGCCCTGCTGCTGGCCGGATGGATGGCGATGCGCGGCATGCGCTTCGGTCCGCTGATGCCCGCGCCTGCGCCGCATCGCCGTGCGCTGCTCGAACACGTGCAGGCCGCCGGCGAATTCCTGTATCGCCGCGACGGCGGCCGCAGCCTGCACCAGCTGGCCTGCCAGGCCGTGCTGGCACGGTTGCGCCGGCGCGATCCCGCCTGTGTGCGGCTGAATGGCGAAGCCCTGTACGAGCGCCTCGCCGAACGCGACGGGATCGACGCCGCGCAGGTCGCGCAGGCCTTCCAGTCACCCGCGAACGCACAGGCGTTCCGCGCCTCCCTCATCACCCTGGCCCGACTCAGGAGCCGCCCATGACCGCCGAAACCCTTGTCGCCCCGGCCGCCGTATCGGCCGCTGCGATGCCGATGCCGATCGAACAGCTGGGCGAGCGCGCCCGCGCGTTGCGCGACCAGGTGGGGCGCGCCTTCATCGGCCAGCCCGAGGTGTTCGAGCAGGCGCTGCTGGCACTGCTGGCCGCCGGCCACGTGCTGGTCGAGGGCGTGCCCGGGTTGGGCAAGACCTTGCTGGTGCGCGCGCTCGCCGCGGCGGTGGGCTGCAGCTTCGGGCGCATCCAGTTCACCCCCGACCTGATGCCGGCCGACGTCACCGGCCACGCGGTGTACGACCCCAAGACCGAAAGCTTCCGCTTGCGTCGCGGCCCCGTATTCGCCAACCTGCTGCTGGCCGACGAGATCAACCGCGCGCCGGCCAAGACCCAGGCCGCGCTGCTGGAAGCGATGCAGGAAGGGCAGGTCACCATCGAAGGCCGCCGCATGGCCTTGCCCGCGCCGTTCATGGTGGTGGCCACGCAGAACCCGATCGAGCAGGAAGGCACCTACGCGCTGCCCGAGGCCCAGCTCGACCGCTTCCTGGTCAAGGTGTTGATCGGCTATCCGAGCCTGGAGGACGAGCGCCGCATGGTGGCGGAAGTGGTCGACGGCAAGCTGGCCGCCGACCTCGACGTGTCGCAGGTGAAGCCCGTGGTCGACCAGACCGGTCTGCTGGCGATGCAACGCGGCGTCGCCGCGATCCGCATGGACGCGGCGGTGACCGACTACGCCGTGCGCATCGTGCGCGCCACGCGCGAATGGCCGGGCGTGATCGGCGGCGCCGGCCCGCGCGGCGGTCTCGCGCTGGCGCGGCTGGCGCGTGCGCGCGCCGCGCTCGACGGCCGCGACTTCGTGACGCCCGACGACGTGCGCTCGGTGGTGCTGCCCGCGCTGCGCCACCGCCTGCTGCTGGCGCCCGAGGCGCTGCTGGAACGCCAGCGCCCGGACGACGTGCTCGGCGCGCTGCTGCACAAGGTGGTCGCGCCGCGCCAATGAAAACGACCCAAGCTGCCACGCATTTGCCCGTCATTCCTGCGAAAGCAGGAATCCAGTGCCTTGGCCCTCGAAAGGCCAGAGTCACTGGGCCCCGGCTTTCGCCGGGGCGATGGGGCGTTTCGAGGCGCCCATGAGGCCCGCGCCGCTACTGTTGTGGCTGCTGCTGGCCTGGACGCTGCTCGGCGTCGCGGCCAGCCTGGGCCGGTTGCCGCTGTCGGCATGGCTGGACGCCGGCGCCGCGCTCGCCGTGCTGGCTGCGCTCGACGTCTGGCGCCTGCGTCGCATCGCCTCGCCCGAACTGCAGCGCGAACTCGCGCCGGTGCTGCCGCTGGGGCCGGAGGCGACGGTGGCGCTGCACCTGCGCAATCCGTCAAAGCGGCGCCAGTCGCTGCGCCTGCACGACCTGCATCCCGGCGGCTGGGCGGTGCGCGGCTTGCCGCGCCGCGTGACGCTGCCGCCCGGCGGCGCGTTGCGGCTGGACTACGCCACCACGCCCGATGCGCGCGGCCAGTTCCACTTCGGCAGCTGCCACGCGCTGCTGCCTTCGCCGTGGCGCCTGTGGCAGGGGCGGCGTGTGCTGGGCGAGCCCTCGTCCACCCGCGTGTATCCGAACTTCGCCGTGCTGGCCGAACTGGCCGGGCTCAGCGTGGAGCTGGCCTCGCGCAGCGTGGGCGCGCGCCTGCAGCGGCGCCGCGGCGAGGGCACCGAATTCCAGGAACTGCGCGATTACCGCGTCGGCGACAGCCTGCGCAAGATCGACTGGAAGGCCACCGCGCGCAGCCACCGGCTGATCTCGCGCGAGTACCGCGAAGAGACCAACCAGCAGGTGATCCTGCTGCTGGACTGCGGCCGCCGCATGCTGGCGCAGGACGGCCCGCTGGCGCATTTCGACCACGTGCTCAACGCCTCGCTGGCGCTGGCCAGCATCGCGCTGCGCGAAGGCGATGCGGTGGGCCTGATGGCCTGCCTCGGCCAGCAGCAGCGCTGGCTGCCGCCGCAGCAAGGCAGCGGCGGCATGGACCTGCTGCTCGGCGCCGGCTACGACCTGCACGCCCAGCCGCTGGCCACCGACTACCTCGCCGCCGCCGGCGCACTACAGCTGCACCAGCGCCGGCGCGCCCTGGTGATCGTGGTCACCAACGTGCGCGATGAGGACGACAAGGAACTGCGCGCCGCGCTGAGCATGCTTTCCCGCCAGCATTTGGTGGTGCTGGCCAGTCTGCGCGAACAGGCGCTGGACGATGCGGCCCACGAGCCTGGTGCGACGCTGGAGATGGCGATCCGCAGTGCTTCGGCGATGCATTACCTTGCCGAGCGCGAGCGGGTGCATGAGACGCTGCGGCGGGAAGGGGTGAATGTGCTGGATGTGCGCTGCAGCGAGTTGTCGGGGGCGCTGATCGAGAGGTATTTGGCGATCAAGCGGGGGAATCGGTTGTAGGGGTGTGGTGAATGGCTTGAGGGCGTGGCGCAATCCGCGCTTGCCGCTGCCGGCCTTGGGTGGGAGGATCGCTGGGTAGTTGGTGCCATCCGGGAAGGGTGCGGGATTAGACGGCAGGATTAGGCGGCACGATCAGGGGCGTTCGTTGATTTTTATGGGGCTTCCGCGGGCTGTGCCTGGGTTTGCCGAATTAGGCAGCGAGATTAGGCTTCAATCAACAACCGAATTTTAGTTAGGGTATGGGAGGGGTCGCATTAGTGCTGCAGTTAATAAACTCTCTGTTGTCGGCAATCGGCACCCTGCTTGGTATCGGTAAGTCCTTGACGCCGGCACGTTCCTCTTCGAGTTCACATGCGGCCAGTCCGTTCACGTCCCTCGTCTATCGTTGGTCAGGGCCAGCCAATGCCCCAAGTAGTCAGGAACTCGTCCTTCACGTTGGTAACCAAGAGCCGCGCACCATAATCGTTAGCAGGATCTCTTGGTCAAGTCGCGCGTTGCGCGTCAAGTGGAGTGCAGCGTATGAGCCAGCAAGCGAGCATTCGTCGTTGCAGCAAGGACAAGGAAAGGCCTTTTCATTGGAGCCAAGCGGCGCGCTAGAGCCAGTGGAGGGTGCACGCTACTGCAAGCACTTCATCAATAAGCTCCGCCTCATATGTGGCTTGCGTCTCGTAGTGTTCCTGCAGAGCGGAGAGTCTATTAGACTTCGGGCGCCGCGGGCTTACCGGTCGTTTCTAGCTAGTACCGTGGGTTTCGGGTGGGTCGGGCGTTCGGCAGTATTACTGCACGGTTTCGCGCGGCCCTAACAGTTCCAAGCGGACGCCAACCCACTCCATGGGTCGGTGCTATTTAGCTCAAGCATTAGTGGCCAAAATGTCAGGCGTTGCTCAAGTCCAAAAGCCTAGCGTCCAATCTTTGTTCTGCCAACTTCGCTTCGATGGACAAGTTCTCTCGACCGGGACAGGTTTTGTTGTTGAGGCCATCCATGGTCCAGTGTTCATAACAAATAGGCATAATGTAACGGGACGCCACAACCAGACGGGCGAGCCACTTTCAAAGACGGGTGGTATCCCAAACAACATAGTAATTGCGCATCACACTGCCGGGCGACTCGGTAGTTGGGAAGGCCGGCCCGAACCACTTTTCGCGTCCGATGGGTCGCCACTTTGGCGGGAGCATCCTTCATTGGGGCCAAGTGCTGACTTTGTCGCGCTTCCGCTCTCGAACGTAGCGAACATCGATCTTTATCCTTATGAGATGTCAGAGGAGCCAAGGATTCTTGTCGCACCGTCGGACGTCGTTAGCGTGGTTGGCTTTCCTTTTGGGATGTCCACAGGTGGTCTCCTGCCGATATGGGCTACGGGATTCATCGCCAGCGAACCGCAAGTTAAGTTGAACAATTCCGACCTCCCTGTGTTCTACATCGATTGCCGGAGTCGGCCGGGCCAGTCTGGCTCGGCAGTCATTGCTCATCGTAGCGGCGGCATGGTCGCTATGGAGGGGGGGGGGCTCATCCATCTTCGGAGGGCCGGTAACTCGACTGCTCGGCATTTACAGTGGACGGATTAACGCGGAGTCTGACATTGGAATAGTATGGAAAACTTCGGCGCTCAAGGAATTGATGGATTCCTTGTAGCGGAGCATAACTGTTCATGTATGGACTCCTCCTGTAATTAGCCCGGAATGCTATGGCGGTTGGTGCTTATTGAATGAATCGGTTTCCAATTACGGGTGTGCCGCTTTGGGAAATCGTCAGGGGCGGAGACAATTAACTCTTTGTTCGGAGACTTCATATGAAACGCGTTACCGGCATTGGCGGCATCTTCTTCAAGGCCAAGGACCCGAAGGCCCTGGCCGAGTGGTACCGGGTTCACCTGGGTGTCCCGGTCGAGGCGTGGGGCGGTGCGGCATTCCGCTGGGCATCGCCCGACAACCCGTCCGGCACCGGGACGACGGCGTGGAATCCGTTCTCGGCCGACACGGATTACTTTGAGCCGAGCCAAGCACCTTTCATGCTCAATTACCGGGTGGCCGACCTGCACGCCTTGCTGGCCGCCCTGCGCAGCGAAGGCTGCGACGTTGTCGACAAGGTCGACGAGTCCGAGTTCGGCAAGTTCGGCTGGGTCATCGACCCCGAGGGCAACAAGGCGGAGCTGTGGGAGCCGCCGGCCGGCCAGTGAGCCGGGGCAAGGGGAACGGAGCGAGCAGGCACATCGCGGGCAAACCGGGGCAGGGTGTTGCGCCTGCCCGCACGTCATTTAAAACCGATCAGGGGGAGTCATGGAAAATCCGTATCAGAGTCCGGGTGCCGTGGTGGAGGACCGGGAAAAGCCGAGCTCGTCGCTGGGCGACGTGGCCTCCGGCCAGAAGCTGGTGATCTACGCGATCCTGCTGTATTTCCTTGCCGCCGCGCTGCGCACCGTGGTCGGTCCCATCGCCGCGCTTGCCTTCCTGGCTTGTCTTGTCATGTCGTGGGTGGGCATCTACAAGATCGCCCGCGGCCTGGAGTATCCGATGTGGTGGCGGATCGTGCTGCTGGTGCTGATGCTCGTCCCGCTGGTGGGACTGATCGAGCTGCTCGTGCTGAGTTCCAAGGCCACATCGCGGCTGCGCAAGGCTGGGTATTCGGTGGGGTTGCTGGGAGCGAGGGATTACTAGGCTGCGGGCTGGCGCGGGACTTCACGGACTCTGACTCGCATGTTGCTACCCTGTTTCCCATGAAGAAAAACGATCCCCGCTGGAACGACACACGCCGAATCGCAGGCAGCGGCAACGTGTTCGTGGATCTTGGCTTCGATCCGGCCGAGGCGGAGGCGATGTTCCGCAAGAGCGCGTGTTTGATGTCGAAAGCGGGCAGTCCTGCCCGCTTTCGACTCGCCGAGCCCGGCGAAGGCCGGACTCGGCTCCGCCGGCTCAAACGCCAAGGCGTTTGAGCCGCGAGCGGCCATCCATGGACCGCTTATTCCTCCTCGACCTTCGGTTTCCACGCCTCGCTGAGCTGCTTCTGCACCGGCGCCGGCACCGCCTCGTAGTGGCTGAGGTCCAGGCTGTAGCGGCCGCGGCCGCCGGTCATGGCTTTCAGTTCGGTGGGGTAGTCGGTCAGCTCGGCGAGCGGGGCCTGGGCGCGGATCATCAGCTCGCCGCCGCGCCGGCTATCGGTGCCGAGGATGCGCGCGCGCTTGCCGGCAAGGCCGCCGGTGACGTCGCCCACGTCGCTTTCGGGGATCGACACCTCCACGTCCACGATGGGTTCCAGCACGATGGGGCGTGCCTTGCCCACGGCGTCGAGGAAGGCTTTCTTGCCGGCGCTGACGAAGGCGACTTCCTTGGAATCGACCGGGTGGTACTTGCCGTCGTACACGGTGACGCGCAGGTCCTGCAGCGGGTAACCGGCCACCGCGCCGCGTTCCATCGCCTGGCGCACGCCTTTCTCGATCGCGGGCAGGAAGGTGCCGGGGATCACGCCGCCCTTCACCGCGTCGACGAACTCGAAGCCGGCACCGCGCTCCAGCGGCTCTACGCGCAGGAACACCTCGCCGAACTGGCCGGCGCCGCCGGTCTGCTTCTTGTGGCGGTGGTGGCCTTCGGCCTGCGCGGCGATGGTCTCGCGGTAGGCGATGCGCGGCGGGTGGGTGACGACTTCCACGCCGTAGCGTTCGCGCATGCGCTCCAGCGTCACCTTGAGGTGCAGCTCGGAGAGGCCGCGCAGCACGGTCTCGTTGAGTTCCTTGTGGTGTTCCATGCGCAGGCAGGGGTCTTCCTCGGCCAGCCGTCCCAGCGCGTTCGCCAGCTTCTGTTCCTGGCCCTTGTGCTTCGGCTCCAGCGCGAGGCCGAACATCGGCTGCGGGAAGCGCATGGGCGCGAGGCGGATGCGGTCTTCCTCGTGCGCGTCGTGCAGCACGGCGTCGTAGTGGATCTCCTCCACCTTGGCCACCGCGGCGATGTCGCCGGGCACCGCCTGGTCGATCTCCACGTGGTTCTTCGCGTTGAGCCGGAACAGGTGGCCCACCTTGAACGGCTTGCGGCCGTCGTCGACGAGCAGCTGCGAGTCGCGGCGCACCGTGCCCTGCCACACGCGGAAGACGCCGAGCTTGCCCACGAAGGGGTCGTTGACGATCTTGAACACGTCGGCGATCACGTGCTGCGTGGGGTCGGCGTTGACGGTGATCGCCTCGTCCTCGCCGTTGACGAACGGCGGCGGGTTGCCCTCGGCGGGGTTCGGCAGCAGGCGTTCCGCGATGTCCAGCAACTCGGCCACGCCCGTGCCGTTGCGCGCGCTGACGAAGCAGATCGGCACCAGGTGCCCTTCGCGCAGGCATTGCTCGAACGCGTCGTGCAGCTGCTGCGGCGTGAGTGCGGCCTCGCCCTGGTCGAGGTAGGCGCCCATGGTCGCCTCGTTGATCTCCACCACCTGGTCGAGGATGCGCTGGTGCGCCGTGGTCAGCGAGGAGAAGTCGGTGGCGCCCGCGGTGTGGAAGAAGCAGTCCAGCACCTGCTTGCCGCCCTGCGCGGGCAGGTTCACCGGCAGGCACTCGGGGCCGAACTCCTCGCGCAGCGCTTCAACCAGGGCGCCGAGGTGGGCACCCTCGTAATCGATCTTGTTGACCACCAGCACGCGGGCGAGGCCGCGCGAGCGCGCGTGATCCATCATGCGGCGCGTGCCGTGCTCGATGCCGTTGACGGCGTTCACCACCACCATCACGGTTTCCACCGCGGCGAACGCGGACAGCGTGCCGCCGCGGAAGTCGTCGTAGCCGGCGGTGTCGATCAGGTTGATGCGGCAGCCGCCG
>Ga0134128_10008780_pt1 | contig 12157 bp, 12 predicted proteins | sample KB31754_FD_96462 | JGI IMG/M metagenome (GOLD analysis project Ga0134128, IMG submission 96462) | Terrestrial soil microbial communities with excess Nitrogen fertilizer from Kellogg Biological Station, Michigan, USA - KB3-175-4 | ecosystem: Environmental > Terrestrial > Soil > Unclassified ...
CCACGGTCCGATCGGTGACATGCCGCTCACCTACAAAGCGACCACTCTCTACATGAGCTGGTGCCTTGCCTGTCACCGCAATCCTGCGCCGCACCTGCGCCCGCGCAACGCGGTGTTCGATCCGCACTGGCACCGCACCGCATCGACTCCTTCGGGACAGCAGCTGATGACGCTCTATCACATCCATCCGAAGACCCTGACCGACTGCTCGGTCTGCCACCGATGAAGGGTGACCCTGCCGGAGGCGGCGAGCGGCGCGGACCGATCTTCTGGCGACGCATCGGGGAGCTCGCGGACTCGCCCGAGTTCCTCGAGCGCGCCAGGCGCGAGTTCCCCTTGTTCGCCTCGCTGGCGGAAAAGGCGGTCGACCGCCGCCGGTTCCTGCAGTTGACGGCGGCCTCCATGGCGCTCATGGGCCTCACCGGCTGCGGGCTCGAGGTCGCGCCGCGCGACCGCCAGCCCTATGTCGATCAGCCTCCCGGCATCGTTCCCGGCCGCTGGCGCTACTTCGCGACCGCGACGGCGCTGCAGGGGTATGGCACGGGCGTGCTCGTGAAACATGAGATGGGACGGCCGCTCAAAGTCGAGGGGAACCCCGATCATCCGGCGAGTCTCGGGGCGACGAGCGCGATCGGCCAGGCTTCCATCCTCGAGCTCTACAACCCCTTCCGGGCCGACACTCTGACCCGGGATGGCGCCATCGCACCCTGGTCCGCGTTCACCACCGCCGTCATCGAGCGGCGGCAGCGGCTGCTCAACACGCGGGGACGCGGCCTCTCGCTGCTCACCGGTACGGTGACCTCGCCCACGCTGCTCGCTCAGATGGACGAGTTGCGGCGCGACTACCCCGAGCTCACCGGGTATCGGTGGGATGCGATCGACCGCGAGCAGCCCCGCGCCGGCGCCCAGCTGGTGTACGGACGTCCGGTCGATCTGCTGCCCGACTTCGCGCGCGCCGATGTGATCCTTGCCATCGAGAGCGATTTCCTGGAATCCGCGCCCGGGCATCTGCGCTTCGCGCGGGACTTCGCCTCGCGGCGCCGCGCCGCGGAGGTGAAAGAGCGCATGAGCCGCCTGTATGCGCTCGAGAGCACTCCAACTCTCGCAGGTGCGAAGGCCGATCACCGGCTCGCGCTGGCGCCGGCCGCCATCGAGGCGGCCCTGCGGCGCCTGGCGGGCATGCTGGGCGCGGGACCGTCGGAATGGGCGCAAGCGGTCGATCCCAATGCGAAGACGTTGGATGCGTTGGGCGCGGACCTCCGCCGGGCGCAGGGCCGCGCCCTCGTGCACGTCGGCGCATCGCAAAGTGCAGCCGTCCATGCGCTCGCGGCCGCCATCAACCATGAGCTGGGTGCTTACGGACAGACGCTGACGATGATCGAGCCCGTGGCGGCGCCGCCGCCGGCCGGAAGCTCGCTGAGCGACCTCACGGACGCGATCTTGCATGGCAAGGTCGACACGCTGATCGTCCTTGCCGACAACCCGGTGTACGGCGCGCCCGCCGATGTCGCTTTCGAGCGCGCGCTGCGCAACGTTCCATTCTCCGTCTATCTGGGCGAGTACGCCGATGAGACGGCCGAGGCCGTGCACTGGCACGTCCCGCGCGCGCACGAGTACGAGGCTTGGAGCGATGTGCGCGCGTTCGACGGCACGATCAGCATCCAGCAGCCGCAGATGCTGGCCCGAGGGGAGCGCCACTCGGCGCATGAGCTGCTCGCCGTTTTTGCGGGCGAGCCCACACCCCGGGGTCGCGCCATCGTGCGCGGTCATTGGCAGGATCGCGCCCGGACCGCCGCTATCGCGGATTTCGATTCCTACTGGATGGCAGCGCTGCGGATGGGAACCGTACCCAACACGGCCGCGACGCGGATCGACCTCCAGCCGCGCACCGATCTCGCGAGCGCCATCGCCCCTCGGCCACTGCCGGCGCCCCGGGACGATGCGCTGACGGTGCTCTTCCGGCCAGACTGCTTCCTGTGGGATGGACGCTTCGCGGACAACGGCTGGCTGCAGGAGATGGGCCGGCCGCTCACGCGCCTCACCTGGGACAACGCCGCGCTGTTGAGTCCGCGCACGGCGCAGCGCCTCGGCCTGCAGACCGCCAGCCTCGTGGAGGTCGAGCTCGACGGACGCCGCGTGAGCGCGCCGGTCTGGGTGATGCCGGGCCAGGCGGACGATTGCGTGACGCTGCCGCTCGGGTTCGGCCGGCGCCGCACCGGGCCGGTCGGCGAGGGCGTTGGATTCAACGCGTTCGCGCTTCGGACCCGGGAGCGACCCTGGCAGGCGCAGGGCGCGGTGCTGCGCAAGCTTCCGGGCTGGTACCGGTTCGCGGTGATCCAGCAGGAAGGGCGCACGCTCGGCCGCGATCTCGTCCGCGAAGGAGCCCTGGCCGATTTCCTGAAGAATCCACGCTTCCTCGGGCACCAGCCCTCCGGGGAGTCGCTGTACCCGAGTCAAGCCTACCCCGGCATCGCGTGGGCGATGAGCATCAACCTCGATGCCTGCATCGGCTGCCAGGCCTGCGTCACGGCCTGCCAGGCGGAGAACAACAGCCCGGTGGTCGGCAAGACGGAAGTGTGGCGCAACCGCGAGATGCACTGGCTGCGCATCGATCGTTACTACGAGGGTCCGCTCGAGAATCCCGACTTCGCGTTCCAGCCCGTGCCGTGCATGCAATGCGAGAACGCACCCTGCGAAGTGGTCTGTCCGGTCCACGCCACGGTGCACGATTCACAGGGCGTCAACGTCATGGTCTACAACCGCTGCGTCGGCACGCGGTTCTGCTCCAACAATTGCCCCTACAAGGTCCGGCACTTCAACTTCTTCGACTACACCGCCTCGGACCCGAGGCCGCGCGAGTCCTGGAATCCCGAGGTGACCGTGCGCGCCCGCGGAGTGATGGAAAAATGCACCTACTGTGTGCAACGCACGCGGATGGCGATGATTGCCGCGGACCGCGAGAGCCGAGGCATCCGCGACGGGGAAGTCCTTACGGCCTGTCAACAGGCATGTCCCACCCAGGCCATCGTCTTTGGCGATCAGAACGATCCGCAGAGCGCGGTCGCCCGCCGCAAGGCGAGCCCGCTCGACTACGCCATGCTGGGCGAGCTCAACACGCGGCCGCGGACGACCTATGAGGCGCTGATCCGCAACCGCAGCCCGGCGCTCGGCGAGAGAGGAGAGGACGGGCATGCCTGAGCGTGCCGCGGAGCTCGGCTATGACGGGCCGGTCATCGGGCCGGAGCAGGACTTCTCCTCCGTCAGCTCGACGCTGAGCGATCTGGTGCTCGAGCGGCCGACGCCGCGCTGGTGGTACGTCGGTGCGCTCATCTCGGGCGCGTTTTTCGTCCTCTTCATCATCGCCTGCCTCTGGACCTTCGTGGGCGGGGTGGGGGTCTGGGGCGTCAACATTCCGGTGGCCTGGGGCTTCGCGCTGGCGAACTACGTGTGGTGGATCGGCATTGCGAGCGGCGGGACTTTCATCTCCTCGCTCTTCTACCTGGTCGGCTCCGACTGGCGCAACGGCGTCAACCGCACTGCGGAGACGATGACACTGTTCGCAGCAGCCGCGGCCGGCATGATGCCGATCCTGCACCTCGGCAGGCAGGGCCTTTTCTACTGGCTCTTTCCCTACTCGACCGTGATGGGCATCTGGCCGCAGTTCCTGAGCCCCTTGTTGTGGGACTTCTTTGCTCTGCTCTGCTACATCCTGTGCTCGATCGTCTTCTGGTACATCGGCCTCGTCCCCGACTGCGCAACGCTGCGCGACCGGGCGACGAAGCGCTGGCAGCAGGTCTTTTACGGGATTCTGGCGCTCGGCTGGCGGGGATCGGCGCGCGACTGGCACAGCTACAAGGCCGCCTACCTCATCATGGCCGGCATCATGGCGCCGATGGTCGTGTCGGTGCACAGCATCGTCGGCCTCGACTTCGCCGCCGGGCTGATCGCGGGCTGGCACTCGACGCAGTGGCCGCCTTACTTCTTCATCGGCGCGCTCTATTCCGGCTGGGCAGTCGTGCTCGCGCTCATCATTCCGTTGCGGCGGTTCTATTCGCTCGAGCGCATCGTCACCGAGCGACACCTCGATGTGATCGCGAAGCTCATGCTCGCGACCGGGCTGATGCTCGCCTACTGTTACCTGCTCGAGGCCATGGAACCCTTCTATACGGGCGACAAGGCGAAGGTCACCGAGTACCTGGCGAGCGCCTTCGGACACTACGGCGCGACGTTCTGGGCGCGCAACACGCTCAACATCTTCGTGCCGCAGCTTCTGTGGCTGCCCTTGATCCGCCGCAACAAGATCGCTCTCGAGCTGATCTCGATCGGCATCGTTGCCGGCATGTGGATCGAGCGTTACAACTTCGTCGTCAGCGCGCTCGCGCAGGACTACATCCCCTCGAAGTGGGGCTGGTTCGGCGGCACCTTCTGGGATTGGGCCATCCTCATCGGCTCCGCCGGGATGGCGATGTTCGGCTTCTTCGCCTTCATTCGCCTGCTGCCGGTCGTCTCGATGTTCGAGATCCGCGAGATCATCCACAAGCGGCGCGGCCGGGAGGCCTCGGGAGGGGGCCGGCAATGAGCGCCCTCCATGGTCTCATCGGGGAGTTCCGGGAGAGCGAGGAGGCGGCCGCCGTCGCGCGGGAGCTGCGCGCGGCGGGATTCGAGCGCTGGGACGTCTACGGTCCGGCGCCGCTCGAAGACATCGAGCGCGCCACACCGACGCGCCGTGGCGTCCTCATCACCGCGGTCATGTTCTCGGCGGCGGTGATCGGCGCCTGCTGGGGATACTTCCTCCAGTACTGGGATGCGGTCCTCGCCTTCCCGATCAATGTCGGGGGCCGCCCGCTCAACGGCTGGCCGGGTTTCGTGCCCTCGGCGTGGGAGATCTGCGCGCTCTTCACCGTGTATTTCGGATTCTTCGCCTTTCTCATCACCTGCCGGCTGCCGCGCCTGCATCAGCCGATCTTCGCGGCGCCGCGCTTCGAGCGCGCGACCCAGGACCGGTTCTTCGTATGCGTAGAGGTCGCCGATCCGCGGTACGACGCCGGGCGCATTCGCGAGATTTTCGCGCGACATGGCGTCATCGAGTCCTCGGAGGTGCCCGCGTGAGGCTGCGCGCCGCCGCTCTCGCGCTGCTTCTGGCATCGCTCGCGGCGGGCTGCGACAACATGGCGAACCAGCCGAAGGTCAATCCGTACGAGGTGTCCCACGATTCGATGCACCCGCTGCCGCCGATGCGCAATCCTCCCGGCACCATCGCCCGCGACCAGCAACCCGAGCCGCCGCCGCCGCCGGTCACCCTGGCGTTGCTCGAGCGCGGGCGGCAGCGATTCGACATCGACTGCTCGGTCTGTCATGGATTCGCCGGCTTCGCCGACGGGATGGTGGTGCAGCGCGGCTTCCCGGCGCCGCCCTCGTACCACATCGACCGGCTCCGCCAGGCACCGACCCAACACTACTACGATGTGATCACCAACGGCTATGGCGTGATGTACTCCTACGCGCAGCGCGTCTCGCCCGAGGATCGCTGGGCCATCATCGCCTACATTCGCGCGCTGCAGGCGGCCGAGGATGTGCCGGTGTCGCAGCTCACGCCTGCCGAGCGGGCGGCGCTCCCATGAGCCTCGATCGGGCGACGCTCCTCCTGGTCACGATCGGCGCGATCGCCACGCTTCTCGGCGGCGCCGCGGCCATCTGGGGCTATCTCAACGCGCCGCAGGCGTTCTTTCCCGCATGGCTCGCGGGTTTTTATTTCTGGCTGTCGATGCCGGCCGGGGCGCTCGGGCTGCTGCTCATCTGGGACCTGACAGGCGGACGCTGGGGTCCGCTCGCCCGTCTGCCGCTCACCGCCATGGCGGCGACGATCCCGCTCTTCCTGCTGCTCTACCTGCCGATCATCGCCGGGATGTCGACGCTCTACCCGTGGACGCATGCGCCCGTTGCCGCGAAGCTGCACAACGGCTGGTACTTGAATCGCGAGTTCTTCTTCCTGCGCGCGGGCCTCTACTTTCTCGTGTGGATCGGCTTCGCGGCCTGGCAAGTGCTGCGCCGCTCCAGTCCCCACGGCGGCGCCCCCAAGGGTTACCAATGGCTGAGCGGGATCGGCGTCCTGCTCATGGGCTACTCCCTCACGTATGCCGGCATCGACTGGCTGATGTCCACGGAGCCCGACTGGTTCTCCTCCATCTACGGGATGGTCGTCGGCTCCGGGCAGTTCATCGCGGCCATCTCGTGCGCGCTCGTCCTGCTCGTGATCGGGGCGCGCTCCGCCACCGGGGCCGCAACGGGATCGCCGGTACGGGCCGCTGCACCGGCGAGCACCGGACCACGGGCCGCCGCAGTGCTGGCGCAGGAGGATCCTTTCAAGCCGGGTCTCGCCTCGCTCGCCGCCGTCCTCGTCGCGGTGATCGTCTTCTGGGCGTACACCTCCTTTTGCCAGTGGCTCATCATCTGGGAGGAGAACCTGCACTCGGAGATCCACTGGTTCATCGAGCGCTGGGCCCAGCCCTGGGGCGATGTCATCTACGCGCTCGCCGGGGCGCATTTCTTCGTGCCCTTCTTCGCGCTGGTGTGGTCGCCCAGCAAGAAAAATCCGACGCTCGTCGGCGCCGTCTGCGGGCTGCTGCTCCTCGCGGATCTGCTGCAAGTCTGGTGGCTGGTGCTGCCCGGCTTTCAGAAGAGCGGTTTCTCGTGGCTCGACCCCGCGGTGACGGTGTGTGTCGGCGGCCTCTGGCTGCTCGCGCTGGCGGCCGCCTTGCGAGTGCTCGCGGGGCGGGTCCCCGCTGGAGGAGGAGGGGCGACCCATGCCTGAGTCCGGCGGTGTTCGGCGTAACCCCGAGGTCGATTACGAGCGTACCGACCTGTCATTGCGTGCGATCGCGATCATCGCTCTCGGGATCCTCGTGCTCCTCGGCGTCACGCCCCTCATCATGATTGGAGCCTTCCCGCGCGTGCGCGGCGACGTGGACCGGCACCTGGCGATCACACCGCCGGCGCCGCGGTTGCAGACCGATCCCGAGGCCGATCTCGCGGCCTATCTCAGCAAGGAGCGGCACCTGCTCAACTCTTACGGTTGGGTCGACCGTGCGCACGGGATTGCTCATATCCCCATCGAAGTCGCCATGCAGCGGCTCACGCGCACCGGGATCCCCGGATTCCCGCAGGCTGCCGACACGGCCCACTCCAGGCAATCGGAGCCCCACGCTGCGCGGCGAAGACCATGAGGCGCGCGACTCTCCCCGCGTTCCTGCTCGGCGCAGCAATCGGCGCCGCTGCACTCGCGCAGCCTCCGGGCTCGATGGAGCCGCTCCCGGTGGCTCATTCGACCCTGCGTCCGGCCGAGACGCGGGATCTCGGCTTCCAGCAGCACATGGGCGCGGCCCTCCCGATGGGAGTGGCGCTGCGTGACGGCAGCGGGCGCCTCGTGCACCTCGGCGATTTCTTTCAGGGAGAGCCGGCGGTCCTGGTGCTCGATTATCTGCGCTGCCGGAATCTCTGCGGCGTCGTCCTCGAGCACACCGCAAGAATGCTGGCGCTGACGCCGCTCAGCGCCGGGCGCGACTACCAGGTCATCGCGATCAGCATCGATCCGCGGGACGGTCCGGCGGACTCGCGGGAGGCGAGGGCGAAGTTTCTCACCGGTCTGCCCGCCGCGCGCGCGGCTGCCTGGCATTTCCTCACGGGACCGGAAGCATCGGTGCACGCCATCGCCGAGGCGGTTGGGTTTCATTACCGCTACGATCCGGCGATCGATCAGTTCGCGCATCCCGCGGGCATCACGATCCTGACTTCCCGGGGCACCGTCGCCCGATATCTGCTCGGTGTCGGATTCCGCCCGCTCGATCTGCGGCTCGGGATCACCGAGGCGGCGCAGGGACGCATCTCCTCGCCCGTCGCGGATCTGCTGCTGCTCTGCTATTGCTACGATCCGGGGACCGGGCGCTACAGCTTCGCCATCCGCAACACGACGCGAGCGCTCTGTGCCGCGACCGTGCTCGGACTCGCCTTCATGGTCTTCAGGCTCTGCCGTCGCCCGAGGACCGCCTGATGCCGCACGTGTGGCTGCCCTTCTGGCCCAAGAATGCGGCGCACTCCGCGAGCCTCATCGACCGGATCGACATCGGCGAGTTCTGCCTGGTGCTGCTCATCCTCTGCTTCGTGTTCGGGATGATGCTGGTCTTCTGCATGAAGTACCGGCGCGGGAGCCGCGCGCCGCGCCACCTCCCCAACCCCAAGAGCTGGCATTGGGAGATCGGCTGGACCGGGGCGACCCTTGTCGCCTTTCTGGTGCTGTTCGTCATCGGCGCCAAGGCCTACCTCTATCTCTACAAGCCGCCGGCGAACTACCAGCTCGAGCTCTACGTCGTCGGCAAGCAGTGGATGTGGAAGATCCAGCATCCCGGCGGACAGCGCGAGATCGACGCGGTACATATCCCGGTCAACCGGGTCATCAAGGTCATCCTGGCCTCTCAGGATGTCATTCACAGCTTCTACATCCCGGCTTTCCGCCTGAAACATGACGTCGTACCCGGCCAGTTCGAGACCTTCTGGTTCGAGGCCGATCGCACCGGCAGCTATTCGCTGGAATGCTCGGAGTTCTGCGGCGTCGAGCATGCGCACATGATCGGCACGGTCACCGTGATGAGCGATTCCGGCTATGCACGCTGGCTCGAGGATCAGGGGGCCACCGAATCCCTGGCCCAGCAGGGCTTTGCGCTCTTCCGCAGCTATGGCTGCAGCGGCTGTCACGATCCGGCGAGCACCGTGCACGCGCCGTCGCTCGATGGGCTGTTCGGCAGCGTGGTGCACCTCTCCGACGGGCGCTCGATGATTGCGGACGAGCGCTACATCCGTGACTGCATCCTCCTCCCCGCGACGCAACGGGTCGCAGGTTATCCGCCCGTCATGCCGTCTTTCCAGGGTCAGCTTTCCGAGGAGGATCTCGTGCGCATCCTCGCCTACGTAAAATCCCTTTCCGCAGGACACTCGCCATGAGCGCCGTCGACATCGGCATGGCCGGCGCCGTTCCCCGCAGCTATCTCGGCGAGGAGCACACCCTGTCCTCATGGCTCTTCACCCGCGATCACAAGCGGATCGCGATCCTCTTCTTCATCTCGATCACCTTCTTCTTCTTCATCGGCGGCTTCGCGGCGGCGCTCATCCGCCTGCAGCTCCTCAATCCCGCCGGCACGCTGTTCCAGCCGGAGGTCTACAATCGCCTCTTCACCATGCACGGGATCGTCATGGTGTGGTTCTTCCTCATCCCCTCCATCCCGGCGACACTCGGCAACTTCCTCCTGCCGCTGCAGATCGGCGCCCGCGACCTCGCCTTTCCCCGGCTCAATCTCTTCAGCTGGTATCTGTTCACCTTCTCGGGACTCTGGGCGATCTACTTCATCTTCATCGGCGGCAATGACACAGGCTGGACGTTCTACGAGCCGTACTCCAGCAACTTCGCCAACGGGCACGTGATCGCCGCGGCCGTGGCGGTGTTCATCAACGGCTTCTCGACGATCGCCACCGCGCTCAACTTCGTGGTATCGACGCACCGGCTGCGGGCGCCCGGCATGACCTGGTTCCGGCTGCCGCTCTTCGTCTGGGCGATCTACGCGACGAGCATCGTCATGCTGCTCGCCACGCCCGTGCTCGCGATGACGCTCGCGCTCGTCGCCATCGAGCGCTTCTGGGGCGTCGGCATATTCAACCCGGTGCTGGGCGGCGATCCCATCCTCTTCCAGCACATGTTCTGGTTCTACTCCCATCCGGCCGTCTACATCATGATCCTGCCGGCGATGGGGGTCGTGAGCGAGCTCATCAGCTGCTTCGCGCGCTGCCCGATCTTCGGCTACAAGGGCATGTGCTACGCGCTGATCTCCATCGCCATCATCGGCTTTTTCGTGTGGGGCCATCACATGTTCACCGCGGGTATCTCGCTCACCTCGGCGGTGTTCTTCTCGCTGATGTCCTTCATCGTCGCGGTGCCCTCGGCCATCAAGGTCTTCAACTGGACGGCGACCCTGCACAACTCGCGGATCACCTTCGATGCGCCGATGCTCTATGCGCTCGGCTTCGTGGGCCTGTTCACGATCGGCGGGCTGACGGGGCTCATCCTGGCGACGCTCTCGGCGGACATCCACCTGCAGGACACGTACTTCGTCATCGCACACTTCCACTTCATCATGGTGGGCGGCACCGTCTCCGCGTACTTCGGCGGCCTGCATTACTGGTGGCCGAAGATCACCGGCAAGCGCTATCCGGAGATGTGGGCCCGCTACGCCGCCATCCTCACCTTCGTCGGCTTCAACTTCACCTTCCTGCCGCAGTTCATCCTCGGCTACCTCGGCATGCCGAGGCGTTACTACACGTATGCGCCGGACCTGCAGACCTGGAACGTGCTCTCCTCGGCGGGAGCCTCCATCCTCGCGGTCGCCTACGTGCTGCCGCTCATCTATCTCACCTGGTCGATCTTCCATGGCGAGCGCGCCGGATCCAACCCCTGGGGCGCAACCGGCCTCGAATGGCGGACCAGCTCGCCCCCACCCAAGCAGAATTTCCCGCGCACGCCGGTGGTGACGGAGATGCCCTACCGCTACGATCCTCGCAACGGCAGCTATACCACCCAGGACGGGGTGCACTTCCCTGAGCCCGCCTTCGGAGAGGCCAGTGTTTAGCGGGCGCCTGCAGGAGCAGTACACCGACAGCTCGCAGCAGTCGGAGACGGCGCAGCTCGGCATGTGGGTGTTCATCGCGACCGAGGTCATGTTCTTCGGCGCGTTGATCTTCTCCTACATGATCTACCGCGTCGCCTACCCGGAGCAGTTCCGGCTCGCGGGCCACGACAGCTTCATTCTGCTCGGCAGCATCAATCAGGCGCTCCTCATCACGAGCAGCCTGTCGATGGTGCTCGCCGTGCGTGCGGCCAAAGCCGATCAGCAGCGCGCGCTCGTGCTGCTGCTCGCCGTGACGGCGGCCCTCGGCCTCGCCTTCCTCGGCGTGAAGGGCTACGAGTACGCGCAGGATGTGGCGACCCACTCCGTGCCCGTCGTCGACTACATCTTCAAGCCGGGAGAGCACCGCCCGACGGAATCCTTCTGGTCCTTCTCCTCCACCGGAACCGGGCGGCACCCGACCCATCGGCCCGCCGGCATCGCCCTCGGGCTCACCTCATGGTGCGGGCGGCGCAGGGCGCGTTCTCTGCCGACTATGACGCGCCGCTCGAGGTGATCGGCCTCTACTGGAGCTTCGTCGATTGCGTCTGGTTCTTTCTCTTCGCGTGCATCTATCCCCTCGGGAGGGCAGGTCCATGAGCGCCAGAATCCCGCCCGAGCCGATCGGGCCCTACGTGTTGGGCTGGGCCGTGCTGCTCCTGCTGCTCGGACTGTCCGTGCTGGCGGCCTACGAGCCGATCGGCCCGATATTGCAGCCGATCGTGCATTTCGGGATCGCCGCCACTCAGGCGGCGATCGTGTTCATCCTCTTCATGAAGCTGCGCGGCCGGCCCTCGCTCAAATGGGTGTTCGCCGCCGCCGGCTTCTTCTGGCTGATGTTTCTCTTCGGGCTCTCGACCGTCGACTACGCCACGCGCTCGGGATTTCCGCTCAGGTAGCGCCGTCCCAGCCACACGAGCCCGGCACCGGCCGCGCAACCTGCGAGGAGCAGCGCCCGATGGGTGCTCAGCCATAGCTCCCGGCTTCTGGGGCTCGCCCGATTTGCAAAGCGTCCGTGCGCGCCGTGATCGCCCGGGACCGTCTGCCAGAGGTTGTCGCGCCGGTTGGGCTCGATCGGCTCGGGAGCCAGCTGCGCGCGATAGGCCGAGCGCGCCAGGTAGCGGTCGAGGAGCGGGGCCACCAGCCGGTTGCCCCAGATCGCCGCCACGGTGCTGCTGCCGACGAGTACCTCGCGCCGCCGATGGCGGGAAGCCCAGACGATGGCGCGCGCGGCGACCTCCGGCTCGAAGATCGGCGGAACCGGCTGCGGCTTGTGCGACACCCGGACACGGCACCAGTCGAACTGCGGCGTGTTGAGAGCGGGCATCTGCACCATCGTCACCCGCACCCGGCTGCCGGCATGGAGCAGTTCCGTGCGCAGCGAATCGGTGAACCCGCGGATCGCGGCCTTCGCGCCGCAGTAGGGCGCCTGCAGCGGAATCGAGCGGTAG
>Ga0134128_10008781_pt1 | contig 12156 bp, 9 predicted proteins | sample KB31754_FD_96462 | JGI IMG/M metagenome (GOLD analysis project Ga0134128, IMG submission 96462) | Terrestrial soil microbial communities with excess Nitrogen fertilizer from Kellogg Biological Station, Michigan, USA - KB3-175-4 | ecosystem: Environmental > Terrestrial > Soil > Unclassified ...
CAAGTATGCCTTGAACCTAACAGTGGCCAACCAGTACATTGCCCAAATGTCTCAAGAAGTGAAAGACGCGGTCTTTGGCAACGTCGGCTCGATGATCGCCTTCCGCATGGGCGCCGACGACGCCCGCACTATGCTGCGCTACTTCGAGCCGAAATTTACCGACTACGACCTGGTGCACATGCACAACCGCCATTTCGTTATAAATATGACTATCGAGGGTGAAAAGTCGCCGGCCTTCTCCGCTATCACCCTGAACTTGCCCCCGCATCAAGTAGATGAAAGCGCAGCAATTATCGAGCATTCCCGCCACCAGTATGCCGTCCAGCGCGGTTCGGTCGAAGACGTGATCCAAGAGCGTTACATGCTCAAAGGCAAGGGCCAAGCTGCGCCACAGCCGCGCCCGCAGCAGGCCAAGCCCGTAAGCACTCCGGCACCCAAACCGACGCCATCTACGCCTCAACCGGCCGAGCAGTCTCCCCCTGCTGAACCCCAGGCGGAAGCCCCCAAACCTACCAAGCACCGCGCTACCCGGATGGGCCAAGCCGCAGTTGGCTCAGCCGTTGAAGTCATCACTGCCAAACGCAAGCGCCGCCGTAATCGCAAGCGCACCCAAAAGCAAAAAGCCATCAACCTCGAAGACAATACGGAGCAGGTTATTTTTACCAAGCGCGGGTAGGACTTAAGCTTGGGGCTTTTGCCCAATCACATACAGCCGCTTAATACCTTGATAACCGACACTTTCAATTAAGCTATCGACAGAAAAACCATTAGCCGTTAGAAGCTTGCTCATATTGCTCGCCTCCCATAGGCAGAAATAGCGCGGTGCTTCCAACTTTTCATCGGACCATACTTCACCGGTGCCTTGACGGACACTAAAGGCAAAGTAGCCGCTTTCATTCAAGCTTCGGTGCACTTTCTTAAACACGGCGTCGAGCTGGTTTCTGGTAAGGTGTTCAAATATGGCATTGGCATAAACCAGGTCGTGACCATTGCCAAATTCATCCTTCACCACGTCAAGTGGCCTGGCATCAAAGCCAGCTTCGGATAGTATTTTGACAAAACCCAATACTGCGTCGGAGCAGGCAACCGTAAAGCCGCGCTCCCTCATGTAGTGGGCGTCCCTTCCGAATCCACTTCCTAGTTCCAATATGTCTGCATCGGCATCGATAAGTGATAAGGTACGATCTATCCATGTCTTTGTATCGCCTATCATATCTTTGGGGGTTAATTCCACAAATTTGTCTATGTTGTCTACATAGGCTTGCAAGGTTCGCTCATTTTCGGTTGTGAATGGTTCAAGCTCGTTCAACTCGTGGACAGTACCATTCGGGTTAAAAATCAGAACGGGCTGCTCGCCGACAGATCTCACGCCAGACTGATCAAGGATAACACCGGCAACTTCGGGAATGGCAATTATTTTGACTCCTAATTGTCGGGCTAAATCTAACCCTCTCGATCTGTTTTCTTCGCTATAATGGGGCATCACGGACATCCCACCCAGAAGATCTAATCCGTCGTTGTCATGGGCGGAATGCTCATGGCTCAAGGCAGTCAAAATGGTTTTCCCGAGGATTGTTGCTCCCGCACTTCCCCCATAGACGATGCCGCCCCTTTCCAGGTGTTGGCGCATATAAGAAGCAAAATTACTCTGGCGAACCTGATCAAGCAAATGTCCCGTATTTCCGCCACCGATGTAAATGGCATCGAAATTTCTTTCCTGTAGGCTCTCGTCAGCAAGTTTGTCTGGCACGACAATACCTGAAAAAAGCCTGCCGTAGCCGCCTTTGAACCACTCCAGGGCCTTTTCATGTCGGCCGGTTTCCATAGCATGCGGTATGTAAAGACAAGAGGGGTTATCATTTCTTTCTGATACTGTCGTTGCAAACTCTGTATCTAAGGCGTCCGACTGCCTTAAGTCACCGCCACCACCTAGGAAAATAGCTCCTTCCATTTATGCTCCTCTCAAGTTCTTAGCTTTAATAATGCCATTCTTAATGACATGCCCAATAAGGTCATCCGGCGTGCCTCTTTCGAGGACATTGACCCCTAGCTTGCCAGCGAGCTGTCGCATACCAGTCATTTCCCACATACGTGTTACCTGGTTAACATCATTGCCGAGCCGGGTAAAGTTGCTCCACCATGAGTGATAGTACCTTATTAAATCGTGCCGTAGAGGCTGATCCGACGGAATGGTTTGGAGAAAGAGGCTCTTTAACTTGCTGCCCGCCTGACTCTGTCGATCCGGACTTATATCTGAACCAAGCAACAAGGTTACTGTCCGGTAAGCATCTAATAGGTCGTGAGGAGTTTGCCGGGTTAGTTCCATCGGCGGACCGATGGTATCCACGAACCTAGTATCTTTATTAATAGCCCAAGACATTCGTTCCAGGCCGAAGCTAACATCGCTCATTGTTAAGGAGGCGCGGTTCGCTTGAGGTATTGAGGTTAAGTAATTAGCCACGCCTACCTCTAGGCCGTCGTAGTAAAATCCGATTACCGCACTTCTGAATTCGCCCCTACCCCAATCCGGCCGATCTTCGAAGATCTTTATGCGTAAATCCCCCACGTATAAGCCGATAGAGGATAGAAAATCAAAGTAGTGTTCGATCGAGTTTAAATGCTCAGCTGGAGTGGTACCTAGCTGCTCAACAGAGGTATTTACAAAACTTCGCAAAAAACCGTCATGTTCGCTTTTCTGCATACGGATGACTGGTTGGGCGACAAAGTATTTTGTATCATCATAGGCTGTTTCATGAAAAATGGGCCCGTCAAAAATCTGACCAGCCGTACCCGTAAAAACCTGCGCCCCCTGATGACCTGCAATGGCTATGGGTGCAACGGGTTCAAACCCTCGGTGGGTGAAAAAATCTTGAAACTGATTGCCGATTTGGAGGCCGCTCAGATAATTATTACGAGGAGGCTTTGCTTCCAAGAATTGATATGTACCCACGCAGTCGAAGGCACCGCAACTATCATTAGCTTGGGCTGGTTTTTTGAAGTAGTCCGAATCACAGCCTTGACAATGATCTGTAAGCCATTTGCCTCCGAAGTACGTTTCGAAAGCCTGGAGCGCCTGGTTGTGCTCAGGGAAATCGGCCAGCTCTTCATAGCCTACAGATTCAAGAGATTGAGACTTTGTCATGAATTACCTCTTCTGTAATAGAAGGTATTGCTTGTAGCTGGTCTGCGATAAATTTTTTCACCTCTTGTATCGCGAGGCGTTTGTTCTTGTCAATTTTGACAACCGTCTTCCAGGGACTTGTTAAGCTCCTCCCGCTTTGACTGACCAGATATACTTCATTGTAAACTCCAAATTTTTGGTACATTGCTTGAGCGACCTTATGAGCCGCGAGATAATAAAGCTTGCCAACGTGGTAAACGGGGTTTTTCCCGGCAGCGCCTTCCATACTCATTGGATGGTTGATGCTGATAACTTGGTTAACGCGATTGCCGCGGCCCACTAATCCTTCGTCGCCGCTTTCGATTGACGATCCTGTCGCGGTTAAATAAAGCTCGACTTTGTCGTAATCATCGCGAGTATTCATATTAAACCTGACGTCAGTACGACCTAGTTTTTCTTTTGCGTATCCATCCAAGAAGGCTCTCACCTCCTGTAGATTGGCTTTATATTCGTCCAGATTGCTAACAAAATTAGCTATCTGCGGGACGCATAGCGTTATATCAATGGCGTCCTGGATTTGGGTGCCCATGACCTTCACATCACTACCCATCCAGGTATGGTTTTTCTTAAATTCACCTACGGATAAGGCGCGCTCTAAGTCCAGCACAAAAGTTTCCAAAGGATGCATTGGGTAATACCCGCAGCCAATTGAAGTGTCATTGGAAAATAGGTGCCTGACTTCAGGGAGATCATCCAGACTTTGCGGGTTAAACCAATTGTTACGGGCGCTTCCATTGGTATTAGCATCGGCGTGCCCCGGACTGCTGGCGCTGCTGATATTCATTTCTATCGCCACCATGTCGTGAGGTATTAGGTTACCGAAGATTTCCCCGAAGAACTCGTATACAGTTTCGCTGATAATCTTCTCGTAAGGTATGTTTTCGCCGCCAAAGGAGGCGGAAAGCCGGCCATTCACTAGGACTTTTACGGGCGTTGTCAGCCTGCCTTTGCCGAAACTAACAAAAGATTTGCCGCCCAAAATGCCGGTTTTATCGAAGTTGTGGTGCAGCACCGCGCCGTATCGTTTTTGGGTGTATAAGGAGTAATTTCGACTCAAGGCCTCGGCCAAAGTATCAGCCAAAGTATCAGGGTGCCCAATGCCCTTACGCTCCACAAAGACAACAGAATTTTCAGGAGGATCAAACGCAATAATATGAATGTCTGGCCTCATATGCTCCTAACACCTTAATCCATTAAGCTAAATGTATGTTTGTGTATTTGTCAATGAAACGTATATTTAATTGCTCTCCTTGTGAGCAGAAATCAATGTCCTCAAGGAGTTGAAGATAAAAGTTAACATGTTAAGTAACAATACTTAATTTGTTAAGCCCGGCGACGTGTATCTGTTGAGATATCCGTCGCCGGGCGCACGTCTTAGGCGTGGACAGACGCCACAGGTCCCTTATTGATGCTGGGATCAATGAGAGGCATGGCATCCTTCATAAACCCTTCCGGGTCTGGCAGGGGACTGATTTTTTTCAGCGGTTCCTCCTCTTCAGTGTCCAGAAGCGTGTTGAGCCGTATTGCCCCGTAGCCCAGCAGCTTGCCGAGGCGAGTTCTCCACACTCTGATGCCCAGAAAACTCACTTTGTGGGTGAGCACGATGTCCTCCGGTTCCAAGACGAAAAAGCTTGGAGGAAGGTGGAACTTCACAATGCCGAGCTTATCGTCAATGAGCCAGAAGGTCCAAAGCCATTTGGTGGCCAACGAGCTGCCGGCAAGGGTGAGCAAGCCGCCGACGATAAGTAGAAGCCACCAGATGTGAACAGTGGTCGGGTGCCAACTGGAGAATAGCCTGTCGAAGGCCTTGTCTATACCCTTCTTGAGATTATTCCCCAGAGTTTGAGCAACGGTTTGTTTCTCCTTTTTTTTCGGAGGTGGATGTTTGCTGGTGGGTCGGGTGTGGGCTTTACGTGATTTGTGCTTGTGGTTTGCGTGTGGCTTAGCGCGGTGCGTCGGCCGGGCCGGGGCCAATAGAGCTGATTTCCGATAGTGAGGCAACGGCACGGTGATAGTCGGTTGAGTCGCTGCCGTCAGCATGAGAACTACTCCGATGCACACCGGTGCCAGCAGCACGCGATCCAGCCGGGTTATCCGTTTGAGGGTAGTGTTGCCCTCAATGATGACCTTTTTCTTGGCCAGCCGAGGCAGCACGACCTGCTCAAACGTTTTCTGCGACAGTCCTACTAGTGTTGGCAGGTGTTGCTTTGCCGCAATGTTGCCATCTGGTTCGACGACCGCTGCTTGCTGCGCTGTAAGGCGGCGATTCCGGACGGCAATTCCGAGTGCCAGCCCCGTCACACCGAGGATTACCAACGCGGTCAAAAGCGCTGTGATACCCCAGATGGTCAGTATTCCAGCTGCGACAAGACACGCTGCAAAAGCCGCTGCCAGCAGTCGGTTGTTGTGGCTGTACTTCTCAGGATTTTTCACTGAGAACTCCTTAGATAGTTGTCAGTCCTGCAAATTTCCTCGATTGTAGACGTGCGGTCTCCTGCGGAGATTACACACGCCTGTTAAGGGTGGCTCCCGAAGACATGTCTGTATTGTAAACCCTCTCCGTAAAAAACGTTAGTAGTTCCATGGAGTTGATTTTTTTGCAACAAAGGCTTTACTATATTGAAAAAACTGTGTTTAATCATAGATAAGAAGATAGGGGAGATTATATTTATATATGAAGAAAGCCTGAGCCGTTTCTAAAGAAATAGCTTAGAATTGTTTTTAATAAAGAAATAAAACTCTTAAAAGCAAAGAGTTAGCAACTTAAAATAAAGCATTTTTATTCGTTTTCGATACTGATGCCCATACTTAATCATAATCAGTATGGAAACCGGACAAAAATCCGGCCCTGCCTGTTCGCTTGTTGTAGGGATCTGCTCGTACCTTTCAATCGCTATAAAAAGGTATTTGCTTTCAGCAGATTTCTGTTGCTGCGAAGCAGTCTGGGCCTTTTTGATTGAAAATACGAGCAGATCTCTCCGAGCTTGAACGTCAAGGAAAGTAGCACCTTCACAATTTGCAGCAAAGTTTCTACGAAACACCATAGTTCCTAGAAAGCGTTACCGAAATTCCACCACCCAATAGGAGGCAGGGAAATGTCCTTCCGTACCAACACTCGGTCTATTCCGTCTTCGGTCGGCCGGACGCGAGTTCTGGTCCCGCCATCGAGGCGAAACGAGGCCGAGGCAGCAGCACCCCGACGTGATCTCACGCCGGAGCAGCCGCCACCTGAGTCGTCGCCTCCGACAGAACCCTCTCGGCGCATTGTTGTGCCGACCAGGGGAATGCCGGGGCTGCGGTACAAGCTCAACAAGCGGAGGGGACGGCCTCAAGCCATTCCCCATCTGAAAGGTGATCACGAGACGCCCACGGTCTGGGGAAAACTTCTCCAGAAGCGTGGACGTGTCCATGCTGACTTCCCTCAGCTTACGCGGAGAGAGGTTCGCGCGATCGAAGAGCATCAGGCGCAGATGGACCGCATCTATGTGGAGCGGCTGAAGATCTACGAGCGCGACCGGGCGATTTATACGCTCAACGCTCTCAGCGATCTCCAACCGACGCTCCGCGTGGCGTTCATCAACGCCAAGGGCGCCGCGGCGACCACCACTACCACCGCGCATGCGGTGTCGGTGTTTGCCGACAACACCCGGACCACGGCGTACGCCACGGACTTCAACCCGGCCTCAGGTACCCTGGGATCGCGGTTGGGCCGTGACTACGACGAGACCATCGGACTTCGGCAGCTCGCTGACGATGCCGATGAGCTGGCTGCTTTTCGGGATTTCATCCCGAAGGCCCGACCGACTCGTTACGGTGTCCGCGTCATCAGCGCTGACTCCATCATCGAGAAGGGCAAGAAGATCCACGGCGTTGATGCCAAGAAGATCCTGGCTGTCGTGAACCAGAACAGCGAATACCACTTCGTTGATACGGCCAACGACATCATCGACACGGTTACTCTGGCGGTCATCGAGGACGTCGACGTGCTCGTGTTCACTGCCAACGTGGCGGTGCACGATTCACTTCGACAGCTCGCCATCTCCATGGGAACACTGCGTCAGCAGGGTTTCGCCGACAAGGTGAACCACTCCGTCGTAGTCATCAGCAACATCCCGGAAGGGGCGGAGCTGGCGGACTTCTGGCGGTACCTGAACTACCACAACATCAGCGATGTGCAGACGGAGTCGCTGGAACACTTCTTCAAGGGGCAGTTCCTCGGCATTCCAACCGATCCCATCATCGCGCGCGACACGGAGGTCGACCTTGAAGCACTGGCATGGGACACATACCAGGCCTATCTCGAACTCGACATTGCCATCTTCGAGATGGCGCCGGAGTTCTGGGATAAGCCGATCGCGGCCGAAGTTGAATACAACCGGTCGTCGCGGCCCGAACCCCAGGACTTCGAAGGCTTCGAATTTTTCGAGCCTGTCACGCAGTAGCCCTGCATCGAACGCGTGTCGATTATCGACACGATCTGGCTGAAGAAAGGAGCGACTCAAATGTCGCTTAAGCAGTTGAAATACCGCGTCGTACTGGCACTCGTGCCGGTCACGACAGGCCTGCTGTTGATGCTCCCCGCTTCGGCGCAGGCTTTGCCGGCGGCGAAGTGTGATGTCGCCCATGCCCTCAAGGGCTCGGTCGACACCATGACTGGTGAAGTCATCGGCCTCGAGGCGCTCATCATTCCCCTTGTGGGAGTGGCGATCGTCATGGGTGTCCTGGCGATTTTCACCAGTTGGGGCCAGAGGATGCTCGGCCACGGTCTCAAGATGGCGCTGGCCGCTGTCATCGTGATCGGTGGTCTGGGCACCATCTTGGCCAACCTGATCCACACCGCCTGTTAGTACCCGCCCGTCATGGACCGGCATGGGCATTTCACACACCCTCTCGTCCGCCGCCCGGGTAAGGCTTCCAGCCAAACCGGGTGGCGGACAGTGAATTGAAAGGAGGGGCCTTGTCGGTCCACTTCATGTACGCGCTGTTCGGGATTTCGATTCCGAATCCCTTTAAGTTCTTGACCGGGGTCGGCAAGAGCATCGTCGAAGCTCCGTTTTTCCTTCTCAACAACTGGCTCCATGGCTTGTTCATGGATCTGGTGAATTTTTTCGAGAAGCAGTTCGTCCACCCGCCGCGGCCCACTACCGGTCCGTGGCTGGACTACCTGGACGGCAATTCCCTGGGCCTGGCTCAGTACCTGATGGAGGCCACCTTCGTGATTACCTCTATCGTGGTGATGTTCTACCACAAGGCGTTGAAACGTGTCCCACGACTGCTCGGCATGGTCGCCTTGGTGCTTTTCGCACCGTCGGTGTACTACTGGGGAGCGGCCAATCTCAGGGGTTTGGGTGACTCGCTGGCAGTCGCGGCGTCACAGATTTATGTGTCGCATGGGACCCAGCTCTCCCACTCCCTGTTGTGGATTCCGACCATCAACAACCCGCTGGGGTCGATCGCAGGACTCTTCTTCGTGTCGTTTTTCGGAGGTTTCCTGTGGTTGGTCTTTGTCATGTACGAGGGGATCGTCATTGTAGCGGTTTTCCTCGGCTTGCCATTGATGGCGATGAGCGTCATCTCAGACAAGGCCCTGCGGGTCCTGAACTGGACGATCAGTCTGTTCTTGGTGGTGGCAGTTTCCTGACGGCCGATCGCTGTGCTGTGTTTGCAGCTTGGCAAGGCGGCTGCTGAACACCTACCGCTTGGCAATACAGCCGGCGGCGCGGTGTTCTGGGTCGTCTCGTCCCTGATCTTGGCTATCCTCATGCAGGGTATCCTGATCTGGGCTTGCCTGCGGGTCGTCAGTATGGTGACCGGCAATATGTACGGGCGAGTAAACACGCGCGTGCAAGGTGGTCGTCTCAAGGCTCGCCTAGAGAAAACACCCGAAGCTCGGCGGCAAAGCCACCGTGCTTCGTATGGTCGGACCTTCCTGCGCAAGCGGGGAGATCATGCCCTGGCTGGTGCCGGCGTCGTCGGTTCTGCCGGCGGAGCGTTTGGCATGCCCAAGGCTTCCGGGTCAGGGTCGGCTTCGGGTGCCAAAAAGGGTGCCGCGGCTTTCCTAGCCAAGCGTTACCCCGCAGCAGCCGCGGCGGCGAAAGCAGGGTCAGTAGTGAAGTCACGAGTCACCCCGCGCAGTAAGCCGGGAACTGGCACCCCAAGTGCAGGCGGCACGCCGTCCGTACCAAGTGGTGGCAGCTCGAGCGGGCGATCACGAACCAGAAATCCCCTCCGAAGGAAAGGTTCGAAGTAGTGTCTGTCTATGAAGAAACGACTGCGGTCGACATTCCTGATAGGCGGGAGCAAGACCTGCTCCACGTTTCCTTGACGGATATGGTCTACCTGATCACTGTGCTTGTCATCGCTCTGACCGTGGGATTCATCCTGGGGAAAGGCGTTTTCGGGCTCGTTGTACTGGTGGCGGGGGCCGGTTGGGTGCAGATCGGATATGGACGGGTCTATTTCGTCTTGTTCGTGATCAAGCCAAGCAGCTTCCGCATCGACTACCTCCAGAAAGGCAACGTCTGGGAGAGTAATCCCAAACATCCCTTGCTGGCGCGTTACCTGAGGGCTCCACCCTCGACCAGGCATCTGGCGATCAATGGTGTCGGTGATTTGGCCGTCGTCTACAACACGCGAAACAAAACCGACACCATCATCGTGGCAGGCAAGGGTAGCGACATCGCCGCCATGGGTCTACCGGTCCAACGGGAAATCCACGATCGAGTCACTGAGGTGGTCAAACGCCTGGCCTCAGGCCGGGATCTGCAGGTCACCATCTCCCTGTTGTACTCCAGGCGCCCCCAAAACGTCCTGGAAGTGCTGGATCAGTACGATGCCACCATGCACCCTGACTTCGTTCCGCCCGATCCGGATCTCGAAATCCACGGCCTAACCGCCGAGGAAATCGACCTCTCGGGTATGGACGAACGGCGGGCTAAGGCGGCCATCGATCTGTGTAACGACCAGGAGCAGCTTACCCAGCTACTCAGAAAGGAAGAGGCAGGACTCAACCGAGACGGTGTCAAGCAATACATAGAAGAGTGTCTCGACGAGCTGGTGTGCAGCGCTAACGTTGCCACCATTACGAACGAGTTGCTCGAGTTTGCTCGTACCGACTCGGCCATCCCGACGATGGCGGTCGCTATCACCATTCGGCGCGACACTATCCTCCACAAGCTGGCTGTCAAAGGCGAAAGTCTGGCTGACGAGGAGAGTGAAGATCCGCTGGTGATTCAAATCGCCCAAGCGGCGGTCGACGGCCTGGCTAACTGCGGGGTGGAGCAGCCGTATGCCTACAACCTCGAAGACATGCATGCTCACCTGCGGCTCGGCTGGGACGTCACACAAGACGCGGCCTACGCCGAGTGGTTGGCGAGTGCGGACGGGAACTATTCGGATCCACGCTGGGAGCACTTTCATGGACCCCAGGAGTGCATCCGGATTCTCAAGCGCCGGCGCAAGCGGGCGGTTTGCCAGACGGATGGTTCGTATCACGCCATCCTGATGGCTACGGGATTCCCCCCAGAGGCGGAGCCTCACACGCTTCGGCCGCTTTTCGCTATCGACGTTCCACACGTCGCGGTAACTGTGACCGGTCCGGTTTTCGGCAGCGGTCGCGAAGTTCTCGCGCTGGACATGGCGAACCCGACGACGGACGTTTTTCGAGAGTCACTGGGGATGGTTTACGAAACCCAGCGTGCTCTCGACAGGTACGAACGGCGCCAGTCTCGACTGGAGTCGGTCTACCGGGCGCGTTACGCCTACAGGTTCAACGTGGTGTTCGTCGTTTCGAGCACTAGTCCAGTCCAGCTGGAACGAGATGTCGAAGAGGCAATTCGTTCCATTCAGGCAGTGGACAACATGCGCATCAAGCGCATCAACGAGTCGTATCTGCTTTACCCGTGGCTGACCGTGGGCACCACAGGCGTTCCAAACTAAAACAATGCTGCAAATTCGCATCTCGTATGCGAGAGAGGAGGTGCACCGCCCTCTGGAAAATTTTGAGACCCCTTTTAGGGTTTCGATTTTCCAGAGGGCATGCACACACTTCGGCAGTGCAATCAATGGTTATTGATTTTGCTGCTGAGGTGCATGCAAGCAACTCTCAAGTACCTTTACAATCAGGAAGTCATAAAACAAAACCGAAACCAATAATCGCCCCACGACCTCCATAGGAGAAACAATGATTACCGGGCAGGGGAGGTCTTTCAAAGGCCGCCTCAACAACATCGGGCCATACTGGCCATTTTCGGCTCCTGCTCCTTTAAGTGAGAGCGGGATCCTAACGGGCCTGTGTCCACAAACGGGCCGGCTCATGTGGTTCGATCCACCGCGGCTTATGCAAGCGGGGTTGATCAACGGGATGGTGTTTCAAGTCATCGCCCCTCGTAACCACGGCAAGAGCACGCTCATGAAGTCGCTTGGTGTCCGGGCCCTGCCAGTACAAGCTGGTCAGGACAACGGCGTACCCAAGCGCATGAAAGTGGAGGTCAATGACCGGAAGCCGGAAGGCCGGGAGGGTAAAGGCGAGTACGCTCCGTATAGCGAATTCGTGCGAGCTCGGACGGTGGAAATCGCCAAGCTTCCCTCCATTAACATCTTCCACCTTCATCCCGAGATCCGGATGCATCAGCAGCACATTCACGAGCTGGCGATCCGGATTTGTGAGCTGACGACCGGACAGCGGCTCGGCGCCTTTGAGCGTTTCGTGTTGCTCGTCGGCGTCAACAAGATGTACGAACGGTATTCGAAGCTCATCGCCCCGGATACCCTGGAGCTCGTTCTCCAGACCCTAACCACAGACGATCTCACCAACTACTACAAGGAGCGTGACCTACGGCTTCTGGCAACCCATGCCAAAACGCTGGAGGCTGATCCACAGCTTAAGGCAGAGCTGACGGGGGTCATGCAGCTGCACTATCTGCTGGCGACTGATCCCAAGCGGGTTAAGCGCAATGTCGATGAAGCCAGGTTCG
>Ga0134128_10008782_pt1 | contig 12156 bp, 9 predicted proteins | sample KB31754_FD_96462 | JGI IMG/M metagenome (GOLD analysis project Ga0134128, IMG submission 96462) | Terrestrial soil microbial communities with excess Nitrogen fertilizer from Kellogg Biological Station, Michigan, USA - KB3-175-4 | ecosystem: Environmental > Terrestrial > Soil > Unclassified ...
GCCGCGCACATTCGGATAAACTAGGGTGAACACGCATTTCGCAGGAGGGAAGTCATGGGCGGTCCGCTGTCGGGTCTGACGATCGTCGAGCTGGCGGGCATCGGCCCCGGGCCGATGTGCTCGATGATGCTGGGCGACATGGGCGCCGATGTGATCCGCATCGACCGCACGAGAACGGTCGTCATGGACCGCTTCGCCGATCCGAAATACGCCGTGCACAATCGCAGCCGGCGCTCGGTCTCGGTCGACCTGCAGAAGAAGGAGGGCGTCGAGGTCGTGCTGCGCCTGATCGACAAGGCCGACGGACTGACCGAGCCGTTCCATGACCCCGGGCCGAAATCCTTCGATCAGCGCATCGGCACTCGCGAGCAGGTCAAGCACCTGCGCGACCGCGGCCTTGTCCTTCAAGTCCAGCTCGACGATCTTGCGGCCACGGCCGGCGACAGACTTCAGGCTCTTCTTGGCGCCAACGCGATCAAGCGTGACGACCTCCGCGCCCATGTCGGCGAACATCATGCAGGCGAAGGGGCCCGGGCCGATGCCGGCGAACTCGACCATGCGGAAGCCGGCGAGGGGGCCTGTGGCGCGGAGCTGCGATTGCGGAGCAGTCTTGTCGAGCATGTCCTGATGTCCTGGAACGTTGCCGGCCAAATTGTCTCGCCTCGCGGCGGTGGTGGCAAGCGCCTTTAGCGTCGACGCCGTGCGAAAAAATGAAGCGGCGCGCATCGCTGCGCGCCGCCTGTTTGTTGCGTTTAGGCGCTATCGCTGGCGCGTGCGCAATCAACCGGCCGCCGCCACCGCGCGCTGCGCCATCACCTTGATGAGGTTGGCGCGATAATCCGCCGAACCGTGGATATCGCTCAACAACCCATCGGCGGAGATTTTGACGTTGTCCAGCGCGCTCGCCGACCAGTTCGACTTCAGCGCCGCTTCGATCGCACTGAGGCGCATCACGCCGCTTTGGGACGCGCCGGTTGCGGCCGCGCGCACGTCGCCGGACTTCGTTTTGGCGACGAACACGCCGGTCAGCGCGAAGCGCGACGCGGGGTGCGGGAACTTGGCGTAACCCGCCTTGGACGGAACCGGGAACGACACGGCGGTGATGATCTCGCCGTCCTGCAGCGCAGTCGTGAACAGCCCCTTGAAGAAATCATCCGCCGAAATCGAGCGCTTGTTGGTTTTCACTGTGGCGCCGAGCGCCAGCACCGCGCTCGGATAATCCGCCGCCGGATCATTGTTGGCGAGCGAGCCGCCGATGGTGCCGCGATGGCGAACGGCAGGGTCACCGATGACGGCCGCAAGATGCGAAAGCGCCGGAATCGCCTTCTGCACGTTGGTGTTGGTCGCGACGTCGTAATGCGTGGTCGCCCCCTTGATCGTCACGGTGTCGCCAGACACCTCGACGCCGACCATGTCCTTGATCTTGCCGAGGTCGATCAGGTCGGACGGCGACGCCAGCCGCTGCTTCATGACCGGGATCAGTGTCTGCCCGCCCGCGAGATACTTTGCTTCCTTGCCCTTGGCGAACAGCGCGGCTGCGTCGTCGACCGAGGAGGCGCGATGATAGGTGGTTTCGTACATGATGTGCTCCTCCTCTTAAGCGGCGTGGATCGCGTGCCAGACGCGGTCGGGCGTCGCCGGCATTTCGAGCTTGTTGCTGCCGATCGCATCCGTGATCGCGTTGATCACGGCGGCCGAAGCGCCGATCGCGCCGGCCTCGCCGCAGCCCTTGACGCCGAGCGGGTTGCCCGGACACAGCGTCGTGGTATGCGACAGCTTGAACGACGGCAAATCGTCGGCGCGCGGCATGGTGTAGTCCATGAACGACGCAGTCACGAGCTGGCCCGAGCCATCATAGACCGCGCCTTCCAGCAGCGCCTGGCCGATGCCCTGGGCGAGCCCGCCATGCACCTGACCTTCGACGATCATCGGATTGATGAGCCGGCCGAAATCATCGGCCGCGACGAAGTTGACGAAAGTCGTCTTGCCGGTGCCCGGGTCGACCTCGAGCTCGCAGATATAGGCGCCCGCCGGGAAGGTGAAGTTGGTCGGATCGTAGAACGCGGTCTCCTTCAGGCCCGGCTCCATGCCTTCCGGCAGGTTGTGCGCCGTGTAGGCGGCGAGCGCGACCATCGGCAGGGCCAGCGACTTGTCGGTGCCGGTGACCTTGAATTCGCCGTTCTCGATGACGATGTCGCCCTCCGACGCTTCCAGCAGATGCGCCGCAATCTTCTTCGCCTTGGACTCGACCTTCTCCATCGCTTTCACGATGGCGGTGCCACCCACCGCGATCGAGCGCGAGCCGTAGGTGCCCATGCCGAACTGCACCTTGTCGGTGTCGCCATGGACGATCTGCACCTGGTTGATCGAAACGCCGAGACGTTCTGCGATCAATTGTGCAAATGCCGTCTCGTGGCCCTGGCCGTGGCTGTGCGTTCCCGTCAGGACCTCGATGGTGCCGACGGGGTTGACGCGGATCTCGGCCGATTCCCAAAGGCCCACGCCGGCGCCCAGGCTGCCGACCGCCTTCGAGGGCGCAATGCCGCAGGCCTCGATATAGCAGGAGACGCCGATGCCGCGGAGCTTGCCCTCGGACTTCGCCTTGGCTTTGCGCGCGGGGAAGCCGGCGTAGTCGATCGCCTTCTTCGCCGCTTCCAGTGAGGCGTGGAAGTTACCGGTGTCATAGGCCATGATCACCGGCGTCTGATACGGAAACTGGGTGATGAAATTCTTCGCCCGCAACTCGGCAGGATCGACCTTGAGCTGCCGCGCCGCGGTCTCCATCATCCGCTCGATCAGATAGCTCGCCTCAGGCCGGCCCGCGCCGCGATAGGCGTCGACCGGCGTGGTGTTGGTATAGACACCCATCACTTCGGCATAGATCGCCGGAATGACATACTGTCCCGACAGCAGGGTCGCATAGAGATAGGTCGGCACCGCAGAGGAGAACAGCGACATATAGGCGCCGAAATTGGCGTGGGTCTTCACCCGAAGCCCCAGGATCTTGTTGTCCTTGTCGAAGGCCATCTCCGCTTTGGTGACGTGGTCGCGGCCATGCGCATCGGTGAGGAAGGACTCGGACCGGTCGGCAGTCCATTTGACGGGACGGCCGACCTTCTTCGAAGCCCACAGGCAAACCATCTCCTCAGGATAGATGTAGATCTTCGAGCCGAAGCCGCCGCCGACATCGGGGGCGATCACGCGCAGCTTGTGCTCCGGCGCGATGTTGTAGAAGGCCGACAGCACCAGTCGCGCGACATGCGGGTTCTGCGAGGTGGTGTAGAGCGTGAAATGCTCTTCCGCGGCGTCGTAATCGGCAATCGCCGAACGCGGCTCCATCGCATTCGGCACCAGGCGATTGTTGGTAAGCTCCAGCGCCACCACATTGGCGGCCTTGGCAAAGGCGCCTTTCACCGCCGCCTCGTCCCCCAGATGCCAGTCATAGACCACGTTGCCGGGCGCCTCGGGGTGGAGCTGGGGCGCGCCTGACTTGATCGCGGCCTTGATGTCGGGCACGGCCGGCAGCTCTTCATAATTGACGACCACGGCTTCCGCCGCGTCGCGCGCCTGATTCCTGGTCTCGGCAATCACGACCGCGACCGCCTGCCCGACATAACGCACCGTCTCCGGCGCCATCGCGGGATATGCGCCCATCTTCATCGGCGAGCCGTCCTTGGAGGTGATGGCCCAGCCGCAGATGAGATTGCCGACCTTGTCGTCGACAAGCTGTTGCCCGGTCAGGACGGCGATCACGCCCGGCATCTTCATCGCCGCCGACGGATCGATGCCCTTGACCCTGGCATGCGCGTGCGGGCTGCGGATGAACTGGGCACAGGTCGTGCCCACCAGCTTGATATCGTCGACGTAACGGCCCTTGCCGGTGATAAAGCGCTTGTCTTCCTTGCGCACCACGCTGGCGCCGATGCCTTCAACACCCATGTCTCTTTCTCCCTACCGGAGTTTCTGGTCCGCCGATTCCATTGAACGCGGCGGTGTTGATTCAGTGCTTGAATTGAAGCGGGCGGCTATTCGGCCGCCTGCGCGACCTTCATGCGGCCGGCGGCGTCGAGCACCGCCTTGACGATATTGTGATAGCCGGTACAGCGGCAGATATTGCCTTCGAGCTCGTGTCGGACGGTGGCCTCGTCGAGCTTGCCGCTGTAGCGGTGCACGATGTCGATCGCCGACATGATCATGCCCGGGGTGCAATACCCGCACTGCAGGCCATGATTGTCGCGGAACGCCGCCTGCATCGGGTGCAGTTCGTCGCCCTTGGCGATGCCCTCGATGGTGGTGACGCTGCTTCCGGCGGCCTGGGCCGCCAGCATGGTGCAGGATTTTACCGCGCGGCCATCCATATGGACGACGCAGGCGCCGCATTGGCTGGTGTCGCAGCCGACATGCGTGCCGGTCAGGTTCAGATGATCGCGCAGGAGATGGACCAGAAGCGTGCGGTCCTCGCAATCGACCGAGACCGCCTTGCCGTTTACCGTCAGTTTGACCGTCGACACTTATCCCTCCCGATGATTTTTGATTGGTCCGATTAGAAACAGCGGGCGGCAGACTTTGCAACGGGAAAATGGTCGCGAAAGTCATTGTGACGCCGACACATCCTCCGCTCGACCCTCTATATTAAAGGAGTGAGGCAAGCCGCTCGCCTCGGCAAATTTACGTAGCCTTATCCATTCTGGCCTAGCTTGGGTCCCATCGAGCCGGGGGCCTGCGCCCTCCGGCTTCGCTTGGGTTGGGACCTGGCTTGGGACCTGGCTCGGGACTGGGGTTGGGATTTGGGTTGGGCTTGGCTTGGAATTGGGGGGTGGCATGCCGGGAAGCGTCCGTTTGAAATCGTTGTTCTCCTGGCTTCCAACACTCCGCTTCCGCGCCAAGATCATGCTCGGTTTCGCCCTGGTGCTGGTGATCTCGGCCGTCAGCATCGGCATGGCCTATCTCGGCTTCGCGCGCGTCTCGGAAGCGGTCGGCTCTTACCGGAACAGCGTCTCGGAGGCCGATCTTGCCCGCAATATCGACCGCGAGCTGATCTCCTATCGCTCACTGGTGAAATACTACGTGGTCACCGGAAAGGAGGACGACGCCAAGGCGGCGCAGGCGGCCGAAGGCGGTCTGAAAGCGGCCATCGACCAGGCGCTCGCCAGCACCACGAAACCCGAGCGGCGCGAGGGGCTGAGCAAGCTCGCGACCGAATTCAAGAATTTTTCCTCGACCTTCGCCGAGCTCGTCAAGGTCAAGGATGAGACCGCGCGGATCGTGCAGGACCAACTGCTGATCAACGCCAACATGCTGAAGTACAAGCTCGACGACGTCGCGAACAATGCTCCCGAAGCCGAGTCGCAGGCGATCGGATCGGGCACCAAGAAGGTCAACGAGCAGTTCCAGGCCGCGAGCGCGGCCGCCAACATCTTCGTCATCAATGCCGACCAGACGGTCGCCGCCAACGCGCTGGCGCGGCTGGATTTCGTCGAGGCCGCCTTCAAGCAGATCTCCTCGAAGGACGACAAGATTGTGGGGGAGCTGACGGAGGCCAAGCGCTTCCTCACGGCCTATCACAAGGCGCTGAAACAGCTCGTCGAGAACTCCAAGACGGTGGCTGATCTCGTCAGGGAGATGAGCGGCTCTGCCGGCGCGATCGGCCAGGGCGCAAGTGCCATGAAGGAGGATCTGGTCGCCGAACAGCAGCGGCTGGAAGCCCAGAGCCATGACATTGTCGGCCAGACCGAGAAGCTGATCGTCATGCTCGCGATCGGCGGCACCCTGCTCGGCGCCGCGTTCGCCATCCTCCTCGGCCGCGGCATCTCGCGGCCGATGATCGCGATGTACAGGGCGATGCGCGAGCTCGCCGCCGGCAACTTCGACGTCGTGTTGCCGGGCCTCGGGCGCAAGGACGAGCTCGGCGAGATGGCGGGCGCGGTCGAAGAGTTCAAGATGCAGGCAGTTGCCAAGGCCGAGCGCGACGCCGCCGCCCAGGATGCGCAGAACCGCGAAGCGAGCGCTGCGCGCCGGGCTGAGCTGATTCGCTTTGCCGACGACTTCGAGGCTGCGGTCGGCGCGATCGTGTCCAACGTGTCCGCTTCCGCCGTTCACCTGGAGCAGGCCGCCGGCACGCTGACGCGCACCGCGGAGACCACGCAGGGGCTGTCCAGTCACGTCGCCGACGCCTCGGAAGTCGCTTCCACCAACATCCAGTCGGTGGCGTCCGCCACGGAAGAATTGTCGGTCTCGGTCGAGGCGATCGGCAAGCAGGTGCGCGACTCCAACCGCATTGCGGAAGCCGCCGTCAAGCAGGCGCAACAGACCGACGCGCGCATCGGAAAACTGTCCCGCGCGGCTCAGGAGATCGGGGACGTGGTCAAGCTGATCACCGCGATTGCCGAGCAGACCAATCTGCTCGCGCTCAATGCGACGATCGAGGCTGCGCGCGCAGGCGATGCCGGCCGCGGCTTCGCCGTGGTCGCCTCCGAGGTCAAATCGCTGGCGAGCCAGACCGCGAAAGCCACCGAGGACATCTCGAACCACATCGCCGGTATGCAGGACGCGACCGCCGAATCGGTCGCCGCGATCAAGGAGATCGGCGCGACCATCGGCCAGATCTCGACGATTGCCACCTCGATCACCAGTGCCGTCGAGCAGCAGGGCTCCGCCACGCAGGAGATCGCGCGCAACGTGCAGAGCGTCGCGCAGGGCACGCGCGAGGCCGCCTCCAACGTCGTCGAGGTCAACCGCGGCGCCACCGAGACCGGCTCGGCATCGGAAGAAGTCCTGAACGCGGCCAAGGCGCTGTCGAGCGAAAGCACGCGGCTGCGCGTCGAGCTCGACCGCTTCATGCAGAATATCCGCGCGGCGTAAGCTCAGTCGATTTCCGCCATCGGCCTCGTCCCCGCGAAAGCGGGGACCCATAACCCCAGGACGTTGTTGTTGCGCGCGCTGCCAGTTCCAGTCGTCGCGAGCACGACCGCCTGTGCTTATGGGTCCCGGCTCAGCGCTCGCTCCGCTCGCTAGGCCGGGATGACAAGTCTGAGTGTGGCGCGTACCCCCGGTATGACGACGTGCCGAGCAATCATTCCCGCCCGAACTGACGCTTCAGCTCCACCTTCGCGCGCTGGAGGCGGTCGCGTTGGGTTCGGGGCAGGTTTCTCCCGGCGCGATTGATATAGAACGTCAGCATCGACAGCGCCGAACGATAGGCGCCGGACTTGCGGCGCTTGCTGCGCTCCGCCGAACGTTTGAGCGACGCGGCGATTTTCCTTGCGCTGGTCTGCTTGAACACCCCGCCCTGCAAGTCGAGCGCGTCGCTCTCGCGTGTCACGCGCTGCGACCAGCGTTTTGATGTTGCCTTGCGCGCCGTCCTTCGCGACGTTGTCCGCCGCGCCGCGCTCTTCCTGCGTGCCGTCATGGCCAACTCCTGCTCTTTCAAGCAGAAGCAGAAGTGACCGCATGCGGTTCCTGTCGCGGCGAGGGAACTCCACCTTGGCCGCAACGTTATTTCCCGCGGCAGGCTCGAGCTTCGCCGCATTCGCGCTTGAAAACCCCGGCGTGCAGTATTCCGGGGCCTTTTGCATTGGTTGTCCCAATGTCCTTGCAGCAAAGTCCGGCGTTCGATCCCGGCGTGGCCGGTTCCGCGGCCGCATCGGGCGTCGATGACCGGGTCATCGAAACCTCGATCCCGTCGCGGCTCGATGCGCTGACCTGGAGCGGATTTCATACCCGCGTCGTGCTGGCACTCGGTATCACCTGGATTCTCGACGGGCTGGAGGTGACGCTCGCCGGCGCCTTGTCCGGCGCGCTGAAAGACAGCCCAAGCCTGCATTTTTCCAATTTCGACGTTGGCCTTGCCAATAGCGGCTATCTCGCGGGCGCCGTGCTCGGCGCAATCGGCTTTGGCTGGCTCACCGACCGGATCGGGCGCCGCAAATTGTTCTTCATCACGCTGGCGGTCTATCTCTCCGCCACCGCGGCGACCTCGCTGTCGTGGAGCGTTCCAAGCTATGTGCTGTTCCGCTTCCTGACCGGTGCGGGCATCGGCGGCGAATACACTGCGATCAACTCAACCATCCAGGAGCTGGTGCCGGCGCGCTATCGCGGCTGGACCGATCTTGTCATCAACGGCAGCTTCTGGATCGGTGCGGCGCTCGGCGCCACCAGCGCCATCGTGCTGCTCGATCCCGCGGTCGCCGGTCCGGACATCGGCTGGCGGCTTGCCTATTTCACGGGCGCGGCGCTCGGCCTTATCGTGCTCGTGATGCGGATGTGGATACCGGAAAGCCCGCGCTGGCTGATGATCCACGGCCATCCCGACGAGGCGCATCGTATCGTGGATGATATCGAGCGCTCGGTGATCGGACACACGCAGAACCCGCAGCGAGAGCCGTTTGCCAAGATCAGGTTGAGAATGCGCGACCACACGCCGCTTAGCGAGGTCGCACAGACCCTGTTCTCGGCCTATCGCCAGCGATCGCTGGTGGGACTGACGTTGATGGCCGCGCAGGCGTTCTTCTACAACGCCATCTTCTTCACCTTCGCGCTGGTGCTGACCGATTTCTATCAAATCCCCGCCGATCATGTCGGCTGGTACATCCTGCCCTTTGCCGCCGGCAACTTCCTGGGTCCGCTGCTGCTCGGCCGCCTGTTCGATACCCTCGGCCGCCGTACCATGATCACGGCGACCTATGGCGTCTCGGGTGTGCTGCTCGCTCTTTCCGGCTATCTGTTCTCGATCGGCGCGTTGAGCGCGCGGACGCAGACCATGGCCTGGATGGTGATCTTCTTCTTTGCTTCGCCCGCCGCCAGTGCGGCGTATCTCACCGTGAGCGAGACCTTTCCGCTCGAAGTGCGCGCGCTCGCGATCGCGCTGTTCTATGCCATCGGCACTGGAATCGGCGGCGTCATCGGCCCTGCGCTGTTCGGCGTGCTGATCGATACGGGATCGCGCGAGAGCGTGTTTTGGGGCTATCTGTTCGGCGCCGTCCTGATGGTCGCGGCGGCCATGGTGGCGTGGCGCTACGCGGTCGCTGCGGAGCGGAAATCGCTGGAATCGGTCGCAAAGCCGCTCGCGTCCGTGGAGTAGGATAAGATGGTTCAAGAGTTGGCCTCGATGCGATCGAAGGAAACAGGCTTGCAGCAGGACGATGCGCCGGACGCCGTTCCGGTGCCGCACCTGCTGGTGCCGCATCTGGCCGAGACCGCGCTCCTGCTCGACATCGACGGCACGCTGCTCGATTTGATGCCGACGCCGCGCGAAGCGTTTGTCCCGCCGGAGCTTTCCAAAACGCTGAATGGCCTCCTGGCAAAAACCTGCGGCGCACTGGCGCTGGTCAGCGGCCGCTCTCTCAACGACATCGACCTGATCTTCGCGCCCGACCAGTTTCCGGCCGTCGGCGGCCACGGCGCGGAAATGCGCCTCAACCCCGATGACGAGGCGGTGGCGGCCCATGCGCCGCCGCTGGATAAGGAATTGAAACGAAGGCTCGCCACCATTGCGAAGCTGAGCCCGGGGATCCTGCTCGAAGACAAGGGCTATTCGCTGGCGCTGCATTATCGCCTCGCGCCCCATGCCGAGAGGGCGATCTACGAATCGGTATCGCTGATCCGCGCCGATCTGCCGAATGCGCCGATCGAGGTGCTGCCAGGAAAATTCGTTTGCGAGATCAAACATTCCGGCTTCACCAAGGCGAGCGGCGTGCGCGAATTGTTGACGCGTCCGCCGTTCAAGGGGCGAAGGCCGCTCTTCATCGGCGATGACGTCACCGATGAAACCGTGTTCGCGATTATGCCCGATTTCGACGGGCGCGCCTTCTCGGTCGGCCGCCGCGTCCGTGGCGTCGACGGACACTTCGATACGCCCGGCGATGTGCGCACGTTCCTCGCGCGCCTGCTCGATGACGAAAGCGTGGCAGGGTCGCCACAAGCGGTTCGCGATTGAGAGCCCTTTGTGGCGCTCGCGCGGTTTTCCCTCCGCTAACGTGCTTTTCCTGCATCAGATTTTATCTTTATGCGAGGGAACGGCGGTTCCGTCGCGCGCAGTCTGAATTCGGTTTCAATTCATCAGACATCCTAAAGGAACCATATTGATGAACGGCAGTTAAATGCCGGACTAGCCGGGAGGCACTTTCGTGAACCTCGTTGTCGTTTCCAATCGCGTGGCGCGCGCAAATACCAATGAGCCGATGACCGGCGGCCTCGCCGCCGCGCTGCTGCCCGTGGTCGAAAACTCCGGCGCGATCTGGGTCGGTTCATCCGGGCGTGTGCGCGACGGGTTCCAGAAGGAACCGCTTGCGGAGATCGAGGCGCTCGGCGCCGGTGCGCTGGCCATGCTCGATCTGCCCGCTGCCCATTACGGCGGCTATTATGAAGGCTTTGCCAATTCCGCGCTGTGGCCTGCGCTGCATTCGCGCAGCGACCTGATCCGCGTGACCGAAGGCGACTACCGTTCCTATCGCGAGGTCAACGCCTTCATGGCGCGCGCGCTGCTCCGCTTCAACAAGCAGGATGCCGCCTTCTGGGTGCAGGATTACCACTTCCTCGCACTCGGCGCGGAGCTGCGCGAGCTTGGCGTCAGCGCGCCGATCGGCTTTTTCCTGCATACGCCATGGCCCGCGCACGGCGTCATGGAGGGCGTGCCGCAGCATCGCGAGCTGATCGAGGCGATGCTGGCCTACGACCTCATCGGCTTCCAGATCGAAGCGGATCGCGACAATTTCCTCGGGTATGTCAAAACCGATCTCGAGCTCGCCGTTGACGACGACGTCGTGACGTCGCGGTACGGCCGCACCCGCGCGGCGGTGTTTCCGATCGGCATCGATACGGAAAAATTTGCGCTGGCCGCGTCGAAGGCCATCACGCATCCCGACGTGTCGCGGCTTCGCCGCAGCCTCAATGGCGAGCGGCTCGCGATCGGCGTCGACCGCCTCGACTACTCAAAGGGTCTCATCAACCGTATCCGCGCCTTCGACCGGATGTGGACCGCGAACTCGCATCTGGCGCGCGCCGTGTCGTTATTGCAGATCGCCACGCCCTCGCGCGGCGGGATCGAGGCGTACTGCCGCCTCCAGAGCGACGTCGCAAGGCTCGTCAGCGACGTCAACGGCCGCCATGGCGAGGTCGACTGGACTCCGATCCGCTATCTCAACAAGGGCTTTGGCCAGGCCGTGCTGGCCGGGCTCTATCGCACCGCGCAGGTCGGCGTGGTGACGCCGCTGCATGACGGCATGAACCTCGTCGCCAAGGAATATATAGCCGCGCAAAACCCGGCCGATCCCGGCGTGCTAGTGCTGTCGAAGTTCGCCGGCGCCGCCAACGAGCTCGACGCGGCGATGAACGTCAACCCGCACGACATCGACGGCATGGCGCGCACCATCGCCACCGCGGCGTCGATGCCGCTGACCGAGCGGCGGATGCGCTGGGAAGCGATGATGGACAAGATCTCCGACCGCACCATCCAGCAATGGTTCGCCGATTTCATCGATGCGCTGCAGGAGACGCAATCCGGGGCAATAGGCCCGGTGCTGCCCGAGCCCACCCCGCTCTGGTCCCGCCGCTCGGCGGACCGCGGCGCGCGGTATCATTAAGTCGCGCTCCGTCGTCCGGCCTGGTGCGTAATTGCGCACGGGGAGACGCGACAGATACCGCGCGTTCTCTCAAGAGAGCCCTGGTGGCAGACACCTTACGCAAAGTCACTCCGTGGGGTTATCAGTCCCGGATCGGCGCTCGCTTGTCCGGGACGACGGCAGGCAAATTTCCCGATTCAAATTTCAGACAGCGATGAGGATGAGTGTCCGCGTTCTCGCGGCGCGATGCGCCCGAGTTTTGCGTGAATTTCCACCCTCTCTCGATGTAGAGGGCGCAGGGAAAGCCGGGTGCCGATTGCACCCATGGGCCCCGTGCAACAAAAAGCACGGGGGTAGGGCCACAGGTTCAACCGGAAACATCCCGGCTTTCCCTGCGCGATGGTTTACGGCTTACTTCGTGCTCTTGTGTCCGCAAAATTTGGCAGAATGTGCGAACGGGCGGCTCTCGGCAGGCGCCAGTCGCTGGATCTGAGCCCGTTTCGTGCCTAGGGCCGCGAGAGCCTGACGGGGAGCGAGGGACAGATCCGGTGTCTTCCTCAACCCGAACAGTTGCACGGGCTTCGATCCCGGACCGAGC
>Ga0134128_10008783_pt1 | contig 12155 bp, 10 predicted proteins | sample KB31754_FD_96462 | JGI IMG/M metagenome (GOLD analysis project Ga0134128, IMG submission 96462) | Terrestrial soil microbial communities with excess Nitrogen fertilizer from Kellogg Biological Station, Michigan, USA - KB3-175-4 | ecosystem: Environmental > Terrestrial > Soil > Unclassified ...
CACCTGTTTTTGCGTGCCATCGTTGCACTGCACCGTGTACACCGGCAGACCGGAAATATCCAGCCCGGCAGGCGCCGGATAATCGGTAGTGCCAATGTTGAGCGCCACGGAGAAGGAGTGGTTGCCCACGTTGGGCGAGTCGTGACACGTGGTGCAGGTGCCTTGCATGTCGGGCAGCCCCCCAACGTCCTTAATGTGAATAGGATAGCTATTGAACAGCGCCTCTCCCCGCGCCACTGACCGGCGGTAGGCGGAAGGACTGTTCGCCCAGTTGTTGTAGATGGTGAAAACGCTGGGGTTGAAAGCTACTCCGTGCGGGTCACCACCGAAAGCGTCGTTAATTCCGATGTAGAAGGGCTGCTGGGAAAGATTCTTCGGCCCTCCCTGGGCGCCGTTGCCGGTGAGCAGGCCGGCGTGAACATCGGCAATCTGTGCGGTAAAGTTCGCCTTTTCAAAGGCCACAATTTCTGCAATCTGCTGGGCACTCGGTGGCGTGCTGGCCTGGGCGTGCCCCATGGTGGCGTCAAACGCCTGGCTGGAAAGGCTGGCATCCAGGTCGAGGGTTGTACCTGACTTAACCGTCTCCCGCCCATCCCACATTACCGCGCTGTCAAAGGCCAGATTGGTGGCTGGTAGCGGCCGCCGGTAGAGCGCCGGATTCGTAACCGTGGTTTCAGGGCAGTTATATGGGTCCTGGATATCGGTAATGCTGAAATCAGCCCCCTGGGGCACTCCTATGGAGATGCGGAATAACCCCTTGCTCAGCAGCAGGCGGTAGGCGGAACGCCGGGCCGCCACGGTGGAGACGTCGGCGCTGGGGCATACCGCCCCGTCCACCGGGCGGAATATCGGGTCCCTGCCAAGGCTGTTATTGAACCGCTGCTGAATGTCCGGTGGGGCTACGGTCCAGGCATCTTTGGCGGAGTGGCAGGTAACACAACTGCGCCCGTTGGTCCCCAAGCTCTTGAAGTACGGGTTAGCCAGGTCCACTCCGCCCGTGGTCCGATAGGTGGCCAGCACTCCGCCGGTATCCGTGGTGTAAATGGGATTCGGTGCCCGGCTGCCGGCCTCGATCCCTGCCGATAAGCACAGGACCGCTGCCAACATCAAAAAAGCCATTGGCAGCACACCCTGGATCGCGCCCCACTGCTTCCCTTGGGTTCTTCCCGTTGTAAATCTACTGGTTACCGACATCTGGCCTCCTCAACGAATGTTGCCCATTCCTGAGCGCCTGGTTACTTCGGCCAAGCTTGATTGTGCATATTGCCCGGAACCCGGCAAAAAGTCCTCAAGAGGGGTCTCAAAATATCTCAAAGCAGCAGCTTAAACTCTAGCCACGCAAAGCTTTGCAATGTAGTCAAGAAGTCTGGAACTAATGTGAAGTCTTATAAACTACCCGCCGGCCCGCGGCGAAGCGCTACCCCACCTTTGCTCCATTGCTCAAGCCTGCAAACCGGTGGTACATTCCCTAGAATCAATCGGGCGGGCGTTCCCGGTCTGCGGAAGGATTTCGTCTTACAGGTTGTCTAAATAAATCTTCAAAAACAAGGGTTTCTCAAACTTCTTAAATTCAGGCCATGCAGGTTAATACCAGCGCGGTCAGTGGTTTATACGAGTTCGGGCCCTTTCGCCTGGACCCAGTAAAGCGGGTCTTGCGGCGCGATGGCGAGCCCGTATCCCTGACTCCTAAAGCTTTTGACACCCTCCTGCTCCTGGTGCAGAGCAACGGCCGGCCCCTCTCCAGGGAGGACCTGATGCAGGCGGTGTGGCCCGATAGCTTCGTGGAAGAGGCCAACCTCACCCAGAACATCTTCGTATTGCGAAAGGCGCTGGGCAGCAGCGATCGCTATATCGTTACTCTTCCCGGCCGCGGCTACCAGTTCGTGGAGCAGGTGCGGGAAGTCGAACCGGAAAAGCAGGAGAGCAAGAAAGAGGAATCCACAGCCGGATTCCGGTTAGCGGCAGTTGACCAAGTGCAGTCGCGGCGGGGACTTGCTTGGGTATTTCCTTTGCTGGCCTTGCTTGCGCTCGCGACCGGGGCCGGGCTCCTGCTGCGCTTTGGGCGTGGCCAAACCGGCCTTCACGGCACCAACCTGGCCGCTTCGGCAGAGGCTGCGGGGCCCGCCCGCCGCTCGCTGGCGGTGCTGGGATTTCGCAATTCGTCCGGCCGTCCTGACGAGCAATGGATCTCTACAGCTTTTTCCGAGATGCTGAATACGGAATTGGCCGCCGGGAACCAGTTGCGCATGGTCTCCGGCGAAGACGTGGCGCGAACCAAAGTTGAATCTCCTCTGCCGGATGTCGCCAGCCTGTCCAAGCCTTCCCTGCAGCGCTTGCGCGGACAACTGGGCGCTGACCTGGTGGTGCTCGGCTCCTATACCACACTGCGGGAAAAAGAAGGGGAGCGAATCCGCTTTGACCTTCGGCTGCAGGACACCAGCACGGGTGAGACCATCGCCGAAGAATCCGCCACCGGCAGCAAGGACGAGTTGTTTCAGTTAGTAACGGAGATGGGAAGCGAAACCCGCCAAAAAATCGGCATCGCCAGTCTTTCTGGCGAGCAAAGCGGGCAGGTACGCGCCAGTGTGGCCGCCAACGCCGAGGCCACGCGCCTCTATGCTGAGGGACTGCAGGCGCTGCGCAGGTTTGATGCCTTGGGTGCGCGTCAACTGCTGGAGAAAGCGATTGCCGCCGATCCTAAACACGCCCTATCCCATTCCGCTCTGGCCGAGAGCTGGTCGGTGCTGGGCTATGAATTGCAGGCTCGTTCCGAAGCTAAGACGTCGTTCGAGCTATCGAAAAATTGCAGCCGTAAGGACCAACTGCTGATCGAGGGCCGCTATCGCGAACTGATTCGTGACCTGCCCGGGGCCATCGAAGTTTATCGCACACTATGGAACTTTTTTCCCGATGATCTTGAGTATGGCTTGCATTTGGCCTCTGTCGAGACCACGAATGGCCAGGGAAAAGACGCCCTGGAAACGGTAGCGCGCTTGCGGCGGTTGCCAGAAGCAGAGAGCGCCGACCCCCGGATTGATCTGGCGGAAGCAAAGGCGGACGAATCACTCGGCGATTTTCGCCACGATTTGCAGGCTTCCTCTTCCGCCGCTGCCAAGGCACAAGCCAGGGGAAGCAACCTTATTCTCGCCCTCGCTTTCCGCCGACAGGGATATGCTCTGGAGCGACTAGGACGCCCCAGCGATGCTATTGCGGCTTTTGAAAGAGCGCGTGCATTGTGGACCGCCGCCGGCGACGAGTACGGCGCTGCATCGGCATTGCACATGATGGCCCTCGCTCAGTACTACAAAGGCGACTTTGAGGCTTCCAGCCAATCCTTTCAAGCCGCCTTGAGCGTGTTCCGCCGTCTCGGAGCTCTGTCTGGAGTGGCATCCTCTTCCCACAATTTCGCCATGCTGCTGCACGATCAGGGCAAGCTGCAGCAGGCCAAAGAGCATCTGGACGAAGCGCTCCGCATCCAGCGCGACTTGAACGACCAACGGGGTGTGGCCGCTGACCTGGACGACATGGGTAATGTGCTGCTAGGCATGGGAGATCTGCGGGGGGCGGTGCATGTTAAAGAGCAGGCGGTGCAAGCATTTCATCGGATCGGCAACCGTTTCGGTGAAGCCATTACTCTCAGCAACCTGGGAGAGGTGCTGTTGGCTCAGGGAAAGCTTGCGGCGGCCCAGCAGAAATTCGAGCAGTCACTGGCATTGAAGCAGCAAATCGGCTACAAACCCGGACTGGGATACTGCTGGATGGACTTGGCGAATGTACTGCTTGCCAGAGACCGCCTGGCGCAAGCCCGCACCATGACTTTGCAGGCGATCAGCCTTCGCCAGCAACTCAATAACGAATTTGACGCTGCTACCAGCCGCCGGCAACTGGCCGAAATCGCCCTCCAGCAAGGCAATGCCGCTGAAGCTGAATCTCTGGCGCGGAGCGCGGCGGCGGTATTTGATAAACGCAAAGTAAGCGACAGTGGCGCCTTTACTTACGCCGTTCTGACCCGGGCATTGCTGGCGCAGGACAGGATCAGCGACGCGCAGAGCGCCAGTGAACGGGCCATGGTTCTCTCGCAACAAGGAGGTGACCGCGAAGCGCGCTTTCAGGCTTTGCTGGCCGCTGCCGCAGTGCGGGCAAGATCCGGCGAAGACGAGCAAGCGGCTCGGCTTCTGCGAAATCTGGATTCGGAGGCCAGCCGCTACGGTTACGTCGGCTATGAACTGGAATCGCGTTTGCGCCTGGGTGAACTCGAACTCAAATCGGGCCGGAAGACCGGACGCGACCACTTGGCGCGTTTGCAGCACGATGCCGAGGCAAAAGAATTCCTGCTCATAGCGCGGCAGGCGCGGACCGCGCTACACGGCGGCTCCTCAGCCCTTTAGGCCGCCCGGGCGCCGCGTTGCTCCCGCCGAGCCCGCACGATGGACAGTGCCGCGCTACCCGCGACCGTTGCCAGCGCCAGTTTGGAGATTTTCTTCAGCGTTCCCCCCTTGCGCCACCCGCCACTGACCCGTTCGGGTTTCTGTGGCTCATAAAGATTGCCTTCCGTTGGCGCCGCAGGCTGGTTCTGGAAATGCTGCCTTTCGGTAATCTGACGAATCACCTTGTCATACTGCTTCGGCGTGAGCGCGTGGGCCAGCGACATGAAGTAGCCATGCTTGCCTACCAGCACTTCCGGCTGGGGATCTTCCGCCAGACTGACGATTTCCCGCGCTACCTTGCGGGCTTCGCTTACCGAACCCAGCGGCCGGATGGCTTTGCCCGTGTAGTTGGCGGCATGCTGGAAAAACGGCGTATCGGTGGAGGCGGGGAAAATGGTGCTGATGCTGATGTCGGTGCCAACATATTCCTGGCGAAGCGTATCGCCCAAACCGCGCACTCCGTGCTTGGAAATGTCGTAGGCGCTGCTGTAGGGAATACCGCCCAGGGCCACCTGCGATGAGACGTTGATGAGCACTCCTCTTCCCTGATGCTCAAACTGGCGCAAGGCCGCGCGCGAGCCGTGAATGCAGCCGTAAAGGTTGGTTTCCAGCACCCGCCGGAAATCGTCGGCTGGTGAATCCACAAAACGGGCGTAGAGGCCGACTCCGGCGTTGTTCACCCACACATCAATGCCCCCGAAGGTATCCACCGCCTGCCGCGCCAGTTCCTCTACTTCTTCTTCCAGGGTCACGTCGGTGGGCACCACCAGGGCCTGTCCCCCGAATTTTTCACACTCCCGGGCGGCGTCTTTCAGCGCCCGCTTGTTACGCGCCGCCAGCACCAGCGAGGCACCCTGCCTGGCAAATTCCTGGGCCGCCACGCGTCCGATTCCGCTCGACGCTCCCGTTATCACCACCACCGCGTTCTCTACCGACACAGGCATGATTCTCCTCCCCATGAACTGTTTGGTTTGGATATCATGCGCGGCGTTACAGTTGGCTGGAGCTTTGCTGGGCCAGGACCCGCAGGGCTGGGTTTGTCGCGCCGGCTTGGCCGACGGCCGCGAGGGATCCGCCCTCGCATTATGGCGCGGGGTTCGTCCCCGGCGCTCCTTCCAGCACGTACACGCGGGCGGGATTCCCCGCCTGAATGTTGTTCTTCTGGAAGCACTCCTTGATGCGGCGGCGCAGTTCGCGGCTCACCCTGTACTGCCGGCCGGGCAGAGTTTTCACCAGCAGCAGGTAGTCCACTTCCCCACTGGCCACCCGCTCAATGCCCGGCACCTGGGGATCGGCGACGATATCGTCGTGAAAGCCGGGATCATTGCGCAATTCTCCGGCCACTTGCGTCAGCAGCTTGACCACCCGGTCACTGTCCTCGCTGTAGGCCACGGAAATATGCAGGGTGAGCTGGGCCCAATCCCGCGTCAGGTTGGAAACAATCTTGATCTCGCTATTGGGAACTATGTGCACCGTGCCGTCGTCATCGCGCAAGGTGGTGTTGCGCATGCCCATGGCTTCCACCGTGCCCTTTACGCCGGCCACGCGCACCACATCGCCCACCGCGTACTGGTTCTCCAGCAGGATGAAGAAGCCATTGATTACATCGTGCACCAGGGTTTGCGCGCCGAAGCCAATGGCGAGGCCGGCCACGCCTGCGCTGGCCAGCAGCGGCCCCATGTTCACGCCCAGCACGGGCAGGATTTGCATCAGCGCCAGGAAGATGATGACAAACGTCCCCGCGCTGCCGATGACTCCGGCAGCAGTCCGCAGTTGCTGGGCCCGCACCCCGCTTTCGTGACGGCTGAAGGCCAGCAGCCGGTTGATGAGCACTTTCATCAGCCGGATGAGCGCGAAGGCGATGATGGCGATGACAATAATCTTGGGAACATCCACGCGCAGAAATTCCAGACCATCCACGCGCCAATGCTCGAGGACCGAGCTGAGATTGTGGGTTTGCAAAGGCTCAATGAACATACGAAAGGGGCATAATTATGAGCAGTTCCGCCTTGAGTGCGGATTATAACAAGGCAAGCGGGCCGTATCCGACCCGTCCACGGTTTCGTTTAAAACCGCGGATGCCGCCCTGTTTTAGGCTGCAGTCGTGCGGAGTGGGGCCGGTGTTAAATTGCTCTTTAGTTCATTGCCAACAAAACCGAGGTGTACGTGTCCAGGCTCATAATCTTTGCCCTGTTCATTTCCTTAGGTATCGGCAGTCTTCCGGTTCACGGTCAGGATATGGGAGGGCGGCCGGTTGATCCCGGCGCTACCCCCCAGTTTCCGACCCACGTCGGGGAGATGGGCCAGCACCAGCCCAATGAAGCGGAGCGCAAGCTGGAGCGCGAGCAGCAGAAAAAGCGCAACCAGGAGCGCCAGGCTGACCTGAAGCGCGACACGGACAAGCTTCTCCTGCTGGCCACCCAGCTCAAGCAGGCTGTGGATAAATCCAACGAGCACACCCTCTCCGTCGAGGTAATTAAAAAGGCCGGGGAAATCGAAAAACTGGCCAAGAGCGTGCGCCAGAAGATGCGCGACGAGGACTGAGCCTCCTTTCGAATGGCCGGTTAAACCCACAGAACACTTGGAGCAGTGACCTTCTTCTTATATATTTGCAAGTCGGTTGCAACAAAAGGGGAGGAAATAGTTATGCCCTTGCCCCAGACCGAGGCTCCCGGGCGACTGGTTGCAGAGTTGCTTTCCCGCGGCGTGCGCATGACCACACAGCGCCGCACCATTTTGAGCGTGATCGAAACCGCGCGTCAGCACCTGGATGCCGCACAAATTCTGCGCCGCGCCCGCAAAGTCGATCCCGGCCTCGACCGGGTGACGGTTTACCGCACTATTCGCCTGCTCAAGCGCCATGGCCTGGTGGACGAACTCGACCTGCTCCATCTGGAAGGCGAGAAGCACTACTACGAGCGGCGTCCCCAGCGCGACCATCTGCACATGGCCTGCGTGCGCTGCGGCAAGATTCTGGAATTCGAAAGCGATCTCTTCGAGCGCCTCAAGGGACAGATCCAGCGCGACTGCCAGTTCCACATCCTGGTGACGCGCGTGGAAATCGGCGGCTACTGCGCCCAGTGCCGCAGCAATTCATCTGATTTTCGTCCCGCCTGAAAACTCCGGATTGCAAGTTGTTGCATCCTGGCTGCAACAGAAAATGTTGGACCATCTTGCTTGCCGAGCGCGAGGCGATTTACATTCAGAGCTGGATATAGTTGCAACTGAGTTGCAACTAGAAGCGTTGCAATTCCGAGAAGCTCTATGCCGAAGCTTTTGCCATGCTTACTGCTGCTTGTGCTTGCGCTTCCTGCTTGCGCCCAGGAAGACGCCCCCTATTTCGTCACGTACGACCATCACCTGGAGGAGCCCGGCAATCTCGAACTGGAGATGAACACCACTACCGGCGTGCCGCGCAGCGGGCAAAGGGCCTACATCGCGCCCTTTGCCGAATTGCAGTACGGAGTAAACCGCTGGTGGACCTCGGAGCTCTACCTGGAGGGCCAGTCCACCGCCGGGGACAGCACCATCTTCACCGGTTGGCGCCTGGAGAGCCGCTTTCGGCCCCTGGCCGCCGAGCATGCCATTAACCCTGTCTTCTACCTGGAATACGAAAACATCAACGAGGGCAGCCGCATTCAAAAGGAATTTGTGGGCAAGGCGCCGCTCGATTTTGAACCCAACTCCGAGCTCCGCCAGGCCCATGCCCACGAACTGGAAGCCAAGCTCATTCTCTCCAGCGATGTTAAGCACTGGAATATCGCTGAGAACTTCATTGTGGAGCGCAATCTTTCCCAAGAAGAGGGCTTCGAGTTCGGCTACGCTTTCGCCACTTCGCGCCGCCTGACCCAGTCCGTTTCCCCGCACCCCTGCCGCTTGTGCCGGGAGAATTTCGTAGCTGGAGTGGAGTTCTACGGTGGCGTGGGCAGCACGAAATCGCTGGGCCTGCAGCAAACGGCCCACTATGCCGCTCCGGTGCTGGCTTGGGCGATCAGCGACAAATCAACCCTCAGCTTGTCACCCGCCATGGGCTTGACTCGGTACAGCAATCCTGTGTTGCTGCGCGTCGGCTACAGTTACGAGATTCGCGGCTTTCGTAATAAACTACGTAGGCTGTTTCGGAGCCACTGAGAATGGGACCCAAAGCACTGATGATTGCCGCATTTGCGGTTACAACTATGGTTTGCCTGGGAATCGCGCAGACCGCGAAGCCGCCCGCCGACAAATGGGAAGCGCCGGCCGATGCCGCGGCCAAACCCAACCCCGAAGCCCAGAATCCGGATGCTCCCGCCGTCGGCCGCAAGCTCTACATGCGCACCTGCGTGGGCTGCCATGAAGAAGATGGCAGCGGCAAGGACACCGGCGCCGCCAATCTCCGCTCCCCCGAGGTTCAGTCCCAAAGCGACGGCGCCCTGTTCTGGAAGATCAGCAACGGCAACACTGCCGCGGGCATGCCGTCCTTCGCTTCCCTGCCCGAAACCGACCGCTGGGACGTGGTGACTTTTTTGCGCACTTTGAAAGACTCCAGCGATAAGGGGTCGCCGGGTTCAGAGGGCAAGAAAGAAGGCTCTCCCCCGTCGCGCCAGAACCACCGGCCGTAATTCCCTACCCTCAGACCAAAATGAGGCACAAACGTGTAATCTGGTTCGCGCTCCTAGCGATGCTGTTGCTGCCGTCTGTGAGCGGCGCGCAAGCCGGCAGCCACATCCGCACGGTCTGGCTCATCATCCTGGAAAACAGGAATTGGCCGGAAATCAAGGGCAGCAAAGACGCTCCTTACATCAATCACACGCTGCTGCCCATGGCCTCCTATGCGGAACAGTATTTCAATCCGCCCGGAATGCACCCCAGCTTACCCAATTATCTGTGGCTGGAGGCGGGCACGAATTTCGGCATTCTGGATGACGACCCTCCCCGCGTCCGTAGCCAGTCCACCCGCCAGCACCTGGTCACGCTGCTGAACCGGCAAGGGATCACCTGGAAGGCCTACCAGGAAGCTATATCCGGGCGGCGTTGTCCGCTGGCCGACAGCTACCCCTACGGAGTCAGGCACAATCCTTTTGTCTATTTCGATGACGTCACCGGCAACCGAAATCCGCGCTCGCCCTACTGCATTGCTCATATCCGTCCGTTCAAGGAGCTGGCCCGGGACCTGAGGGCTGATCACGTTGCGCAATACAACTTCATCACCCCCGACGTCTGTAACGACATGCATGACCGCTGCCGGCCCATGAGGAACGAAATTGCCCAGGGAGACCGGTGGCTGGCCCGCAACCTGCCTCCGATCCTGGGTTCCAAGGCTTACCGCGAGGGCGGAGCCGTCTTCATTACCTGGGATGAAGCGGCGCTGGCCGACGGCCCCATAGGAATGATTGTTCTTTCGCCCTTTGCCAAGGGCAAGGGATACGCCAGTTCCCTCCATTACACTCACGGCTCAACCCTGCGCACCATTCAGGAGATATTCGGAGTCACACCTTTGCTTGGGGACGCCAGCCGGGAACTCGATCTGAGCGACCTGTTCTCGACTTTTCCGTAATGGGCGGGCTTGGCCTCAGCGCCCGGGGGGGCGCTTCTCAAGCGGGCCAGCGGGATGTAACCTTTCTCCGGGCTGCCACTCGGTACTTTTGCGAGGGAATTATGGCCACAACCGCGCTGCTGCAACAGGCGAAGGCGGAGTGCTGGAGCGACGAAGAGGTAGTGGCGCGCGTGCTGGGCGGGGAGACCGCGCTGTTTGAAATCATTATGCGGCGCTACAATCAGAGGCTTTACCGCGTCGCCCGCAGTATTCTGCGCAACGATGCCGAGGCCGAGGACGTGATGCAGGACGCCTATGTGCGCGCCTACCAGCACCTGAGTCAGTTCGCCGGCCGGGCCAAGTTTTCCACCTGGCTCACCCGCATCGCTGTGCATGAAGCCCTGGCCCGGGCCCAGCGCCGTAGCCGGGTGCAGGAACTCGATGCTGAACCTTACGGAGGCAACATGGACCCGCTGGCTGCAAAAACTCCCGACCCCGAACAGCAGGCCTCCGACCACGAATTGCTGGCGCTGCTGCAAAGCGCCGTGCTGGAATTGCCCCCGAGTTACCGCTCCGTACTTTTGCTTCGTGATATCGAGGAAATGAGCACTGCCGATACCGCGGAAGCCCTGGAACTCAGCGAAGAAAACGTTAAGGTGCGGCTGCACCGCGCCCGCGCCCTGCTGCGGCGCGAGCTCTTCTCCCGCGCCGGCATGCAACGTCGCAACGCCTTCCCATTTATGGGCGCGCGCTGCGACCGCATGGTCGCAGCTGTCATGCGCCGCCTGGCGGAACTACAGGCTGGGACAACAACACCATAAGCAACCCAGATTTGGACTATCGGCCTTAGCTCAGTCGCAGTATACTTCCCTGGCCATAAGGCGGGCTGCACCCCGTATTACCCGCCGTACCCTTCACCTCTGAGAAGAAAACCTATGAAATGCCGTACGTTCGCGGTAACGGCGCTGGCGGTGTGCGCCCTGCTCTACCAGGCTTTTGCCAAGACACCTCCCTCCGTACTCTCCACCGGCTCCCCTTACCTGTTCGTTTGGGCTGGCGATGAAGCCCGTAACGCCAGCGATTTTCTGGCGGTGATTGACGCCAACCCCTCGTCGCGAAGCTATGGACGCATTGTCACGACCGTGCCCGTGGGCATGACCGGAACCATGCCCCATCACACCGAGTACGAATTCCCCCAGGGCAATCTGCTTTTTGCCAACGGCTGGGTAGCCGGGCACACCTTTATTTTCGATCTGAGCCAGCCCTTAAAGCCGCGTATTGCCGCCCAATTCCAGGACCGCGCCGGCTATAGCTTTCCCCACAGCTTCGTTCGCCTGCCCAACGGCGACGTGCTTTCCACCTTTCAGTCGCAGGGCGGAGCGCTGGCGGCCGATGGCGGCCTGGTCGAACTGCGGAACAATGGATCGGTGGTGCGCTCCGCTTCCGCCCTGGACCCGGCGGTGGACAAAGACGTCATTTGGCCCTATAGCATGGCGGTTGCGCCTCAAATAGACCGGGTGGTGAGCAGCAGCAGTCCCATGGGCTGGCCCGACTGGGGAAAGCTTCCCCCAGGCTCCTGGTCGCTCAAGAAGATCAACGACCAGGTGACCTCGCAGGTGCAGGTGTGGAGGCTCTCCGACCTGCATCTACTGACCACGGTGACGCTCCCATCGGACAGCGGCAAGCACAACCAGTGGCCGGCGGAGCCGCGGCTGTTGCCGGATGGTTCCGTTTATGTGAACACGTTCTCCTGCGGCCTCTATCGCATGAAGGACATGAACGGCGCACACCCCTCGGCGGAGCTGGTGCATACCTTTCCCGGCGGCGACAGCGCGCACACCATCTGCTCGGTTCCCGTGGTGGTGGGACACTATTGGATTCAGACCGTAGCCGCACTGCCGGGCCTGATTGCGCTGGACATCAGCCATCCCGAGAAGCCGGTGGAAGTGTCGCGGCTGGTTTTCGATTCCCATTTCCCCATGCCGCACTGGCTGGCGGCCGATCGCAAAAGCGACCGCCTGGTGGTGACCGGAGACATGGAAAGCTGGGTGCTGGTGGCGCGCTTCGATGCCGAGAAAGGCACGCTAAGCCTGGACCAGAGCTTCCGCCAACCCGGTGCAACCGCGCCCGGCATCAGCTTCGACCGCCAGCAGTGGCCGCAGGGCAAAGCCGGCAGGGCGCTAGTGCATGGGGCGTTGTTCGGGCCGGAGTAA
>Ga0134128_10008785_pt1 | contig 12154 bp, 9 predicted proteins | sample KB31754_FD_96462 | JGI IMG/M metagenome (GOLD analysis project Ga0134128, IMG submission 96462) | Terrestrial soil microbial communities with excess Nitrogen fertilizer from Kellogg Biological Station, Michigan, USA - KB3-175-4 | ecosystem: Environmental > Terrestrial > Soil > Unclassified ...
AAAAGCTGGGCGCGGCCCGGTTTGTGACGGATGTTCTTGGTTTCGAAGAAATAGAGCATCCCCAGGCGATAGATAGGATCCTCACCGGAAGCGCTCTCATAAATGTAGGTTCCCAGTGGAATGTCTGCGGGATTAAAGCCCCACGCCATCAGGCGTTCGTAGCCCATCCGACAGTGGCGCGATTCATCGTAAGTCCAGCGCGCAGCATTGTGTATCCATTCCCAAGGCAGAATGTCAGCGAACACGCTCAACATCACGCCGCCGTTTTCTATTGCCCAGACTTCGTTCAAGTGACTGATGGCCGAGCGAAGCTGCAGTTGCATGCCTTCGCCATAGGGATAAGCTGGATCGACGATATCCGGCCAGTAAAAGCGGCAAGGCCAGAAGCGCAGGTCGCGCGCCGGCTTGCCGGGAATGACGTAGGTCTTTCCGCCTGGCAAAGGCCCTGGGGTGCCAGATAGTGAGGACGGCCCGATTCCTACTCCGCCCACGTCAAAGAGCCATTTGGCGACCACTTGCGTCCATGCGAGCGTGTCGTCGCGTAACTCGGGATTGCCGGCCACTGCGGACTCGCTCCATTGCTCGAAGGCAGCAATCTGTTCTGCTTTTTCAGAGACGGCAAGCGACAGGAAGCGGTGCGTGGGCCCGTCGGCGATGGAATCAGATGCTTCCAGATACGCCTGGAACGAATCACGCAGAGCCGGCAACAAAACTTTTCCAATGCTCAACAGGAAAGCCGGAACCGATGGAGAATTTCTAACTGCACCGAAAAGCTCGATCAGCGCCCCATCCGCTCCTTCCTCCTCCAGCAGACGGCTGGGGAAACGAAGCTCGAACACGCGATTCCGCAAAGCATTGGCAGTCTCTGCGCTCTGCCAGATGAAACGAGCGAGTCCCGTCTTGATATCAAGCGGGGCGACAGCGGGAATCCACGCCGCCTGGCTCACTAGAAGCGAACGCTCACAAAAGAAAAAGCGTTTGAGGATCTGCGCGGTATCGAAGCGCATCCAGCGCGCCCTGGGCTGCGAGGTTAACAGGAATGTGGAACTCGGCGACATGGACACGCCTATTCTCGCAGAGTTAGCGACTGCGTCACAGAGGCACGGGAAAAATAGTCCTCTTAGCGAGAATTGCTGAGCGCCACGGTAAGCACCGCCACGATCAGGACCAGCAAACCCCGATTTAACAGTCGACGGCTAAGGGCAGGCGCGCCCCGCCACTCGCCTCGCCACAATCCCCAGAGATTGCCCACGACGATGGAGAGAGAGATGAACAAAGGCCAGCCTGCAATTGCGCCCCAGCGTCCCAGTTTTGCGGCACCGGCACCGTAAAGATAGAAGCTTCCAATCCACATCAGCGCCATTCCCGCGCTAAGGCCCAGATTGCGCGGCGTCTCGCGGTTCCAGTATTGGCCTAGGGTGCGCTTGCTGATGATCAGGTACAAACAATATGCGAGGTTGGCGACGCACCCCAGGGTAAACAGAAGAGCCCACACCGTATTCCCTGAAGAAGCCGGGGACACTCCCAGCGAAGCGGCAGCCTGGATCACGTTTCCCCCGAATGTCACGCCCACGTTGGGCAGACATGAGAGTATGCCGGCGAAGATTGCGATGGCCAGGCCGATTTTAAAAGTGTTTGACCGTGTTGCGGCGGACTTGCCTTCAGAAGGCGTGCGGCGGGATCCGGCAATGGAGCACAACGCGATACCAAAGATGACCAGCGCCGTTCCGGCGAGCAGAAACAGGCCTTTGCTCGTGAAAAGACTCTGCGGGAAGAACAGCAGGAGCGGAATCAGCGCGCCCAGGCTGGCGATAAGCCCCATGATGATCGGATATCCCAAGGCCATGCCGAGCCGTTCCATCCCCAGGCCGAACAGGACAGCACCCACTCCCCAGCCCAGCCCAAAAAGCGCCAGGACAGCGAGGTCTTTGACCGGAGACGCGGAATATACGGCGAAAATACTTGGCACCAGCAGAAGCGTGATGGTCCAGTTGAAGACAAACATGCCTAGCAGTGAGAACGCGGCCCAGGTGTGCTCCCACGACCATTGTCGAACGAGTGTCATGGGAACAACGAAGGTCCCTTGCAGCAGGGCCGCCAGCAGTACCAGAAGAAAGCCGATCAGCAGGGGCATAAGGGAATCTCGACGTTTGCAAACTCTACTTGGACCTCGCTAACGGGACAGCAAGACCGTCGCTTGAAACTGCAAACCAGCGTTCCTTCGCTGGCGACGCATACCCGTTTACCGTCCTGGTAAATCCAGGTATCGACAAAAACGCTCGCGCCGCACATAACTCTTCCCGTCCTCGACCCCCTTGGCACGAAATACTCCGATCGAGTTGCTACCGCTGCAGATCAACGCCAACCACGATTTCAAACTGCACCGGAAGGGTTGGCCAGAAACCAATTCGGAGGATGCAGGTCTTGCTTGCGATAAAACTGGAGAACGTCATCTCGGTGGGGCAGCGAAGGGATGACGCCCTCCTTGATGACGGCCAGGCCGCCGGTGACCGCGGCAAACGGCACGGCCTCCTCGACACTCGCGCCGCAAGCCAGCGCGATCGCCAACCCGGCGTTGAAGGCGTCCCCGGCGCCCGTTGTATCCACCGCCGACATGCATACCGCAGGAACGCGGATGGAGGATTTGTCGGTTACGACCAATGCTCCGTTTTCTCCCAAGGTCATCACGACCTGTTTGACTCCGCTGCGAATCAACCTGCGCGCGACTGCCTCGGGCTCGACGTCCGCTCCCGGACTAAGGGCAGCCAGAGCCTTGGCCTCACTCTGATTGGGGGTGAGAATATCGACTAACCGCAAGAGGGACGGAGGCAACGGCCGGACGGGAGCCGGATTCAGAATCGTGATTGCACCTCGTTCGCGTCCGCGCGCCAGTGCGGCCTCAGCGGCGGCTACCGGAATCTCAAGCTGGGTGATCACCACAGCCGGCGAATTGAAAGCAGCTCCGCACTGGGCAACGTCGGCGGCGGTCAAGAGTTCATTCGCTCCCGGATCGATGGTGATGCAGTTATGTCCGCTCGCCGCCTCGACAATAATGAAGCCCACTCCAGTCGGTACGTTGGCAGTGCGCTTTACATAGGTGATGTCAATGCCTTCGTCGCGATAGAGGCCGAGCGCCATTTCTCCGAAAGGGTCTGTTCCAATTCTGGCGACGAAGCTGACGTGCGCTCCCAGCCGGGCGCATCCCACTGCCTGATTTGAACCTTTCCCTCCGTAGTCCACGCGATAACCCGTTCCCAAGAGTGTTTCGCCGGTACGCGGCATACGTTCGACCTTCATGGTCAAGCCGGTGGCGTAGCTCCCCACGACGGTAATTCGAGGAACGGTCAAGAGAACATCTCCTTGAACAGGGTTTTCGATAACACAAGACCGGCAAGCCTACCACACGCGGAGCTGAATGCTTCTGCGGCTCGCCAGGAGTCCTATTCCAAGTTGCAACGCAATAAATCGGAAATGGCGCCGGGAGGGCATCCGCCAGAGGATGACCGCTGCCGTCATCCGCTGCATTGGAAGTGAACTGCCCACCGAAGCGCGTTCGCCGCGCGGCGACCCAAGCTGCAGAAGGTCGACCTGGCTGCGGCGGACTTGCCCACCAATCTCAACGAATGCCTTCCCTGAATGACGCTTTGCGTGTTCGCTGTACTGAACTCCTGCAATGCGGCTCACGGCCGGGGCGAAGCCAAGGTAGCCCAGCCGTCGAAAGCCCCCCGGAAATCTGGAACAGGGTGAGCCCATTGAGCGCGGGATCGTCGGCAACGCCAGGAACCGCCCGACAGGATAGTTGAGACCACATGAAATCGACTTCTTTTACCTGAACTGATCCTGTTTGGAATATGGAATTTTCGATAGGATTCGGTACGAAGCCGCGCCGATGAGAGGTCACGGTTGGTGTTCCGCCAAAACCGGGGTCTGAAGGGGCTCTCACGAAATTCGAGATTCCCTTCCCTGCCCATGGTTAGTATGGTGTGGTTTGTACGATTCCATTTGGACGCAGAACTAGGAAATGAAACGGAAAGGATATTCGAATGATGCGAATGTGCGGGCTAGTGGTGCTCTTGCTGCTGGTAAGTTGTGCAGCAGTTTATGGCCAGAGCCAGGTCGGGTTGGGAGCATTAGCCGAACCTCGCGATTACATACAGAGACGCGTGTCCAGTTACGACCATTCGGGAGGGAACGAAGATTACAAAACGATCGCTCCGGGAGATACCCTCACGATTCTGGATGAACCTGGGCCAGGAATCATTACGCACATCTGGTTCACACTTTCGTCTCACGAGATGTACCACCTGAAAAAATTGGTGTTGCGGATGTATTGGGACGGGGAGGCGACGCCCAGTATGGAAGCTCCCCTTGGCGACTTTTTTGGACTGGGTCTAGGCGAGTACTTCACGTTTGAGGCGCTACCTTTGTCCTCTGCACCAAACCATGCGTTGAATTCGTACTTCCCCATGCCGTTTCAGAAGCGTGCTCGAATCACTGTAGAGAACGCGGGAAAACTGAAACTCGATGCGTTGTACTACAACATCGACTATCAGGCTTACGCGAAACCGCTACCTGCGGACACTTTGTATTTTCACGCGCAGTACCGTCAGGCTTCGCCGAACCCAGGCGTCGCCGGGGATTGGAAAGACAATGGCGACCCGCTTCAGAACGGCAAGAAAAACCTCGCGGGTGAGGGCAACTACGTCTGGCTGCAGGCCACAGGACGAGGACATTTCGTCGGCGTGACCATGTCCGTGTTACAGAACCAGGATTATTGGTGGGGCGAGGGCGACGACATGTTTTTTGTCGATGGAGAAAGACAGCCTTCGATCAACGGAACCGGGACCGAAGACTATTTCCTAGGGGCATACGATTTCGGAGGCAAGGCATTTTCGTACGCGCTCTATGGTGCGCCCGTCGTAGGAGAGGAAAAAGCTGGAAGCCGAAGCAGCGTCTATCGCTTCCACCTGGATTCCCCCATTCCCTTCACGAAATCGCTGAAAGCGACGATCGAACACGGACACGCCAACGGCAGGTCCGACAATTATTTTTCAGTGGCTTATTGGTATCAGACCGAACCACACGCGGCATTTCCCGTATTACCCCAGGTGGACGAGCGATTGCCGCGGTTGCATGCTGTCGGCGGTCCGGGGAACGCGGCCAAGTAGGGGAAGCAGCCTCGACGGTAAGCGCTACCCCGTGCCGACGCGGGCGTCTTTCCAAATATCGATAGCCCCGTCCTGTGCATGGCGATCGATCTCCTTCAGCTCCGCATCCGTGAATCCGAGTTTCTTCACCGCATCCAGCGAGTCGTCGAGCTGCTCGACATTACGCGCTCCGATCAGCGCTGTGGTCACCCGATGGTCGCGCAGCACCCAGGCAATCGCCATTTGTGCCAGTGTCTGCCCTCGCCCCCGTGCAATTTCGTTCAACGCCCGCACCCGTTGAAGGTTCTCTTCCCTCAGGAATTCCTTCCGAAAGGAATCTTCCGCCATTACACGCGAATTCTTCGGTACCCCATTCAGATACTTGTTGGTCAGAAGTCCTTGCGCCAGCGGAGAAAACGCAATGCAGCCCACGCCCAATTCGTGCAGCGTCTCTAGCAAACCCACTTCCACCCAACGGTTCAGCATCGAGTACGAAGGCTGATGAATCAACAGGGGTACCCCCATGCTCTTCAAAATATGCGCCGCTTCCCGGGTTCGCTCCGGACTGTACGAGGAAATGCCCACGTATAAAGTTTTGCCCTGATGGACCGCGTGCGCCAGCGCCCCCATGGTTTCTTCCAGCGGAACATCGGTTACCGGCCTGTGGGAGTAGAAGATATCCACATACTCCAGCCCCATGCGCTTCAAACTCTCATCCAGCGACGCCAGAAGATATTTGCGCGACCCGCCGATTCCATACGGCCCCGGCCACATATCCCATCCGGCTTTGGTTGAGATCACGAGCTCGTTTCGAAGCCGGGCAAAATCCTTGCGCAGAATCTCCCCGAAATTCTCCTCTGCCGATCCGTAAGGCGGTCCATAATTGTTAGCCAGGTCAAAGTGTGTCACGCCGCGGTCGAACGCGCGCCGGATCATTGCTCTGCCCATCTCGAATACGTCGGCGCCGCCGAAATTCTGCCATAGCCCCAGCGATATCAGCGGGAACTTTAAACCTGATTGCCCGCACCGCCGAAATTGCACATCCTCATAACGCTTCGCATCGGCTATATAGTTCATTTTCCACCGTCTCCCTATCCCGTCTAAGCCTTCTACCCAGGTTGAACCCGCACGCAATTTCGATCGCCCCGGTTGGGGCACCGCTGCGCGTTGAGTAGCCTAGCAGCCCGTGGCGTAATGCTCTTCTCGCGTTCCGCGCGAAAGCGCCCGAAAAGCGGCTCTCAGAATCGCGCTATAGCGTATTGCTGCAAGGCATTTGATGGTTTGCCTACCCCGGAACGCTGCCGGGGAAGCCGCTCATTCCCCGAGCGCCATTGCACCACGGGGCTCTAGAGGCCGCCCACCTACTCCAATACTCGGTCGTTCTGCGTCGAGATTTCACATGGTCAGGACGACGCGGAAGTTCGCGTCGCCGCTCATCATGCGCGCATAAGCTTCACCTGCTTTCTCGAGCGGATAGGTTTCAATCATCGCCCGCACGCCGGTTAGTTCGGAGAATCGCAGGGTATCCTCTGAATCCGCTGGTGTTCCTGCCGCCCAGCCTTGAATCGCGCGGACGCCGAAAATGAGTTGTACCGGGGTGACTTCGATGGGGTCGAATGACGCACCTACAACCATCAGCTTGCCGTTCGGAGCCAAGCCGTCGATCAGGGCCGACATCGCTTTCGAACTCGGAGCGGTTGCCAGGATCACCTGCGCGCCGCCCATTTTCTGCAACTCCTGGGCTGCATTGGTTGCATTGCTGTCAATGTAGACGTGGGCTCCTAGTTTCTCGGCGAGGGACATATTCCCGGGACCGCGTCCGATGGCCGCGACTCTGTAGCCGAACTTGTGCGCGTACTGAATGCCGAGGTGACCAAGACCGCCGATCCCCTGCACCGCGATAAGATCTCCGGGGAGAGCGCCGGCGTGGCGCAGCGAGTTGTATGTCGTGATTCCAGCGCAGAGCAAAGGCGCTGCTTCGATGGAATTGAGACCTTCTGGAATGGTTGCGAGCGCCGTGACAGGAGCCACCATGTACTGCTGATAACCGCCGTCGTAGCTGATGCCCGGAATTTTTACATTCTTGCAATTTCGAAAATCTCCGCGCCTGCAATAAAGACATACACCGTCGTGGCCGCCGTGCCAACCAATGCCGACGCGCTGTCCCTGCTTCCATTCGGAGACACCGGCGCCCAGCTCATCGATAGTGCCCACAACTTCGTGTCCGGGAATGCGGGGGTACTGAATCCAGGGAAACATCCCGTCTTTCGTCACGGCGTCGCTGTGGCAGATTCCGCAGGCTTGGATTTTGATGCGTACTTGCCCGTCTGCGGGCTTCGGGATCTCACGTTCGACGATCTCGAATTCTCCTCCCGGTCGCGAAATCTGCGCGACCTTCATAGTTGCAATTGCGCTTTTCATAGTTGCCATTATGTCTCCTGTGTAGTTGTGAAGTTCAAAGCTCGCAAACCAGCTTGGGTTGTTTGCCAGCCTAACATGAACGAAGAGGCCTCGACGCCGGGCAGCCACTAATCATGCGGCGGCCCAATGTACGGGAATTGATTTAAAAGATCGCCGTGCGGCCCAGGCTTATCTCCCGTCACCCTTCCGTTGGTGAGCATAGAAGAAATCGCTGACAACGTCGTCGGTGAGTATCCGGCCGGAGTGCAGACCGCGGACGGGGGAACTGGATCGGCCAGGAAGAAGAGAAGTCAGCGGTATATCAGAACCGCCGGCGGATCAGAGGCGAGCGCGGAAAGCGCCTGCTGCGCCAGCGTGGCGAGCGAGTCGAACGAAGCATCGCCCACATGTACGAAACCGAAGTCATGCGAAGAACCCACCTGCGGCGGCACGACAACATCATCAAACGGACCCGAATGCGTTTCTGATCTTTATTCCGCTGCTGTGGAAAGTCTCTGTAAACGCCATACCGCGACAATGGCCTCTATCAGAGCCTCAAGCAAGAAAAATGGCGGATGACAAAGTTCTACCAAAATATTTCAAAGGAACCCACGCGGCTTGAGTTGGTAAGACTCAGGGCGCACTCTGGCAGTTAGCGCTACGCCCGTAGACACATCAGATAACGCCATACGGTCGACGGGATTGGGTTATGTTGCCGGATTGCAATTGCATAGGCTATGTTACGGTGGTGGGGAAAGATACATCGTTGTACTAAATCGCAAACCAATCGGCAGGACTGAACTCGCAAAACTTGAGGGTAGTGAAAATCAAAATGCCAGTTCACATGGATGCACTAGTGGGTAAACTGAGGAAAGGGTTTTTGGGATCTTTATAGTGACATCGCGTAGGCGATTTCTATCGCAATCTGCAGCAGTCGCGGCGGGGTGGTGGTTCCTGCCTGGCTTGTACCATGATGCAGCCTCTGGACCGGCAGTCAAGTTTCCACTCGAACCACGAGGGCGGATCGCTGTCTCTTCCTACTCCTTCCGCGAATTTATCGTAGGAACAGAGAGCAAGAGCGGCAATCGAAGCATCGAGTTGAAGGATTTTGCTGCACACGTAATCCAAAAGTTCAATGTCAACAAAATCGAGCCTTGGAGCCGCCATTTTCCGTCCACGGATCCGAAGTATCTGGAAGAGTTTCGCCATTCAGTGAATACGGCCGGAGCGGCCGTGGCCAATTTGGCAGTGGATGGCTCTGACAGTCTTTACGCTGCCGGCCGTGACGAGTGCGAAAAGGCGACCTACTTCAGCAAGAAATGGATCGACATAGCGGTGGCGCTTGGGTCGCCCAGCATCCGCACAAATATTTCGCGCGCCCGAGATGCTGCACCTGAAGTTGCGCGCCTGGCGGCGAACCTACGGCCGATCGCGGAACATGCTTCGGCAGGAAATGTGGTGGTGCACTTAGAAAATGACGATCCCTTGAGCGAGGATCCATTTTTTCTTGTGAAAGTAATAAAGAAGGTGAATAGTCCATGGCTTCGTGCCCTGCCAGATTTTGGCAACACTCTGAGTGCGCACGACGACGACTATGCCTATGAAGCGATCGACGAAATGTTCGCCCACGCTTACGGCATTTGTCATGTAAAGGATGGTTCGGTCGACGAACAAGGCAAAGCCACTCACGTGGATCTCGCGAGAACGTTTGGAATCCTGAAGCGCCATTCCTACAAGGGATACTGCTCGATCGAGTACGATGCTCCCGGAGATCCCTATAAGCCGACGGCGGCGTTGATCGACACCACTATCGAACATCTGTCCTAATCGTCCCCGCGGCTTTCCCCATTACCGGAATCGACCCCGGATCGTAGGCAGGATTCGCTCCAGCAATTGTGAAGGCGAGAAATCAGCTGGCGTTGGCAGCTTCCGAGGGTTCTAACGCAGGTTCTGCCGATTGAATCTTGCCTCCGCCGCGGAAGAATACGCTGATCAGCAACAATATAAGGAATGCGGTCAATGCGGAAATGAGCCAGAAACCCTGCCAGTTTCTCACTAAAGTAGTTTCGACGGAATGAGTAAAGTAATCGACCGCACGGCCCGCGATCAGAGAACCCATCAACATTCCCAACCCATAGGTCAGGAAGGTAATCAGCCCCTGCGCAGCGCTTCGTAGATGGGGGGGCGCTTCCTGGTCGGTATAAAGCTGACCGGTCATGAAAAAAAAGTCGTAACAGATGCCATGAAGCAGAATCGCTACGTAAAACATCCACATGCGGCTATCGGGATTTCCATAGCTAAGCAGGAGGTAACGCACCGACCAGGCTGCCAGTCCCATGATCAGAATGCTTTTGACGCTCACGCGCCCCAAGATGAAGGGCATCAGAAGCATCATGATGACTTCGGACGCCTGCCCTAGCGCCATTTTGCCTGCGGCATTCGGGACGTGAACGTCGTTCAGATAAGCATTGGTGAACGAGAAATAAAACGTGAGAGGAATACAGGCCAGGATCGATGCCACCGCGAAAACCGCGAAGGACCGTCGTTTGAACATCACGAGAGCATCAAGTCCTAAGATCCGTTGAATTGTCACCGACTTCCCTTTACTGGGAGGCGGGGTATGGGGCAAAGTGAGGCTGAAAAGCCCCATCAACACGGAGGCTCCCGCAGCCAGCAGAAAAAATGAAGGAGAAGTCTCGATACCAAGACGTCCGAGAGTCACCCCAATTGCGATCCATCCCAGCGTGCCGAAAACGCGAATCAAAGGAAAATCGCGGGCCGGATTCTTGAGGTGTTGCAGAGTAAGCGAATTGGTGAGGGCAATGGTCGGGAAGTAGCATAGGCAATACACGAGCATCAGGCCATAGACTGGCGCGAAACTGGTGGCCCTGGCGACGAGAAACAGAAACACCGCACCGAGCAGGTGTAAAATCGCGAGAACCCGCTCCGAAGCAAAGAAACGGTCCGCGATTAGACCTACAAAAAACGGAGATACCATGCAGGCGATCGAACTGGTGCCAAACACTAGGCCGGCCTCGATGCCGGTGAACTTCAAGTGAATCGTCAGATAGGCGCCGAGGGTCACGTACCATGATCCCCAAATCACGTAGTTGAGGAACATCATGAAGCTAAGACGAATTCTGTCTGCGATCGACATTTACAGACCCCTCAACCGGAGAATCGAACGACTTATTTGCTTTTGTGCAGCTCGCCGGCTCGGGCATTGAGCCAGAGATCGATGGGCTTCTTCACCGAGGGCGCTGCGAACGGGAGTGCTATTTTGCGCCCTTCGCCGGCGGAGGCATATCCGGCGTAAAGCGCGTGCATGATGGCCAGACCATCTTCCCCAGTGATTTTCGGAGTTTCTTTTCCACGGGCGCAGCGCGCGAAATGATTCAACTCCTGCGGCGTGCCGTAGTTCCACAGCTCTTCAAACACGGGATAGGTCCAGCCTTTGGTTGTCGGGGCTTTCTCTACGGCGTAGGCGTAGCCGTTTTCGCTATACGTGGTCAAGGCATTGCCCATGTGCAAGTTGGCGTAGGTAACGCCATCTTCGCCGTGGATTTCAATGCGGTCGTCCATCCCACCCCGGTGCGCCCAGCTATTCTCAATCAGCGCCACAGCCCCATCCACAAACTCGATAATGCATAGCGAGTCGTCCTCGGCACGGGTTTTTTTGGAGTGGACGTATGTGCCCATCTGACAGTAGATGGATTTCATCGCCGGTCGTCCAAGAAACCACCAGCAGAAGGCGATACCGTGGCAACCCAAATCCATCAACGCGCCACCCCCCGAGCGGTTTACATCCCAGAACCATTCGCTGTGCGGTCCGAAGTGTTTCTCGCTTTGTTTGATCAGGTAGATTTTTCCGAAGGCGCCGGCATCGGCCATTTCTTTCGCTTTTAAGTATTTCGGCGTGAAGAGAAGCTCCTCTCCGTACATCAGCAGAACACCGTGGCTCTTGGCTGCCGCGATCATTTCTTCGCCTTCCGCAATGGTCATGGCCAGAGGCTTTTCGCAGACGATGTGTTTGCCGGCAGCCGCGATATCCTTTGTCATTTGGCAATGAAGGCTGTTCGGGGCGGCGATGGTGACCATCTCGATATCTTTTTCTTTCAACATCTCGCGGTAATCGATGAACACGCGCGGGACGTTGAATCGTTTCGCAAGTGCCGCCGCGTTGCCGGGAGTGGGAGACGCGATGGCGACCGCCTCGGCCTCCTCCGGCATGATTTGTAATGATGCCGCGTGAATATCAGCCTGAAACTGCGATCCGATGATCCCGACTCTTACTTTGCCGCCTCTCGCCATTCTGACATTCCCCCTGCGATCGGCGCCGGGCGCCGGTCGGTATCCATCCGATTCAAAAAATGCAGCGTCGCATCCGAACCGTTGCACGGGCCTTGGTTTTTCCTGAAGGTTGGCCATTAACTTGATTTCGTCGGAGAAGGCCAACATACTCGACGATCATGCGATTCCCTTAGTAGTCCAAGTCATCGTGAATGACGATCCTGGAGGTGTCATAGCCTTGGATTTACAAAGCTCTCAGCTCGCAAAAAAGGTGGACCTCGGGAAGTTCGGTCCTGGCGTCATTTTCGGAACGGACA
>Ga0134128_10008787_pt1 | contig 12152 bp, 7 predicted proteins | sample KB31754_FD_96462 | JGI IMG/M metagenome (GOLD analysis project Ga0134128, IMG submission 96462) | Terrestrial soil microbial communities with excess Nitrogen fertilizer from Kellogg Biological Station, Michigan, USA - KB3-175-4 | ecosystem: Environmental > Terrestrial > Soil > Unclassified ...
GACCAGCAAAGCAAAGTCTTTTCCAACCAGATTCCGCTCGATTCGATTGAATCCATGGAAGTCATTTCGGGCGCGCCTCCGGCTGAGTTTGGGGAGAAGACCAGCGTGGTGATCAACGTGACCACGCGTTCCGGACAGGGGATGACCTCGCCCAAAGGCAGCATCACAACTTCTTATGGCAGCTTTGGCACAGCCGATCTCGGCATCAATTTCGGATACGGCGGCCAGAAGTGGGGAAACTTCATTTCTGCCAGCGGCTTGAACAGCGGACGCTTCCTCGATCCGCCGGAATTTGCCGTCTTTCATGACCAGGGCAACGAGGAGAACGTCTTCGACCGGGTGGACTTTCAGCTCTCGAAGGCGGACTCCGTTCACTTCAACCTGGGATTCACGCGTTCCTGGTTCCAGACACCTAACGCGTTCGACAATCTTAATACCGGCGTGACCGACCCGGTCGTGGGGAATCCGGTTGGCCCCACCGACCAGCGATCACAGATCAAGACCTTCAACATCGCGCCGTCGTGGACGCGGTTGCTCAGTCCCAACGCGGTGTTCACGCTGGGCGGGTTTGTACGGCGCGACCAGTACAACTACTACCCTAGCGGCAATCCGTTTTCCGATCTCGGGCCCATTCAGCAGGAGACCGTGAGCCAGAACCGGACGCTGGCCAACACCGGCCTGCGCTCGGACATTTCGTACGTGAAGGGCATCCACAATCTGAAAGCCGGAGCCACCTATCAGCAAACTTTTCTTGATGAGGACACTCGATTCGGGATTGTCGACCCCTCGCTCAACACTCCTTGCTTCGACGCCAACGGAAACGCGGTACCGTGGATCGGCAGCCCGGGACTAAATGATCCCGCGAATTGCGGATCGGCGGTCACGACCAACCCGGTTCTTTATCCACCACCGTTTACTGCGAATGCCAGCTTCGTCAACTCGCTCGGCTGCTTTGACCTGACCCGTCCGGCGCCCGCGACGGCGGATGGTTGCGCCGCGCCTACCAGCGGCCTGTTTCGCTTCAACGGGCATACCGACATCAAACAGCTTGCTCTCTATGTTCAGGACACGATCACCAAAGGAAGCTGGTCGCTCAACCTGGGATTGCGCGGCGATATCTACAACGGGCTTACATCTCACCGGGAGGCCGAGCCGCGCCTGGGTATTGCCTACAACGTGAAGAAGAGCAATACGGTGCTTCGCGTCTCCTATGCTCGAGTTCTGGAGACTCCCTTCAATGAGAACCTGGTGCTGGCCAGCACGGGGTGCGATTCGCTTGTCCTGGCTTCACTGCTGGGTTGCGTGACGCCGGGGGTAGCGACTCCGTTTGCGCCGGGCTGGCGAAATGAGTTTCACGCCGGCCTGCAACAGGCGTTTGGGAAGTATGTGGTTTTCTCCGGCGAATATATCTGGAAATATACTCACAACGCCTACGACTTCAGCGTGTTGGGGAGCACTCCAATTACTTTCCCAATTGAATGGCACAACTCCAAGATTCCCGGATTCGCGGGACGCGTCAGCGTGCCCAACTTTCACGGAGTTTCGGCGCTCATGGTTTTTTCCAGCGTGGCGGCGCGTTTCTTCACTCCTCAGATCGGCGGCGCCGGCGCAGTTCCTTCAGGAACTCTCGGGGAGACCTTCACCGCGTTCCGCATCGACCACGACGAACGCTTCAACCAGACGACGCACCTGCAATATCAGCCCTGGAAGACCGGACCGTGGGTCGGCTTCAACTGGCGTTATGACAGCGGACTGGTGGCCGGCGAAGTTCCGGTTGCGGACGCATCGGGAACCGTTGATCTGTCGGGCCTGACTGGCGATCAGCAACTTCAGGCAGGACTTTTCTGCGGCAGTGCGCGTCCAACCTTGACCACGCCGCTGGGAGTCTGCACCGCAGGCTACGGTTCGACCCTGATCAGCCTGCCGGCGCCGGGCAAGGAGAACGACGACACCAATCCGCCGCGCATCGCTCCGCGCAATCTGTTTGATCTCGCCGTGGGGGATGACAATCTCTTCCACGGGGAACGCTACAAGTGGAGCCTCACTTTGACGGCGATCAACCTGACGAACAAAGTCGCGTTGTATAACTTCCTGTCAACCTTCAGCGGGACGCACTACGTAACTCCACGCGCGCTGACGGCTGAAATTGGCTTCCACTTCTAAAACACACATGTAGGCCCGGACGCCCTCGTCCGGGTGGGCGAGCGCGGGATCGCCGTGGGCTTTCGTTGCCGCCTTCCAGCTTGCTTACCGGGTTCTAATAGCCGGGCTTTTGCCCGGCTGGGCGGACGAGGGCGTCCGCCACTACGTGGTTCGTGGCGGTTGCAGGGCAATGGCGGGTTAACATAGCAGCATGAAGCGAGCTGCGCTTGGCCTTTTGGCCGTGCTGATCCTGGCGGGGGTGGTTGCATTTCGTGGCGCGGGCCGGTGGCTGGAACGCGAAGATCCGCTTTCTCGAGCGGACGTGATTTTCGTCCTGAGTGGAGGTCTGCCGCAACGCGCTTTGGAAGGCAGCAAGGTCTTTGGCATGGGCTACGCCCCCGAAGTCTGGCTGAGCCGACCCGACGGCCCGGCAGATGAGCTGGCCAAGTTTGGAATTCATTTTTCCAACGAAGAGGATTACAACCGCCAAGTCCTGATTCACCAGGGCGTCCCGGAAAGCGCGATTCATATTCTCCCCGTGCCGGTGGTCAACACCGAGGAAGAACTGCAAGAAGTGGGAAGCGAGATGCGGCGCAACGGAAAGACAACCATCATTCTGGTCACTTCTCCGCAACACACCCGGCGGGTCTGGACCCTATGGCAGAAGCTCATGGGAAGCAGTCCCAGGGCGATGGTTCGTGCCGCACATGATGACCCGTTCGACGCCAATCACTGGTGGCGCAACACGCGCGATGTTTTTTCGGTGGTGCGCGAAAGCCTCGGCCTGGTGAATGCATGGATAGGCATCCCGGTGCCGCCGCATGCGAAGAGCACCATCGAGCCATGACCAGCGAGCAGAATCCAGGTCTCCTCTCTACCATGGGCCGATACTGGAAGGAGAGTCGGGCAGGTGGTGGATTTTTACCAGCCGCCCGAAGTATGGCCCAGCTCATCCGGGAATTCCTCTGGGAGTCCACGCCCTCCGAGCGCCGGCGGCGTTACGGGGACGCCGAATATGACTGGGACTATCGCGTCGACACCACGAGCGCGACGGTGGGGTGGCGAGAGCGTCTGCTTGGGCAGTTTCATTCTGCTTACCAACCAAGCGACCCGGCGCTGTTCAAGGAAATGATGGCGACCCTGAAAATCGCCTTTCAGGAATTTACTTTTATTGACATCGGCTCGGGCAAAGGGCGGGTACTGTTGATGGCAGCGGACTACCCGTTTCGTCGCATTCTGGGGATCGAACTGTTTCCCGCTTTACACCGCGTGGCCAAGCAGAACCTGAGGACATACAAGAGCGATTCGCAACAATGTTTTGTGCTAGAGACCGTGTGTGGCGATGCCCGGGAATTTATTTTCCCGGCGGAGCCGATCCTACTCTATCTGTTCAACCCTCTGCCGGAGTTTGCCCTAACCGAGGTAATGGCCAATCTCGATCATTCTCTGCAACAATCTCCGCGGGTTGTGTATTTGCTCTACCACAATCCGTTGCTGGAACACGTACTGGCGAAGTTTCCGGCGTTCAACAAAATCGGAGGCGCGCACCTGCATTCACTGTTTCGAGCAGGCATGTAGGTCATTTTGCCGGGTGTCCTGTCCATGCTCGACCGCGGCGGGTCTTTCGCCCCGTGTCTCACTGCGCCGAGCAAGTTACATATGGGTAAGCGTACCGGTGATCTTGGTGCGGCGCAGCGACCAGGCGAAGGCCACGCTCGAAAGTGGCAGGAGGACTACCGCGAAAAGAAGCAGCGCCCGCACCGCCGGCCAGAGTTGCGCGAACGTGGCGCCCGCCAGCAGCGCCTGGCGCATTCCTTCGAGGGAGTAGGTGACCGGAAGCAGCCGCGCCATCCATTGCAGAGACGCCGGCAGCACCGACACCGGATACATCATGCCGCCGAGCAGACTGGAGGCTCCGACAATCAGCCACCTTGCTGGGTTGCCGCGCTTGAACAGCAGAAGATAGCTGGTCGAAATAATTCCCAGGCCGGCAAACGCCAGAACCGAGACGATCAGGATGGTTGCCGCCCCCAACCAGTTGGCTTGGTGAACAGGAAAGTGAAACAGCAGCACGCCCCAGGCCAGGTAGATCACCGTCCGCATGGCCAGCAGGACGAACGGGTAGGCGGCGGAGGCGATGAGGATCATGGTGAGCGGCGTTTCCGTCACCAGCATGGCCTCGAGGGTGCCATTTTGCTGCGCTTCCGTGATGCTGCCGTCAAAGGCGCTCATGGAGACCGTCAGATAGTCGAAGAAGGCAAAGCCGACCAAAGCGAAGGCGAAATAGTCGCCGCCGTCGGGGAGAGAATGAGTGAGTTCGTCGTTCGAAACAAAGCGTGAGAGGTAGTAAAAAGTGGCGACTCCGAAAAAGGCCTCAAGGATCTCGAGCACGAAAGCGATCCGGTAGCTGCGGGCGATGGCCACGTCCCGGCGGAAAAAGGCGAGGACCTTCCGCCAGCTGCGCTGTGAGATCACGAGGGCACCCTGGCCAGAGAGCCGGAAGGAGTCAACCGCTCGAGAGCCTCCTCGAGAGTGGGCGCACCGGTTGCGGCGCGCAAACCGCGCGGCGAATCGCACACCAGCAGGCGTCCCCGGTCCAGGAGCGCGACGCGGTCCGCCAGTTGCTCGACTTCCGCCAAGGTGTGCGATGCGAAAAGAATGGTCGTGCCCTGGCGTTCTACCAGCTCGGTTTTCAGAAATCTGCGGAAGTCGGCGGCAGCCATGGGATCGAGACTGCGCGTCGGTTCATCGAGCAGCAGCACGCTGGGACGGTGGATCATGGCCCGCGCCAGGCCGAGGCGATGCACCTGGCCGGTGGAGAGGGTCCGCACCTGGCTGTCAATGAATGTGCCCATCCCCATGAGCTCGGTCAAATCTTCCAGACGCCGTGCCGCCTCCGCGTCGAACAGATTGTTCAGGGCGGCAAAGAATTGAAGATTCTCGCGCGCGGTGAGCCGATCGTAGAAGCCGCCGTCGGTGGCGGAATGAAAGCCAAGCTGGGCGCGGACCTCGGAACCTTGCCGTTCGACATCGTATCCGGAGACGCGGGCGCTGCCGCGCGTCGGCACCAGCAGTGTGGCCAGGATGCGTAACAGAGTAGACTTCCCCGAACCGTTGGCTCCGATCAGGGCGGCGACTTCGCCGGGCTCCACCTGAAAGGAAACCCCCAGCAGAGCGGGATGGGTAAGCGGCGAAAAAGGATTGAGAAACGCCCGCACCCCGCTTTGCGGCACCGGGAAATACTTGACCACATCTTCAATCGCAAGGGCGCTGGCTGCCATGTTTTATCGTATACCCTGAGTGTACGATGCCCGGGCTAAAACAAGCTGCCATGCCTGGGAGCGCAGCTATAATGCCCTGCGATGTTCTTCCGTTTTGGGGAAACTCTGCGCGTACTGTGCCGGGTGGCCGTTTTGGCGGCGGCTACGATTGCCAGCGGCTTTTCTCTGGCATCGTGGCGGGGCGTGGTGCGCGACGATGCCGGAAAACCGGTGGGAAGCGCAACCGTCAAATTGAGGTCGGCCGCCGGGGAGCACTACTACGCTGCCAGCACCTCAGCCGACGGCGCGTTCGCCTTTCCTGAAATCGTGGCAGGGGAGTACGAACTGGCGGTCGAAAGCGGCGGCAAGAGTTGGGGATCGGTGAAGCCGATCGTTGTCGTCGTAAAAGACGGCGCCGCGCTCACGAGCGGGCTCCAACTTTCGCCCCAGGCGCCAGAGGTAAGGTTCTTGGGGTCCGCCGAAGCGATTTCAGTGCAGGGCAGCGGAGGGGAGCATCTTTCCAGTGGCGAGGTTTCCAGCCTGCCGCTGAACGCGCGCGACTTCAGCAAGCTGCTGCTGCTGGCGGCCGGCACCATGACCGACACCAACGGCGCCGCCAACTTTACCGCGCAATTCGCGGTGAATGGACAGCGCGGGACCGCCACCGTCTTTGCCCTCGACGGGTTCGACACCACCGATCCGGAGCTTGGAGGCGCCACTTTTTCCAATTTCAACGTGGATGCCATCCAGGAAGTACAGGCCAGTTCGGGCGTGATGGAGGCCGAGATCGGTCAAGGCGCCGCGAGCTTCACTAACGTTGTGACCAAATCCGGCACCAACCAGGTCCACGGCAGTTTCTTCGAATTCGCGCGTAATGCCGCCTTCGATGCGCGCAACTATTTTGATCACAAAAGTGTGGCTGACGAACGACGCATTCCGCCGTTTGTCCGCAATGAATTCGGGTTTACTAACGGCGGCCCGGTGGTGCTTCCAAAGATCTACAACGGCAGCGGCCGTACTTTTTATTTCGGACAATACCAGGGTTTTCGCCAGGTGCTGGGGACGACGCAGGTGTTCCCCGTCCCCACCGCCGCCGAGCGTCAGGGGATTGATACCGAGACTTTTCCTGGCGACACGCTGACTGTGCCGGTAAACCCGTCCATAGTCCCGGTGCTTGATCGTTATCCTCTGCCCAACGATCCAACCGGAGCATACGGTGACCGCACTTACGCTGCCTCTTCGAAAATCTACACCCGCACCGACCAGTTTTCGGTGCGGGTTGACCATAAGATCTCCGACAAAGCCTCGCTGCTGACCCGGTTCAGCCTCAACCAGGTGACCGGACCGCTGACCAATCCCGATCAGACTGCGATCGATGCCAGCTTCGCGGTGCAGTTTTTCGATCATCAGCGCAACGCCGGGGTGAGATATACGCGGACAATTTCTCCCCGCCTCATATCGGATACTTCATTTAGCTACATTCGCAGCACGCCATTTTTCCCCACTATCAATCACACCCAGCCAGCTTTGCAATTCGGCGACGGACTTTTTCAGGGCTTCAACTCGGCGGGCGGTTCGATTTTCGGATCCTTCGGCAACCTTTACCAGCTCAAACAGGACATGAGCTATATGCGTACCAACCATGCCTTCAAATGGGGCGTCGAAATACGGGCCAACCGCGATGCTACGATTTTCGGAAGCAACGTGAATGGGAGTTACACGTTTGGAGGAGGCACGGCGTTTTCGCCCGTGCTGATCACTTCGGCCAGCGGCACCCATGATATTCATCCGGGAGATGCGCTGCCGGATTCGCTGACCGGCCTGCTGACGGCGACGCCCTACTCATTCAGCATCGTCGCGCCGGCCGACGTCACCCCCGGCGGCGACAGGTTCGATGAAGCCGCAGTCCGCCGCGAAGCCCTCGATTTCTACTTCCAGGACACCTGGAAGGTCCGGCCGAACCTGACCGTCAACTACGGACTGCGCTACGAAGTGAACAGCCGCATCCATGAGGCGGGGAACCGGACTTCGCTTCCGAAGTTCATGGACGCAAATGGGAAAGATGTTCCGTATTCGGACCACGCGGCAAAGCAGATTTTTCTCTACAACCCGCAACCTCCGTATGACCAGGATTGGAAGGGCTGGGGACCGCGGCTCTCGGTGGATTACAACGTAAAAGGCCACACGGTGCTGCACGGCGGAGGCGCGATCACCACCATTCTCCCCAACCTTTGGCAGGACAATTTCGTTACCGGCAGCCTCCCGCTCGCGACCAGCCTTTACGCCAATGCGCTGCCCAACGTTCCTTTGCCTTTCCGGAATGAGTTGGTGCCGATCAATCTGCCGCAGCCGTATACCACCGCGGGCCAGCTTCTGTTTCCTAACGGAGACTCGAAGCACGTGGCGCCGAACACGGTAGTGGACTTACAGCGTTATCAGGACGATCTGCGGGCGGTCACGCCGGGGAACCAGGTACAGCTGCTGACCATGATTGGCTTCGCCAAAAACTTCCGCAGCGGCTACATCGAGACCTTCACGGCGGGCATTAACCACAACTTCGGCGACGTGAAGTTTGCTGCCGCGTACGTCGGCACCGCCGGCGTCAAGCTGGCCAGTGTTTACTCGCCGAACAGCTACGGCGGCGCTGAGGCCGCTTTCGCGCCGTTTACCCAGTTCGACTCGGCGGGCAATGCCATTGGCGGCTTCGGGCCGGAGCTAGTGATGACCAGCCGATCGCACTCCACCTATCATTCTCTGCAAAGCAGCCTGAGCAAGAATTCCGCGCGCGCCGGCCTGGGACTGCAGGCCAGCTATACCTATTCCAAATCTCTCGATGACACCAGCTCGGTGCTGGGCGGAGTGCTTGGGGGTGCAGGCGTGGTGCTGCAGACCCTACCGCAGAATCCGTGGAATCCGGGCGCGGAAAAGGGACCATCAACTTTCGACGCGACCCACTCGTTCACTCTCAGTCTGATCCAGGTGCTGCCGCTCGATCAGATAAGTTTCTTGCGGCCGATGGGAAGAACTCTTACTCGCGGCTGGCAGGTTCTGAATATCACCACCCTGACTAGTGGATCGCCGTTTTCAGTGTATTCCGGCGTCCAACAAACCGGAGTAGGAGCCGGCGGCACCGACCGTCCCGATCTGGCGGAGCAGCCCAAGTTTTCCACCAGCGGTCCGGTGCGGGAGGACTACTTCGGGCGAGGCGCGGACAATGCTTCATTCTTCTCGATCCCGATCAACGTTTCCGGCGGCACCGGCCCCAACCACGGCCGCTTTGGGACGCTGGGGCGCAACACTTTCCGCGGACCGGCGTTCACAGATTTCGACGTGGCGCTGATTAAAGACACTCCATTTGGACGCCGCGGCAGCGCCGAGCTGGGCACGGTGGAATTTCGGGCTGAATTCTTCAATGTGTTCAACCTGGTGAATTTCGGGTTGCCCTCCAACATTCTGCGCGGCAGCGGCTTTGGCATCATCAGCAAGACGGCGGGACCTTCGCGGCAGATCCAGTTTTCGCTAAAGCTGATTTATTGACCAGGGGATAGGGGATCTCCCTGCGATACCCGTAAGAGTGCACGTGTGGCCCACGCACGCCTGATTTTGGCTTGGGTGGGGGATTTTCGCCGTCGAAGAGTCCAGAACACGCGGAAGTAGAAGCTTTCGAGACTGAACAGGCAGTAGCCAGAGGATTACACAAAACAACAACTCGGCCCTCTCAGGGGCAGAAGCGGTGTCCGCGTCTTAACGTAAGCGCCGCAGACTTTCGACGGAAGGCACGAAATAATAGGAGCCGGTCAAGGGTCGAGTAAAGCGGGTGAGCGCATCGCGCGTGCCGGTGATGAGGCCTGCCATGCTATCGAGCATTCTCGAAAGCCGCTTCTGGTCCGCGCTGAATCCAACGAACATGGTGCCATGGTCAGCGACGCATCCGTAGGGCATGTTGCGACGAAAGATATGCCCAAACTCGTCCTGATCAGTGCGAGCTACATGGGAGTCTGCCGGCTTGTTCTCGAGTTCGGTGCTGTCGGGCTTGGTGCGTCCCATGATGCGCTCCTGCTGATTGATCGGAAGAGCTTCCCACTCAGCTGTCTGGTGCTTCCACTTTTGCAGCAACAGGACCGTGCCGGCAGCACCGGGAACTCCTTCGGGCAAGAGAGCTGCGGCGGGAGCGTCGAGCAGCGTCGGATTCTCCGAGCCATCGATGAAGCCGGTAAGATCGCGATCGTGCCGGTACGACCAACTCGAGGTTTCTTCTTCTAATGAGGCTTGGCCGGCGAGGTCATGGATGATCGAACCGGCCATATCGAAGATAACGTCATAAGCACTGCCGGACAGCCATACCAGCGCATCATGTTGCGTGCTTGGCATGACGAAATCCTCTGTGCCCTGAATCTCCTTGTTAAAGCCCGCGACGCCCGGAGGAGCGTCATCGGGAACAATATCGCACCAGAGCTCAGGCCGAAAGCCGATGACGAAGTTCACCCCTCCGGTGGTGGTCCGTGGTTCACGGATCGCGGAGATTGTAGACGCGAACTCATGGCGTTTCTTTGCGTCCAGAATGTCAAGTTCCAGGTACGCATGAGAGGACGTTCCCAGAGCAAAGATTCCAGCCTGAGGCGTGTACATGCGGGCATTATATCGGGCACGATCTTAGCCAAGGCAACTGGGCTCGATCGCGCCGCTTCGACGTGGCAGGAAACATTCCGGTTGACACGGCTCTCTATTGTTTTATAATGATTCTCATCCGATAATCATGCGTCCCACCCATGAACAGTTCCGTGAGCTGGCCGCGAAGCACGGTTTGGCGGTCACGCACCAGCGTCAGGTGGTCTATGAGGCCGTCATCGCTTCCCACGGACACCATTCCCCGGAAAGCATTTACGCCGCGGTCCGACGTCGCATTCCATCTGTTTCTCTAGCCACGGTCTACAACAATCTGCGGCTTTTCATCGAGTGCGGTTTGCTGCGAGAGGTCACTCCTCATTCGACCACGTTGCGCGTCGACGGTAATCTCAAACCTCATCACCACCTGGTTTGCTCCCGCTGCAAATCGGTGCAGGACATCGAAGGAGAGTTCATCGATTTCAACCGGCTATCCCGGCATCTGCCGGATGGCTTTGATGTAACGCAGCCGTTGGTCGAGGTCTTTGGCCTCTGCCGTCGCTGCAGCGCCAAAAAGTAACTTTTTTGCGCAGTACTCATTCAAGATTCGAAGGACGAAAACATATGGAAAATACACTCGCGACTTCATCGGGGAGTGTTGTCCCCGAAGCTAAGGAAAAAAACAGCGCAACCGAATCGAAGTGCCCCGTAGCGCACGGCGCTCGCAAATCCTACACGAATGTTGATTGGTGGCCGAATCAGGTAAACCTGAAGGTCCTGCACCAGCATTCCCCACTGTCCGATCCGATGGGTAAGGAGTTCAATTATGCGGACGAGTTCAAGACACTCGATCTGAAGGCCGTGATCAAGGATCTGCATGCCTTGATGACGGATTCGCAGGACTGGTGGCCGGCCGACTTTGGGCACTACGGGCCCCTCTTCATTCGTATGGCGTGGCACAGCGCGGGCACGTATCGCATCGGCGACGGCCGCGGCGGCGCCGGGTCTGGTCAGCAGCGCTTCGCGCCGCTCAATAGCTGGCCGGACAATGTGAACCTCGACAAGGCGCGCCGGCTTCTCTGGCCAATCAAGCAGAAGTATGGGCGGAAAATCTCCTGGGCCGACCTCATGATTCTCGCAGGCAACGTCGCCCTGGAATCGATGGGCTTTAAGACGTTCGGTTTTGGCGGCGGGCGCGAGGACGTCTGGGAGCCGGAAGAGGACATTTTCTGGGGGCCTGAGGGCAAGTGGCTGGCGGACGAGCGCTACAGCGGCGACCGTGATCTTCAGAATCCGCTCGCTGCCGTGCAGATGGGGCTGATCTATGTGAATCCCGAAGGGCCGAATGGAAAGCCGGATCCGATTGCCGCGGCACGAGATATCCGAGAGACCTTCGCCCGCATGGCGATGAATGACGAGGAGACCGTTGCGCTCATTGCCGGCGGACATTCATTCGGCAAAACGCACGGTGCTGGCGTTCCCGCTCAGTATGTAGGGAACGAACCAGAAGGTGCCAATATCGAGGATCAAGGCTTGGGATGGAAGAATAAACTTGGAAAAGGTTTTGGTGGCGACACCATCGGCAGCGGTTTGGAAGTCATCTGGACCACGACCCCTACCAAGTGGAGCAACAACTTCTTCACCAACCTGTTCAGCTACGAATGGGAACTGACGAAGAGTCCGGCCGGTGCGCATCAGTGGACGCCGAAGAATGGCAGTGGCAACGGCACAGTGCCGGATGCGCACGATCCCTCAAAGCGTCATGCGCCATCCATGTTAACCACTGATCTCGCGCTGCGGTTCGACCCTGCCTACGAAAAGATTTCACGACGCTTCTACGAACATCCGGATCAGTTCGCGGACGCGTTTGCGCGGGCGTGGTTCAAGCTGACGCACCGCGACATGGGGCCGATCCCGCGGTATCTGGGCCCACTGGTTCCGAAGGAACCCCTGCTGTGGCAAGACCCTGTTCCCGCCGTGGATCATAAATTGATCGGGGAGCAGGACATTGCTGCTCTGAAGGCAAAGATCCTCGGATCCGGACTGTCAATCTCCCAACTGGTCACGACTGCCTGGGCATCGGCGGCGTCGTTCCGCGGCTCGGACAAGCGCGGTGGGGCGAACGGGGCACGCATTCGCCTCGCA
>Ga0134128_10008788_pt1 | contig 12151 bp, 8 predicted proteins | sample KB31754_FD_96462 | JGI IMG/M metagenome (GOLD analysis project Ga0134128, IMG submission 96462) | Terrestrial soil microbial communities with excess Nitrogen fertilizer from Kellogg Biological Station, Michigan, USA - KB3-175-4 | ecosystem: Environmental > Terrestrial > Soil > Unclassified ...
CAGGCCGATGTCGACCTCGCCAAGACGGCGCTCGCCGATGCGAAATGCGTCGACATCTTCATGACCTCACCCTCGCCGGGCCAGATCGCGCGCTATCTCAAGAACCACTACTACAAGAACGAAGAGGACTATATTTATACGTTGGCCGACGTGATGCGCCGCGAATACCAGGCGATCGTCGAGGCCGGATTCATCCTGCAGCTCGATTGCCCCGACCTCGCGATGCTGCGCCACATGGTCTATCTGAATCTGCCGCTCGCAGAGTATCGCAAGATCATTGGCGTCAACGTCGCCGCGCTCAATCACGCGGTACGCGACCTGCCGCCCGAACGCATGCGGATGCATGTATGCTGGGGCTCAACAGTGGCGCCGCACCACACCGATGTCGAAATCAAGGACATCATCGATATCGTCCTCTCAGGGCGGCCACACGCGGTTTCGTTTCCGGCGGCGAACGCGCGGCACGAGCACGAATGGAAAGTCTGGCGCGACGTGAAGCTGCCGGAGGGGAAAGTCATTATTCCGGGCGTGATCGACTCGACGGTCAACACGGTCGAGCATCCGGAAGTGGTCGCCGACCGTATTGTGAACTTTGCCAATGTGGTCGGCCGCGAGAACGTCATTGCCGGCGTCGACTGCGGTTTCGGCACATTTGCCGGCCGCGTGCAGGTCGACAGCAAGATTGTCTGGATGAAATTGCAGTCGCTCGTTGAGGGCGCACGGCGGGCTTCAAAGCAGCTGTGGACAAAGGCAGCATAAAAGCCCCGCATATTACGGCGTGAACTAGCTCACACTCCCCTGCGCTTTTTAAGTGCAAGATTTTTGCATTGAACTTTGGAGCGAGCGGCCATTTTCTAGGGGAGATGACGCCATGCCAGCAAAGCATCAGGCCAAACTTTCACAGCCCATTTTTCACGAACCGATCTTCAGCGAAGGCCAACCGTTGCCGAGCCCGACCGGCTTCGAGACGAAGCATCCAAGCGACACCAAGACCTACGACGAGGTTGAAAAGCTGCTGAAAAAGGATGTCGTCGGCGTCCCTGGATCCCGCATTGCCGACGACGACCTGTTCCGGCTGCAGGATGCCTACGGCGGCAATCATGGACCGAAGGTCGTCGGAAAAATCCAGTCCGCAAAAAAAATAATTTTTCACGCACTCGGCGATTCCGGCGCATCGAATGCGCGGAAATACGGCAACGAGTTACACGTCTCCGACCAGGTGACGGTCGACTGCAACCAGTCCGACGAGAACAACAAGCCCGCGTTTCTGTTTCACCTCGGCGACGTCGTCTACAATTTCGGCGAACAACAATACTACTATGATCAGTTCTATGAGCCATTCCGGAACTATCCGGCACCGATCTTTGCGATTCCAGGAAACCACGACTCTTTCATCGTCCCGGGTACGCCAAAGGGCAAGGAGCCGCTGTCGACATTCCAGCGCAATTTCTGCGCCAAACAACCGGTCATTACGGCGGAAGCGGGTTCGCTCCACCGCACGGCGATGACGCAACCCGGTGTCTACTTCACTCTCGAAGCGCCGTTTGTACGGGTCATCGGATTGTTCAGCAACGCGCTGGAAGATCCTGGGGTGATCTCAAGCCAGACCGGACGATGGCCGGCCGTCAATGACAAGCAGCTCAAATTCCTGAGCGCACAGCTCAAGCGTATCAAAAAAGAAAAATACAAGGGCGCGGTTCTGCTCGTCACGCACCACCCCCCGTACAGCTACTCGCCGCCACCGAAAAAGAGCGGCTCCGGTGGCAATCACGGCTGCAGTCCGGCGATGCTCGCGCAGATCGACGAGATTTGCCTGCAGGAAGGCGTTTACCCGCACGCATTCCTGGCGGCGCATGCGCACAACTATCAACGCTATACGCGCATCATGAAATTCGGCAATGCCGAGATCGACGTCCCGTTCATCGTGTGCGGCGACGGCGGCCACAACGTCAATCCGATCGTGCGATCGAGCAAAGGGCACCCGGCCGAGGAGCCTCATGCCGGAAGCAGTGTCGACTATCTTGAATCGAAGAAGGCTGCGATCAAGGCCAAGCAGTTGCTGCTCGAGAAATACAACGACACCAACTACGGCTACCTGCGAATTCGCGTCGACAAAGAACAGCTGAGGATCGGCTTCCATCAAGTTGGCGCCAGCACCCTGGCGCAATCACGTTACGACATGGTCACCGTCGACCTCGCCGACCACATCATGGTGGCGAATTAGGGATGGCAGCGGGCTCCCGCTTGTCCACGGCATGCATTTAGTCGCCGAACAACCGCGCCGGCGTGTCCACCAGGATGCGCCGGCGTACATGTCCATCCGGGGTCCATTCATGGAACAAATCGAGCAAATGCCCGTCGTCCGGCATGACCTCCGCGGGGATGGACGGATGCGGCCAGTCGGTGCCCCACATCAGCCGCTCAGGATTGGCGCGCAACAGCGCTTCATGAAAAGGCCGCACGTCAGGATAGTCCGGATATCGCTCGGACATCCGGTAAGGCGCAGAGACTTTCACATGTATGTGCCCGTCGCCCACAAGTCTGAGCAATGCCTGGAAATTTGCATCGCCGACGCCGCGGACCGTCGGAATGTGCAGCATATGGTCGACGACCACCGGCATCTCCCGCGAAATTTCGTGAAAAACCGTGGCGTGTTCACTCATCAGGCGCCAGTCGCAAAAGACCTGCATGACCCACCCAAGATCGCGCATCGCGGCGCGAAACACCTCAAATACGTCGAGACCGACGCCACGCACATAGCCGGGCTTGCCGGCCTCAGAAAACAGATGGAAACGCAGGCCGCGCATACCGGCTTGATGCCACTCGCCCAGCACCGCCGGCGCTATTCGGGTATCAGTGATCGCGATGCCGCGCAGCCGGCCGGGATAGCGTGCCAATGCGTCAAGCAACACCCTGTTGTCGAATCCGTGCGCATTTCCCTGCACCAAAACGCCGCGCGCAAAGCCAAGATGATCGAGCAGCGCTACGTAACCTTCGGCTGGCGCGTCGGGCGGTGTGTAGCCACGTCCTGGTGTAAAGGGGAATTTGTCGGCGGGCCCAAAGATGTGGGCGTGCGCATCCCATGCGCCCGGAGGCAGGGGTCGATGCGGCTTGCCCGGCTGCCGCACCGGGCCCGCAATGCGCGGCGGTTCGCTGGCACTGTTCATTGACCCCCACAAACGTCAAGCGGCATGACAAACCGCAAGACAACCCCCAACCGAAAACGGTTGACATGCATCGAGCGAACGCTCGATTCAACTGACGTTCGGAGCTTTGACCACCCAAACCAAAAAGAACACTTGCTCGTACTCGCACGAGTGTTGGGACGCATAATGGCTGACATATATTGGGACGCACATCACGCGGTCAAACAGGGCAAGCCTGAAACAGAAACCGCGGTACAACTCGATCTTTTTCGGGACACAAAATAATTAAGGCGCCCCCTGCAATTAACCGGCGATCAGCGCCCATAGAGATGCGTAGCGGTTTGGCGGCCGCCAGAAACGAAGGCGACTTGCATGACTTTCTGGCAATGCGCGGCGGCTCTCCGCTTTACCCCCGAAAGCGGACATGTGCAGTGCAACTCGGTATGTCCGCTTTGTGCCAGAAGCAGAACTCCGACCGGACACAATGTACCTACACAATAGTAGGCATTGTTGGGGCGGTAGGCTTTTCGGGGGCTCGCTGGATCTCGCGCATGTCCCCATGGTGTACGGTGGCCACCTGACCATTGTCCCAGGCGATCATGACTGCATCCCAACTCATTTCGGTGATAATGCCGCTGTCAGTGGCATCACCTCGCCAATAAACGCGGTTGCCCTTCTTGAGGCCTTTAGATTCGGCGGCATTCATCGACCTCTCCTCATTGTGTTTTCTCCAGTCCGCGCAATGTCCGCTTTGGGTCAAAAGCAGACATGTGTAGCGCACAAGCCAACGTCCGCTAAGTGCTAATAGCGGACCTCGCCTTAGTGTTAGCTGACCCGACACGACGGCCTGATGTTAGTTTGCGATCTTGACGACCGGCGGAAATCCAGGCGCAGAAGTTTAAAAATTTCTCCTCGTTCGGCGGCATCTGTGCTTTCGTCTGCAAGCCTTCGATAAAGGGCAATATTTCGCCGGCTGAAGAATCTGTCCAAACATACGAAATTTGTGTGAAGGCAGCGTTGGTACTGTTGTCTGGATTTCTTGCTTTCCATGCGCTTCGTCCCCGCTCCCGGAGATTGCGCCCACCATTACCTCTAACGTGACCACGCACTGCGACCTGCGTTAACGAGGCATAACTTTTGCAGAGTTTTTACGAGCCCGACCCGGTTCCGTTTGCAAGTGAAGTTGCGCTTAGGCACACAAAAAAATTTTCAAAGAAGGTTACGTATCTCATATGCCAGCCGCACCATCGTGCCCGCGTCAACGTCACGATTCTGTGAGTGTTGATGCGGCAGGCGCTCGGGCCCGAAAGATTCGCTGAGACCATCCAGGAGCCATATCCCGCTTGTGATAAGGAACATCAAAAAAACGAATACGGCTGCGTTCACCTTCATTCGATCGCGGTAATCGTCATCCCGCCACAAATAGCTGCGTGGCTTTTCCCGCGCCCGCAAGGCTGAACTCGATATGTCAGGAGATCGCAGCTGCCTTGCGTTTCGGTAACGTCCCAAATCTACCACGTTGGAAACGTCTGTCAGGAATGACGTTGATCGGGAGGGGAGCATTGTGGTTGTCCCCCGACATTCAAATGCAGGAGGCCGCACCCGAACAAGCAATAGGCTCGTGCGGATATTTGTTCCATTTACATCACAACAACCGGAATTAATTGCGCATAAAATTGTTCGGTCGAACCCACCAAACTTGCAGTGGAACACAGGATTTGGCCTCCGAACGCGTTAATGGATGGGAACTGAGTGAAACGAGCCCGCCCGCGCCAGATATTTGGAGAATGATTTTGACCCGCATTTTTTCTTCCAGATTCGGCAGCGTGCTTGGTGTCTGCGCGATCGTGCTCTTCGGCTACGTCGGCTGGATTCACACGTTTGGCGCCCAAACCGATGCTGGCAGACAGCAGACTAAAGGACCGCCGGCAATCCCCGTCACGATCCAGTCGGTCCAGAACTCCGATTTTCCGGTTGATCTAAACGGTCTCGGTACTGTGCAGCCGTATAACACGGTCACTGTGCGGAGCCGGGTCGACGGCCAGGTGATCAAGGTCGGCTTTCGCCAGGGACAGATGGTGAATGAAGGCGATCTACTAGTGCAGATCGACCCGCGTCCGTTTCAGGCGGCGCTCGAACAGGCGCAGGCCAAAAAAGCGCAGGACGAGGCCAATCTGAAGAACGCTCAACTTGATCTTCAGCGCTACAACACCCTTGCTGTGCAGGATTATGCTTCACGACAGCAGCTCGATACGCAACAGGCAAAGGTTGACCAACTCGCTGCCCAAATAAAGGGCGATCAGGCAGCGATCGATAATGCTGGAACACAGCTCAGCTATGCAACCATCCGCTCCCCCTTGTCTGGCAAGACCGGCTTCCGTCTCATCGATCCTGGCAACATCGTGCACGCAAACGACCAGACAGGGATCGTAACGATTGTGAAACTTCAGCCAATTTCAGTCGTGTTAACGACGCCGGAGGAAAATATCGGACAGATCAATAGCGCGTTGGCCGCTGGAACTGTGCCCGTTCTCGCATTGTCATCGGATGGCACAAAGGTTCTCGCCAAAGGTCATCTCGCGCTCGTCGACAATCAGGTCGATCAGACTAGCGGTACAATTCGCATGAAGGCCACATTTCAAAACACCGACAATGCGTTGTGGCCTGGACTTTCGGTTGCGACCCGGCTTCTGGTCGACACGAAGAAAAATGTTCTCGTGGCGCCCAACGATGCGATTCAGCGTGGACCGAATGGGCTCTTTGCGTTTGTTGTCGGCAAAGACAACAAAGTCGCGGCGCACGACGTTAAGGTGGGCGACGAAGGTACTGCGCAAACAGTTGTCCTAGAAGGCCTGACCAACGGCGATCGGGTCGTGACCGCTGGCCAATATCGCCTGACGGAAGGTGCGGTTGTTGACCCGCATACTGCAAACACGCCGCCTTCCGTTGACAAACAAGCAGCCAACACTCCGCGAAAAGTTCAGTGACTATGGAAGGCGGAATCTCGGCGCCATTTATCCGGCTACCGATTGCAACCTCGTTGCTGATGGTGGGCGTCCTGTTTGTTGGCCTTGTTGCTTATCTGCATCTACCAGTGGCGCCACTGCCGCAAGTGGACTTTCCGACAATTCAAGTTTCCGCAAACCTGCCCGGGGCAAGTGCCGATACAATGGCATCGGCGGTGGCCCAGCCGCTGGAAACGCAGTTCGCGCAAATTCCAGGCGTTTCGCAAATGACGTCGACCAGCGTTGTCGGTTCAAGCGCGATTACAATCCAGTTTAATCTTGAGCGAAGTATCGATGCGGCAGCAAACGACGTCCAGGCAGCGATAAATGCCGCCAGCGGACAGTTGCCCAAAAATCTTCCGAGTCCACCAACCTATCGCAAGGTTAATCCGGCAGACTCGCCAATTCTCTTGCTTGGCGCAACGTCCGACACGCTGCCGTTGACCGAGGTCGACGATAACGTCGAAACAAAGTTCGCCCAGCAAATCAGTCAAATTTCCGGCGTAGCTCAAGTGCTAATTGGTGGCCAGCAAAAGCCCGCGATCCGTGTTCAACTCGATCCTGCCAAGCTGGTTGCCAAGGGCCTTTCACTTGAAGATGTCCGCACACCCCTTTCAATTGCGACGGTCGATAACCCGAAAGGTACTATTCGCGGGCAAACGCGTTCTTACACGATTTACACCAACGATCAGCTGACCCAGTCGAAGGACTGGAATGACGTCATAGTCGCCTATCGCAACGGCGCACCACTCCGCGTCCGCGATATCGGCCAGGCCGTCACGGGCCCACAGGACACCACACAGGCGGCCTGGGCGGACGGCAAGCCGGGCATCGTTCTCGTTATCTTCAAGCAGCCCGGCGCGAACGTTATCGAGACCGTCGACAAGATTAAAGAAATGATACCGAGGCTGCGCGCCACGATGCCGCCGGCGATTAATATATTCACGCTCAGTGACCGTACACAGACCATCCGAGCCGCCATTGAAGATGTTCAGTTTACGCTGCTGATCACGATCATTCTCGTCGTGCTGGTAATTTTTGTATTCCTGCGCAGTCTTTGGGCGACCATCATTCCGAGCATTACGGTGCCCCTCGCACTGCTGGGCGCTTGTGCCCTGATGTGGATGTTCGGTTACAGTCTCGATAACTTGTCGCTGATGGCTCTGACAATCGCGGTCGGCTTCGTTGTCGACGACGCGATCGTTATGCTTGAAAACATAACGCGCTATGTCGAGCAGGGAGAAGAGCCGCTCAAGGCTGCATTGCGTGGTTCCCGTGAAATCGCGTTCACAATCGTTTCTATCAGTATTTCACTGGTCGCTGTTCTTATTCCCCTCCTGCTGATGGGCGGCATTATCGGCCGATTGTTTCGCGAATTCGCAGTTACTCTAGCGATGACGATTTTCGTGTCCGCGTTCGTGTCGTTGACGCTGACCCCGATGATGGCTTCGCGCTTCCTCAGACCTCCGAAGGAAGCGCACCACGGAAAGCTTTACGCATGGAGCGAACGTGCATTCGACGCCTTGCTCCATGCATATGAGCGGGGGCTCGACATTGTCTTACGACATCAGTTGCCGACGCTCATCGTATTCTTTTGTACCCTTGCGCTCTCGGTCGTCCTTTTTATTGTGATCCCCAAAGGCTTTTTCCCGCAGCAGGATATCGGACTGCTGACCGGGATTTCCGAGGCCGCGCAAGAGACTTCTCCCGATCAAATGAGGCGACACCAGCTCACACTCGGAGAAATCGTCCGCAAAGACCCCGCGGTCGACCACGTTGCGATGTTCATGGGTGGGAACGGCAATCCGGCCAATACCGGTCGCATGTTCATTACCTTGAACCCGCGCAGCGAACGCACGGCGAGTGCTGATCAGATCATCGCCCGCCTGCGTGGCCAGGTCGACAAAGTCGAAGGTGCGCGCCTCTTCCTTCAAGCGGCGCAGGACGTCCGTGTCGGCGGCCGCGCATCCCGTACACAGTTCCAATACACGCTTCAGGGTGCAGACATCGAGCAGCTCAATGAATGGGCGCCGAAGATCCTTGCCAAACTTAAGGGACTTCCCGAGCTGCGCGACGTTGCAACCGACCAGCAAACAGAAGGTCTGACTCTCACCTTAAAAGTCGACCGGGACCAGGCCTCGCGGTACGGATTCACACCGCAGGTGATTGACGACACGCTTTATGACGCTTTCGGCCAGCGCCAGATCGCCCAGTATTTCACCCAGCTGTCGAGCTACTACGTGATTTTGGAGGTGCTACCGACCCTGCAAGGGGATCCTGCGACACTCGACAAGATTTTCCTGCGCTCGCCGACAACCAATGGCGAGGTGCCGTTGTCAGCATTCGCCAAATGGACCACGCATCCCATTGAGCCATTGTCGATCAGTCATCAGGGGCAGTTTCCGGCGATCACTATCAGCTTCAACCTTGCCCAGGGAACCGCGCTTGGCCAAGCCACGGATGCGATCGAAAGGGCCAAGGCCGAATTAAACGTGCCCGCGACAATCAATACGGCATTCCAGGGCAATGCTCAGGCATTTCAGGATTCGCTTTCAACCGTTCCACTTCTGATTCTTGCTGCGCTGATCGTCGTCTATCTCATTCTTGGTATTCTTTATGAGAGCTATATACATCCGATCACGATTCTATCGACGCTTCCCTCGGCAGGCGTCGGGGCGTTATTGATGCTGATGTTATTTCATTTTGATTTTAGTCTCGTCGCACTCATCGGCATTATTCTGCTCATCGGTATCGTCAAAAAGAACGGAATTATGATGGTCGACTTCGCCATCGTTGCAACCCGCGACGATGGGCTGTCGCCGGCCGACGCCATCCGGCGTGCCGCAATTCTACGTTTTCGTCCGATTATGATGACCACGATGGCTGCTATGCTGGGTGGCGTGCCGCTGATGTTGGGCCAAGGCACGGGCTCCGAGATTCGTCAGCCGCTTGGTTACGCGATGGTTGGCGGCTTACTGGTGAGTCAGGCGCTGACGCTGTTCACGACGCCCGTAATTTATCTCTACTTGGATCGAGTATCAGCGTGGATTATGAGCTGGGGCCGGTCGCGTGAAAAGGACAGCCAAGATCGGCTTACACAGCAAGCCGCCGAGTAGTGATCCATGTCCACGGCATGTCCGCTTTGGGTCAAAAGCAGACATGTGCAGCGCACAAGCCGATGTCCGCTAAGTGCCAATAGCGGACCTTCCAGTCGGTCCGCGCGATGTCCGCTTTACCCCCAAAAGCGGATAACCATCACCGAACCGTTGCCGAGAGGCGCGCGGTGGCAAGACCGTCCACTAGTCCCGGCGATACGGTTTGCAGTTTCCATCTGCGTGGTCCCGCGGAGTACTCGTACAGTAGCCCGCGCTCGTCGCGACTACCCAGCCGTCACCCCAGCGAACAATAGAAGTGACTTTCCCAAGTCCCGGCACCGTATCCCCGAGCGTCACCCTCCAGGTGCCAGCAGGTCCCTGCAAGACCGCTGTGCTATTTGTAACTTCACGAACGGTCCAGCTCGCGATGGTCGTCGGTCCTGTCTCCGGCGCCGGAGCAGGCGTCGGCTGATGCTGTGGAGCAGGAGAAGGCGTCTCTTGCTTGGTGTCCTGCTGCGACTTCAGCGTCGCAATATTTTCGGCCGTTTGTTCTTGCCCGGGGGCGAGCTGTTCTTCGCTATGCTGCGCACCGGCGAGATCGCCCTCCGGGGCATTCTCAGGTTCCTGCGCCACCTCAGGAAGAGTTGGTGTAGCAGGGATAATTTGTGTCTGAGTGACGGGCGCTGATTGCGATGATACCGCATCTTGCGTGGCCGTAGAGTCCGGCCGCTTCGCTAAAACATCGGGCGGCCCCTTCGTCGCCGGGACGGACAACAGCCGACCTATCGACGGAAGCCAGGTCCTGACCATCTCCTTGGCATCGTCACCGCGTGACTGCCAAGCAAACGCAACACCGGCGCCGATCAGAGCCACGATGGAAAAGTGCGAAAGACCTCGAAGTATTCGCCTGCCAATCGGCGGCCCATTGCTCACGAACTGATTGCTAAACGTGCGAGGAGAGACGTGGATCGAGGGTATTGTTACCTGCGACCTGGCAGAAACGTCAGATTCCTCCCGAGCCACCCGAGTTTCTTCGCCTGACGGCCACTCCTTCGAAGCAAGGGAAATAAGATCGCCTGCATGACGCCGGCCCCTTTCCCGCTCGATTACCTTGTCAGCTGCGGTGAGCCGGTCCTTGAGCGTGTCGAGCTCGGCTTTGAGTGCGGCGACCTCAACTTTCTGCGCCTCGCGTTCGATTTTGAGCCGATTGACGGCGTCTCTGTTTTTGCCGAGTTCGGCAAGCTGGTTGGTTTCCCTATTTTTTAACTCGTCGATGGTGATCTCGAGGCGCCGCGTTGACATTGCGAATTCCGCGCGCAACGCATCCTTGTCGGCCTGGATTTCCGCCATCGACTGGGGGATGGAATCTTCCAGCCGCCTCGTGGTGAGCCGCACTGCGCGGCCATGGACAAAGGGGATAAGGGCCACTGCGACGAGGGTCGCCAACAGAACCCCCATCCCGAAATACATGATCGCTTCGATCATTTGATCGAAATCCTACCTCACTCAATCAGTTCGCGGCTACGCCGCGAATGGTGCAGTTACTTGGGGCGGACCCGAGACCGAATAGAGGCAAGAAGCGGGCGAGGCACAAGCATAGGGCCTTCGTCGCCAATCTCTCGACATCCGCTTACCTCCAAAGGCGCACATTGCGAGCCCAGTCGGAATGTCCGCTTTGTGCCAATAGCGGACATTTATGCGTTAGAGGGCGGTTTCGACGCCTTGAAGATGTATCGGTTGCTACTGAAAAAATATCTTCCTGCTTCGCTCAATCGCTCCAACTCGTCGTGCCAGTCCTTGAGGTCATCAGCCGAAATGTCGTTCTTACCCGCTACAAAGTTTCGAACAATCTGTGCCAGCCCCCTACTGTAGTTATCGTCATCAAATTTTAGGTTGAGGATCGGGAACACGGCTACACCATCAAAATGAAATCCCGCCTTGATAAACCTGTTCGCCATGGACATTGGCAGGCGCGGATAGACGGAATGCCCTTCCCAAGATGTCATGACTGCCGACATGCGTCTTGGATTGTCGGAATACCACAGGACAGTGCGCCAATCCGTCGCAACAAAAACAGTTCGGCCGTTCGGCTTCAGGACGCGAAGTGCCTCTGAAAACACCCGATCAATATCGGCGACGTACTCTGCAACTTGTGTACACACAACGACATCAAAGGAGGCGTTTGGTTGAATAAGTTTCGTCGCGTCACCAACCTCATAGAAAAGGCAGGTGGAAGTCTTTCGCCCATTGCATCGGGCGATTAGATCGGCCGAGATATCGATGCCGACGACGATCCCCTTGGGACCAACGATCTCTCCCATGCTTTCGCACAGAAACCCCGGACCACACCCGATATCAAGAACACGCTCACCCGGACATAAGTTGAGATGCCGAATTGTTTCCGATCGTTGCGCAATCACGTCCCTCGTGAGATAGGCTTTCTCGAGTTGCCGTGCGGCTTCATCGGTGAATTCGAGCCCGCTCATCTTTGCCTCAATCGCCAGGCTGCAAACACGGCATAATACTGTTCAACCCAGCCTGGCTGAAGGGCTCCGGACGGGTTCCGGAAAGAGGTCGCTGGGCCGGACGACTAATGTCCGGTTTGGGCCATAAACGGACATGTGCGCTGCAAAACGCCGTCCGCTTTACCCCCGCAAGCGGACATCGAACGGCCACTCATTTTCGCTCCTGCAGTAACTGGCGGTCAGCTTCTATGGCCGTGCGCTGCGGCTCTCGACCTGTGTCCATGGGCACGGTCTAGCCGAGCCGGATGTTGGCGTCCTTCACCACTTTGCTCCAAAGCGCCATTTGATCCTGCACAAACCGACGGAATTCCTCCGGAGTCGTCTGGCGTATGTCGATATTGAGTTGCTGGAAACGCGTGGTGACGTTGGGATCATGCAAG
>Ga0134128_10008790_pt1 | contig 12150 bp, 10 predicted proteins | sample KB31754_FD_96462 | JGI IMG/M metagenome (GOLD analysis project Ga0134128, IMG submission 96462) | Terrestrial soil microbial communities with excess Nitrogen fertilizer from Kellogg Biological Station, Michigan, USA - KB3-175-4 | ecosystem: Environmental > Terrestrial > Soil > Unclassified ...
CATCGTGGCAAAGCCGTAATCGAAGAGGTCCGGGTTGGTGACGGTGCGTTCGAAGAAGCGTGAAACCGTCGCGTTCGAGGCGACCTTGCCGAACACGCCGGGGCTGGGACGCAGGATGTCCAGATCGCTGACATGCTCACCGCCCGCCGCGAGCATCAGCGCCAACGAGCCCAGAATCGTGCCCGGCCGGTACATGGCACCGGACGGGACGAACTGACCCAAACGCTCCTCACACAACTCACGGAAATCCAGCGCATCAACGAACGAGGTGAGCACGTTCAACCCGGCATGCGAGATCAGCGACTGGCCCGTCGTGGCGACCGAAGGTGAGGGGAAAACTCCGGTATTCTTAAGCATCGAAAGGGTGCTCCCTTGCAGCAAGAAAATAATGGCTTAGACACCTCTATTTTCCCAGCAACGAGCACCCTTTCGCCTCTTTAACACGCCGCCCGGCACCCCGTCATGAAAACCCCGGGCTAAAGACAAGTGCGCGACTTTACCCAGACTTACTGGTCCCCGGGAAGTAACGTCCCGACACTGCGACAGTTGCAGATTGCACTTGTGTCTTTTGGACACGCACGACGGCGTGGCCGGGCTTGATTGCGCCTCCCCAGATCCGCCGCGGCCAAGTCATACACGCGTTGCTCGGGAGCTGCATGGACGGATAAAGGAGGTTTCCAATGCGTGGACCATCAGCATGGATACGCTACCTGCCCCGTTCCCGGCGGCAGTGGTTCCTGATAGCAGTATTGGGCGCCCTGGTGGCGGCGGTCGTCGCCTTGTTTTTGCCGCCGGGCGCAGGCACGTCCCAACAGGCCACGAGTGGCCCGACACTCCCGCCTTCGACAAACCAAACGGCAGAAGTGCCCGCCCCTGAAGTGCCAGGTCCTGCGGTCGCAGCACCAACTGCACCGGCCAACGCTGCAGTGTCGCCGGGGGAGCCGCCGACCCTTGATTTCAAGGCCTATGCCCAGGCCACCGCCGAAGCCCTCTACACCTGGGACAGCCGAACCTCCACCTACACCCAGGTGTATGCGCACGTCCGCAGCTGGTGGGTGGTCCTGGCCGACGGCTCAAACCCGCTCACCGTCTACACCCACGAGTTCGAGGGGACCGGCATCAACGCCGCCGCTTTCGCCCAACTCACGGTGTACAAGGCCTACCGCACGGCCAAGGCTGTCCAGTCAAGCTGTGACGGCCAGTTGGCCCAGGTCAGGGACCATCCCGCACCCTGGAAAGGACTCCACGTCTGCACCGTGACCCTGGACGTGACGGACCGCTCGACCACAGACCCCCACGCATCCCCCTACAGTGTCCCGGTCAGCGTCATGGTCAACTGCCCGCCCGCCCCAACGGCCCCCGCGAATCGGTGCGTCCTGGTCGGCTTCAACACCACCGCCAGCAGAATCGTCTACTAATGCCCGCGGCAGCCCTGGCCACGATTGCGAAGGCACGGCTGATGCAACGCGCCCTGGCCGCTCTGGTTGTGGCGGTGCCCGTGGGCATGGCAGCCCTCGTCGGCGGCACCGGCCTCCTCGTTACCCACGTCGCGGAATCAAACACAGCATGTGTTGCGGCCTCCCAGGACACTGCATTTACGGGCAACGTTTCCCGACCGGCCATCCCGCCGGACAAAGGCAGTGGGTCAATGTCGGTTCCGGGGCCCAATGGCATACCCTTCACGCTTGACCTGCGGCAGCAGGGCATCGCCGCCACCTACATCTCTGTTGGATCAAACCTTGGGGTGCCGGCCCGGGGGATTGAGATCTCCCTGATGGTCGCCCTCCAGGAATCGGGGCTGCGAATGCTGGCCAACCCTGCCGTTCCCTCGTCCCTGTCCATGCCGAACGATGGTCTCGGCTACGACCACGACTCCTTGGGCTCGGCCCAGCAACGCCCCAGTGCCGGGTGGGGCAGCGCACGGCAGCTCATGACGCCGGCCTATGACGCCCAGGCCTTCTTTGGCGGGCCCCAGGGCCCCAACCATGGGACACCGCGGGGCCTGCTCGACGTCACCGGCTGGGAGTCCCTGGGCCTGGGAGCGGCGGCCCAGGCCGTGCAGGTGTCCGCGTTCCCCGAACTGTATGAGCGCTGGGCACCGGCCGCTGCAGCCATCCTGGCGTCCGTCGGCGGCCAAGCCGGCCTCCAGGCCTGCCCGGCGTCGGAACCTTCCGACAATTCTTCGACACAGGGCGTTCCTGGACATTTGAGCGCCACCAGGAAGGCCATACTCCGTTATGCCCTGGAGGGCGTGGGCGGCAGCTACATCTGGGGCGGAACAGCCTTCAAGGCCTGGGACTGCTCCGGATACGTGCAGTGGGTCTACGCCCAGGCCGGCATCCGGCTTCCACGAACCGAACAATGGCAGGCCGGACGGGCCACGTCCACGCCGCAGCCGGGAGACCTCGTCGTCCAAAACCCCGACGGCCCCAACCACTGGGCCCACATCGGCATCTACGCCGGGAACGGCATGATGTACAGCGCCCTAAACCCCTCCGTCGGAACCCTCCTCCACCCTGTCAGCTGGAACACCGGGTCGCGGTACTTCACCGTCCTGGGCAATAACTAACGGCCCGGAGAGGGACGGGCGCCCCGGTCATGCGGCGGAAACGAAATCGGGCATGGAAGGGAAGAAGCAGACGCAACGTATGTCTTCACTGTCCGGATGGAGTAGTGTCATGAATTTCGCGCCCGTGGACCCTGGAATCGTCCCCAACAGCAACTTCCCGTTCCTGGACTCCCTGAAGCAAATCGGCGGCGGGATCCTGGTCGGGGCGTTCATCGTGATCGCCATCGTCGCGATCATAGGGGCTGCCATGTTGCTGGCCGGCAAACTCAGCCAGTCCTCCCGGCTGGCCTCCGGCGGCGGCATGATCCTGCTGTGGACCGGCCCGGTCGCGGCCATCCTGGGCGGGATCAACGGCTACATCCTGTGGTCGCAAACCGCCTTCCACCTGGGCTTCTAAGCAGCCGTCATGCCACCGCTTCAGTGCACCTTCGGGGGATGGTGGCCCCTGGGCTGCGGAATCGCCTCCGCAGCCAAGGACACCGTCACCTCAACCATTGGCGGCTTCTTTGCCGGAATCCTTGAAAGCATCGCCTCCTGGCTGTGGTCCTTCATCTCCGGGGCCTTCGGCGTGTCCAACGTCGACGACTCCCAATGGACCGCAGTGCAGGGACTGACCAGCTGGTGGGTCATCGTCATGATGACCCCGCTCGTCGTCGTCATGGTCCTCCAACTGATCTCCGGCCTCGTCTCCCAGCAGCCCCGCCGGATCTGGCGCGCCCTCATCGGCGGCTTCATCGCCGTCCCCGTCGTCGGAGGCGCCGTCTACCTGATGCAGACACTCACCCACGTCAGCGACAGCGCCTCCACCGCCCTGCTGGACACCATGGGACCGGACCCCTACGTGGTCTTCATGCGCCTCTTCGGGTTCCAGCGCAGCCCCGCCGGCTCCGGCCAGACATGGATCGTCACCCCCATCGGGGGGCAGGCCACGACAGCGGACCAGGTCACGGGCACCATCGTCATCACCGTCCTGGCCACCCTCATTGTCTGGGTGCTGGCGTTCGTCCTGATGTGCTCGGTGATCTTCCGCTCCTTCGCCCTGATCGTGCTCGCCGCCGTCGCCCCGGTCGCACTCATGCTCGTGCCCTGGGAGAAAACAAAGTCCTGGGCCGGGCGCTGGTGTGAAATCGTCGTGGCCCTGCTGCTCGCCAAACCGTTGGCGGCGACCATCCTTGCCGTCGCCGTGAAACTCTACGCACACGCGACCTCCTTCGACGGCATGGCCGCCGGAGCTGTGGGCATGGCCCTGGCCTGCGCTGCACCTCTGATGGCCTTGAAACTGGTCGGATTCGCCGGCGGCGAACTGGCCGCCGCCGCACAATCTGCCGGCGGCGCCCACATCACCCAACAAGGCTCCCGCTTCGCCGGACGGCAACTCGGCCAGCAACTGCGCAGCCACCACCTGCTGACCAGCGGCAGCAGCGCACAAAGCCCCAAGGTTGTCCAGTCAAGCGGCAAACCCGAGACGGCGCACGTGAAGAAGCCGGCCAACCCCGGCCCGAAGCCCGGCGCGCCCCCCGACACGCCCAAGGTCGCACAGGGCCCGGGAGGCTCCTCGACGCCGCGGCCGACGGCCGCCCCTGTCCCAAAGCCCGGCCAAGCCCCCACGTCCGCGGGGCCAAAGAAGACCCCGGGGCGGCCGCAGGCATCCCCACCGCCATCAACGGGCAGCCCCACCGTGCCGGGAACGAACCCAATGCCGGGCCCAACGGGCGGCCCCAAGCCACAGCCGCCGGCCGCGGGGCCCGGCAACCCACCCATCAGACCCCCACAGACTGGAGAACACCATGACTGAGGACAGCAACGCCCTGCAACCCGTCAACTTCCCTAGGCACGAACGCCGCGGCGTGATCATCGGTTTGCAGTGGTACCAGCTCGCACTCGCCTGCGGCGGAATCCTCATTGCCGCCGTTGCCTCAGCCATCGGCGGCTCCGGCGCACTCATCGGATCCAGCCCCGCCTGGAGCTTCCTGCTGCTCCTTGGCTTCCTGCAATACGAGCGCACTCCCTACCCCCTCTGGGCGCTCACGGGCGCACGCTACCTGCTGCGGAAACTGACCGGGCAAACCACCTACTTCCTCCCCACCGAGGACCCGGTCCCGGTCGGCACCCTGGTCCTGCCCGGCGGGCTCGCCGCCCTGGCCATCCACCGCACCACCACCGGTGAATGCTTCGTCGTCGACGCACAGGCCCATGAGGCCTTCGCCGTTCTGCGCTGCCGAGCCGGCGCTTTCGCCCTGCTGGACGACGAGGACAAGGCCTACGCCGTGCAGGCCTGGTCCCGCGTCCAGGCCGCCCTGGCCAAGAGGGCCGTCGTCGCCAGGATTGCCATCCAAGACCATACGGTCCAGTTCCCGGCCACCGCCCTCCAGGACTATTACGACCAGCAATCCGCCAACCGCAGGGCCGGGGCGCCTGCCACGGGCTGGGGTGACAGCGCCTACCGGGATCCCATTGCCGCGGCCGGGACGGCATCGAGCCATGAAATCCTCCTCACCCTGGTCATGAACACGGCCAAGGCCCGGCGCCGGATTCATGACGCCGGCGGCGGGACTACCGGGTTGGAGGCCACCCTGCGCTCGGAAATCCATGCCCTCCGGACGGGCCTGAAAACCCACGGGGTCGTCGTGGAGGAATGGCTTGGCGACCGAAGCCTCGCCGCCGTCATCCGGGGAGCCTTTGACCCGGAATCCGTCATGCGCACCTCGCAGCGGACAGGAGCCTTCCACGGCGTGGACCCGGCCCAGGCCGGCCCCATGGCCCTGGAAGAACACTGGTCCTACATCCGCACCGACAGCGGCTTCCACCAAACCTTTTGGATCGCGGAATGGCCGCGCCAAAAAGTCTTCCCCGGCTTCCTCCACCCGCTCGTTTACGTGGGCGGGTTCAAGCACACCGTGACCCAAGTCATCAAGGCCATCCCCACCGACCAGGCCCTGAAGGACATCCGTTCCGCGCACGAAGCCCATGAAACACGGCGGCGGATCAATACCAGGTTTGACCGCCCGACCACCCGCGAACAGCGGGCCGAGGAAGAGGAAGTCCAACAGCGCGAGGAAGAGATCGTCGCCGGGCACGGCGACGTCCGGCCCGCCGCCTACATCACCATTACGGGGGACTCCCTGGAGGAACTCTCCAGCCACCGGCAGGAACTCGAGTCGGCCGCCGCCAGCGCCTTCGTGGAACTGCGGCTCCTCGTGGGCGAGCAATGGCCCGCCTTTATCGCCGGGGGACTGCCCCTGGGCAGGGGGTTGAAATGAAAACCACACCGCAGGCCGTCACGTTCATTCCCAGTCATGAGTCCCGCAGCGCCCGGCGGCAACGCCGCCAACTGCAGGGCCAAGCCGTCGCCGGCCGGCAGGAACCCTTTTGGAAGAAGGTGGGGCTGCTGGCCGGCGACGGGGAAGGAGGCGCAACCTCCCACCTGCAGCAGCCTTTGGGACCGCATTCTTTCAGGGGCCCGCACCGGCTGCACCCGGCCCCGCACCGGGCCTCCACCATGACCTTCGCCGCCGCGTACCCGTTCATCACCGAATCCGGGCTCGGACACGAAGGCACCTACATCGGCAGCGATGTCTTCGGATCCGGCGCGTTCTCCTACGACCCGTGGGTGCTCTACGACAAGGGCGTCATCAGCGGCCCCTCCATTGTGGTCATCGGCACCGTGGGGACGGGGAAGTCCATGTGCGGGAAGTCCTTTGTGGCCCGGTCCATCACCCTGGGCCGCAAGGCCGCCGTCGCCTCCGACCCCAAAGGCGAATGGGTCCCCGTCGCCAACGCCGTGGGCGGCAAGGTTATCTCGGTCGGCCCCGGCCGGTCCACCCGGGTCAACCCGCTCGACGCCGGACCTCGCTCCCGGGACCTGTCCAACGCCCAATGGCAGGCCGTGGTCCGGCAGCGTCGCCGTCAACTGCTCGTCGCCCTCGTCTCCCTCATGCGACAAGGCGTGCCGATGCATCCTGTCGAACATACAGCCCTGGACATGGCCCTCACCGAGGCGGTCGCCGCCAACACGACACCGACCCTGCCCATGGTCCTGGACCAGCTGCTCAACCCCTCGCGTGAGACCAGGGAACTGGTGGGGCCCGACGGGGGCCGCGCCGTCGCCCACTCACTGCGTCGCACCGTCTCCGGGGACCTGGAAGGCATGTTCGACGCCCCCTCCACCGTGTCCTTCGATGCGGACGCGCCCATGATGGTCATGGACACCTCCGCCCTCATCGGCGCCTCGGAACAGGCGCTCTCCCTGGCCGCAGCCTGCGGGGCGACCTGGCTGGAAGCGGCCATCACCAACCCCGACGGCGGAAAACGCATCGTCGTCTATGACGAGGGATGGCGCATGCTGGCCGACCCGTACATGCTGGTCAAAATGAGCGAACTGTGGCGGCTCGCCCGCACCTACGGCATCGCCAACCTGCTCATCATGCACAAGGTCGCGGACCTCAACGAGATCGGCGACAGCACCAGCGGCCACCGCCAAAAAGCCCTCGGCCTGCTCACCGAGGCCGACACCCGGATCATCTACCGCCAAAAACACGACTCCATGCGCCTGACCAAGGACGCCCTCGGCCTGACCGAGGCCGAATGCGCACAGGTCGAGGAACTCCCCAAAGGGGTTGGCCTGTGGAAGGTCGGCAACCGATCCTTCATCGTCGCCAACCAGGTCACCAGCGACGAACTCAAAGTCTTCAGCACCGACCACAGGATGATGCCATGAACCTCGTCCACGCAGACTCCACACCCCTCATCACGACCGGCCTGGTCTGCGGGGCAGCCTTTGTCGGGTTCAGCGGCCTCACCGAGGCAGCAGCGAACGTGGCCGCCCAATGGAAATGCGGGCGTGGGCTGGGCGGCCTGCCGAGCCCGGTGGCCGCCGTCGGGCTGTTCACCGGCAACCTTGCCGCCATCGGGCAGCCACCACCGGGCTGCAACATGGGTGTCGGCACCGTCTGGGTTCTCCTGGGCCCGGTTCTGGTCCTGCTCCTGGTGGCGGTGATTGCTGCCTGGCTGTTGTGGCGCAGCTGGCGCCAGTCCGGGGCGTGGCTGCGCCAGGACATCCTGGGACGGGACGGCATGGCCCAACGGGCTGAAGTCGTAGGCGAATTTGGGCGGCGGGCCGCCCTGAAACGGGGCAGGATCACCCGCCCCGGATTGAAACACGCCACCCTGGCCGATGTGTCCTGGAGCCTCGGCACCTCCCGCGGCACGAAGGTCCACGTCTCCACCGAGGAATCCATGGTCATACAGGGCGCCCCACGATCCGGGAAGGGGCTCTTCGTGGTCATCAACGCCATCCTTGACGCCCCGGGGGCCGTGGTGACCACGTCCACCCGGGCCGACAACCTGGCCGTCACTATGCAGGCCCGGGCGTCCGGCGGGCGACCCGTCACCGTCTTTGACCCGCAGGGCATGTCCGGGCTGGGCTCTACCCTGCGGTGGTCCCCGGTGCGAGGCTGTGAGGATCCGGACGTGGCAGTCCGGCGGGCAATGGTCATCTCGGCGGATTCCAAAATGAGCGGCGAGAACGCCGCCTGGCAAAAGCGGGCACAAATAGTCCTCCAATGCCTGCTCCACGCCGCAGCACTCTCAGGGGAAGGCATCCAGGCCTTCCGTCGGTGGTCATCGAACCCGACACTGGCCACCGAGGCGCTCGACATCCTGCACGGGCCGCGCGCCGCCCTGGGCTGGCACTCGGACCTGCTGGGCATCCTCGAGGACGACCCCAGGAACACCTCCAACTCCTGGATTGGCGTCTCGGCCGCCGTCGCACCCCTGTCATCGCCACGGGTGCTCGCCGCCTTGGACCCGGTAAACCGGGAGGACGAGTTTGATCCCAAATCCTTCATCCGTGAGCGAGGGACCCTCTACCTGATCGGGACCAAGTCCGGGTCAGCGGCGGCGGGCCCGTACCTGTCGGCGTTGATTGACGACATCGACGCCGCCGCCAGGGACATGGCCTTCACCGCTCCCGGCGGCAGGCTGGACCCGCCCCTGTCCCTGATCCTGGATGAAATCGCCAACCTCTCTCCCTGGCCGGGACTGCCCATCGTCCTCTCCGACGGGGGCGGCATCGGAATCTCCACCATGGTCGTGCTCCAATCCCTCTCCCAGGCACGCTCGGGCTGGTCCGTCGAGGAAGCCTCCACCATCTGGGAATCGGCCATCATCAAGGTCATCTTCGGCGGCGGCTCCGACGAAAGGGACCTGCGCGACCTGGCGTCCCTGCTGGGGGAGCGGCGCCACACCTACAGGACCCACTCCTGGTCGTCCCAAGGCCGGCAGGAAGGTGAACAGGTCAGAGACCTGCCCGTTATCGCCCTCCACGAAATCCGCCGCCTGCCCGCCGGGACTGCCCTGATGCTCGGCCGGCGCACCCGCCCCATCCTTCTGGACCTGCGCGGTTGGCACCAACGCCGGGACGCCGCAACTCTGGGCAGGTTCAAGATCGAGGCCGAGGACGCCCTCGCGCAAGGCCACATCCACCAGCAAGCCATGGAGAAGGAGATCCGTGATGAACCTGTTTGATGACGACGACACAGCCGCAGCCCTTTTCAGTGACATTGCTTCGGGCAGCTCCCAGGGCGGGGCGCCCGGTGGCGCGTCGGACCCCATCTACCGGTGGCGGGATCTGGACTCCGCCAGTGCACCCAAAGCCTGGACGGCCCTGGGCCGCTGGGTGTCCTGGCTGGTCGCCACCTACCGGCTGACGACGTCGGTCGTCCCGGACTGCTGGTGGCGGCACCCCGAACTTGTCGCCGAACTATACGCCCTGCAAAAGGCGGAATTGGCCTCCTACACGCCAACAGATCCCGGGTTCGGGCCCCTTGGGTTCCATGAACGGCTGCCCCTGGCCATCGAACGCCTCCGACAGGAAACCAGGACCATTGGCTGCGTCGGACTCCAGGCCCACCGCGAAGGAAACCCCCGGCAGCTCCCCACTGATGACCCGGAATTCCTTGCCTGGTCGGCCGAGCCGCACCAAGTTCCCACCGGCAACTCAACTGACGACGGTCATGTGGTTTAGCGCACTTTTCGCCATGGATAAGTAACACCGCAAAAGTGGGGAAAGTCATTAGAAGCAAGGAGGCGGCCGTCGTGGCCCCTGCAACAAGCAACCACCCGGACAGCCAGCGCGGCGAAGTGGGAGAACACCCGGCCGCCCCACGCCTGAGCAGCGAGGACAGGCTGACCGGGCTGACCCAACAACTGCACGAGCTCCTGGAGAACGCCATTTCCACACCCGGACGCTGGCACATGGTCCTGGACACCTCGGCAAACCTGTGGCGGTACTCAGGCGGCAACATCGCGCTACTCATGGCACAAATGGAGGAACGCCGGCAGCAACCACCCCTGCTCGTGGCAGGATTCCGCGAGTGGGAACGCCACGGCCGCAACGTCGTCAAAGGCGAGCACGCCCTGTGGGTCCTCGCACCACGAACAGCATCCAGGAGCACGGGCGCGGAACCGGACGGCGACGCCAAGCCAGGGACTCCCGCTTTAGAGCCAGCAGGCTCAGGCGACGAGAAAGGTGACCGTAGAAAGATCGTCGGTTGGCGGACCCAAGCTGTCTTTGACGTGTCCCAAACAGAGGGGCAACCCATCTACATTCCCAGGCCCATGCAGGGCGTTGGATCCTCACCAATGGGCCTGTGGCCATCACTGGTGAAATTTGCACAAGGCAAAGGATTCACCGTTGAACGATCCACGAGCCAATACGGCATGGCCAGCGGATATACCGACTTTGCGAACAGGAAGATCCAAATCGGGGCATGGCTTGGCCCTGAACAGCGCCTCGCAGTGCTGGCCCATGAACTCGGCCACGTCTGTCTCCACGGGCCCAGCGACAAACTCGGGCAACTCTACGGGAGCGGCCTGGACCATCGTGGCCTGGCCGAAGTGGAAGCAGAGTCCGTCGCCTACACCGTGCTGCGCGCCCATGGTATCGATCGCAGCGCCCAATCCGGCAGCTACCTCGCCGGATGGGCCGACCAAGTAGTCGCCGTCGAACAATCCAGCGCATCGGGTGCGGCGACCGAGAAAGGCCCGAGCAGCCGGTTTGAGATCGCCCGCTCAACCCTGGCACGCGTGACATCAGCGTGCCGCTCCATCCTCGAAGTCACCGATCCCGACAACCTGGGCGGCAAGCCCGCCGGCGCCAGCATGGCCGTCGCCTGTGAACGCGGCGACCTCACCGGGCCTGTGACCGGCCACCACGCAACCGAACTTGCCCCGAAGATCGACGCATCGTAAATCAAGCAAGTCTCCTGGCAGGACACACCGGCCGGGATCAAGAAAGGTAGGGAAACAGAATGGGCACAAGAATCCCAGTCAGCATCAACGGCAACCTTGTTGCGGATCCGGAACTCTCCTATGGGGAGTCCGGCATCGCCCACGCGAAGCTGCGCGTCGCCGTCAACCAGCGATTCCAGGCAGCAGACGGCACCTGGCGCGACGGTGTCCCCGTCTTCCACAACGTCTCTGCCTTCCGTGCGCTGGCCGAAAACGTGGCAGCCTCCTTGAAGAAGGGAGATCCGGTCACCGTCGCCGGGGAACTCGAATTCAGGTCCTACGAGAAGGACGGAGCCCAGCACGAGGCCCGCCGCATCGTCGCCGAAGTCGTAGGCCCCGACCTTCGCTTCGGGACATCCTCCTACGAACGGTCACACAAAGTGTCGAATGGTGCATCCGTGACTGCCCATGGCCCGGACCAGACTGATCCTGGGGTGGCTAATGGTTGGGGAACAGTACCGACCCAGCCGCTTTCAGCGCCCTTCGTGGCGGGTGTTTCTGCCAGCGGCCTGCAAATGTGATCCCGAGACCAGCGGCGATCCTTCGGCGAACACCAGCGTGGCGGCGTCCCAAGAGTCAGTTTGCAGCCTTTTCCCAAGGCCACGAAATGGCCTGGTACGTGGTAATTTGAACCTGCACCTTCACGTTCTCCTTGGTTGGTAATTGGTTGGTGTTGGAGGCTCCGATTCGTCGGAGCCTCCTTCTTCTGTTGTGGAACAGAATGACAATTGCTCAGTGAAGTTCTCATCGATTTCGGTGGCGCGACAGATCTTGGCTCCCCGGACCGGCAACCCATGCGAATCCTGAGGTCCGCTGCACCTTGCCATACATCAATACGATGCTCGCGGGGAACGCCTACATGTATTCCGGGCATGCGACATGGGATTGCTGCTTGTGATGTAACTGCCACGGCTTGCTCATCAGCCAGCCAATGCGAGCAAGTTCTGGCTGGTTCGCCCGAGCCAATCCAGCGTCCTGGCCACGAGGGTGTGGCTTTTGGCGACTGCGTCGAGCTCTGGGCAAAAATCGGGTCGTGGAGCTCGCACGCTGGTACACAGTGATCCACGTCGAGGCCATCGCGTCGGACGCTGGCGGCCCAAAGAATCTCCTGTTGCCGGAACTTGGACTCGCGCCGCGTCGAAACATGAATTTCAATCCAAAAAGTCAACTAAGAAAATCCGCCAATAGGCGTCCGGGCCGGCACCCATAAGCCGCACGTCAGCGTAATTAAGCGTCATTAAGAAGCAAGGCAGGCACGACCCCTGTTAAACATGTTTTCGACCAAGAAAACG
>Ga0134128_10008791_pt1 | contig 12150 bp, 12 predicted proteins | sample KB31754_FD_96462 | JGI IMG/M metagenome (GOLD analysis project Ga0134128, IMG submission 96462) | Terrestrial soil microbial communities with excess Nitrogen fertilizer from Kellogg Biological Station, Michigan, USA - KB3-175-4 | ecosystem: Environmental > Terrestrial > Soil > Unclassified ...
GGATCGAGCCAGATGCGCATCGCGTAGTCGCCCGAGCCGAACAGCTGCACATCGCCGATGCCGTGCAGGCGGGATAGCTCATCCTTGACATGCAGCACCAGGTAGTTGCGCAAATAAAGCGAGTCGTAGCGCCCATCCGTCGAGAACAGGTTCATGTACATCAACGGCGTCGGGGATTGCTTTTGCGTCGTCACGCCATATTGCCGCACCGCCTCCGGCAGGCGCGGCAGCGCCTGGCTCACCCGGTTCAGCACGCGCACCGCGGCGATATCCGGATCCACGCCGGGCGTGAAGGTGATCACTACCTGCAGGGTGCCGTCGGAACTGGCGACAGACTTCAGGTACATGATGCCTTCAACACCGTTGATGGCTTCTTCCAGCGGCACGGCTACCGATTCGGCAATCTCTTTCGGGTTGGCGCCCGGGTAGTTGGTACGCACGAGAACGGTGGGCGGGATGACTTCCGGATATTCGCTGTTCGGCAGCAGGGGGATCGCAATCAGGCCGGTGGCAAAAATCACGATCGACAGCACAGCCGCGAAGATCGGCCGGTCGATAAAGAATCTGGAGAAATCCACTGAAGTTTACTTCACCGCGCCTTACAGCGCAGCCATCGGCATTTCATTGGGTTTAACCAACATACCGGGAAAGTGGATTTTCTGCTGGCCGGCGACGACGATCTTGTCGCCAGGCGCAAGGCCGGACTGTATCACGCGCAATCCTTCCGCCATGCGGCCGGGCATGATGTCCTTGCGCTGGACTTTATTATCCTTGTCCACCACGTAGACGTACTTGCGGTCCTGATCTGTCATCACGGCCTTGTCATCGATCAGCAGAGCATTTTCCTTCCTGCCGCTGACGAATTGCACGCGCACGAACAAGCCGGGGGTAAAAATGCGATCGGCATTGGGAAGCACGGCGCGTACGCGTATGGTACCAACGGCGGAATCTACCTGGTTGTCGAAGAAGTCGATCGTGCCTGCGTGGGGATAGCCTTCCTCGTTGGCCAGGCCGACGCGTACCGAAGTGCCGGCCGGCGCGCCTTCGCTATCGCGCTCCTGTTCGCCGTAGCGCAGGTAGCTGTTCTCGTCGACGTCGAAGTATACGTACATCGGGTCCTGCGACACTATCGTGGTCAGTATGGTTTGGTCGGCAACGGCCATATTGCCGGCGGTTACCAGAGCGCGGCTCGTTTTCCCAGCGACGGGCGCGCGCACCTCGGTAAATTCCAGCTGGAGCTTCGCATCGGCTACCAACGCCTCGGCAGCATCGATATCCGCGGCGGTCTGCGTGTGCGTGGTGCGGCGCGTGTCCGACTCTTCGCGGGAGATTGCCTCGGATTCTATCAACAGCCGGGCATTCTTGTCCCGCATGCTTGCGAGCTGTTCCGCCAGGCGTGCACGGTCGAGCTGTGCGCGCGCATTAGCCAGTGCTATCCGATAGGGGCGCTGATCGATGAGGAACATCAGGTCGCCCTTCTTCACCTCCTGGCCCTCCTTGTACGCGACGCGCTGCACATAGCCGCTCACGCGGGCTCGCAGTTCAACGGTATGGATCGCGCTGACACGGCCAGTGTATTCATCCCATTGCTGCACCGGCTTGGAGACTACCTGGGCGACGCTGACTTCCGGGGGAGGCGGCGCCTGCCCGCCGCCCGCCTGCTCGCTGTCGCAACCGGCCAGCGCCAGCGTCAATGCGATGATTACGCCTCGCATAATCGACCGTGTACGGAACATTCTATCCATTTGAGAGTGACGCACGCATATCCCTTTTGGCTATTGCAACAAACAACAAGGTAGGAGTTCGTCCACCACTATCAGTGGCCAGGACCAGGAAGCTCCGCATTCCGTCGATTGCCCAGATGCTGTCCATCGATTTCCCCTATGAAAAGTCGGATCAAGCCGTTCAACGGGTTTCTCCAGAGGCAGCCGCCTCCAGCGCACTGCTGCAATAAATCTGAGCAATGCCAGTAGATCTAGTTGAAACAGAGGCTTAAGAAACTTATCCACAACCCTATCCCCGGTCTATTCCCGGTAACAGGGGAAAACCTCATTGGACTAACTGGACCGGGGATGCAAGTCATTCGCGGCTTCAACATCAATTTGTAAACATTTTACTGAACTATGTTGATAACCGAGCAGATCAGTCTGAAAGACTCGTGGTATTGAAGAAACTTGCGACCGCACCAGCTGGTAGCCATCACACATAGGAGCAGAAAAATGACTGCAACCAACAGGATTCTTATCATCGTCACCAATTCAGACCTGTTTGAAAAGGTAGGATACAGAACGGGACTGTGGCTTAGCGAACTCGTCGAATTTTGGGACGTCGCTGAAGAAGCAGGCTATAAGATGGATATTGCAAGTCCATCGGGCGGCAAAATCCCCCTTGATCCCGAAAGCCTGCTCATCACCGAAATTGGCGATGCCATCAGCCTTAAAGGGAGTCTTTCCAGGCGCTACGAAGACAAGGCCTTCATGGGGCTGCTGGACAACACGTTGAAAGTGTCCGACGTGGATCCAGCTAGGTACGACGCCATCTATATGGCAGGCGGGCATGGTGGTATGTTCGACTTCCCAAAAAGCGCATCATTGGCGGAATTGACTGCCAGATTCTATGAATCCGGCAAGATTGTTTCGGCCGCGTGCCATGGACCTTGCGGTCTGCTCGAAGTGAAACTGAGCGACGGTACATATCTTGTTGACGGTAAGGAGGTAACGGGCTTCTCGTGGAAGGAAGAGAAATTGGCAAACCGCGATCAAGCGGTTCCGTTCAATCTGGAGGAAGAACTACAAAAGCGAGGGGGGCGATACAGCAAGGCAATGATGCCGTTTGGTTCCCATGTCGCGGAGGATGGCCTCTTGATTACGGCCCAGAATCCCAAAAGCACAAAAAATTTGGGCCAGGCCGTGGTCAAGAAGCTCAAAGAACTCAAGGAAATAAATTCCTTGCCAAAGGAAATGTTTTTATGAACGACGATACATCGTCTATGGAAATTGCTGATCTGGATGAAAAACGGAACCAAACTTATAACAGGCCCTTTTCGGCAAACGATACCGTTTGCATTCCCCCGATTATAATCTGATCGAGTACCCTGATATGCACTGCTTCTCCAGTTACGCCGCCCCCTTTGGCGGCCTTTATCTTCAGCAGAGATCAAAAAACAATCGATCGTTTCGTTGGCGAGTTGTCATTCGGAGGCGGCGCGGTGAACCAGGTCAATATTCATTTGTTCATAGAGACTATGCCATTCGGAGGTGTGGGGTCATCAGGCATGGGCCACTATTACGGTAAGTATGGTTCGACCAGTTGACACACACCAAGTCTATGCTGATTTCGCCACCGGATGTTTGTCCATGTGGTTTGACTATTGAATAAGCTAGAAAATGAGGTAACAACAATGCCCCCTCCTCGGGATGCACCACCTGCCCGCTATCTGGACGATATGAAAGTAGGGTTGCGCTTCACTGGAGAATCTCGTGTCGTGCAGGAACAGGAAATTATTGCTTTCGCCAGGCAATTCGATCCCCAGCCCTTCCATATTGATCCCGCCCTGGCGAGTCGAACTTTGTTCGGCGGCCTGATCGCCAGCGGCTGGCACACTGCAGCCATGACGATGCGGTTGTTGCTCGAAGCCTTCCCTATAGGGAATGGTACGATTGGTCTTGGCGGCGAAGCGGCGTGGCCCAATCCGGTACGCGCTAATGATGCCATTCACATCGAAGGTGAAATCAGCGCCGTCAAACCTTCACGGTCGCATGATGATCGTGGCATTGTCACGGTTCGCACTGAAACCAAAAACCAAAATGGCGAAGTCGTACAGACCTTGACAGCCAATCTTCTTGTTTTTCGCCGCAAAAGTAACTCTGTATAAAATTAGCGCAGTCCCTTCCGTTATGTAGCAGCCAGGGTCTCTCCTGGTTCAGTGGCTTATGGTTATTTCTAGACGGACTCTGTCTTTTTACAGCCCTGCCATAAAACCTAATATCCGAAATATATTCAGGAGTTGCTTTTGGGGGAAAATGCACAGTTTTCGTGTACCGGACTGTAAAAAACCCTTGCAGCTATTACATTGACGAGACATCGATAAGCCAAAATCCAAAGGAATACCGTGGCCACATAACCCCTGGATGAAACGGCAGCCGCTGACGACGGGAACTGTATCCAGTTAGAGCAGAGTTGAACTGATTGCTTATATTGCAGGCCACGTAAATTGCATTTAGACTTAAACGTTTAAACGCATAAACACATATTAGGTATATGAATACGACTCGCTGGAATCTCGCTGTCTCTGCCGAGGTTGATAAATCCCTTCGAATGTTTCTTGCCAGCCAAGGTGGGGGCAGAAAGGGCGATCTGTCGCGCCGAGGTGCTGTGACGATAGTTTTCTGATTTCACTCCCCTGAACCCTCGATCGCGGGTGCATCAGAGGCTGAAATCGTTCTACCCTAATATTCTGTATTCCATGTTTATGGATTTGCTATTACCTTACTCCTCCACAAACCCTTCTACCAGTTAATGGATCGGAAACGCAATTCGCAGCCCGTCCTCCACACACGGGGATACCCCTTGACCCCCTTGAGCAGAGCGGAGACAAGGAGGAGCAGGTCTCCCTGGCTCTGTTCTGCCAGAACTTAGGCTCTGACCGAAGCAGAGAAGTGTCGATTCAGGCCGCACCTGTCCCTGAACCGCAGACATGGACCATGCTGGCTGCAGGATTAGGTGTAATGGGTTTCTGGACTCGACGCAGAAGCCAAGATTTCGCTTAATCTGCAGGAAGAGCAACAGTCCTGAGCGACGCAACCCCCTTTATAGGGGGGCGTGACAGAAGATTTTCGCGTACCCGAAAAAAATACAAGTAGCTTCGCCCACGTCCGTCCACACTTCCCAAATGCAGGCCGGTGGAGATAAAAATAAAGTAACAGAAAAACATTAGCGCGAGTCCACTCGCGTGGCCTACAAGGTCAAAATAGGCCGAACCACGCCCCTCAGCTGCGCTACATTCACCGGTCCGACGTAGGGCCATCAAACGAAGTCCCGCTCACGTCCGACATGAGCAGTAATTCCGATTTTCCAAGCTTGTAATGATTGAACCGATAGCGCGGCATCATCCTTCCTGCATTGTCCGTTGCGTTGCTGGTTTATGTGTCTGCCTGGCTCAAATGCCATGAGCCCGCTGCTTTCCTTTGCGCCATGCTGAACAGCGCCAGCCCCAGGCTTACCCTGCGCAGACACCCCCTGGCACTGCTGCGGCCGAAGCTGACAAGAATAAACCTGCGCTCGGCAATGGAGTTATCTGATTACCCCACCGGGCACTGGTCCGGATCACCGGCATCGTGACCTGTCGACAACGCCCTGGTACTGCCAGCGGCGTCATGTTCGTCACACTCGAAGACGAAACCGGGATAACGAACGTGATGCTGTGGAACCAGATCATCCTGAAGCACCGCTGCGAAGCTTTGAAATCAAAGCTTCTGACAGTGTACGGCGTATGGCAAACGGCTGGTTGATCATAGCCATCTGCTGGACAATCTCGTAGTGGAAAGCAGGGATTTTCATTAGGCCTCAATCAAGCCTCAATCTTATGAAACTTTGTTATGGGCACTAAGGACGGAATATTTGCAAAAACATTTTCACCAGGATTTGCTATAAATCATATGCTACATTGCAAGTTGGAATATTTGTTCAAATAACCCGGAGAAAAGTCCATGAATATTTTCAGACATCATCCCTTGTTATTGAGTTGCGGCATTGGATTCGCAGTGTTTTCGGGCGCCCTTGCAGCTCAGGGTTTCGATCAGTTGAAAGATATCACAGGAAGCGGTCTCGGCGGCGCAGCCTCATCATTGGGACTGTCATCCATGACGTCCGGGAGCACGGGCAATGCCGCAGGAATTATTGAGTACTGCATGAAAAACAATTATCTGGGTGGCGACAACGCTTCTTCGGTCAGGGATCAGTTGATGGGAAAGATTACCGGCGGCGGAGATCAATCAGCCCAGAATAATCCCGACTATATCAACGGCGCGCAGGGTATCTTGAGTGGCAGTGCTGGCCAGAACGTGGATTTGAGCATGGCGGGCATGAAAGCTTCCGCAGTGAAAAAGGTGTGTGAGACGATACTTGAACAGGGCAAGTCCATGCTTTGAAAATCTGATCCAGAATGGAATCTGCTTCAGTCTCTCATAGAGGTTTTCGCCACTTCACTCTCTAGGTACCCAGCAGCGCCTGCTGGCGGGAAATTGCCGCCAGCAGGCTGCAAGGGCGGTGGAAAACGCCAGATGATCGCCAGCAAAACTGCTATTGCTCACCCCTTGCTTGCGGCACAGCTCGGTACCTGAATTCCCCTCTTCCTGAGAGATCTCGTCTCGTTCTCTTGGTCATGCTCTTGCTCCTGTATTCAAACCCGGCGACCCGAATTGTGAAGTACAGTGCCGAATTTCTGACGCCACTTCCATGACTGACAATCGTGGCGGAATACTGTCTCGCATCACTTATCTGTTTCGCTAAAGACTGATTGTGAATATAGGTTCGCTACTCGATTCAATCGATTCAACATACCAAACCGTGCTGCCCACCTTGCCAACAAAATTTGCACTACTTCTCACTCTTCCGGTTAGTAGTAAACCTCAGACCGGGTAAGGCAAAGTGCTTCGGCTTACCATCCAGTCCCTGACCTTCAAGACAGTTCTAGCTCGCATCCTACTTATGACATAAAATCATTGGCAAACCAACTTGCAAGAAATTTTCGGAAAAATATAGTCCGATGGAAAGCACCCCAGGAGCGCACGAAGACAGCGTTAATGAGTTGCTATTAACTGAGCGCTCAGCACTGCTATCGCTATCTCATTCGCATCATCAGAGGCAACCCATTTTTATTTGAGGAATGACAATGGATCATATAAAGAATGAAGAGCAATCTCTTGAAAATGCCGGCACGCTTTTATCCAGCGAATCCATTCTCGGCGAACCCGAACCCTGGGAAAGCTGGGAAACTCAACTGTGCTTGTGGAGCATAGGGATCGGCATCGCCGGACTTGTCATCCTGGGTGTGCTGGTCGATTTGTTCCTGCTCCCAAAATAAACGAATGCAAGCCGATCTCGAAGTTCGGTTGACACATGACGGCAGCAGATGGATCGCACATCATCCCAGCTTTGAGGCGTGCGGAAAGACCTTGCTCGAACTGGACGAAGACGTGACGAGATGCCTGCTGGATCGGCAACTCTTCCAGCAGAATAATCAGGTCATGGTCTTCATGGCTTTTGACTACACCTGCATTCCAACCTGGATACGGCAATATGCCTATCACTACTTCAATCGCTACATCCGGTTGGATCTGAAATCACCTACGCAAGAAGCGCAATAACAAGAGAATCAAGGGCAAACAAGGGGGTGAGCGAAATGAACAGAAAATGGTATTCCGGGATGGCAAGCACGGAAGACTGGTGGGCCGTGTGGCTGGGGCTGATCATGTTTCTTGCAAGCGTGAGTTCCCTCTGGGGATGGGATCTCACCGGCTGGATGGCGAAAACCAGTACCTGGGTCTGGGGAAAATTCTCGATTGAGACGGCATGGAAGCCCAGCGGCAAGGTAACACTGCATCCCGCCATATCGTTGCTGGTCACCTATCTGGTATTCACCACGTTGACCTGCATTGCCGCGTGGGCAATGAAGCTCAATGTAAAGCGCTTCTTCGCCGCATGGACCGTGCTTTTCGTGCTGACCTGGATTGTCTGGATCATCGGGCAGGAAGCGCATTTCAAAGTACCGGTTCATGAATTCGCCAAGCATGACCTGTCCTGGGGATTGTCCCTTGGCGGCGGTTTCTCCTACCTGCTCGCCCTCGTGATCGGGCTGATTATCGGAAATTTTTTCAAGGGAACAGCCGCTTTTCTGAGTGAAGCCGCGAAACCGGAATGGTTCATCAAGACCGCCATCGTGTTTCTCGGCATCAAGATAGGCGTCATGTCCATGGAGGCAGCGGGCTTTGTCCAGGAACTGGTCCTGACCGGTATTGCCGCCACTTTTGTGGCTTACATGCTGTTCTGGCCGATCGTCTATGCGCTCGCCCGCAAAGGGTTCAAGCTGTCACGCGAGGCCTCGGCCGTACTCTCTTCCGGCATTTCCATTTGCGGCGTCTCGGCCGCAATTGCCACCGCCGGTGCGATCCGCGCTCGCCCAGTCATTCCCGTCGTCGTCTCGATACTGGTGGTGATTTTTGCCATGTTCGAGCTCATCATCCTCCCAGGATTTTATGCTGCTGTAGCTCCCGGCCAGCCCATAGTTAATGGCTCTGCCTTGGGGCTCACGGTCAAGACCGATGGTGCCGATGCAGCCGCCGGGGCGATACTCGATGAACTGATGCGGGCGAATGCCCAAACCAATGGCGTAGTATGGAAGGAAGGCTGGATTCTGATGGCGTCGCTCACCACCAAGATCTGGATCGACGTGTTCATCGGAGTCTGGGCGTTTCTGCTGGCCCTGGTATGGGTATACAAGGTGGAGCGCAAGCCGGGGCAATCCAAAATCGGCCTTTCGGAAATCTGGCATCGTTTTCCCAAATTCGTACTAGGCTATCTGATCGTCTGGTTTTCCTATATTGCGCTAGCCTCCACAGGACCCGAAATCGCCAAGACGTTGCATACGGCTGCCACGCCGGTAGAGGGCTCCATGCGTACCATGATGTTCATGCTGACTTTCCTCAGCATCGGCACCATAACCGATTTCAGTAAGCTCAAGGGAATGGGCAGGCTGGCACTGCTTTATGCGATCGCCCTGTTCGGGATCATCGCCCCGATTGCGTATGGAGTGGCGTGGATTTTCCATAGGGGGATGATGCCGCCGGTTCTATGACGACAGTGAGGAAACTGCGTTCGACAATTTTTTGAGCAACCCAGTCGGAAAATGAAGCCAGGAGCTTTGTATACTATTCCTCTACGCTGATACCTGAGCCGCCCATTTCCTTTGGAAAATCCTTCATCTTCGGCAATCCGTCCTTGATGCGTAAGACTGTTTCCTGATAGTTGACGTGAATGCCGGGACGGTATGGAAAGTCTGGAATGGCTGCTGCGTACACATCCGTAAGTCCCATGTCCGGATGCTCGGTGAAGAGATGGCCGCCACAGGTTTTGCACCATTTGCGATAACTACGCAGCGTCTTGTTGTAGATACCGATGTTTTCTGCCCCTGATATGACCTGCACCGCTTCCGGTTTCCATAAGGTGAAGGCATTGACGGGCGAAGCTGACCAATGGCGACACGACTCGCAATGGCAATATCCCATCGCCTCCGGCTCACCCTTGACCGTGAACTGAATCGCACCGCAAAAACAGCTGCCTTTGTAAGTTTTTCCGTTGTTCATCATGATTTATCATGAGAGCGACGCCCGACGAAAAAGGCTGAAGCATAGCTATTCGCTCAGATTTACTCTAGGTAATGCGCTCCGCTTATTACGCCAACACTTACGATATTAATAGGCGCAGGAGAGCAGTGCCCTTGTGAGCCTTCAACGCACCTTACTTTAATCGAAGAAGCCCCGCCGTACCTTGGACATACTAAACATTGCTAAAAAGCCGCTCCCGAACAGCCAGACAGCCGCAGGCATCGGAACAGCGCTCACCGTAACATTGTCGAGGCCGATATATTGCCTGCCGGCAGGCAAACTATTGCCAAGAATGGATAGTGTCGTCGATTGGCTGTCTGCGGTGAATGTGAAACCGTACGTCCCCCAAATGTTTCCCGCCTCCGCTGAGTTGTGCGTAAACGTTTGGGTATCGCTCCCGACTTGAGCGGTCACTTGAACAGGACCGTTACAATTATTCCCTGAACCAACACATGGTCCGTTTCGAATCCCGAGATCCATCGAAAAGGAGTAGGCCTGCCCCTCGGTTAATCCTGTCAGGGATTGAGAAATTCCTTTTGGGAAACCAGCGTTACTATAACCCGCGAGGTCGAGAAAATTATTACCGTCAGAGGGAGTGAGCTGATAGATATTCGGATTCTTGAGTATCGCGCTTTCCCCTCCGATGATGTTCCAATTGGTGAGCGTAGCAACTCCGGCAGCCAGTTGGCTCCCTCCATCCGATCCGAAAGTTCCGGAAAAGGTTTCAAAGCTGGGGTTTGATACCAAATTAGCCAAGGCAGCGCTATTCATTCCCGTTAAAGCTAATGTTAGATACAACCATATTCCAGGATTTTTTTTCATTTTGTCACCTCCTGTCTGGGAAATTAAATATAGATAGGTTGTAAAAAAATCATATAGCCGGTGGCATCTCTATCCATAATGAGCGATACCGCCAAACGCTACAGAAACCTCAATCCCGAGGACTGCGATAAATGGACAGCAGCTTTCTCGCTAATTTATTCATAGCAGGGTTTGTTTCGCAGTCAAGCCAATTTTTAATCTCGTAAGTTGCTAAATGCATGGGACTGCTTCGTGACCCGGCCTTCGACAGTGAATTCACGGTTACAAATGACTGCTTGATCCACAAAGGAAGTGCTATTGCTTTGCGAAAGCTTCACAAGCCTAGATCCTTCCACATCTCATCCACCCTCGCCTTCACCTTCTCATCCATTACGATCGGCTGACCCCATTCACGGCTGGTTTCCCCCGGCCACTTGTTGGTGGCGTCCAGCCCCATTTTCCCGCCCAGGCCTGAAACAGGGCTGGCAAAGTCGAGATAATCGATGGGTGTGTTTTCAACAATCAAGGTATCCCTCGCAGGATCGACGCGGGTGGTGATGGCCCAGATGACTTCCTTCCAGTCACGGATATTGACGTCATCATCCGTGACGATAATGAATTTGGTGTACATGAATTGCCGCAGGAAGCTCCACACGCCAAACATGACGCGCTTGGCGTGTCCGGCGTATTGCTTCTTCATGCTCACTACCGCCATGCGGTAGGAGCAGCCTTCCGGCGGCAGGTAGAAATCGACGATTTCGGTGAACTGCTTTTGCAGCAGCGGCACGAATACTTCGTTGAGCGCCACACCCAATATCGCCGGCTCGTCCGGGGGTTTGCCTGTGTAGGTTGAGTGGTAGATCGGGTCGCGGCGCATGGTGATGCGCTCGATGGTGAAGACGGGGAAGGTTTCCTGCTCGTTGTAGTAGCCGGTGTGATCGCCAAATGGGCCTTCCACCGCCGTCTCATCGGGGTAAATGTACCCTTCGAGCACGATTTCCGCGCTGGCGGGGACTTGCAGGCCATGTGTCAGGCATTTGACGATTTCTGTTTTCGCACCGCGCAGCAGTCCGGCGAACTGGTATTCGCTCAAGCTATCCGGTACCGGCGTTACCGCACCCAAGATAGTTGCCGGGTCCGCCCCCAGTGCTACTGCAATGGGATAAGGCTGTCCCAGATTGGCGAGAGTGAAGTCGCGGAAATCCAGCGCGCCACCACGGTGCGCCAGCCAGCGCATGATGACTTTGTTGGGCGCGATTACCTGCTGGCGGTAAATGCCGAGATTCTGCCGCGTCTTGTGCGGCCCTTTGGTAACGGTCAACCCCCAGGTGATCAATGGGCCCACATCCCCCGGCCAGCAAGTCTGGATCGGCAGTTTGGCGAGGTCTACGTCTTTGCCTTCCCAGACGATTTCCTGACAGGGAGCCTTTGAGAGTTCCTTCGGCGCCATGTTGAGCACCTGTTTCAACACGGGCAATTTCTCCCATGCGTCTTTCAGGCCCTTGGGGGGATCAGGTTCTTTCAGGTAGGCGAGGAGCTTGCCCACCTCACGCAGCGCCTCGACCGAATCCTGCCCCATGCCCATCGCCACGCGCTTTGGCGTGCCGAACAGGTTTCCGAGTACCGGAATGGCGTGCCCCCTGGGTTTTTCGAACAGCACCGCCGGACCACCCGCCTTCAGCAGGCGATCGCAGATTTCCGTCATTTCCAGATTGGGATCGACTTCAACCGCTACGCGTTTCAGTTCGCCCTGCTTTTCCAGTTGCGCAAGAAAATCGCGCAGGTCCTTATACTTCATTTACGCCCTTTACGTTGCGGGCCCCTGGTTCCGGCACCTCAATAAGCCGCTCTTGCCAGGTAATCCAGCGCGATACCGGCAAATATCGTTGCGCCCACCCAGTTGTTGTGGAGAAAAGCCTTGAAGCAGCGCGCGCGGTCGCGGTCGTGGATCAGGCCGTATTGATAC